>Ga0255756_1003679_pt1 | contig 15290 bp, 13 predicted proteins | sample 011ome_20_FD_179956 | JGI IMG/M metagenome (GOLD analysis project Ga0255756, IMG submission 179956) | Coastal salt marsh microbial communities from the Groves Creek Marsh, Skidaway Island, Georgia - 011509CT metaG (version 2) | ecosystem: Environmental > Aquatic > Marine > Intertidal zone > Salt...
ACTTCCGTGCCTCCTTACTGCTGTGACTGACTCGCGACAACGCGAGACCAGTCAAATGCCGGTCCCGGATCGGTCTTACGACCCGGCGCAATATCGCTGTGGCCAACGATAGCATCGTGCCGGATATGGGGGTATTGCTTTGTCAGGACCGCCAATAGCTGATTCAAGGCGTCGTACTGCGAGTCGGTATAGGCCTCCTCGTCACAGCCCTCAAGTTCGATACCAATACTGAAATCATTGCATTGCTCTCGCCCCTGCCAGCAGGAGGTACCCGCGTGCCAGGCCCGCACATCAGTTGAGACAAACTGCACCACCTCGCCGGTACGCCGAACCAGAAAATGGGCTGACACCTCGAGGCCGGAGATATCAGCAAAATACGGGTCCGCGTCAGGATCGAGCGTATTGGTAAACAGCGCTTCAATCTCGGGACCACCATACTGGCCCGGCGGCAGAGAGATACCGTGTATGACGACCAGCTCGGTCACTGCCCCCTCAGGTCGGGGGTTACAATTAGGAGACGGCACGCGACGGACACCTGCGAGCCAGCCCCCGTTGATCTTCCATTGGTCAGTGGTAGTCGTCACGGGGTAATCTTATCGCAGACTTGGGAGAACGAGCGCAGGACGCTCCTTTCGATAATCGATGCCGTTGGAACCACTGCCAGCCATGATCACCGCAGAGTACATTGCCAAAATTGTTGCCCAAGCGCTCGCTGAGGATATCGAGAGCGGAGATATCACGGCGGAGCTCATCGGCGGTGACGTGCAGGCCCGTGGCAGCATCGTGACGCGAGAGAGCGGCATCCTTTGCGGGACCGCTTTCGCAGTGGAGGCCTTTCAGCAGATTAATCCCAGCTGCCATCTGGAATGGGCTGCGCAGGATGGCGATGTGCTCGTAGCCAGCAACACACTGTGCACCCTGAGCGGACCCGCACGGGCACTCCTGACCGCAGAACGCACGGCACTCAATTTCTTGCAGTTGTTATCGGGTACCGCGACGACCGCAAGCCACTATGCCGCGCGTGTGGCACACACCGAGGTCAAGCTGCTCGATACCCGCAAAACTGTGCCTGGGCTGAGATTGGCACAGAAATACGCCGTGACCTGCGGGGGGTGTTACAACCACCGCATCGGATTGTTTGATGCCTTCCTGATCAAAGAGAACCACATCTCGGCCGCCGGTGGCATTGCCGAGGCCGTCGCCGCAGCGAGAAGCGTCGCACCCGGCAAGCCGGTAGAAGTCGAGGTAGAGAACGAGGCGGAACTAGAGCTGGCGCTCACGGCGGGTGCAGACCGCATCATGCTGGATAACTTTACGCTGGAGGGGCTCCGAGGTGCCGTGGCACACGCGGCGGGTAGAGCTGAGCTTGAGGCGTCGGGCAACGTCACCGATGAGACCCTGGTCGCCATCGCAGAAACCGGCGTCGACTTCATCTCAATCGGCGCGCTAACCAAACATGTCAGGGCTTTGGATCTGTCGATGCGGATCGACTGACCCCGCTAGCTGTGGGTGGGCTAGCTGTGGATGGGCTCGCTGCTCACCAGTACGCCGTTGCGATCCGCGTAGAGCCAGTCACCGGGCGCTACCGGTACCTCACGTAACAGCAGCGGAATATCCCGATCGCCGACCCCCTGCTTATCCGTTTTAACGGGGCACACCCCGAGCGCCTGCACACCGATATCGATTTCATCGATGACCTCAACATCGCGAATCGCGCCGATCACAACGACCCCTGCCCACCCATTATCCGAGGCGAGCTGAGCGAGACGATCACCGAGCAGCGATCGGTGCAGGGCGCCCTGCCCATCCACCAGCAACACCCGACCTTCACCCGGCTCAGCGACTGCTTCAGCTACCCGGGAGTTGTCGGCGTGGCAAGCTATCGTGGAGGCAGGGCCCGCAAAGCGCTCCCGGGCACCAAACAAACGAAACTGAAAGCCCAAATGCTGGGCCGCGGGATGCTTATCCGATAGATCGGGCGTCGTGAATAAAAGCACCGGTTCAGAACCAGTCATAGGAGAACGCAGACAGGCTCTCACCCGGCGCGTCGACGGCGCCCGCGTGGGCGCGCGCCCTGGGCAGCAAGCGCTCCATGTAGAACTGCGCGGTATTCACTTTTCGGTCACAGAACACAACCCGATCGCCGTTAACGGACAAATTGGCCGCCACCAGCGCGCCGCGCGCCAGCTGCCAGCCGCCGAACAGGTAGCCGGTCTGCATCATGTAATCAAAGGAGCCACCCAAGGCGGCAAAACGGTCATCACCCAATGTGGCGAGCAGACGCTGCGTCGTGTCGACGTGATCCGCGAGGGATTCCGCAAGACGCGACCCCATACTGTGGAGCCGCGGGTCATTGTGGTCCTGGAGCGTGGCGGCAACCTCACGGATCTCGGCCTGCATGGCCTCCATGGTGGCGCCACCGTCGCGACCGAGCTTGCGATTCAGCAGGTCCGCGGCCTGGATGCCATTGGTGCCCTCATAGATCGGGGTAATGCGCACGTCCCGCAGATACTGCGCGGCACCGGTTTCCTCAACGTAGCCCATGCCGCCGTGTACCTGCACCCCCAAAGAGGTGACCTCCATACCCAGCTCAGTGAGCCAGCCTTTGATCACCGGGATCATCAGATCAATACGGCGCTGACTCGCCTCGCGGGTCACCGCGGGACCGGCGTGGGCAAGGTCCATGGTCACCGCCTCGGAATACGCCAGCGCGCGCATGGCTTCATTGAGCGCACGCATCGTCAGCAGCATGCGCTTCACATCGGCGTGCTCGATAATCGATACCCCGCCCTGAACCCGCTCCCGCGCGTAGGCTACCGCCTTTTGGTAAGCGCCCTCGGAGGCACCGAGACCCTGCAAGCCCACCTTGAGGCGCGCCTCGTTCATCATCGTGAACATGCAGGCGAGGCCCTGATTCTCTTCGCCCACCAGGTAACCGATCGCACCGCCGTTGTCGCCGTAGGCCATGACACAGGTGGGACTGCCGTGAATACCCAGCTTGTGCTCAACGGAGACCGGGTAGGCATCGTTGCGCTCGCCCAGTGAGCCGTCCTCATTCACCGTGAACTTGGGCACCAGAAACAGCGATATACCGCGGCTGCCCTCGGGCGCATCAGGAAGACGCGCCAAGACCAGATGGATGATGTTATCGGTCGCGTCGTGATCACCCCAGGTGATGTAAATCTTCTGCCCATAAATGCGGTAATGATCGCCCTCGCGCTCGGCGCGGGTTTTCATGGGACCCAGATCGGACCCGGCTCCAGATTCCGTGAGGTTCATGGTGCCCGACCACTCACCCGAGTATATTTTTTCGAGATAGGTGGATTGAAGTGCTTCGTTCGCGTGGGCCGAGATGGCCAGCGCAGCACCGGCGCTGAGGAAAGGTTCAAGCGCAAAGGCCATGTCGGCACTGTTCCACATCTCGCAAGCAGCGGTGCCGAAAAGCTCAGGCAGGCCCTGCCCGCCCTGATCCTGCGGTGCCGAAATACCGACCCAACCACCGGCGCCCAATTGCTGAATGGCCGCGCCATAGCCTGGCGGAATGGTGACCGCGCTGTCACTGCAGCGCGCCGGATGCGCATCACCGACCCGCCGCAGGGGCGAGACCACATCGGAGGCGAACTTGGCGGCTTCATCGAGGAGCGCTGTGGTCAGGTCACTGCCCAAACCCAGCTCCGCGTAATGGGGGAGCTCACCCAGCACCGAGCCGACATCGAGCACGTCGTCGATCAGAAACTGCATGTCATCCGTGGGGGCCGTATACATCGTGTCTTCCTCGTTTTGGATTCGTCTCGGCGCGCGGCTTCGACTGCGCCGTTCGCCTGGGTACCGCCCATTTTTGCTACGTCGGAACCATACGGCAAAAATATGACCAAAGAGTTATAATTCACCACATGAATAAAGGCTGGCACGCCTGACACGCATTATATGAAAAACCTCAACCAAATTGATCTCAATCTGCTGGTTTATCTGGAGGTGCTGCTACGCGAGCGCAATGTGACCCAAGCCGCGAATCAACTGGGGCTGTCACAGCCCGCCATGAGCAACGGACTCAGAAGACTGCGCGCCCTGTTTGACGATCCACTGCTGGTACGCACCTCTGAGGGCATGACCCCCACTGAACGCGCACTGGAGCTGGAACCTCTGGTCAAGGAGATTCTCTTGGGCGTGGATCGCGCCATGCAGCCCGCCACCGAGTTCGAGCAGGGCGAGGCGCAGATGGTGGTGCGCATCATGGCCAGCGACTATGCCGAGTCCACACTTTTCCCTGCGGTGCTCACGCAACTCCGCGAACACGCCCCGGGTATCACGCTCGACATCATGAACCCTTCGGATGTGAGCTTTCTGGACGTGGAGCGCGGCAAGGTCGACCTGGTCATCAACCGCTTTGATCAGATGCCGCAGTCTTTTCATCAGATCACGCTCTGGAAGGACAGCTTCTCCTGCCTGATGAGTGCCGACAATCCGATCCTTGAGGACTTCTCGCTCAAAAGCTATTTGAGCGCCGATCACATCTGGGTCAGTAAAACCGGCATGGGGGTCGGCGTGGGGGTGGACCCTGGTGACGTGCAGCGACTGGGCTGGGTGGATGCCGCGCTCGCAGAGCAGGGCGAGAAGCGACAGATACGCGTCTTTACCCGCCACTACCAAGCCGCCATGACCCTCGCGGAGCAAAACGACTTGATCGTGACCCTGCCAACCCGAGCGACGCGCCTGAAACACGACCACCCGCGCGTCGTCATTCGGGAAGTGCCTTTTGCCATCCCGCCGCTGGAACTCAAAATGGCCTGGAGCCCGCTGCTTCATAACAACGCGCCCCATCGTTGGGTGCGGCAGTTCATTACCGGCATTGCCCGGGCACTGCCGGGCGACACCGACGCCTAGCTATAAACTCTGCGAATACCGTTTATCGCCTGGATCACTGTCATCAATAGTAGTGACTGAGTAGAGTGACACCCTCGCAACTTCCCGCACAGAGCGCGCGCCGACAAACGTGCTCTAGACATCCGCACGACAGCAGGAAATGAACCATGTCCAATCGAATCCAGTGTGCCGACCTACACATCGACGAGGCGCTCCACTCACTATTAGTCAACGAGATCGCGCCGGGCACAGGGATTGATCCCGATCATTTCTGGCAGGGGGTAGCCGACATCTGGGCAGCGCTGGGTCCTGAGAACCAGCGGCTCTTGGGGGAGCGGGATTCTTTGCAAAAGCACATTGACCAGTGGCATCGCGACCACCAGGGCGAAGCGTTCGACGCCGAAGCCTACGAGGCATTTCTCAGGGAGATCGGCTACCTGCACCCCGAGCCGGCCCCCTTCAGCATCACCACTGACAACGTCGACCCGGAGATTGCGCAGATTGCGGGCCCGCAGCTCGTGGTGCCAGTCATGAATGCGCGCTATGCGCTCAACGCTGCGAACGCGCGCTGGGGCAGTCTGTACGACGCGCTGTATGGCACCGACGCCATACCCGAGGACAGTGGTGCGGAGCGCGGCGGCGCATACAACCCGGTCCGCGGCGAGCGCGTGATCGCCTGGGCGCGGGACTTCCTGGATACCCATTGCCCACTGACCGGCGGCAGTCACGCTGACGCTACGGCTTATGCCATCTCAGCAGGCGCACTCTCAGTTCAGCAAGCGTCAGGCGACTCCGCAACGCTGGCAGACCCCTCCCAGTTCGTGGGCTACATCGGTAACGCCGATGCGCCGGAAAGCATCGTGCTCTGCCACAACGGCTTGCATATCGAGATTCAGGTTGATCGCAGCCACGCTGTAGGCGCGACCGATGCCGCGGGCGTGAAAGACGTCTGCCTCGAATCCGCTCTGACCACGATTCAGGATTGTGAAGACTCGGTGGCCGCAGTCGATGCCGAGGACAAGGTCGTGGTCTATCGCAACTGGCTGGGGCTGATGAACGGCGACCTCACCGACACCTTCAAAAAAGGCAGTGACACGCTGACTCGGCGCTTGAACCCCGATCGCACCTTCACCACTCCGGAGGGTGGCACGCTGACACTCCCCGGCCGCAGCCTGCTGTTTGTCCGTAATGTCGGCCACCTAATGACCAACCCAGCCATCCTCAACGCCGCGGGCGAGGAGATCCCCGAAGGGTTCATGGATGGGCTGTTCACCACCTTTTGCTCGCTCCACGACCTGCAAGGCGATAGCGCGCTCAAAAACTCGCGTACAGGCTCCATGTATATCGTGAAACCGAAGATGCACGGCCCGGACGAGGTGAGTCTTACCGTCGAGCTGTTCTCGAAAATCGAGGACCTGCTAGGGTTGCCGCGCCATACCCTCAAGGTCGGCATCATGGACGAGGAGCGCCGCACCACCGTGAACCTTGCCGAGTGCATTCGCCGCGCCAGCGAGCGCGTGGTGTTCATCAACACTGGCTTCCTCGACCGCACCGGCGACGAGATTCACACCAGCATGGAAGCTGGTGCCGTGACCGCAAAGAGCGCTATGAAAGCCGAGACCTGGATCAACGCCTATGAGGACTGGAACGTTGACGTGGGTCTGGCCTGCGGCCTGCAGGGCAAGGCGCAAATCGGGAAGGGCATGTGGGCCATGCCAGATCTGATGGCCGAGATGCTCACCGCCAAAGTGGGCCACCCCAAGGCTGGTGCCAACTGCGCCTGGGTGCCCTCCCCGACCGCCGCAACACTGCACGTGTCGCACTACCATCGGGTCTCGGTGGCCGAGGTGCAAAAGACCCTCGCAGGGCAAGCGCGACGCACACTGGCTGAACTACTGACCATCCCACTGGGTGACTGCAAGAACCTGTCGGCAGAGCAGATTCAGCAGGAGCTGGATAACAACGTCCAGGGCATGCTTGGCTACGTTGTGCGCTGGGTCGAGCACGGCGTGGGCTGCTCCAAAGTGCCCGATATCCACAACGTGGGGTTGATGGAAGACCGCGCCACGCTACGCATCTCGAGCCAGCACATTGCCAACTGGCTTCACCATGGAGTGATCTCCGAAGAGCAGGTGCGGGAGACCCTCGCCCGCATGGCCGCCGTGGTGGATGAGCAGAACCAGGCGGATCCAGATTACCGGCCCATGGCACCCAATCAGGAGTCCAGCCAGGCCTTTCAGGCGGCCTGCGAGCTGGTCTTTGCCGGCACGACCCAGCCCAGTGGTTATACGGAACCCGTGTTGCACACTCGCCGGTTGGCCTACAAAGCGGAAGCCTAGCCCCGCCACACCCACCCATCACAATAGGACGCGGTGAATCGCGCCTGATCCTCTTTGTATGAAGATTTGGGGTTGAAATCTGACTTTCAATTCGCGAATATATTCGCAAATCGCGAATTAATTTTAATTTGCGATCATGTAAAGCCTCTTTCTTCACAAAGGACACCATTGCCGGCTTGGGTGGCTCTTTGGGCTCTATAGGGCAATGCAAACGTTTCAAAGGAGCGAAACATGAAGCAGCCAAAGCAACAAAAAGGTTTTACCCTCATCGAGCTGATGATCGTCATCGCGATTATCGGGATTTTGGCGGCAGTCGCGCTGCCCGCTTACAGCACCTATACCAAAAAGGCGAAATTTTCAGAGGTCATCGCAGCTGTAGCGCCCTACAAAACAGCTATTGATCTAGCAGTTCAGAAAAACACATGCGCCTCGGCCCTAGAAGATCTCAACGCTACGCTCGCGAGCGGTGGTAATGATGCTGCGTCGACATGTGGACTACCCCCTGCCGCAGACGCTACCGGGGTCATCACCTCAGTGGAAGTCGCTAACGGTGTTATCACTGCTACGGGCAATGGAGATGTTGATAGCCTCACCTATACGCTCACACCAACTGCCTTCGGAGCGCCGGTGCAATGGACAGAGGGCGGTACCTGCGAAACTGGAGGGCTCTGCTAATCTCGATTCATTGGAAATGCGCAAAAGAGGGTTCTGCCCCCTTCTTAAAGGTCACTATCAAGTTTTGCTGAACCCTTAACCTAAACACGTGGGAGGTGTTCATTATTTGTTAGGAGTTAGATCGGAACCAAAACTGCGCCAAAAAAAGGGTTAGCCTCTGTCGAGGCTAAACTTTGAATCAAACATGAATTCACCCGTCTCCAAAGAAATCCAGTCGACGATCAGGGGCCTCGCAGGCCGCTTAATGAATGAGGGTGTGCTCACGGCCGAGCAAGCGAGAGAAGCTGAGCAGGACGCCAAGTCCATGCGCGTCTCGCTGATTCGCTATCTGATCGACACACTGGACGTAGACAGCCGCGAACTGGCCGAGATGGCCTCGGCCGAGTTTGGTCTACCCGTTTTTGATCTCAATGCAATGAACCGCGAGATGCTCCCCGAGCAGCAGATCGATGGCGAGATGATGCTCAAGCAACATGCCGTGCCGCTCTTCCGCCGCGGTGACCGGCTGTTTGTTGCTGTTTCAGACCCCATGAACCTCGGCGCGTTGGATGAGTTCAAGTTTGCCGCAGGCATCAACACCGACGCGGTGCTGGTGGAAGATGAAGCACTCAGCAAGCTGATTGCTGACCTCGCCGAGCAGTCATGCGGCTTTGATAACGACATGGCTTCCCTTGGAGCCGATAACGATTACGACCTAGAGATCGGCGACGGCTCTGTCGAGGAAGAAGACGACGCTCGTGACGCGGCGGGCGACACGCCGATCGTGCGGTTCGTGAATAAGGTGTTGCTGGATGCCATCAAGCAAGGAGCATCGGACATTCACTTTGAGCCCTACGAAAAAGACTATCGGGTGCGCTTTCGCACCGACGGCATTCTGCGAGAGGTGGTAAAGCCGCCGCGGAATGTGGCACCGCGACTCGCTGTGCGTCTGAAGGTAATGGCTCAAATGGATATTTCGGAGCGGCGCGTCCCCCAGGATGGGCGCATCCAGATGAAACTCTCAAAGAAGCGCGCCATCGACTTCCGCGTGAACTCCCTTCCGACCATGTACGGGGAAAAAATCGTGCTGCGGATCCTCGACCCGACCTCGGCCCAGATAGGGATCGATGCGCTGGGTTACGAGGAGGACCAACAGGCGCTCTATGTGGAGGCGCTTAAAAAGCCGCAAGGTATGATTTTGGTCACCGGGCCCACGGGCTCCGGTAAGACCGTCTCGCTCTATACCGGGCTCGGAATTTTGAACGAGCCCGAGCGCAATATCTCCACTGCGGAAGACCCGGTTGAGATCAATATACCGGGTATTAATCAGGTACTGGTGAACCCCAAGGTGGGGCTCAACTTTGCCGAGGCGCTGCGCTCCTTCCTCCGTCAGGATCCCGATGTGATCATGGTCGGCGAGATTCGAGACCTAGAGACCGCCGAAATCGGCATTAAAGCGGCTCAGACCGGCCACCTGGTGCTATCTACCGTGCACACCAACAGCGCGGCCGAGACCGTTACCCGACTCCTGCACATGGGTGCACCCGCCTTTAACATTGCGGCCTCGGTCACCCTGATCATTGCTCAACGCCTGGCGCGAAGATTGTGCAGCCACTGCGCAGAGCCTGAAACCACCGTGCCCCAAGAGGCACTGCTGGAACTCGGGTTCACGACCGACCAATTGAGCAGCGCCACTATCAAGCGCCCTGTGGGCTGCGGACAGTGTAAAGACGGCTACAAAGGGCGAGTTGGTATCTACGAAGTTGTGAAGATCACCAAACCCATTGCTTCGGCCATTATGGATGGCGCAAACTCGCTGGAGTTGGACCGAGTCGCCCGTGAAGCGGGCTTCAACGACCTCAGGCAATCAGCACTCAGGAAGTGCGCTGGGGGCCTGATCAGTCTCGAGGAAGTCAGCCGCGTTACCACCGACTGAACGGTCCGTTATCTAACGTCAGGTCAGGGAAGAAATGGCAGCAGAGAATACGGTATTTGTCTGGAGCGGCACCGACCGCAACGGGCGCAAATCCAAAGGTGAAGTTCTGGCCACGTCGGCGGCGATTGCCCGCGTGCAGCTGCGCAAGCAAGGCGTCGTGGCCAAGTCAGTCAAGAAAAAGTCCAAACCGCTATTCACTTTTGGCGCCAAAAAAATTAAACCTGCCGATATCGCGATCTTCACCCGGCAGCTAGCGACCATGATGAAAGCCGGCGTGCCACTGGTGCAGGCCTTCGATATTGTGGCCGAGGGCACCGACCACGAAAAAATGCGCGAGCTGATCATGACCGTGCGCACCGATGTGTCCTCTGGCACCGGGCTTGCAGGCGCCCTCGAAAAACATCCCGCGCACTTTGATGTGCTATTTTGCTCGCTGGTCGCCTCTGGGGAGAACTCGGGCACCCTCGAAGTGATGCTCGATCGCGTTGCGACCTATAAAGAGAAGACCGAGGCGCTGAAGGCCAAGATCAAAAAAGCGCTGACTTACCCGAGTGCGGTCATTGTGGTGGCGATCGTCGTGACCGGCATTCTGCTGGTGAAAGTGGTGCCCCAGTTTGCGGAAACCTTCCAGAGCTTCGACTCCGATCTGCCGGGCTTCACGCTCTTCGTGCTGCGTATTTCAGATTGGGTGCAAAGCTGGTGGTTCATTATGTTGCTCGGGCTTTTCGTTGCAGGTTACGTGTTTTCGCAAGCCAAGCGCCGCTCGAGGCGTTTTGCCGACGGGATTGACGCTGTGGCGCTCAAGTTGCCGATTATCGGCTCGGTGGTGCATGACGCCGTGATCGCCCGCTTCTCGCGGACGCTGTCAACAACCTTCGCGGCAGGGGTGCCCCTAGTGAATGCACTCGAATCTACTGCGGGCGCCGCGGGCAACGCCATCTACGCCCAGGGCATCCGTCGCATTCGGGATGATGTGACTTCGGGTACTGCACTCGCGATCTCGATCCGCACTACCGGCCTGTTCCCCACCATGCTGTTGCAGATGACTGCCATCGGTGAGGAGTCGGGCTCGCTTGATGACATGCTGGGTAAGGTCGCCGACCACTACGAGGCGGCAGTCGACAATGCGGTAGACAGCCTGAGCTCGCTGATGGAGCCGATGATCATGTCGTTACTCGGTGTACTGGTTGGCGGGCTAATGATCGCCATGTACCTGCCGATTTTTATGCTCGGCTCGGTCATCTGACCTTGTCGCGCGATTCGAACTAGCATGCTCACGGCCTTTCACGACCCAGTTTTCTTTACCCTGACCTGTACAGCGTTGGGGCTGATTGTGGGCAGCTTTCTCAACGTGGTGATCCTGCGGTTGCCAAAAATGATGGAGCAGGGCTGGCGCCAGGAGTGCTGTGAACTACTCGGCCAACCGCTCTCCGATGAGCCCTCGGTCACATTGTCTTACCCGGGCTCCCAGTGCCCGGGTTGTGGCACCCCCATCAAGCCCTGGCAAAACATACCGGTCATCAGCTGGCTGGTATTAAGGGGTCAATGCGCGCAATGCGGTATGCGCATCTCGGCGCGCTACCCCTTTGTCGAGCTGGTCACCGGATTGCTATCAGGCTTGGTAGCCTGGCAGTTTGGTTTTGGTCCCGAGGCCATCAGTGCGCTAGTTTTGATCTGGGTGCTGATTGCGCTGACCGGCATCGATATGGACACCCAGTTGCTGCCCGACAGCATGACCCTGCCACTATTATGGCTCGGCTTAGGAGTTAATCTGTTCGCTGTGTGGACCCCGCTCTCTTCGGCCGTGATGGGCGCCATGCTGGGTTATGGATCGCTGTGGGGCGTGTACTGGCTGTTCAAACTGGTCACGGGAAAAGAGGGTATGGGCTACGGCGACTTCAAGCTGCTTGGCGCGCTGGGTGCCTGGTTTGGCTGGCAGGCTGTACCGCTGATGATTTTGTTGTCTTCGTTTGTTGGCGCAGCGCTGGGCATTACGATTCTGATTGCACGGCGTCAAGGCCGCGACACCCCTTTGCCCTTTGGCCCTTACCTGGCCGGGGCCGGTCTGCTGACCCTTTTTTTTGGCGACACGCTGATCACCGAATACCTGCAGCTCGTGAGCCCCTGATATGTTGCGCGTGGGCATCACCGGTGGCATCGGTAGCGGCAAGACCGCTCTGACCGACTGGCTCGCCACCCAAGGCATTGTCATCGTCGATGCTGATCAGGCCGCGCGCATTGTGGTCGAACCGGGCCAGCCGGCGCTGACAGAAATTGCTGAAACTTTTGGTGAGCAGTGTCTGTTACCCAACGGGCAACTCGACCGCGCCGCGCTCCGGCAACGGGTCTTCGCTGATGAAAGTCAGCGAAAAGCGCTGGAAGCCATTACCCACCCGCGTATTCGTGACGAACTGGCCCGACAACTGAGCGAAGCGAACTCGCCCTATGTCGTACTGAGCTCCCCGCTGTTGCTGGAGAGTGGTCAGTCGGCGATGGTGGATGTCAGTGTGGTCGTCGACGTGTCAGAAACGATACAAGTCGAGCGCACGATGGCCCGGGATCGGAATGATCGGCAGCTGGTTGAGCAGATCATGGCGGCGCAACTGGATCGGGAAACGCGAATTGCACGCTCGGACATCGTGATCGATAACAGCACGTCGCTCGATGCCTTGCATCAACGGGCTGCGGTGTTGCACGAAACGTTATTGGCCCGCGCAGCAGCGCACTAATCGGCGAGCAGTCGCTGCAAGATCGGCTGGTTCGCAGCGGGGAACGCCCAGTCCCGTAGTAGCTCGGGGCGCTGCCACGCCAGCGGCTGGCCCTCGAGACCGCGGGGCTCACCCGACCAGCGGGTGACGCGGTGAACGTCCAACCTCACCTGTTTATCACCGTAATCGTGTTCGAGCACCATGAGCGCCTCAGTGGTCTCAACCAGCACACCTAACTCCTCCCTGAGTTCCCGGGCCAGTGCCTCTAGCAGGGTTTCTTCCGCTTCGACCTTGCCGCCGGGAAACTCCCATAGACCGCCCTGATGTGCGCCCGGTGCGCGGCGAGTGACCAGCACCCGACCCACGTCGTCGATCAGGATACCGACCGCGACGGTGACGAGTGCCATATCAGGTACGGTATTCGGCGTTGATGCGAACGTAGTCGTAGGAAAGGTCGGTAGTCCAGACCAACGCCGCCGCGTCGCCCCGATCGAGCGCAATCTCGAGCAAGAGATCCCCTGACGCCATTGCCTCCTGACCTTTTTCCTCGGTATAGGACGCAGCGCGCGCGCCATGCTCTGCGATCAAGACGCCGTTCAAATGGATGGACACCGCGTCAGTATCGAGATTTTCGAGCCCAGCGCGACCGATCGCCGCCAGAATACGGCCCCAGTTGGGATCCGAGGCAAACAAAGCGGTTTTGACCAGAGGGGAATGAGCCACCGTGCGCGCCACCTGATCGCAAGCCGTTTCGGACTCGCCCCCGGTAACACGAATCTCGACAAACTTACTCGCGCCCTCACCGTCACGCACAATATCCTGCGCCAGCTCAATCATCAGTGTCGCGAGCGCCTGCGCAAAGTGCTCGGCGCGTTCGGAGCCTGCTGTGACCGCAATGCCACTCTGCCCCGTGGCCGAGAGCGTGACGGCATCGTTAGTCGAGGTATCGCCGTCGACCGTGATGCGATTGAAGCTCGCCTGCACCGCCGCTGACAGCAACTCACCGAGAAGCGGGACTTCAATGGCGGCATCGGTCGCGACAAAGGCCAGCATGGTCGCCATGTTGGGGCAGATCATGCCTGCGCCCTTGGCGATCCCGGTAATAGTGCAGTGCTGTCCGTCCAACTCAACCTGAATGCTACGCAGCTTGACGCGGGTATCCGTGGTCAGGATGGCGACCGCAGCGCGCTCCCAACCTGCGTCACACAGGTCATCCAGCGCCGCAGGCAGAGCGGTCGTGATCTGCTCGGCCGGCAGCGGTTCGCCGATCACGCCGGTGGAAAACGGTAACACCGCTGAGGCATTGGCCTCGGTTAGGCGTGCCAGTGCGTCGCAACACTCGCTTGCTGACTGGAAGCCTGCCTCGCCGGTGCCCGCGTTGGCATTACCGGTATTGATCAACAGGTAACGCGGCCGTGCTTCGGCTGCCGCAAGATGCGCCTCAGCCAGCTGCACCGGTGCCGCACGAAACGCATTTCGCGTAAACAACGCCGATGTGCGGGTACCCGGGGCCAGGGCGATGACCACGAGGTCGTCATGGTTCGCCTTTTTGATGCCCGCTTGCGCGACCCCCAACTGCACCCCCGCCACGGCAGTACTCATCGGGCCACTCCTGAAATCAGGAGAGGCCGTGCTAATGCCCAACCAATGTTCAGCTCAATGCGCCGTGACATTGCTTGTACTTCTTACCACTGCCACAGGGGCATGGGTCATTGCGGCCCACCTTGGGCTGCGCCCGGGTGACGGGTTGCGGGGTCACCGGCTGCGGTGGCGTCTCTGCCGTCTCGGGTACGGCAGACCCGGCGTCGGCGTGTTCAAAGGCCATTTTCTGCTTTGCCGCGGCCTCCCGGCGCTGTTGCTCGATCGCCGCCGCCTCGTCAGACCGCTGAACCTGAACGTTACTCAGGAAGCGAACCACTTCGAACTTGAGGCGTTGTAACAGGCCTTCGAACAACGCAAAGGACTCGCGTTTGTATTCCTGCTTGGGATTTTTATTCGCATAGGCCCGCAAGTGGATGCCCTGCCGGAGTTGGTCCATCACCTGAAGGTGCTCTTTCCAGAGCGTGTCCAACACCTGCAGCATGATCTGCTTCTCAAGTTGTCGCATGCCCGGGCCAATGCCCTCAGCTTTTTCGTCGTAAGCAGTTTGGACCGCGCCGACAATACGCTGTCGCAAGGTCTCTTCGTGAAGCGTGTCATCTTCGTCTAGCCACTGTGCCACCGGCAGATCCAGCCCAAACTCCGCTTCCAGCTGCTTTTCCAGCCCAGGTATATCCCACTGCTCTTCGACACTCATCTGCGGGATGAAGCCGTCCACGGCATCGTTCACCACGTCCTCGCGGATCGCAGTGATCGTTTCACCGATCTCATCATCCGACAGCAATTCGTCTCGCTGACGATAAATAATCTGTCGCTGGTCATTGGCCACGTCATCGTATTCGAGCAACTGCTTACGGATGTCAAAGTTGCGTCCTTCGACTTTCCGCTGCGCTTTTTCGATGGCATTGGTCACCATGCGATGCTCAATCGCCTCACCCCGTTCCATACCCAAGGCCTGCATGAAGCTTTTGACCCGGTCGGACGCGAAAATACGCATCAGGTTGTCTTCGAGTGACAGATAGAAACGAGAAACCCCGGGGTCACCTTGCCGTCCGGAGCGCCCCCGCAACTGATTATCGATGCGACGGGATTCATGACGTTCTGTGCCGAGGATATGAAGACCACCAGCCTCGATGACCGCGTCGTGACGCGCCTGCCAGTCAGCGGTGACTTGCTCGCGGTTTGCAGCAT
>Ga0255756_1003684_pt1 | contig 15268 bp, 11 predicted proteins | sample 011ome_20_FD_179956 | JGI IMG/M metagenome (GOLD analysis project Ga0255756, IMG submission 179956) | Coastal salt marsh microbial communities from the Groves Creek Marsh, Skidaway Island, Georgia - 011509CT metaG (version 2) | ecosystem: Environmental > Aquatic > Marine > Intertidal zone > Salt...
CGGGGTCTCCCGCTCGACGGGGCCCGATCTCAGGGGAGAAGTCAACATCTGTAACGCGAGACACCGCGGACATCATTTCGGCAACGGAGGTGCCGGTGCCACTGCCCAGGTTGTACGCGGGCTCGAGAGTGTCGCCGCGGTCCATGCGTCTGGCAGCCCCAACGTGGGCTTTGGCGAGATCCGCGACATGAATGTAATCCCGGACGCACGTGCCATCCCGGGTCTCATAATCATTTCCAAAAATCACCGGAAGACGATCGCTTTCTAGTCCCGCAAAAACCATCGACAACAAGTTATAGGGGCTCACATCAGGCAACGAGGGTTCACCGGACCCCACAACGTTGAAATAGCGAAGACTTGTGTGCACTAGACCTGTTGCTATCCCTTGGTTACGCAGCAACCATTCGCCAATGACTTTGGACTCCCCATACGGAGAAGTTGGGTTGAAGGGGTCGTCCTCGGTGACAAGCCCGCTTGCCGCATTTCCGTAAACCGACGAAGACGACGAGAACACTATTCTGCCCACACCTTCGGCCTCCATGGCCCGGAGCAAGGACATCATCGCCGTCACATTCTGCTCATAGGTGTGGAGAGGCTTCTCCACAGAGATACCAGCGAACTTAAACCCGGCAATGTGAATCACACCGGTCACCGAATGCAGTGCGAGAGCCTCGCGAACCGCAGCAGTGTTGAGAAGATCTGCCTCGATAAATGGCACATTAGCCGGAACGAAACCACGTACTCCGGTCGACAGATTGTCAAGAACGGCAACGGTAAGACCCGCACTCTGAAGCTCTCGAACCACATGGGCACCGATATAGCCGGCACCGCCGGTCACCATCCACGTCACGTACTCAGGCTAGCGCAGGCTACACAGAGAGGTTGCGGGCGCGCACCGTCACAGCCCATGCGGCGATCTGGGACGCCCACGCGACTGGATAGTTCCATATCCAGGAGAGAGGCCTCAGTGCAGCCGGCAGGTGCCGGTTCTTGACGATGATCGCTTCCCGAGTGGAAGAGGAGCGATCCGCCACGGTTGCGGAGTCAGCATGCCACCGAAAACGTGCAGAGACCGTGGGTGCGGTGATGAAATCACCCACTCTTCGCAATTTCAAGAAGACATCAAGGTCAAGCGCATAGCTGAGTCTCGAATCGAAACCTCCCACCGCTTCCAGGGCATCGAGACGAACTATCGTTCCCGGATGGGGAATCAGGTTGGGGCCCCAGGGCAAAAGGGCTGTGGCTAAGGGGCCAGCTTTGCTTCGCCCAATCACACTTCCTATGCCGTCAATGTAGTCACAGTGACCATAAGCAACAACGGCTGACGGCCGATTGCCCAAAGTCTCCATGAGCGCAGCTACTCCCTGAGGCACCAATTCATCGTCGTCACCGACCCAGACATAGAACTCCTCGGTGGTCCTGGCGCCAATTCCGGCGTTCACCGCATCAGCCATGCCGGAGCCTGGATCATCAATCAGCACGGCACCGTACTGGCTACCCAGGGCGCGAGCCTCCACCGCGTCAGTAGGGACGACCATCGCCACTGTCGTGGTGACTAACCCTGCCAGGTCGCGGCAGGAGCGAAGCGTGGTCTCGAGAAACTCCAAGCGGTCACCGAGTGTTGGAAGAACAACGAGAACAGATGCTGGAGCCACGGACCAAACCTTTCACGTCTCACGCTTTAGGCTAGTGAGTGTTGGGGAGGCAGAGGACACAATGAAGACCACAGACACGATTTACATCGCCGGTCATCGAGGTTTGGCGGGATCGGGAATCTGGAGGCACTTCACCAAAGCCGGATACACAAACCTCGTCGGACTCACCTCACAAGAGCTCGACCTTACAAATCGCGACGCAGTGATGTCCGCGATGAAAGACATCTCCCCCGACGTGGTGATTGACGCAGCCGCCAAGGTGGGCGGTATTCACGCGAATGACACCTATCCAGCGGACTTCCTGAGCGAGAACCTGCAAATGCAGGTCAACCTCATGGACGCAGCCCACCATGCGGGGGTTGACCGATTGCTGTTTCTAGGATCGTCGTGTATCTACCCCAAGTTTGCCGAGCAGCCCATCCAAGAATCATCTCTGCTGACTGGAGCCCTGGAAGGCACCAACAGCGCGTATGGCATCGCCAAGATCGCTGGAATTCTCCAGGTCCAAGCAACCCGGAGACAGCATGGTCACCGGTGGATTTCCGCGATGCCCACCAACCTGTACGGACCGAACGACAATTACCACCCCGAGAATTCTCACGTCCTTGCTGCCCTCATTCGTCGTTTCCACGAAGCCAAAGAAAATGGAGCCAGTGAAGTCGTTATTTGGGGAACGGGAACTCCCTTAAGGGAGTTCCTCCATGTTGATGACCTGGCCTCTGCCATCGAGTTCCTCCTGAAGAACTACGACGACCCAGAAACCATTAACGTCGGCTCCGGTCAGGAAGTCTCCGTTAGCGATCTCGCGGCGCTCATCGCTGATGTTGTGGGCTTCGAGGGAAACATTTCTCACGACCTCTCCAAGCCTGATGGAACACCGCGAAAGATATTGGATAGCTCACGGCTTCACACGATGGGCTGGAGCCCTAAATGGCAACTCCGTGACGGAGTTGTGGACGCTTACGCCTGGTTTGTCGCGAATTCGGCGTCACTTCGCATGGTTTAGTCCGAACCTGCGTGAACCACCCAGACCACAGCATCCTCTGACTGAGGCAGAAGCGTCTCACCGGGTAACGCGAGTACCACGTCTCCTCGGTGCAGCGGGGTCTCTTCAGAGTTCCTCACTACAGCAACCCCACTCTCCACGAAGCACACTGAGGGACTAACGAGAGAAAATTTCTGTGCGCCATAACTCAGGCGGTGAACCGAAAAATCGGCTGCGAAATCTTGGTAGGTGTCGAGATGCATGCCCTTTATCGGGCTCACGAGTCTTGGTCCGCTGGTTTGCGTGAAGTCACTCAATTCCATAAAGGCTTGGGCGTCCTTGTGTTTTGAGGTCAGGCCTGCTCTGATGACATTGTCACTGGGCAACATCACCTCGAGCCCGAGCGCTTCAACATAAGCATGAATTTCGCCCGATGGCACAAACAGCGCTTCGCCACGTGTCAGATATACATGGTGCATCAGAAGAACAAAAAATATGCCCGAGTCACCGGGGTGAGCTGAGGACACCTGCTGCAACAGCTGAACCTCAGCAGCAGTTGCAGAATCAAGGTGTGATGGAGTGATCGACGCTAACCACTGTTCGAGCTCCAACATGACTTTGCTCTGGTCCGATATCTCTTCGGTAATCACACGAGAGGCTTCACGAGGGTCACGTGCCACTGGTCCAAACAACTCAGCTAAGCGTTGAGGCGCACCTGCACTCAGCCATCGTGCAATTCTCCCGTTCACGGTCGCCTCATCGGCAAAGCCAGCAAGACCGACAAAGTCGTCAGACAGAGCGATGATGAGTTCGGGTTTTGCAGAGCGGTCCTTATATGTTCTCTCGCGACTCTCAAGCGGAATTCCTGCTGCCTCCTCCCGATCAAATCCAAGTTCTGCGTCGTGTTGGCTCGGATGAATTTGAATAGACAGCGGCCTCTCGGCGGCGAGGAGCTTTACGAGAAGCGGAAATGCTGTCTCTGTTTTTTCTAACCATGACGGTAGATCTTCGAACCCAGTCGGAGTGGAAATTTCGCACTCGGCGAGCAGATGATTGCCCCACCAAATCTCTGCCTCCGGGAATCCCGAGGGCTCGCGTCCTAGGGCATGTGATAGCGCCCCTGGAACTCCCCAGTCATAGTGCTTGAGCTGAGCATGCAACGGAAACGCCATACCAGTGAGCCTAATCGGAGGATCAAGAACCGATGAGGCGACCCTCTCGGTCCCGCTCTGCCAGAATGAAGCCGTGCCAAAGTCCACTGCAACCCCTCGTTCCCGCTCCCTCGAGCAACACGCTTGGGTTGTCGTTCCCATTTTCAATGAGGCAGAAGTAATTGGGCCCGTCGTCGCCAACCTCACCGATTATTTCGCGCATGTTGTGTGCATAGACGACGGTAGCTCTGACAAGAGTGCAGAGCTTGCTCGTCAAGCCGGGGCGCGTGTACTTCAACACCCCATGAATCTTGGGCAAGGAGCTGCACTCCAGACCGGTTTTGACTATGTCTCTAGCCAACCAGGTGCGACTCACGTCATTACTTTCGACGCGGATGGTCAACATCTCGTCAGTGATGCGCTTGAAATGCTCGAGCTAGCCAAGCGCAAACGTATTTCTGTGGTGTTCGGGTCGCGCTTCCTGGATAAACGCACAAAGCCCGGCCTCAAGAAAAGGATCGTGCTGAAACTGGCGGTTCTCTTCACACGAGTCTTGACCGGTCTCCGGCTGACCGATGCTCACAACGGATTGCGGGTGTTGAGTATGGAGGCACTGGGATTCGTAAGGTTGGAACAAAACGGAATGTCTCACGCGACAGAGATCGTCCATCAAATCGCAAAATCTCGATTGGCGTGGCGTGAATATCCCGTTGAAGTTCTGTACACGGAATATTCCAAGCGAAAAGGTCAGTCACTATGGAACGCAGTGAACATTCTCATCGACCTGATTCTCAGATAGGAGTCACGCCATGTTGAGTCAATGGATTCTTGCCCTTGCGCTGGTTCTCGTCGGGCTTTACCTTCTGAAAGCCCGCAAGAGCGCTTCACAACAAGCTATCAGAAGGCTGTTCATCATCGTTGCCCTTATCGCCGGCTTTGTTGCGGTGCTCTTCCCCAACTACACAACGCTGGTGGCCTCGTACCTGGGAATCGGCAGAGGCGCAGACCTTCTGTTGTATGCCTTCGTGGTGTTTGCGCTTTTTTATGTTGTCCATCAATACCGCAGGCAATTGTGGCAAGAGAAGGTGACGACCGACCTGGCCCGAGCACTCACGTTGGCTCAGGCGGAGATTGAAGACCTCAAGGATTCCCGAAAGGGCTAGGTCAACCGAATAAGGTCGCCGACGGCGATCGCGCTGGTTGCGGTTCGATCGGTGTTCAGGCTCAGCAAACTGTCCAACGGGACAGATCTCCGTTCGGAAATTCTGGTGAGGGTGTCGCCCTCTTGGCCTCGGTGGTAGGTCATTGTCGTTTCTGACACCCCAACCTTCAGCCTCTGACCGATGATGATTCGGTTGGGGTTTCTAATGCCGTTGTCCGCGACGAGCTTTGACACCGTCGTGTTGTTTCTAAACGCAATCCGAATGAGCGTGTCACCCCTGGCAACGGAATAGAACACATCGTTGGTTTGGGTTTGACTGACGATCGGTTCGAGAGCTGGCAGCGGAGTATCAGAGGATTCTTCGGTCGACTCGTCTGATTCCGCCGGGGTCTCGGTGTCAGTGCTCTCGCCTTCCGCGGGAGTCTGCGATTCATCACTCGGAGCGTTCTCTGTTTGGGCGTCTCGTGCTGAACCTGCAGCAACGACGATTGAAGAATCGAGAATCACGGGAGAGTCAACGGTCCTGACCACACCCTTCTTGGTGATGGTGAGGACCTGGCCAACACGAATGAGAGCTCCTCCCCGGGGGAGTGAGTTCTCTGCGACCACTGCGCTAACGCTCACGCCGTTTGCCCTCGAGATTGCCCAGACTGTGTCGCCTGATTTCACAGTGTGACGAGTGACGATGTCTTGATTGACTTCCGTCGCTTGCACGGTCAAGGGATTCCACGCAACACCATCGGAGGATTCGAATGCCGTGCCATCCGCCATCAGGATGGCGTAATTGCCACCCGAGGTTTGTCCAAACTCTGACACTTTGTTGCTGCCAGAAGACCCCGGTGCGATGCCAATTCGCTGCCAACTGGTGAGGTTGGAGGAAGTGGCCATGGTGCCATCGCGATCAACGACCATGGTGACACCATCTCGGGTGGTCGCCATTGTGCGGAAATCCTTGGTCGGGTTGAACCAGTAGTTATAGACGCGCCAGAAGTTACGGTTCCCATATGCGCTGCAGGAGTCGCCCACTGACGCCAGGTTGACCAGCGCAATGTCGTTGGGGGTGTAGGGGGTGTAGTAGTACAGCCCAGCAGTTGCCTGGTTCTTGATAGCGACAGGCCTCGTGCCACACGAGGCGTTCGGGTGCAGGCGAACTGGGACTGTTTGGCCGACCGGGAACCAGGTAAAGAATCGTGATGTCCCCGGAGGGTTCGAATAACGCTTGAATTGTTTCGCTGCGTTGTAGACCTGGTTATAGAAGCCAAAGAACTGTGCGTCACACGGAGCGGTGTCGGGACAGGCATATCCGGTGGCTCGCTCAAATCGAATAGCAGACGGTGCGCTGAGCGTGACCAACGACTGTTCTTTTTGAATGAGAACGAGCAACGCCTCGACGGACACACCACATGCAGCGGAGACCTTGTGAAGAATCTGCGCGGCGGTTTCATTCTCGGAACCCTCATACGCATTGCACAGCACCGTCTGGTCTCGGGAGAATGTGGTTTCGGTGTAGTCCTTCATACACACGAATCCCTCGCGACAATCAGGGTTGCGTTGCTGCAGGAACGCTTGGATTTGCTCCACAGTCATCGAGGCCGAGCGGAAAAACTCCGCGTCACTGATTAGATTCCCGGGATCAAAGGCCGACCCAAGAGGCAACATGAACCGGGTCCAGCTCTTACCATCAGAGCTTCGCGCTGCCTCAAAGTAGGAGGTTGCCAGGAACTGGCTCCCTGTCCAGACGACGGACGAGACCCCGCTCTTGGTCAGACCAAAATCGCTTGAAGTCCAACTGGTGCCCTGATCTTCAGACCAGTACAACGCTCCATTTGCATCGGCACCTACCCACAATGAGCTATTCCTTGCCCCGTGGATGATGGTGGGGGCAGCGGTCTCACTCGCGGCCTCTTCATTGGCCACTGCTGGGGTTGCGGGCATGGCGATAACCCCTGAGACCGCGACAACTGCTATCACAAGGCTCGAGAGGGCAAGCTTCAACCACTGGTTCACATCTTTCAGAGTATGCAGAGCAACAAAAAACCCCGGGATTTCAGGGAAGTGTGTCGATTTATACGACCTCAGTCGGTCAGAGCACTATCTCTGATGACATCCAGATATCCGCGAGCATATCGACCGTAGTGACCCGTAAACCACCGACGCAGGACGGGAACCAGGCGCTTCACCCTCGACGAGGAAAGCGTGCTCCTCCACTGATCAAACTCAATCTTTGCCGCGAGCGACGAATGGGCGACAGAGTCCAACCAAGCGGGCTTGTTCTCCAGTAATGCGGCGATTCCGTCATTACGTCGAAGCTTCCGAGCAAAGAACTCCGACCGCTTCTCCCGCAGTCTCCTCGCGGCTTCGTCGTAATCGGTCTTGGAGGCTCCAATCTCATTGTTCTCGTGTTGGCGGTAGCGAATAAGGGGGTCCTCCTGGAAAACCACCCCACCCTGTGCTGCAGCTACGAGCGCGAGCCATTCGTCATGAACCCAGTCTTCTGGGATGGGAAGTGCTTGCTCGAGCAACGACGACCGAATCATGGTCGTCGCACCCGTCACAACGTTTCGTCGCAGCAAAGCGTCAAGCGCTCGCCCACTGAGAAGATTCCTTCTCTCGGTACTGGTCACACGAAGAGCTGACATAAGGGTGCCAGTTGGGCTCCCAGATGCATCAATGAGGGTCGCATCAGAATGCACGAGCAGGACGTCGTCGTGAAATTGCGCGAGAGCTTTCTCTAAGCGGTCTGACTCCCACACATCGTCTTGATCCGCAAGCGCAATAAATTCCCCCCGCGCTTTTGTCAGCGCCGAAGCAAAATTCCCGGAGACCCCGAGAGGCCTAGTGCGAGTCTCCACTCTCCACACGAGTGATTGTGGACCACTACTGGACGACGTAAATTCCGCGACTATGTGAAGAGTCGAGTCAGTGGAACCATCATCCGAGATGATGATCTCATCTGGTGGCCGTGTCTGATCAAGGATGCTCTGGAGCTGGTCTCTGAGGTACTCTTCCCCGTTATAGGTGCACACCACCACCGAGACTTTGACATCAGACCCAGACATGATGACTCAGCTCCGTCGTGGACGGAGCTTCCGCAGGACAGCCCTCACGAGAGACCTGAACTCGCCTCTGGCCAACCGCTGGAAGCCTCTGCCAATGTCGTGAACGCTAAAGCGTGGAGGACGGGGTCTCGCGGGTGAATAACGGACCGGCTTGCTGGTCGATCTGATTATCGAACCGTCTGCAATTCCCGCCACATGGTTCACCAGTGGCTCGAGCACCGTGCCCCATCGGTAGTGTTCACGAACTCCGCGAAGCGCCTTGATGGCTCGCGCGCTGAACTTTTCATCGAAAAGGACCACATCGAGAGCAGCCACCACGGCGTCGACATCCCCAGCGGGCACCGTCTTTCCGAGGCCGTGACGATCGACTTCATCGGCAAAGTGGTCACCTTCGGTGACCACCATCGGTAGCGATGCCCACAGGTAGTCAAGAATGCGGGTCCTAAAGGAGAAGGTTGTTTCGATGTGGGAGCGATGGGTACTCGCGCCCAGATCAGCCTCAAGGAGGTAGTTCTGTCGATCGTCATAGTCAACCCACGAGTCGTTGAAGAACACGTGTTTACCGGCCACACCCAGTTCTTCCGCCAGATCTCGTGACGCTTTGACAATCGGCATCTCGGGGACACCGGGATGTGGGTGCGCTGTTCCCATGAAGAACAACTTCACGGAAGGTTTAGTAGCGCTGAGCTTCGCCACCGCGCGAATGAGAGTGAGCGGATCAAACCAGTCATAGACACCACCGCTCCAGATGATGACCTGATCCTCCGCCTCGATACCAGGGACTACTCCCTTCAACACCGGGCGAGAGTGGATGGGGTCAACGCCAGGAAGACCAAAGGGAACCACCCCGATCAACCGCTCGAGGTGAGGGTCATCGGCATAGCCCGCGGGGTTCACTCGCCCCAAAGAGGTCAACTGGCCGAGATAGAAATGTCTTTGCCTCTCTGAAGCACAAAGGAAGTAGTCGCCCACGGCGAGCTGCGCTTCGATTGTGGTTCGCGCATCCGCAACCTGCTTGTCCCACTGCTCCGCCGGGAGGTGGCGGGCTTGCTCCAACTGCTCGAGGTGCATGGGGTCATAGATATCGACGATCAGGTGTTTTGAGCTGGAGCGAAGCGAGGGGAATAGCTCCATCGCGTGACCCTGGAAAATAATGGTGTCAGCCCACGATTCCCAGCCCGAGAAGGTCTTGTCATCCCCCGGCTCGACATGGGTCAGGCGAAAAGCCGAGCTGAGTGCTTCGTCAACGCTGGTCAGGCTCACGAGGGTGACATCGTGGGAAACGGAGAGCGCTTCGGCCATGTGCCAGGCACGAATGCCAGGCCCGGAGAGCTTCTTGCCGATGGGATCCCCAGTCACAATCAGCACATTCAGTGCCGGCGGGTCATTTGTCACGCCAAATGCCTCCACAATCGCGTCATAGCCTCGAAGATATCTGGCATCAGTGGACATCGCGGCATTGGTTTCCCCAAACAGCCTCCAGATGGCCGCATCGGAGCGTTTCCTGGTCCTCTGAATTGCGGTGCGCTTAGCCATGAGCTCCGGCAGTGCATCAACGAACTGGTCCATGGCGAATAACGGCACAAGTGCGTCCGAATTCACCTCAGTCAATCCCGAACTCGTTGATCCCCGAGCGAGGTCGAAGTGGGTGGTGTCGAGACCTGACTCCACGACCGCTCGCTTCACCGAGGCCAACAAGGCTCCGGGAAGAATCCTCTGAAGCTGGGCATCGTCGAGATTCTTATAGAGACACGACAGGGCGTTGCGCTCCAGCAGGAACTGCTCTCGATGCTGAGGTATCCCTCCCATAGAGCCGTGATAGCGGTGGAACGCTATCGACTGGGGTTGGTAGAGGTAGGTGTAGCCGGCGAGATTCAGGCGCCAGCCAAAATCAACATCTTCAAAGAACATGAAGAAGGATTCGTCAAAACCTCCCAGTTCTTCAAAGACATTCCGGCGGACAAACATTGCCGATCCGGTGCCAAACAAAACCGGGGTTGGGTGGCCAGTTTTCTTCCTGACCTTGGTGCCGGTGAGAGGACGGTATCCCATCCCATACCAGGTCATCCCCGCGCCACTGAAGTCAACGTGGGTGCCCTCCCAGTTGAGAACCTGGCTGGCAACTGCGCCCACATTTTCATACGCATCAAAGGATTCCACCGCTGCGGAGACCCAGCGAGTATCGGGCTTGGCGTCGTTGTTGAGAAAGCCAACAATCTCACCGGAAGAGTGCTTGACTCCGAGATTGCAGCCCCCAGCGAACCCAGAATTGGTGGGGGAAGCGACAAGAACAATGTCTTTCTCCCGTTGGCGCAACAGCTCGAGACTTCCATCGCCTGAAGCGTTATCGACGACAACTATTTCGAGGCTGTCGGGATACTCCGGGAGGGCCATGAGAATGTCCAGTGCGCTGAGAGTGTCCTCGGCGCCCCGGTAGTTGACCAGAATCACACTGACATGGGGCGAATGCGTCATCGAAACTCCCCTAACCCGCCTACAGATGGCAACCTGCCATAATTAGCCTACGGTCTCAGTTGTACCAGGTGGATGAAGGGCGCTACTCATGTTTGCTCCCCGAGGTTGGCTCAGCAGGACTTGGAAGCGTGACGTCTATCGAACAATCAAACAATCTGAATTCTTTGATGGCGCCTTCTACCATTCTCAACACCCAAGATTGCTCTCTCTTGTCGGAGATCCTGTGTGGCACTTTGTCAACCACGGCTGGAAGAAGGGCTTCTCTCCCAGCAGTGGTTTTGACACCGCCTACTACTTGATGAAAAACGATGACGTTCGTCTCTCCCAGCTAAACCCTCTTTACCACTATCTAAAACACGGACAGTCCGAACGGCGACTAGCCTTGCGCTCCTGTTCCGAAGCGCAACACTCCATCGTTCCAGACGCAAGCGCACTTCGATACTTCATCACCCCGTCACTCGGAGAGAGACGGATTTCCCTTCTGATCGACTCATCAACGCCCTTCGAGGACACCAAGACAGTTGGCGAGATGGTGCGCTTGGTAGCGGAACTCGTGAACACTCGCTCATCATCTCTGCGGGTCCTCCACAGGCCAGGGGTTTACCATGGCGAATTCTTCAACAAGCTCATCTCCGCGTTGCCGTCAAACCTGAAGAGAACCCTAGAAATCACTGAAGTACCTCTCACTCTTACCTATTCGGACGTGCCTTTCTATGAAGAAGAAGAATCAATTGCGACTTCCTGGACGAGTGCCTTCGCTCTCCGCTTCTCATCCCAGAACACCAAGTCCTTCCTCATAACTCACGAAGACAACAAAACGATTCTTGTGAAAAACGATGAAATAAACAGACGAGCAGCGCTTCATAAGAGGACTCACTTTCCCGAAACGTGGCCAGGCGCATTCTCCAGCAAGCTGAGTCTTTCTGGACCTACGGCAACAAACGGCATCGTCGCCTTAGTCGATGTTGACCGTTTTCCAGAAGCGTATTTTGTGCTTCTAGAAGCCTTGTCGATGTATTTCTTGGGTGAGACACGTCAAGAGCCTGAGACAACAATCGCTCTGGTGGGCAACCCCGGCCCGAGATTTACAGTGAGGGAAGATGTTGCCGTTCGAATGGTGGCTACCGATGGTAAGTTGCGGAACGATCCCGTTGGGCGCTTCCTAATCCTCATGAGCGGCAAAGATGATCCTCTTCCCGAGAAAATGTCCAGACAAGGTTTTCATGTTTTCCACGTCAGCTCAGATTGGCAACAGCTCGAAAAGCCAATGACCGAGACATCCCCCAGAGTGTGGAGAATCCCTCTCTCGTGGGTCGAACTGAGCAGCGCCCTAGCCGGAGTGCTCGGATGACAGTGGACGAGCCTTGGGAGAAATCGTTACGCGAGCGCTTGTCGATGCTCAGATTAGACACGCATCGAGTTGCCTATCTTGCCCCTAAACCTGACTCGGCCAGCTTTAGGTACCGCTGCTACAACACGACGCAGGCTCTGAACACTTTCTCGTCCAAAATCTCGGCTTCATACTTCTACGTGAGCGATCTTCCTCACCTGCGTGATCTCTCGGACCACGCAGATACTTTGGTGGTCTTTCGCACCCCATATGACACCGACGTTCATCGCGTCATCAATCGCTTTTCCCGCCTAGGCAAGAAAGTCATCTTCGATATTGATGACCTGGTATTTGACGTCGCATTCGCTCCTCTAGTTACCTCAAACCTCAATTACAAATTGTCGGGCAAGGACATAGACCAATGGTTTGCGTTCGTCGCAAATATAGGTGCCTGTATGAACCTTTGCGATGCTGTCACGACGACAAATTCGTATTTACTGGAAAGAGTTCAAGATTTCTCCGGACTAGAGGCAGCAGTCATCCCAAACTTCCTGAACGAGGAACAGATGCAAATTTCTGCCCACGTGCGACACGAGAAAGAGAATCGGAAAGTTGGAGAAGGCCTTCGTTTAGGCTACTTCAGCGGAAGCCACTCCCATGCGAAGGACTTTGCGGTTGCCGCACCTGAGATCGCTGAGTTCCTGTCTGCGTCACCTGAATCAACGCTCACCGTCCTCGGCCATCTCGAAATACCTGAGGTCTTGAGAGGTCTAACGCCACAAATTCGCCGGTCACCCTTTGTAAGCTTTCAAGAATTACAACGTGAAATGGGCAGAGTGGACCTCAACGTTGTGCCACTTCAGATGTCTCCCTTCACATTTTCTAAATCTGAACTGAAGTACTTTGAGGCAGCCATAGTTGACACAGTAACGATGGCTTCTCCCACTCCTCTGTTTTCGGAAGTTATCTCTGATTCTGAAAACGGTTTTCTTACCCCTGCTGGGCAATGGAACGAGAGATTGCATTGGGTCCAGGACATGTCTCCACGCGACAGAAAAAAGATTGCCGACACTGCAAGAAACCACGCTGATTCGAATTACTCTCCCTTAGCAATGGTTGCGAAGTTAGAGAAAATTTATGGGTGAGGTAACTAAGGTGAAACAGTGGTGACATCGCGAAGAGTCTTGGTCCCGAGAAAAATTGGCACGCTGCGAGAAGGAGCTGCCAAGCTTCTTCGCCCCTTGGCTCTCTTGTTGTTGGGTGTAGTGACTTTCGGCTCGTGGGCGTTGTCCTCAGCCGTGGGAAGCGCACCGGACGACGACTACCACCTCACCAGCATCTGGTGTTCAAGTTTTGCGGGGGATGTGTGCGAAGTCGACCCGAACGGCGAAGGGGTGTACATCCCAGAAGCGTTGCGAGAAGCAATTTATTGCTACTACCACAATCCGGAACAGAGTGCCGGCTGCCAGCCTTTCCTTGACGGCACGGACCCCCGACCTGATGTCGCTTTTGCACACAACAATCCCCACAGAAATCTCTACCCGGACCCGTACTATCAGGTGCAGCATCTATTCAAGACTGAGAACATCGAAGCAACTGCACTAAGCATCCGGTTTGTCAACCTTTCACTGTTCTTGGTTGTCGGATTTGCTCTGTTTTTTGCCCTCCCAGTAAGACTGCGCTCCGCGTGGATATGGATGTGGGCATTAGGACTGGTTCCTATGGGAATGTTCATCATTCCATCGTCAAATCCCAGCTCCTGGGCCTTGACTGCCGTGGCGGCCGGGTGGATGTCCCTGCTAGGTTATTTGGAGTCTAAAGGACCCCGTGCTTGGGTCCTTGGTTCTCTCTACCTTGCGATGGCTGTAATTGCCGTAAGTGCCCGAGTAGACGCAGTCCTTTATCTTGGTCTCGCCTCACTAATTGCAGTGTGGCAATCAGACACTCGGGGTACAGAGCTTCTCAAGAAGACCTGGATCGGGCTAGTGGGGGTCGCATTTGTCGTCTTTCAACTCATTCGCAATCCAGCCAATCTTGAGCGAGTAGTGGAGGGAATCGGTCAACGATCCGATCGAATTGATGAGCCTCTGCCTTGGGTTCAATCTGGACAAGCGGTCGCTGAAGGATTTGATTGGTCCCTTTTCTGGAATAACGCGCTTGAAATCCCAGGCCTTTGGCTTGGGATTTTTGGAGGTTTCCCTTGGGGGACACTCGGATGGCTTGATACCGCTATCCCACAATCCGTAGTTTTCCTCGTCATGCTTCCCCTCTTAGGGGTTTTGTTTCTTGCATTGCGAGAAGCTGGCCCAAAGAAACTAATTGCACTGGCAATCAGCGTTTTTGCGGTGTGGGCTTTACCAATGTACCTACTGCAACTTGGCGGCTTCCGGGTTGGAGAAGAAGTCCAGCCTCGCTATCTCATTCCATTGATGATGGTCTTACTCGGGACGCTTGTGCTCAACAAATCTGGACTTCCCGTAATAACCGATACTCGAAGAGTGTGGTTTATCGTCATCAGTCTTTCTGTCGCAAACTCGATTGCTCTACACACCAATATTCGTCGCTACACGACAGGAACTCGTGTCCAAGGTTTCAATTTGGATTCGCCTCGGGAGTGGTGGTGGCCCTTTTTCCCAGACTTCTTCGGCCCAAATTTTCTGTGGCTGGCGGGAACTCTAGCCTTTGGCACGCTTCTCTGGGCACTGCTGGTTAAGGTTGTACCGCTTCTCCCACTTCAGAAGGTAGAGATGCATTCCAGAAGACGAACTAAGGAGGGGCTCAGCCCCTCAGTCAATACTTGACCGATACCTCTCGACTACGACCCCAGCGTCTCCTGTCGCCATCATTTCCCCATTGTTGATCCAGGTCACGGTGTCGCAGAGCTCTTCAACCACGGACAAACTATGTGTGACCAGGATTACCGTCTTTCCACGTGTCTTGAACTCACTAAATTTTTTAAAGCTCTTGCGTTGAAATTCTTCGTCACCGACGGATAGGACTTCATCTACAACCAAGATGTCGGGATCAACATTGATGGCGATCGAAAAACCGAGACGGACATACATTCCTGAGCTGTAGTTCTTGACTGGCTGGTCAAGAAAGCGCTCAACTCCCGAGAAATCGACAATCTCATCGAATTTGGAATCAATCTCTTTCTTCGACATCCCAAGAATTGATCCATTGAGATAGATGTTCTCTCGACCTGAAAGCTCCAGGTGAAACCCTGACCCAACCTCGAGTAGCGAGGCCATCCGGCCTCGATACTCGATGGACCCTGAAGTAGGCCAGTAAATCTTCGCTAGGCACTTCAAAAGAGTTGATTTTCCCGATCCGTTTGACCCAATCAAACCGTGGGTGTGTCCCTCGATGACATCAAAAGAAATGTCCTTGAGGGCCCAGAAGTCCTCGTGCTTCGAGGTTTTCCCTCGAAGAATGGCTGACTTCAACGTTT
>Ga0255756_1003686_pt1 | contig 15261 bp, 14 predicted proteins | sample 011ome_20_FD_179956 | JGI IMG/M metagenome (GOLD analysis project Ga0255756, IMG submission 179956) | Coastal salt marsh microbial communities from the Groves Creek Marsh, Skidaway Island, Georgia - 011509CT metaG (version 2) | ecosystem: Environmental > Aquatic > Marine > Intertidal zone > Salt...
CACGAGTAGACACACACACACAGAGAGAGAGAGAGAAGGAGTCGAAGCAGATCGACGACTTCGGCTTCTTCTCGATTCGCGTTTATTCGTATGCGTGTAAAGTAAGCGTCAAGAATGTCGAGTGATTTGAATTTTTTACTCGACAGAAAAAACTCCATTTTATCCACAAACAACCACCGAAGAAAGGAGACATGTTCGCGCGAAACGCGTGCGATTTCTCTCGCTCTCTCTGACAACATGACGACGATTTTTGCATCGTCGTCGTCGTCGTCGGTTTGTTCGTCGAGAAGTTCTTCTTCTGCGACGTCAAAGCTTTGTTTGAGGAGGAGTAAAAAATGGATTCCCCTCAGCGGCGAGGGAGGAAGGAGACGAACGAAAACGCTCAGAGTTTGGCGAGAGATTAACGAGCACGTGACCGCGGTGGTGGACGCCTCGTTCAGAGAAGAAGAAGACGAGGAGGAAGACGAAGAGGAAACCGAGGGGTTAGGAGGCGTCGTTTCAGACGCGGCGGCGTTGGAGATGTATTTGAGATTGGAATCTGGGAAGCAACGAGAGTGCGTGGAAACGTTCGTGAGCGAAGAGGCGAGGGAAAAAACGTTGAGCGCGACGAGCGTCGTCGATGTGGAAGAACGTCGCGGAGATGAGAAAAATGGAAACGAAACAATAACGAAGAGTATGAAACTCCGGGAAGCGGAAAGAGCGGCGGATATCTTGCGGACGCACGGTTTGGTGTTTTTGAAATCCGTCGTCCCGGAGGAGACGTGCGACGAGATTTTAGCAGACTTGAACGCGATATGCGACGAGTGTAAAGAGACGTACGGCGACGCGTTGCGAAGGACGGACGTGTTGCTCGGAGTGGGCGACGACAACGGCGATGACAGTGGCGATGGTAAAATCAATGGGGTTAAAAAAGCGTTAGAATTCGCGTGCAAAGAAGAAGGAGGGAACATACGGAACATCCTCTCCTTCGTCGAGGACGCCACGGAGGACGCGGTGTTAGTTGAGCTCTCCGTCCTCGCCACGGAGAAAGGCGCCGACCGACAGGTATTGCACCCAGACGTCGCCTACGACGCCCCGCACGAAACCCTGTATTCCGTTTTCATCGCGTTGCAAGACGTCACGCAAGACATGGGTCCGACTCTGTTCGTTTTAAACTCTCACGACAAACAGACCCACGACCAACTCCCGAAAACCAAATGGACCGAGAAAGAGTTCGACGTCTTGCGAACGAAACGAGCAGTCGAAGCGCTTTTGAAAAAAGGCGACGCGGTCCTATACAACGCGCGTGCGTTCCACCAAGGCGGTGAAAACACGAGCGGTCGCCGCGCGTTGTTGACGCTCACGTTTCTAAAACCTCCCGTCCCGCCGGAGCCGACCAGGCGAAACAAAGAGTGTTTGTGGAGCATCCGCGAGGACGTGTTTCGGAGACAAATCACCGCGAAAGACTTAGCAACCGGAGGAGAGTAGACGTCAAAGTCTAGTTAGTACGTAGGTAGTAAATGTGTAACGTAATAAGATGATGATAAATTGAAGATCATATTTAGTCCAAAATCTCAAGTGTCTCACTCGACAGGACGAGACCGTTATCCACAAAAGAAAAACGCTCGCTTCCCCTTCTTCTTCTCGGATACATAAAATGACGACGCGCTTGGCACTCCGACGCTTTTCGGCGATTCCTTTACGTCGCCTCGGAGACAAACGATGGTATTCAAGCGCCGCCGACGGCTTCGACGCCACTTCATCGTCCTCTAAAGCGCAACCGCCCAGCGAAGCCATCGACGGTTTCTCGGTGTTTCCGCAAGAACTCCCATCGAACGCGCAAGACCCATCGAAGGACGATTTCATCAACGACGCGACGTCTCCACCTCGAACGCGAGAGCAACAGATGGAATACAACAAACACGAGAGTTTACGAGACTGGTTAGGGAGGCAAAGCCGGAAACGGAGCGTGGACGAGATTGTCGTTTTGACTGGGAACATTCACCGAGGAAGCGAGATATTGCACAACGCGGTGTATAACAAAGGGACCGGGTTTAACCACTCGGAGCGGGAACGCTTAGGCGTGAGAGGGTTAGTGCCGCCGAGATTTTTCTCCATCGAGCAGCAAGCGGAGAAGATTTGGCAGCAACAGGTGGTGATGCGAGAATCGAACGCGCCGAAGATTGCGCGATGGCGTCATTTGCAGGCGCTGAAAGATAGGAACGAGACGTTGTTTTACCGATTGTTACAAGAGCACGTGGAGGAGTTAGCGCCGGTGATTTATACTCCGACGGTTGGGGAGGCGTGTTTGAACTATTCGCGTTTCTTTCGACGCGCGAGGGGGATGTTCTTTACCAAAGACGACGTCGGGCACATGCACTCGATGACGTATAACTGGCGAGGAGACGTGAAGATTGTCGTCGTGACGGACGGGTCGAGAGTGTTAGGGTTGGGCGATTTAGGCGCGCACGGGATGGGGATTTCGGTTGGGAAGTTGGATTTGTACGTCGCCGGGGGTGGGTTTGATCCGCAGGAAGTTTTACCGGTGTGCTTAGACGTCGGGACGAATAACAAGAGCTTATTGAACGATAAGTGGTATTTTGGATTGAATTCTCAGAGGTTGGAAGGGGGCGATTATTACCGCGTGATTGACGAGTTTATGCGCGCAATTCGACACCGATGGCCAAACGCGCTCATTCAGTTTGAAGATTTTCAAACCAAACACGCTCTGGAGATTTTAACGAATTACAGGAACGATTATTTGTGTTTTAACGACGACATTCAAGGCACGGCGGCGGTAGTATTAGCCGGCGTATACGGAGCGTTGAAGGTGTTGGGAGGAAAGGACCGATCGGAAATTCGAAAGCAGAAGTTTGTCATGTGCGGTGCCGGTTCAGCGGGCATGGGTATCGTCGCCATGTTACACAAAGCGGTCGTGAAGAGCGGCGGTTTGAGCGAAGAAGAAGCTTACGATAATTTTTACATCATGGATAATAACGGGTTAATTACGAACGAGCGTAAATTGGAGTTTCCGAGGGAAGCCGCGGTGGAACCGTTCGCAAAAGCGAGGAAAGCGACAAAAGAGTTACCAGACGGCGCTTCCTTGTTGGACGTAGTGACGAAATCAAAGTGCACCGCTTTACTCGGCGCATCGACGGTGAACGGGTTGTTTACCGAGGACGTTTTACGGCAAATGGGCGAGCAAAACGAACGGCCGATTATTTTCCCTCTGTCCAATCCAACCTCGAACGCGGAGTGTACATCGGAAGAGGCGGCGAAAGCGACCGACGGGAGGGCGGTTTTTTCGAGCGGATCGCCTTTTGAAGACGCGAAAGGCGCCGTCTCCGGACGACTGATGCGCGCGAACCAAGGGAACAATTTGTACATTTTCCCCGGGCTCGGATTAGGCGCGCTGTTGAGCGGTGCAAAGACGATTTCCGAGGAGATGCTGGTATCTTCAGCAAAAGCAATCTCGGATATGCTCACCGAAGACCAAATTCGAAGAGGTTGTATTTTTCCGCTGATTAAAGAGATTCGTAACATCTCGGCGAGAGTCGCCGTGAGGGTCATAAAACAAGCCGCCGAGGAAGGACAAGCAAAAAGAAGCGTAGTGGCAATCATAGAATCGGATGATGAACACGACACAAAGTTGTACAAGTATGTCAAAAGAGCTCAATACGTGCCTGAGTATAGGCCGACGGTATTTCCAGTCGAAGAAAGTCGGAGGACGGTTGACGACTATTAATCAATGCGCATACGTAGCAAACAAGAATTGTAACATCGACGGAGCAGCAGCTTGCACTAAAAAAAGAAGAAGATACGCGCGCCTATCTAATTGTTCGCATGTGGACGCACTGCAAATGGATATTATATCGTTCTCATAGTATTATTATTATTATTAACAATGGATCTTTCTTTTGAATTCTCGAGCGCGAGTTTTACAGTTTTAATCAAAATTCTCTCTTACGCCGCTTTGACCGCGTCGGTCAACGCCTTTGCGGTCGCCGCGATGCCGTCCCAATCGCTGTTTTTGATCTTCTCTTGGTCAAACGCCGGCGCTACAAAACCTACCGACGACGCACCGTTTCTTAAATAGTCTTGGCACGTGTCCAAATCGGTTCCGCTCGTCGGGTTAATTCTCAAATGCGGCAACGCCGAAGAGACAGCTTTCACCCACGCCGGTCCGCCGGCGACGCCTGGAAACAACTTTTGAATCGGCGCACCCAACGTGTACGCGTAGTGTAACTCAGTCGGCGTTTGGCAACCTGGCATGCACACGATGGTGTTTTCTTTGCACCACTCCACAACCGACGGGATGAGAATCGGTGAAACGATAAATCTCGAGCCCGCGTCCATGGCTTTCTTCGCGTCGTCGACGCTCAGCACCGTCCCGACGCCCATCATAACGTCCGTGCGCTTGGCGAAGTTTGCAACCGCGTCCGCCCATCCCGGTGTCGTCATTGTAAACTCGACGAGTTTAAACCCACCTCTCACGGCGGCGTCCATGGCTAACTCGACTTTGCCTTCGTGCAGCGTGCGCAAAACCGCGCACGCTTTGTGCTGAAGAATAGTCTTCAAAACTTCGTCGTAATCCGATTGCGATCTCGCGTACGACGACATGTTGCGCTTAAACATGGCGTTGTTACTGTTTCTCGTATTGTTTCTGCTGCTTCTGACATTCGTTCCTCCTCTATAATAATTATTACCGAAATACTTTTCTTGGCCGCCTCTCGCCGCGGAGTGCATCCCTTTCATGAAACCTCCAGTCGGCGTAATCCCTTTGCTCGTCAATAATTTCCCCAACGGCGAATCTTCTTTGATCATCTTCGAGTGAAACGGATAATATCTTCCCGGTGGCCCTGGGTTTTGCTCCAACTCCGTCTTCACCACGTCCTCGATAATCTCTCTCGAGTGCGCGATATCGTACACCTCCTGCGCAACCGCCGCGGGTATGACCACCGCCCCGTCTTGATCCCCAATGATCGCATCCCCTGGTCTCACCGTGACCCCACCGCAATTAATCACCAAGTTACACGCCCACGGTTGGTGCACGTGCGGTCCTTGCCTCGGCGTCGTCGAGTGGCAAAACACCGGGAACCCGTATCCTCGCAACACCGCGGTATCTCTCACCGACCCGTCCGTGACTAAACCCGCGACTTTCTTCTGCATCAAACGTAAAAACTTAATGTCCCCACCGACGGATTCCCACGGCCCGACCGAGTTCATCACGATCACCTCTTTCGGCCCGGCGAGCTCGAACGCTTCGTATTCCGGACTGTCCATCCCGGCGGGTTTATCCTTCATAATATCCGGCCTTTGCGGGACGAACTGAATGGTAATCGCCCGGCCGATCGTTTTCGGCTGGCCTTCCGTCAGCGGCCTCGCGCCCATGATGTGCGACGTTGGCCATCCCATCACCCATAACCCATCGATTAAAGCTTGCGTGGATAAAGTCCCGAGTTTTGCCAACAACTCGTCCGAGATTTCCGTCGCGTTTCTCGGGGGTCCCGAGGCCATGCACCGGACCATCATCACGGCGGTTTTATTCGTCGTCGTCGTCGCGGTGTTGACGATGGGAACGGTTGGAAAAGAACCACCAGTACCACCTGCCCGAAAGAACAGGGAAGATGAAGCTCGGAGCGTTCGCGACGACGCGCGACGAAGCATTTTGTGTGTGTAATAAGGAGTACCTCTTTACGGAGAAAAAGTGACCGAAAGCCCTTCTGCTCCTTATCCTCTTTTTTAACGAACTTACTGTTTTAGGGTGTAGGTTTTAGGAGTGGTGTCACTCACCTCAAAGGAGTACTATTACTATTACTATTATTATTATTATGTTCTAATTCTACAGATCGAGCGAGGGTCGGTGCGGGACCGCGTCTGGAACGGCGACGACGAGTTCGACGAGTTCTTCGACGTCGTCGTCGTCTTTTTGTCGTTGGGCGTCGGCGGTTGGGGTCGTCGTTTCCGTTTCCGTCGTTTCGGTCGTCGTCGCTGAAGAAATAATTTCTTCGCGTTCCTCCGCGCGACTTCTCGCGACGCAGTACACGCCGACCACGGTGATTGCGATGCCGGCAAATTGAATCGCTTCCAGCGATTCGTCCAGAAACGTCAACCCAAAGAGCACCGTGAACGCGACTTGGACGCCCGAGTACACCGTCGGTAAGACGCCGTTGACTCGGGTAATCGCCCAACTGTTAATGCCGTGCGCGATGACGGCGCTCCCGAACCCGGAAAAGAGCACGCCACCCCACGCGTACGCGGGGACCTCGTTTTCCCAATCTATGTCTATGAAAATCTGCTTCAATCCTCCGGCGAAGAATATCCACGTCCAGGCGAAAAGAGTCGCTCGAAACAGAAACGTCATTCCGTAATTCTTCATCCCGCTCTTCGTCGCTTTCACCACCATCACGACGTAAAACGAATACGAACACGTTTGCAACAGTAACAGCAACACGTCCTCGACAGACGGACCAACCTCGTCGAAAATCCTGTGCGCTCTCACCGCCAACACCGTCCCCGCGAAACCGAGCAAACACCCGAACGCTTTCAAAAAACACATCCGCTCTAAACCAAACGCGAACGAAAGCATAGCCGTGCACACCGGCATCAGCGGCTGCACGCTCGCGACCGCGATCGCTCCAGACCGCTCGTTACACACGAACACGAGTAAGTACGCGATCCCTAAAAAAGTCCCCATCGGTACGAACCAAAAGCGTTGCTTCCAGGAAATATCTTTCGTTTGCGTCGGTTTTTCCATCCGTCCAAAGAAGTACAAGAACGGCAACGCTATCGCCAATCTCAGCGTACAAAACGCAAACGACGGAATATGTTTCAAAGAAGGATTCGCCAAAGTGTGCATGAGCGCGAATATGAGTTGCACCAAAGTCAACGCCAAGTGCGTGGTACACGTCGACGGCGTTTCGTATTCTTTTCTCAGCCTCGTTTTTATATCTCCGCTGTTCATTATATAGAGTTTCCCCAAACACTCACTGTTCTTTTCGTCTCTCGCGCATCGCTTCTCTCTCTCTCAAATCCTGTTGTCGTCTTCTTCTTCTTCTTCGCGACGACAACAACGAAAATCTCTCTGTCTCTCTGTCTCTCTCTCTCTCTCTGTCTCGCGGTCGTAGTTATACGTGGTCGTGGTAATCTGTTGCGCAGCAGTCCTCTGTGTGTGAAAAGACGACAAACAGTTGTTTTTTCCTCTTTTTTTTCAATTGCTTTTGAAATTTTTTTCCTCTGCTTCTTGTTTTCTTGGGCAAACAAACAAACACACAAACTCTTTTTATGAGTCAAGCGAAAAAAACATCGTGATTTTCGGTCTCGCTTTTTTTTTAGACCGGACCAAAAAAAATTAACTCGTCGTTTAAAAAAAATCGATCGATGAATTTGCTCCTTTTTGCCTTTGAGAATATTCTTCGATGATTCGTTTTGTTTTTCGTCAGACATCTCTCACAGGAGAGATATAATCTCTCTCACCTCTCTCATCTCTCTTTTCTCCGCTTTTGTGTTCGCAAAAGGCGAGAGAGAGGCGAAGAAAAAGAAGCGCATCTCTCCGTTCTCTTCTTCTCTCTCTTTCTCAGTGGGAGATTTTTAGCGCGCGAGTGTCCTCCTCCTCCTCCTCCTCCTCCGCGAAAACACGTACCCCCACAAAATCTTCGTGTGGTTTCCGTCCGTTGAAGAAGAGATTTTGGAGAGATAAAAAATGACGAGGAAAGAAGAAGAAGAAGAAGAAGGATGCGCACCGCCCGCGACGCCGTCTCTTTTTAACTTGCGCGAGACGTTCTCTCGGCTGGAGCTTTCGCGCTCGGAAGAAGAGGAGGAGGAAGAGGAGGAGGAACAGGAGCTGCGCGCGTTGTTTTCCTCGGCGCACGACGAGGCGTCTTCTCGTCATTCTTCGGACGACGTGTTGGTGTTTTTAGAGACAAAGACGAAGAGGAAAGACTTTGACGAGAGTAAAGGAGAGGATGATGTAGACGATGACGATGACGACAAAGAAGACAAAGAGAATGCTGACGATTTATTAGTAGACGACGAGGACGACGAGGACGACGAATCGAGTTTACCGTCGTGCGCTATTTGTCTCACCGCGCCGGCGTTGGAAAACTCGTGTTTTACCGTCCCGTGTTTGCACTCGTTTTGCGCCAGGTGCATCGTTCGGTGGGCGAACTTTCAAGAGGAGGAGGAAAACGAGCAGAGGAAAAAACGCGGGTTGTCGTCGACGCATCATCAGCACCATCGTCACGGCAGCGGTGGTGGCTCGAGCTTTGCCGCGAAGTGTCCGTCCTGTCGAGTGCCGTTTGAGAATTTGTTGTGCTATCGAGAGTTGGACGGGTCCGTGCATAAGCTTCGCGGAGAGTTGGATTTACGGGAACATCCGTTGTGTTTGTTGAAACGCTCGAAATGGTTGGGTTTGGAAAAAGACGAGGACGAGATGCACGGCACGAGACGGTCTTCGTATGAAGAAGATTCGTTCGAGGAAGAAGATCGTCGAGATTTTCATCGCTATCATCAAATGAAGTCATCGAACAACAAGAGCCCCGCGTATTACGACGACATCGACGACGAGTACTTCGCGAAAAGAGGCGGCGCGAGAGTTGTTATTGGGAACCGACGATTTGGCGCGAACGGCTTCGTGGCAAGCGGACGAGCTTTGGCGCGACCGATCCAGCAACCGTCGGTGAAGAAAGAAAAGATGAGGGCGGCTGCGTTTTCGTCTTCGCCGAGCAATCAACACTCGATGACGAAAATGAAGGCATCGCCAACGACGAAAATAACGAGCGCTTCGCCGCCAACGCCGGCGGCGACCGCGAAAGGAGCGTTGTTAGGCACCACGCCACCGCTTTCGTCGTCCACGCCGGCACCGAAAGGAAAGAAATCCATGAAAAAGCAACTCCAAAACGAGAAGAAGAGACTAAAAGATCAAGAAAAAGCGGCGAGACGATTAGCCACGCGAAAAGAGTACCAAAGGAAAGTACCGATTGAAGATTCGCAACCGCGCATGGCCGAAGGGTTTAAGACCGAAGAAGAAGAGGAGGAGGAGGAAGAAGAGGAAATAGGGGAAGGCAGCAGAAAAGAAGAAGAAGGAGCGAACGAATCGCCAAGGATGGTTTCGTCGGCAATCGTCGCCGAGGTCATTATGTAAAATTCTAATACTTGTATCATCATCATTGTATAACAACAACAAAAAAAAAGCCGAAAACGTTCCAAATGATCATATTTTCTCCGCCGCCGCCACCAGATCAATTACCTTTCGAAGCGTTCAAGACGGTTTCGCGCATGCCGGCGTAATCGGCTTTTTGACCCTCGTTGAACAACTCAAACTGTCTCGCCGCTTGGCCGACGAACATGTCCAACCCGCTCGCGACGGTTAAGCCGCACTCCTTCGCCTCTCTCAACAATCTCGTCTCGAGCGGGTTATACACCGCGTCGAAACAGACGACCGCGCCAGATTTTTTAATAGCTTCTTTTGGGCACGGCGTTTCATTTACTCTCTCGCCGACCATCCCTAACGACGTCGTGTTCGCGATGACGTCTATTTTCAAATCCCCGAAATTCCCACTCGCGACGTCTTCGACAGAAATTGACGTACCACCGCACGCCTCCGCCAATGCATCCGCTCTATCTTTACTTCTATTCGCAACGACTACGTTGGCTTCTTTAAACTTTGCACCGAACGCTAACCCTCTCGCCGCGCCTCCCGCGCCTAATACTAACACGGTCTTTCCTTTCAACGCCTTCGAATCTGTCGTTTCTGCCGCGTCTCGAGGAATCGTCGGATCCAACGCCTTTTCAATCGCACCAATCGCGGCGACGTAATCCGTGTTGTACCCGCGAAAAGATCCGTCTTTTTGTCTCACCAACGTATTCACCGCTCCAATTTGTTTCGCCACCGGGTCGACGTTCTCGCCGCAAAATTTCAAAGCTGATTCCTTGTGCGGAATCGTCACCGAAAACCCAACCCAATCGTTGTTTTTGTTGTTAAACAAACTCTCATTCTCGACAAACTCCGCGAAATCTTTCACTAATAAAGGCACGTAACACTTATCATCCACCTTTGCGCTAATCAACGCTTTGTTGTGCAACTGCGGCGATTTACTCTGCGCGATCGGGTTCCCCATCACGCCCAAAACTTTCGTCTCCCTCGTTTGCGAAGTGTTCACCCTGTACAACTCGCTCAAATCTCGCAACGTCGGCTGCCCCGGTGCCGACTCGAATCCGGCGCGAATACTCCCAAACGTTAAATAACTCCCGAGCTTTGTCGCTAACAATCTGGAAATCAACCCGTGTTCGCTCATTCCTAAAACCGCGCACGGATATCCATCCCCTCTCGCTTTTTCTAAAACCTTCGCCAACCGTCCAACGTCGTTAATATCCTGGCACACGCACGCGATCTTCGCGATGTCGCACATGTCATTCGCTCGAATCTTCTCGTACTTTTCCTTTAACAAAACGTCCAACGATGGCGTCAACTCGTACTCGTGACTGCTACAAATCAACATCTGCCCCGGTCCTTTGATAACGCCGTCTCTCTCGTCCGGCTTCGCCTTCGCGAACCGCTCGATGGCTAACAACTCGCAATCCACGTACGTCGCACCCGCTCGAAATCCTTCCCACAAACATCGCAGTCGCGTCTCTTCGTCGCCGTCGTCTTGCCCGCCTTCCCACGTCGGTCGAAACGTCACCACGCACGGAATCTTCGCCACCTTCTCGCACGCCTCCACCAACTGTCCGATCGCTTCCTTCATTTTCCTCTCGTCCGACCGAATCGATTTCTCCAGAAAATCCACGCGTAACTCCACGATATCCGGACGACTGTTATTACTACTCCTTTTTGCGAGGTGTTCGATTTCAGAGACGCATTCAGACACCGTCGAAGATATGATGGAGGTGGTCAATTTGCACTTGAAATCTTTCATCTTCATCTCCATCGAAGAAGACGACGACGACGACGAGGCCGCCGCGGATGCCACAAAACCCGCTCGCTGCTGCTGCTCGCACTTCTGGTGCGTTCGACGACACCGAAAACTGCTTCGTAAACGCCCTCGATCTCCTCCAAAACTCGACAAAGATTCACTCGATTGTTTTTCCCGACAAAAGATAAGCCTTTGAGCGGATGGAGAAGAAAACTTCTCAGCACAGCTGGTCGTGGTCGTCCTCGCCCCGCGCGGTGGTAAAAGGAGAGAAGATGCAACAGTCGAAGAACAACTCCAACTGTGAGTGATCATTTTAAAAAGGCGTCGTGTGCATGCGCAAACAGCAAGCGCGAGAGAATACCTTTTTTTTGTGCAGTTCTTTTCCCGAAAAGAATTGAAGAATTGAAAAAATTGAGTTTTTACTGCAAACATGTCGCCGAGCAACATGGGAACAACGAGCGCTGAAGAACGACTATCACGTGCTTTTGGATGTTCTGTTATTGCTGAATAGTATTAAATGTATATAATTATTATCGGTACTTGCGCGGAAGCGAGAGAGATGTACTCTTTAAGTCGCTTTGACCTGAAACGCAGACGTCACACACGCATACATTTTATAACTGAGCAACAGCAGGAGCAGCAGCAGCAGAAACTCCTTGAGAAGAGCTCATTCTCTATTCTCTTTTCTCTTTTCTTTTTTTGGGGTGGGTTTGGTTCTAAATCTATCTTCTAATCTATGCGTCGTCGTCGCGGGAGCGGGCTTTGCGGGCGCGAGAGTTCGGAAACGAACTTTGATGAACAATGTCTTTTACTCGTCGGCGTCCTTGGAACTACTCCCGTTGTTGTTTACGTTCCCTTCTAACTCGTCCAACACTCGATCGTAAAACGGTAACATTTGTTCCAACGAGGATAAAACCACTCCCGCGCCGAGGAGAACTTTCAACTGCTCTTGCAAGAAGAACGAGTCCGGAGCTTGCAAGTTCAATAAAAACACGCCAAACGCCGCCGAAAGACGATACGCGTTCTTCTTGTTGTAGTTTTGATGGTACCTCTCCGCAATTGCGAATCGAGTTTTACTCGGATTTCGTATCTTTGTCGCAATTGGTCGTCTCTGCTTCATCATCGCGTTTTCGTTCATCGCCTCGACGTACGCCCGCACCTTTTCGTATTGCGCTTCGCTTTGCGGCCAGACGGCGCTTTCGTACTGCGCCGAAGCCGTTCGCCGCGTGGCATCGTGCGAGGCAAAAAACACGTCCAACAGTTCCTCTATCGTCACTTTAGTGGTATCAAATCGTACTTTCAGCGCTTCCGTGTTCCCGTCCCCGCTGCAGACCGATTGATACGTCACCGCTCTGTCCATGTTTTTGGTATCACTTTTCCCTTCTGCGCCTGCGTACCCGACGGTCACGGAAAGAACCCCCGGAATGGATTGAAACGTTTCCGAGGGGGTCCAAAATCATCCCAACGCGAGCCATAATTCCTCCTCTTGTTCTGCAAATGACGATGACGATGTTCTCGACGATTTAGATGACGTAGGAGAAGAAGATGAAGAAGCGTTGAGTCGTATTCCCCGGGAAGTGACGACGACGTTTCGGAACGTGTTTTTCGTCGTTAAAGAGCGGCGGATGATGCGGGAGGAGGAAGAGGAGGAGGCCGCAACTCCCGACGAAAGGAGTGTTGATTTTGTTGATGCCATCAGAAAACGAGCGAGCGATCTCTAACGAGTATTGGTATTCGTCGTCCGTGTTCTTTTGTGTGACGAAGGATGATTTTTCTCAAAGTGAAAGATATGGTACTAGTAGATATATACACGACGTAAGTATGATGTTTATATTAAATTACAAGTTTTGTCTCTCTAAAAATGTATATATGCTTCTTGTTTTCTAAATATCCTTTCTCTCTGCTCGCTCTGCAAGAATCGCGCCGAAACGCGCTTTTTGTTGTCCTTCTCTCTTCCCGTGCGTGTTTACGCGGAAGATTTTTTAGAACAACGGGTTGCCGTTGGTAAACTTCTCGGCCAACACCAAGGCGACCAAACCGACCATGGCACCTCTCCCGTTGGTCAATTCCGCTTCCGGTCTGAACGGGCCCAAGGTGTTGCCCGGCGCGGTGACTCCGTCCGGACTGGACTTCTTCAACACCGGCGCCAACGAGGCGGCCAAGATGACGACGGCGCAAAACGGCGCCAAGAACAAACCGGCGCCCGGGTACGTAACCGTATCCGAAACGCCGTCAGCCAACGTAAACGTTCTCGTGGAGAACACTTGTCCCCACAAAGACTTGTTTTGGGTGATTTCGGTGTACAAAGCAGCCATCCAGCCGATTTGCGCGACGCGGCCGTTGATCATCTCGATCGCGGTCGGGTTCGTGAACACCTTCATGGCGTCGTCGAGGAGTTGCGTGTCGTTCCCGAGCGGCGCGGCTTCGGCGACGGAACCATCCGCGGGGTCGCTGTTTTATGAGAGAGACAAGAACATATTTGGAGAAATACGAGTGGAAAGAAGTGAAATTGGTCAGTCTTTTGAGGAATATATCGACGAATAAGAGCTTGAGAGTGTTACGAAGCACAGAGAAAAAATGCCACCGAGGCACCACAAAACGCTCCTCTGACGTCATCACGGAAATTGATTAATGGAAAAGTCCACGTCACTTCACCTTTCTTTCCGTGCAAAGCGCGCGCAGATCAGATGCGCATCATCGAGAACAACACGAAAAGGACAAAGAGTGAAAGAATGTAGAGTAAACGTACATCATCGCTTGCATCGCTCTCGGCGCTTGCGCTTGTTCACCCGCCGGTGTCGCGTCCGCCATTTCGAACGCCTTCTCCGCGGATTGGACGGCGTCGGCGACGGTTTCGTCCATGGACCCGTTTTCTTTCGGCTCGACGACTGCTCTCAAAGAAGAAGAAGCAGATCGCTTCGACGTGGAGGCGAGCTTGAACGAGGCCACTCTTTGGCAGGTGTTGATGGTTTGTAAAGAAAACATTGTTACGTGTAAGTGTGTGTGAGTGTCGGTGCAGTCTGTGCGGGTAAAGTGACGCGAAAGTGCCTCGAAAAATGGAAAAAAGGTGAAAAAAATTCACGGGTTCGTGGCTCTCCTTCGTCCTTGGAAAGAAGAGGTGAAAACGCGCGAAAAAAGCGGTTGGTGTTTCTGCGGCTCAAAACGAAGGCCTTTTTGCTTTTTTGCTTCGGACTTGATGTATCGAGAAAGAGTGAGTTTTTAAGAAGCGCTTTCTTTAGTTTGTGTGCGTGTCTCTCTCTCTGTGTTATTACAAGTTAGTATTCTGATTCTGATTCTGATTCTGGCACGTGTAACTCCCCGTGCTCGTATCGCCAACCAGGTGGTAAAGGGCAGTCGTTGTCGAGGAGGTATTGTACACATTCGGGGTGGTTGTTCTCGTGCGCTTCTCGTACCGCTTCTTTGTTCCAAGGCGCTTTGGCGGTTTCGTGTAAGTACTTCAAACAGTCCAAGTGGCCGTTCCCGGCTGCATATACACACGCCAATTCGTTATATTGATCATACTTACGCTCAACAAGATATTCGAGTATGTGAAGATGACCATGTTCAGCCGCGCAAATGGCAGTATACTCATCCCAAGGCGCTTTGACTTCTTCACGTAAGTATTTGAGGCACTCGAGATGACCTTTCCAGGCAGCACTTTCACACGCTATCTCATTGATAGGACACTTCTTTGCAACGCAATACTTTATCATTTCCAGATTACCTTGTTTTGCGGCCGCAGCAATCGTCCATCCATCCCACGTACACTTTTTCTCCTCTCGCGCCCACTTGAGCAACTCGAGTTTATTCGTCCAAGCAACTTTCCAGCAGAAATCTCTTTCTCTCCACCAACTCGGCCACAACGATTTATTCTCCCACGCAACTTCTAAAGTCGATATCGACGACATCTCTTTGACCTCAAACACCTTTTTCAAATCATCCGCGCGAGACGATCTCTTAATCAACTTTCTCGTCTCCGTATTCACGTCGTACAAGAATTTAAGATCAGTTTGATTCAATCTCGGAAGAATGTGTTTGAAACAAATATCGTCGTTATTCACGATCAAACTCCACACATCTCTCTCCCCGATCCGCCTTTTCTGCGCTCTCGTCGTCACTCCCGACATCGTTCGCGCGCTCTCTCTCTTTCTCGCTCGCGTGGTGGGGTGGTATATCTTTGATGATAGCTTTATATTAAAAACGAATGTGATTGGAGAAAAAAAGACAGTGTGGGAAAAGAGCAATACAAGAGTATGAAGAAGATTTTATATATTAAACTACGACGGCGGCGAACAGACCTAAAGTCACGTACAACAGCACCATTGGATACACGGCTAACGCTTTCCTCTCCTCGACGACGGCTGCACTC
>Ga0255756_1003709_pt1 | contig 15204 bp, 12 predicted proteins | sample 011ome_20_FD_179956 | JGI IMG/M metagenome (GOLD analysis project Ga0255756, IMG submission 179956) | Coastal salt marsh microbial communities from the Groves Creek Marsh, Skidaway Island, Georgia - 011509CT metaG (version 2) | ecosystem: Environmental > Aquatic > Marine > Intertidal zone > Salt...
GTTGAAAGGCAACGCGGTGTGTCGGGATCGAACGCGAGGGATGGGCGGAGAGATGCGCCGGGCAAAGTCCTTAATAAGGAACGGCGTTCACCGCGCGAACGCGGTCGTACGGGGACCAGTGTAAATATGAACGCGCCTTATACTTGGCCACGCGCGCGCAAAACTCGTCGTCTTCGCCACCCCAGCCCCAAAACTTCGCGCTGTGTCCGTTGATCGCGCGGTAAAAGGCCGTCGTCGACATGAACGCCCCGGAGCAGTACTTCGGATACGGAAGGTACCCCCGGTGCGCGAACTGCGACGCCTCCGTGCTGAGGTGCGCGACGTCGCCGCCGCGTCGCAACGCGTCGTCGTATCGGTAATTCACGCCGCTGCGAGGAGGGCGAGGGAACGCGGCGCGGCGCGCGTCGGTCGGTCAGCCGCATCGTCGAAAGGCGTCCATCGCCGCGCCCTCGCGGTGGAACGTCACGCACGTTGAAACCGAGGGGAGATGCCGTGCGACACAGTATCACTGTGCGGGGAGCGGTATGGACCGGCGCCGCGCGAAAGGAGTCTACGTCGTTTAGGTACCTGAGCGGCAACATGTCCACGTCGTGCATGACGACGTACGCCACGCCGTCTCGCTCCGCGTTCATGAACGCGGCGTTCAGCGCCCACCCGCGGTTAAACGCACTCTGGTTACTCTGCTCCGCGACGTAAATCTTAAACGGGACGCCCTGCGCGTCCAGGTGTTGCTTCATGTACGCGGAGAAGACTTCGAGTTGATCTCTTCTGTCGCGGTACGGCACGCAGACGCCCAGGACTTCCTTCTGTCGCCGCGTGCCCGGCGCCGGCGGCGACGGCGCGCTCGCGCGCGTCGTCGCCAGCAGGTCCGGCAGCGGCAGCGACGCGTCGGCGTCGGCGTCGCCGCCGCGCGCGCTCCCGCCGCCCGCGCCCGAGGAGGACGAGGACTCCGACTCCGTCGCCGCGAGGTGGGAGGGGACGCCGCACGCGGCGCACGCGTCCGTCTTGGCGAGCGTCGTCAATCGCTCCGCCCTCGCCTTGACCTCGGAGAGCCACGCGTTCGCTCTCGCCTCGACGTCTCTGACGCGCGCGTCGCAGGAGGGTTTCTCCGAGGAGATGGACGGCGACGACGACGGGCACTCGGGGCAGTCGCACGCGCGCTTTATTAGCGGCGGCAACGCGGCGGTTTCGTTGTCGTCGACGCCGCGATCGGACGTCGCGCCGTCGCCCGCGCCGCCGCGCGCCTCCCGGCTCCTCAGCAGCGCCTCGCGTCGCTCGGACGCGGACGCGCGCGCCGCGACGCGTGTCGCCGCGCTCGACGACGACGCGACGATCCCCTCCCCCGCCGCGAACGACCCGCCGACGACGCGGCGCGCGACGAGGACGCACGCGAGCGCGAGCGCGATCGTCGCCGCCTGCCGCGCGCGTCCTCCCTTACACCGCGACGACCGGGCCCATCCGTTCGCGCTGTCCCGCCGCGCGCGCGGCTGCGGGCCCACGTGCGGCGGCGGCTTCCCGAGCGGGACGCCCTGGACGAACCGCCTCGGCTCCGACGCCATCGTTCGCGCGCGTCGCACTGAACGATGATTGCTGACAGCTACATCTAGGGCTACAGTACAGCTGTCGAACTTCCGAGTCATTATTCACCGGCGGGATCTCGTCATCCTCGCGTACCCTCGCGCGCGGGACCCACGCGGGGCGCGAGCGAGATGGCGCGCGCGGGGCCGCGCGCGATGCTCGCAAGACCGCGCTCGCGCGCGACGCGTCGCCGGTAGCGCGCTCGAATCGAGGTGCGTCGCGCCTCGAGCGCCGCGGCGGCGTCCTCCCGCTCCGCCTGACCTGATAACGCGTCTTCGACGATCGATCGATTGATTCCCCGGCGGCGTCTCCCGCCCGCGTCGCGCGTCGCTCCGCTCGTGGATGATGAGCTGATACGCGAGCGCTAATCTTCTCACGGAGTTCGCCCACGCTTCCGGCGCTCGCCGGCTGGGACTTGACGACGATAACCACGATTGTCATCCTTGCACTGACACGCGGCGGACGCGACGCGCGCGATCGCGGCGTGCGTCTTTTCTTCTCGGATTCATCATTCATCATTCGGTCCGCCCTCGAGTTCTGTGCTTCGATCGATCCGATATCTGTCCGACGAGCGGGAAGGGACGGGTGCCGTGGGATAAGGTGGCTTGATACCCCACCAGTACGCGGCTTCCATCATGCTTACTATTCTCCCGCGACACGACTTGAAGGCCCTCGTTCAATCGGTGGTCGCGTCGAGGCTACCCTGCCGATGGCGCGACCAGTGAGCACACGTTCGGCACATCTCGTTCGTCTCCGTCCGTCCGTCCGTCCGCAGTTCGCTCGCTCGCTCGCTCGCTCGCTCGCTCGCGCACGCGGGAAGGGACGGGTGCCGCGGGATAAGGTGGCTTGATACCCCACCAGTACGCGGCTTCCATCATGCTTACTATTCTCCCGCGACACGACTTGAAGGCCCTCGTTCAATCGGTGGTTCCGTCGTCGCTTCAAAAGAGTGTGGCGGTACCAGTGAGCACACGTTCGGCACATCCGTCCGCGACCCGACCCGACGGCGACGGCGATCGCATCGCGTCGTCGCGACCCTCGTTCACGCCGCACCACGCGAACGCCCACCCCACGCGACCGACGCTCCTCCTCAACTCCGCTTCTGACGCCTTTCAACTCCACCCCGACGTTCGCTTCGTATGGGCAAACACCCTCCTCCTCCTCCGCAGGATGGTCCTCGCGGTGACGACGTCCGTCGACCTCGGCGACGGCGTCGTCGTCAAACTCCGAGAAGAACGCGACAACGAGAGCGTCCCTCTGCGCACGGGCTGCCGCGTGTGGTCGTGCGCGCGTCTGCTGTCGTCCTGGCTCGCGTCGCCCGCGATCGCGTCGACCTTCGTTCGCGACCGCGACGTTTTAGAGCTCGGCGCGGGCGTGGGCGCGGTGGGACTGACGTGCGCCGCGCTCGGCGCGTCGTCCGTGACGATGACGGACCGCGACCCGGCGACGCTGTCGCTGTCGCACGCGAACGCGCAAATAAACGGTCATTACTCCGGCGTTTCACCCTGCGACGTGTCCGTTATCGCGCTCGACTGGGACGACGTGTCCTCGTATCTCTCCGACGAGACGAATGGTTACGGGCTGATCGTCGCCGCGGACGCGTTGTACCTCCCCGAGCACTGCGCGTCGCTTCCGCGCGCGGTCGCGGCGCACGTCGCCCCCGGCGGCGTCGTCGTCATCGCGTGCGGGCTGCGACGCGCGGGGCTGCTCGAGGAGCTCGTGGCGCAGCTGAGGGAGTGCGGGCTGGGGGACGACTTGGACGTGGACGGGAACGCGCTCGCGCTGCGGCGCGACGAGGGCGACGACGACGCCGCGGTCGCGACGGCGTCGGAGCACGCGCACGACGGCGAGCAGATCGCCGCCGCGGGCGGGTACGTGCTGATAACGGCGCGCGTGGGCGAGGATTGGACGCCGCCAAGCGCGTTGTCGAGAGAGGCGGTGCGAGAGGCGAAGAGAGCGAAGGAGGAGGAGGAGGAGGAGGAGAGTTTGGACGGCGGCGGCGGCGCGGTGAAAAAGGTTCGCTCCGCCGCGCCGACCGCCGCCGCGCCCGCCGCCGCGAGCGACGACGATGACGACGACGACGATGCCGATATCCTGAGCGAGGTGAACTCGGACGCGAACAGCGCGATGGGCGACTTCCTGGACGAGTTCGCGGAGCTAGACGCGAACGATGACGACGACGACGACGACGACGCGAGACGACGCCGATTCGCCGCGAACGCGGCTTCGTCGGACGACGACGACGACCACCACGACGCGCCAGAGTGGCCGCCCTACCGCGTCGTCGTCGCCGCGTCCGAGACGGCGACGTCCTCCCTCGACCCGGCGACGATCGTCGCGTGCGTCGCGTCGTTGACGATCAACGGCTTCGTCGTCGTGGAGGGGAACGGCGACGGCGGCGGCGGGATCGTTCCAGACGAACTCGCCGCGCGAGCGAAGGACGCGTCGGCGACGTACCTCCACGAGCTGCTCGCCAACGGCGTGCGCGACAGACGAGGTCTCGACCCGTGCGCGGACATCTTCCGCTACGCGGAGGTGTGCAGCCGAGCGCGCGGCGGGCGGCGGTACGACGTCACCGCGGAGCGTCGGCGAGCGGGCGCGGCGGGCGAGGGACGAGGCCCCGCGTCGGCGGCGGCGGCGGCCGCGGCCGCCGCCGCCGCGTGGGACGCCCTCCGCGTCGCGACCGATCCGTTCGTGACGCCGATCCTCGCCGCGTCCGGGTTGATGTCCCCGGACCCGGACGGGGGCGACGGCGCGGGGAGGTCGGTCGTCACCGCGGTCGGGTGCGTGACGTCGAGGCCCGGCGCGCCGGCGCAGCGCTTTCACGCGGACGGCGTGAAGCGCGGGATCGTCAACGTCTTCGTTCCCCTCGTTCACGTCACGAAATTGAACGGGCCGACCGCGTTCAAGCGCGGGTCGCACGCTTGGGACCACGACGCCGCGTACTTGGACGCGAGGCAGAGGAAGCTGAGGGAGGACGCGGAGGAGATCGCGCCGGAGCTCGCGCGTGGGTCGCTTCTGATGTACGACTACGCCGTCGTGCACGCCGGCGGCGGGAACGGCGGGGACGCCGACCGGCCGCTCGCGTACGTCATGCACTCGCGCGCGGGGGTGGAGGACACGTGGAACTTCCCGGACGAGTCCGTGTGGGACTGACGCGATCGCGCGTTCGTTCTCTTATAGTAGCGATGATAGAGTAGTAGACTCTAGCGGAATACCTGCAACGTGGTAGGTTATTTTTATTCCACCCTCATCAAAACAATTCGACGCGGCGCGCCGCGCTCCGCCCTCGAGGTCGACACGTCATCACTCGACCTCGCTGAGGTAATCCGCAACCTCCGCGGTGGTCAAGACCCTAAACTTCCGATCCTCCGCGACGACGCCGATCTCGATGTTCTCCGCGCTGATCTGCCCGTCGAACCCTTCCTTCAGCGTCAAGATCGCGGTGTGAATGGCGTCTTCGAGCTCCATGTCCTCGCTGTACCGCTTCTCTAAAAACGTCTTCGCGTTCGTCATGTTCTTCCCGATCGCGCTCGCTTTCCACGCGAAATACGAACCCGACGGATCGACCTGATACAGCTGCGGCCCGTTGCTATCGAACCCGGCCATGAGCAGGGACACCCCGAACGGCCGCACGCCGCCGCGTTGCGTAAACTCTTGCATCACCGTCGCCGTCTCTCGCACGAGCTGCGAGCACGGCACGAGCTCCTTGTAGGTTCTGTAGTACACCTGCGTCTCCTTGCGCGTCTTGCGCGTCAACACGCGAAAGTCCGGTCCCATGCCCGAGTACGTGATCCCGATCTCGTCCGTGAGCTGCGCGATCTTCTCCACCGTGGTCTCGTCCACGAGCGTGGTCGGGAGCTTCTTCTCCGTGGCGAGGACGACGCCGTTCGTCGCGCGGATGCCCAGCGACGTCGCGCCGGCGCCCACCGCCGCGAGCGCGTGCTTGATCTGCACGAGCTCGCCGCTGCTGTTGAACGTCGTCAGCGAGTAGTTGGACCGCGAGTCCGCCATCTTTCACGTAGTATTCGCGTCGCCGACCGATCGCGCGTCTTCTTCGCGCGCTTCGCTTTCCCTAAAGCGACGACGACTTATTACTCGCGACGAGCGAGATCCGCGCGCGCCGCGATCGGATGGATCTGAGACGCGCGGAGCGAGCGCGTTCGTGCGCGTCGACGCGGTTCTTCGTGCGCGATCGCGAGTCGCGCGTGCGTAGACGACGCGAGCGGGGTGATCGGATCGCCGGCGTGCGCGAGCTGACGCGCGCGCGGAAGTGCGCGCGACGGCCTGGATGGATTGCGGGGAGTCGACCGTCCGCGTCCTGTCGTTCGTTCAAACCGCGACGAGTGCGACTCGCACAAAAAAGTTCATCGGTCAGTTGAAAGGGGACGCGATCAATTGTTGAAACCAAGTGTGGGTGAAAAACGTTCGCATCTGATAGTGCGGTCGGCGACGACAGGCGGAACGACGTCACTTCGCGCCGCGATGGGGAGGTCACGGAGCGAGAGCTCGAGCTCGAGCGGCGACTCGAGCTCGAGCTCGAGCTCGAGCAGCGCGTCGCGTCGGAGGAGGAAGCGCAAGCGCGAGAAGAAAGAGTCCTCCTCCGCGAAGAGGAAGCGGTCGTCGTCGTCGCGCGGGGAGAGGAAGAAGGACAGCGGCGTCGGGAAAAAGCGACGAAGGTCGTCGAAGGCGAGGGCGGACGACCGCGTCGCGGAGCGTCTGAAGCGGACGATGGCGTCGCTGACCGCGCCGCGAGCGTCGGACGACGAGAAGCGTGCCGCGGCGCTCGAGAAGCACGCGGACAAGCTCTTCAAGCGCGCGCGGCTGCCGGACGAGTTCGAGCGCGACCGACGCGACGTCCTCGCGCGCGATCCGACGAGGCTCTCCGCGGTGATGCGCGGCGCGAAGGGGGCGATGAGCGCGGCGGAGGCGCGCGCGTACGATCTGCACATGGAGCAGATGAGAGGCGGGCACGGCGGCGCGGCGAGGAGCTTCACGACGTACTGACGAGCAGAGGAGAAGAGACGAGAGCGACGACGGGACGGATGAGACGCGTCGGCGGTGGTGGTGAGTCGTCTCACACAGGTTACAGTAGGTTGTCTTATCTATCTTACACGTAGCGTAGTCCACGATAATAGACTAATAATAAGGGGGGCTCACACACAGCGCGCGTCCATCCATCGCGTCATCACAAGAACCCCGCGACCGCGGCGACGCCTCCCGAGACGGCGAACGTCCCGAGCTCCTTGCACACCTTGCACCGGTTCAAAAACTTCTCGTACTCCAACTCGTTCGCGACGTCGCTCGGAAGATTCGTGTCGTCGTCCGCCCCCGGCGCGACGCCGTGATAGATCTTCTTCTTGATCGCGCGCCGCGCCTCTTTCCTCTTCTTCCGCATTTCGTTCAGAACGCCCGAGGTGACGCTCTTCTTCACCGCGCCGAGCACGTGCGGCATCAGGAGCTTATTCGCGAGCGGCTCGATTAAGCCGTGCCACGCGATGAAGAGGACGGCGCCCTTCATCGCGCCCTTCGCGGCGATCCGCCACCTCGGCAGCTCGACGCGAGAGAAGTCTGTCGTTTCGTTTCGTCACGTCACGTCGTAATTGTGGTCGTTGGTTGGCGCGAGTGAGACGTGAGCGAGCGGCGTCGGCGGAGAGCGCGAAGAAGAGACGCGAAGAAGAGACGACGGACGCGGGAGAGACGGAGCGAGAAGGGGAGACGAATCAGATCGCACATGTCTGCGCGAATCCCCGGAATTCGTCTCGATCCAACACCCCGTCGTGGTTCGAGTCGTACTTCCGTATGATCTCGTCCACGCTCGCCTTCACCTTGGGCAGATTCCCCTCCCCGCCCACGTGCTCGTCGAGCGCGAGGTACAGCATCTCCATCGCGGCGGCGAGCTCCGACTTCCCGAGCGTGGCGTCTTTGTTGATGTTGCACCGATCGAACACCTCGTCAACCTTGGCGACGAACTCCTTGCTCAGGATGAGGTCGATCCACAGCTCCTTCTGCGCGGCCGCGGACTTCGAGGCCTTGATTTCGCCCAAGGTGTTCTCCGAGAAGCCGCTCATCGCGCGCGAGAGGTCCTTCTTATCGGGCATCCACCCACGTCGCGCGCGCGACGGAGGACTGATCGATGCGTGTGTGTGTTGGAATTGCGGATATCTTTTCGGTGACTTCTCGCTCGGGACCTCTTCTCGGGTGCGTTCATATCAAACGTATTTCACCCATCATTCGGTTTCAACACTTGATCGCGTCTCCTTTCAACTGACCGATGATGAACATTTTTTGTAGGAACGACCCTGACTGCCTGAGCGACCTGCTGCCAGGTCAGCGTCACGCCGCAGGCCGCACCCTCCGCGGAGGACGGATGGACGGTCTGCGCGCCGCGTCACTTCACGCGACGCCGCGTCGCCCGCGCGATCGTCTGAAGATCGAATCGGGGCCCCGTCGCGTCGCGGGGTCGGGTCCTCTCGCGCGGCGCGACGCGAACGGCGGCGCGCGTCCGTCGTCCCGTCGTCGTCGGGCGTCCCCCATCGTCGCGGAGCTGAGTAGATAACGAGATCGGTCGATCGACCGAACGATCGAACGACGCGGACGATGACGACGCTCTCCGCGCTCGCGACGCGGTGGACGACCGCGCCCGCGCCGCCGCCCCGCGCGCGCCCCTCGCGACGACGCCGCCCCGCGCCGCGTCGACGCGTCGCGCGCGGAGGAATCATGGAAGACGCCGGCGTGACGTCCGCGGATCTCGGACGCGAGCTCGCGCCGAAGCTCGCGACCGTCGCGTCGGACGCCGCGGCCGCCGCCGCCGCGAGCTCGGACTTCTCCAGGCTGTTCCCGGACCTCCCGTCGGACGTCTTCGGCGTGAGCGTCCCGGGGACGGCGAAGGCGATCGCGGACGCGGCCGCGCCGCTGGCGAAGGATGCGTACGCGTACCTCCCGAGCGAGTCCCAGGGCTTCCTCGAGCGGTGGTGGAGCGAGGAGGTGAACAGCGGGTTCACGAAGGCGCGTTCTCCTTCACACCGGTCCCCGTACGACCCCGTCGGCGTGGTGAACGCCGTTCCTCGAGGACGGACTTTACTTTCTCTCCCGGCGCGCGTTTCTCTCCGCCCATCACCCCTCGCTTTCGATCCCGACACGCCTCGACGCCTTTCAACTCCGCTTCTGACGCCTTTCAACTCCGCCCCGACGTCGCTTCGTACTATGGACCCTCGACCCTCGTCGCTCAGATCACGGGCAACGCCGAGTACGAGCTGTTCCTCGCGTTCCTCGCCTTCCTGTGGCTCACCTCGCGACCGGGGCTCATCCCCGGGTTCTTCGACGCGTACTTCGCGAACGCGATCGACGCGGTGTTGTTCGAGCAGAAGTTCAACGCGTCGGACGTCCGACAAAAGGGAAAGCTCGGCGACGGCAGCTTCGGCCAGGTCAACCTCGCGACGGACGTCGCGACCGACCGAGAGCTCGTCGTGAAGAGCGCGCGGTCGGTGCAGGGCGCCGCGCAGCTGCAGATCGCGGAGGAGTACATGAACCGACGCGTCCGACGCGCGCCGCTCGTCGCGCAGGGGTGCGCGAAGTACCTCGGGTCGTTCGACGTGGTCGAGGACGCGGCGTCGCCGTGCCTGGTGTGGGCGTTCGAGGGCGACGTCACGCTGGAGGAGCTGATCGTTCGGAGGGATTACCCGGAGTGCGTCGAGGAGGCGATATACGGCCGCGAGCGCGACGAGAGCGACGATTACGCGAAGCGCACGAGCGCCGTCGCGAAGAGCGTGCTGCGAGGGCTGCTGTTCACTCTCGGCGGGTTGCACGACATCGGCATCGTGCACCGGGACGTGAAGCCCGCGAATCTGGTGTTGATGGGACGACGGTTCAAGCTCGTGGACTTCGGAGCCGCCGCGGATCTGCGCGTCGGCGTGAATTACGACCCGGAGCAGAGCCTTCTGGATCCGTTTTACTCCCCGCCGGAGAACTTCATCATGCCGGAGCGGATTCCCGCGCCGCCGCCGCTGCGACCGCTCGCGGCGACGTTCGCGCCGCTCGTGTGGGCGGCGTTTCTGCCGGACTTGTTCGACTCCTTCTCCGCGGGGCTGGTATTCCTTCAGATGTGCGTGCCGCAGCTGCGGGGACGGAAAGTCATGGATCCGAACGGGTCGTTCCGGTCGAACCTCGAAGACGCGGGGTACGATCTGAGAAAGTGGAGGAAGAAGGTGGAGCCTCTCGGGTGGGATTTCTCCGCGTTGGACGTCGGCGGCGGGCTCGGATGGGACCTCGCGTGCAGGCTCGTGTGCAAGCGGAATTTCTTGCAGAGGGGGCGGTTAGGGTGCAACACCGCGCTGTTGCATCCGTTCTTTTGGACGCCGTGACGTGGGGAGGGAACGGAGGGGGAGAGGGGGATTATTTATTGTATCGCTTACGAAAGTACGAAGGTAAAACATAACAACGACACCGATGAGATCTTCGATCACAAATGGCGAGCGCGTCGTCGACGGTGCCCGCGCTCGCCCGCGTCCGAATGCGCGCGGCGGTGTACGACCACGCCGCGCCCGAGGGCGTGAAGGTCGTCCAGCGCGCGGCGCCGTCGTCGCCGCCGCCGCGCGGGAACGGGAACGAGGTCCTCGTCCGCGTCCGCGCGTGCGGCGTCAACCCCGTCGACGCGAAGGAGGTAGTGGGCGACAAGCTCCCGGGATTCCTCCGGCCCATCGCGCGACGGCTCGTCACGAACGGGAAGACGTGCGGGTTCGACCTCAGCGGCGTCGTCGAGAGCGCGCCCGCGGGGTCGACGTTCCGCCCAGGCGACGAGGTCTTCGGCGCGGTCCCGCCGCTGCGAGGGAGCTTCTGCGAGCTTGCGCGCGTGCCGTCGAATCAGCTGTGTCGAAAGCCGAGCGCGCTGACGCACGCCGAGGCCGCCGCGCTCGTCCTTCCCGGTCTGACTGTCGTGCAGCTTCTCTCGCAGCACGGGTTCGAGCCCGGTCAGAGGGTGCTCGTGATCGGCGCGAGCGGCGGCGTCGGGCACGTCGCGGTGAAGGTGCTGAGAGCGTTCGGCGCGGGGAGCGTGACGGGGATCTGCGGCGAGCGAAACGTCGCCTTCGTGAGAAGCCTCGGCGCGGACGACGTCGTGGCGTACGACTCGAGGGAGAACCCTAACCCTAGTGGTGTTTACCCTAAAGGTGGTGGTTTAGGATCGCGAGACGGCGACGGTCGCGACCGCGTGATGGACGCGCTGGCGGCGATCGTGGAGAAGAACGGCGCGCCTTTCGACGTCGTCGTCGACGCCGTCTCCAGCGGTGACGCCGTCGACGCGGCGCACGCGTACGAACGCCGCGTGTTAACGCACGACAACCCGCCGTTACTCGCGACCGGCGCGAACAGCGATCCACACAACTACGTCACGATCGGCGCGAAGTTTAGCGGGTGGGTCAAAGCCGGGTTGAAACGCGTCGCCGGGGTGAACGCCTTCCCGCCGCGACGCGAGTTGTTTTGGATCACATTTCCAAACTGCGCGAACGACCTCGAGACGTTGCGCGCGCTCGCGGACGAGAAGGGTCTCCGGCCGTCGATCGAGACGGTCGTCCCGCTGACGGACGACGGCGTGCGAGAGGCGTTTCGGAGGCTGAAGAGCCGGCGGACGCGAGGGAAGATAGCGATCGAGGTGTAGAGGACGCGCGGGACGGGCGGCGGCGGCGGATGGGTGGAGCGGAAGCTGAGGCGCGTTCTCTACAAAAAATGTTCATCGGGCAGTTGAAAGGAGACGCGATCAAGTGTTGAAACCGATCTCTGGGTGAAAAACTTTTGTATAGAACGCACCTGAGAGGGGTCGTAGAAGAGCTGCAGTGCACTGCTGTGACGGAATGGCAGAACGAAGTCAACACCACCGTCAGTCGTCTCTCGCGCCGCGTCGTCGTCGCCGACGCCCCGCCGTCGCCATGGGCGCGTGCTCGTCGAAGAAGAAGAAGCCCGCCGCCGCCGCCGCCGCGCCCGCGGGCTCGGACGAGCCGTCTCCCTCCGGGGAGACGCCGCTGGAGGCGTTGATGCGACGCGGCGTCACGACGATCCCGAACCTCCCGCCCATCACGACCGAGAACCGCGGGATCGAGCGCAGGCTGACGTCCGCGCCGGTGCGAGCCGTCCCGGTGAAGTTCACCTCCGAGCTCGCGGACCGCCGATCGATGTCGCTGTGGAAGAAGAGCGCGCTCGCGATGACCGCGTTCGGGGGAGCCTCGTCGTCGTCCACGTCGACCGGCGTTGGGAGCGGGAAGAACGCTGCTGCGAAATTTCGCAGGAACGACTCGCGCATCGCGGGCGCGATGGAGAAGCAGCGAGACCTCGAGCGCGCCAACTCGAACGAGAGCGTGAAAGGCCACGCCGCGGGGGTCGCGCTGCTCGAGTCGCGCCTCCGAAGCATGCGCCTCCGCACGGAGCGAATGGGCGACGACGGGAACTGCCAGTTTCGATCGCTCTCGTTCAATCTCTTCGGCTCGCAAGATCATCATCAGGCGCGTTCTATACACTGGTCCCCATACGACCCCGTCGCCGTGGTGAACGCCGATCCTTAAGGACTTTTGCCGTCCTCTCTCTCCGCCCAAACCTCGCTTTCAATCCCCGACCGCGACGCCTTTGAACGCCAACTGACGCCTTTGAACTCCACCCCGACATCGCTTTGTATGGAACAACCCTCAGGCGGTGCGCGACGCGTGCGTGGACCACATCTCACAGCGCGCGGACGAGTACGCCATCTTCTTCGAGGACGACGCGGAGTTCAGGGCGTACGCGAGCGAGATGCGGAAGCCGAGGACGTGGGGCGACGAGCTGACGCTGAGGGCGTGCGCGGACGCGTTTCGATCGCCCATCCACGTCGTGCAGAGCACCGAGGACAACTGGTACCTGTTGTACGAGCCCGCGGAGGGGAGAGGGGAGAAAAGCAAGCGGTTGTACGTGTCGTACATCTCGCCCGTGCACTACAACTCGATCGTGCCCGCGGAGTGATCGAACGATCGATCGACCGACGCGCGCGCGACTCCGGGGTTGATGTTGACGTAATTTTTACGATCGCGCGCGCTCGTGTCGAGGCGAGTCTTAGGCGAGGCGACGCGGCGATTGATACGTAGGTGTATTGAAAAAGAAATGTCTTATTGAAAACGCAGTCGTACTCGACCGTAATACTCGTACTCAAGCACATAATAGTATAATAACAGGTGGTACAACCGGCTGGTTCTTTTTACATCGTTATTAGTCAGGTGGCAAGTCGCGCGACGCGACGGCGAAAGCGATCGAAGAGATGGCTTACATGTCCATGGACCACGTCATGCGGAGGGACGCGTTGTTCGTGTCGACACCACCATCCTTGGACACCGGCACGACGAGGGAATACTTGTCCTTCGTGACCGTCACCTTGCCCGCGCCGGCGTCGTTGACTTCGAGGCCGAGGCCGATGCCTTCGATGCCGCTGTAATCCGCGTTGACCTTGTGCGAGAGCGACTTGTCGGATCCCATGGACGTGCGGAGGCGGAGCGCGACGTCCCCGTTCTTGTACCCGAGCGAGAGGTTCGCGTCCTGGGTGTTCAGGTCGTAGTTCACGGAGCCGGTGAGGTCCGCGTTCACGTCGCTGAGCGGGAGCGCGACGTCGATGCGGCACGCGTCGTTCTCAGACGCCTGCGCCTCGCCGTCCTTGCTCTTGCCGGAGAACGCCTTGTGGCCCTTCTTCGCGAGCGTGAGCGTGACGTCTCCAACCTTGTCGACGTTCGTCTTGACCTGGAGGCCGGCGATGCCGCCGTTGCCGAGGGACTCGGTGGAGAGCGTGAGGTCGCAGGCCTGGCCGAGGATGTCCGCGGACTTGGAGATCTGGAAGAGGAGGAGGAGGAGGAGGAGGAGGAGGTCAGATTCGATCGATCGACTCGCGGCAGAGCGGTGGGTGGAAAAAAACTCGGAAGGGTCAGGTTCGGTTCGTTCGAACCGTGAACCGCGAACGAGGGTTTAAACGCGGAGGGGTCGCGGATTGGTTCGCGCGCGCACCGAGACGTCGATGTCGTCGAGGTTGCCGATGCCGGAGAGCTGGGACGCGTCCGTCAGGTTGGTCTTGCCGTCCTTGAGCGCGGCGCCTGCGAGGGAGGAAGGAGGGAGGAAGAAAGCGGCGGGAATCGCGTCAGCGAAGGTTCTTTTCGGGGAAAAGAACAAAGAACCGCGGCTGAGCGGAGCGCGATGGACGGCCCGGAAAGACGCGTCACGAAGCGCGAAACGTCGCGCGGACGCGCGCCGCCGCGGCGAATGCGCCTCAAAACGCGCCGACGAACGCGATTCGTGACCGCGGGAGCGATGATGCGCGCGTTCGGGCACTCACTCGGGCGGAAGCCGGGGTTCGCGTTGAGGGTGATGCGGCCACCCTTCGCGAAGTCCGCGGAGGCGGTGAGCGAGAATCGGTCCTCGACGACGTTACCGTCGCCTCTGACGTTGATCTGTTAGAAGAGGAACGAGGAAGAGAATGTTAGAGGAAAGCCTTCAGAGTGTTTTGGAGGGGGGCGGGGAGGTCGCGGAAGCGCGCGCGCGAGACGCGCGGGGTATTCCGCGCGGAACCCTCCCACAATTAATGTGGATAATTATTCGAAGGTGTTTTTTTCCGCGCGGGAACGGCTCGCGACGCGAGAGAAGAAAACGCGCGCGCGGGGAACGTACGCGGCCGGCGAGGGAGACATCCATCTGATCCATGTTGAAAGTGAGGGTTTTTAGGGGAGTGAAGGAAAGAAGGTGTGTGCGAGCGTGTGAGCTGCGCGTGTGACGGATGAATGGGACGCCGAGTGAAAGAACGCGTCCTTTTTACAACTTTTTCCGTGGCCATAATGCGAGTTTCGCGAGAAGTGCGAAAAGATAAAAACGCGACGTACGCGTACTTCATACTGTTTGCTCGTACGAATAGAGTACGAAATGACGCACGAAAAACCGTTGTTTTCGCGAAACTGATGGTACCCCTCCGTCCGCGTCAGCACGCCTTTTCGCTGACTGTACACGATATTCGTGACAGCGCGGCGAGATTTGATTGGCTGCACAAATTTCACAGCGGCACTCTTCGGCTTCAAATCGGCCTGCAGCGGGTCCGATACGATCGCGGGCCCGTTTCAACTTGATCGGAGGTGCAGGGTTTCGATCTGCGGGAGCGCAGGATCTCACAGCGTGCTTCGCGCGCGCGGCGAGGACGGGAAAGAAGAACGAATGGAATGGATTACAGTGGTGGTTTCCCCCGTCCTCCGAGGCGCGCCCTCGCCGCGCGGTCCCCTCTAGCTCTACGTCTACCCCCCGCCGCGCGCGCGCTAAAACAACGCGCGCTCGAGCGACACCGTCAGCGCGAGCAGCTCCTCGTCCCTCCCGCGCGCGGCGATGAACGACAGCCCGACCGGCGCGCCATCCGCGGTCGCCGCCGGAATCGACACCTGCGGCGGACGACGAGAGAGAGAGAGAGAGCAGCGATTGGTCAGTTTTTTATGACGTGGACGATCGTGTGGTCGACGAACATCGAAGGAAAGAGCGCGAAAGACGATTCGCCGACCGAACCGACGCGCCTGCGGCAGTCCAGCCATCCCCGCCGCGGTCGTCAGCCGCAGCTGCCGCGCGCGAAACGCCTCCGTCGCCTCCGCGCTC
>Ga0255756_1003715_pt1 | contig 15188 bp, 2 predicted proteins | sample 011ome_20_FD_179956 | JGI IMG/M metagenome (GOLD analysis project Ga0255756, IMG submission 179956) | Coastal salt marsh microbial communities from the Groves Creek Marsh, Skidaway Island, Georgia - 011509CT metaG (version 2) | ecosystem: Environmental > Aquatic > Marine > Intertidal zone > Salt...
GCACCCCCGAGCGGAGACGCGAATCGACGGGCGTTTTCGGTGGTTGTTGACTTCGACGCGTTTCGGTGACACGTGGGATCGTGGGATCGTGGGATCGGGTGGAATCGCGCGTTCCGTTCCCCCGCGGGGGACGTACCAGGTTGCCGCAGGGCGCGGTGATGGTCCCGGCCGACGTCGCCGCCTGGTGTGTGGCGTACGCGGCGGGGGTGGAGGCGTACGAGCTGATAACGCCGATGGGCACCTCCAACGCGAGGAACGTCTTGCCGAGGATCAAAGAGGCGACAATGCCGACGAGCACGGCGAGCTGGCAAAAGTAGAAGAACACGGCGAGACGCCAGTCCTTGATCCTGGTGAACTTGGAGGTGGTGTAGGCCAGGCCGCGCACGATGCGCGCGGCCGCCTGCTTGGCGGTGCGCTCCTCAAAGTCGGACATCGCGGAGGGCGGGGAGACGCGGGTGGGAATGCCGGCGCGGACGCGACGGCGGTCGAACCTTTGATCGGATCGGACCCAGGATTTTAGTGAAAAATATTTTAAACCCACACTCTTGAGTCATCGACTCCTTACCATACATCGACCCCTGATACGTGGGATTTTCGCGACAGGATTTTCGCGACGAAAAGTCGCGCGCGCGAGTCACGCGAGTTAAAGGTCATTTTCCCTTATGCACAAAGCGTGGCCGCCACCGGCGTTGTCTCCCGGAAGAAACGCGGTTACGGCGCGTCGCACGTCGCGTTCGCTCGCGTTCGGAAACCGCGACTTCGCGACGTTTTTCTCTCTCTCTCTCTCTTCTCCGTTCGCTCGCGCGAATCGCGCGACGAAAAACGTTTCCCGAATCGATCGATTCGAACGCGTCGGCGTCTTCGCGTCAATCCACCGAGCACAGCAACGCGACGCCTCGCGTGATCCACTTGCTCGGCGGGTCCTCCGTGCGCAGCGGGAACGTGCTGATGAAGTTGAGCCCGGTGCGTTTTTTGACCCGGTACGTCGGCGCCTCGTACGTGTTCTTAGTCACGTTGTCCTTCGCCTGCTTACCGGTCACGTACAGCACGGGCAGAGCGGCGTACAGCTTCTTCGGCTCGCTGTCCACCATCTTGTTCGCCTTGCCGTCCCAGCCGCACCCCTCCAGGAACAGACCGTAGATGTACACGCCCTCGCTCGGCTCATCCTTGAGCGCCTCGAACGTCTTCGGCGGGTGCGTCACCTCGCTCGTCATCACCACGTCGTCCAGCGCCCACTTGTCCGCGGCGTGCTTCCGGTTCACCTCCTGTTTCATCGCGGTGAGAAACCCCTGCGGGTTGAAGAAGCCCGTCATCCAGTACGCCTTCGGGCGGCCGCGGTGCAGCCACTTGTCCAGCTGGTCGTACCGCTGCAGCAGCCCCTGGAACCACGAGCCGATCGTGCTGCTCTCCCAGGACTTCTTGAGCCACTTCGGCGGAACGTTCGCGTCGAACAGCGCGTCCAGCGCGTCCACCAGGTCGCCGCTCAGCGCCACCGTGCCGGCCACCGCCAGCCGCAGGTTTTTCAAAGTGGAGCGCGTAAGGTCCAGGATGATGTTCAGGCGGTCGATCTCCTGCCGCAAGTGCACGGTGAGAGGCTGCGTCGGCCCGCCGGGCAGCTTCCGCAGCTTGTCCTTGGTGGGCTCCGGCTCGAACGTCTCCGGGACCTTGCTCAGCAGGTCCTCGGCGATCTTGTCCACGATCTCCGCGGGGGACAACCCGTCGCCCCCGCCGCCGGACTTGGGCATGGTGCTCACCACCGTCTCCACCAGGCTCTTCACCTGCAGCGTGCGGAAGGTCAGGTCCGCGTTGCTGTGCAGCCCGAAAATCTCGGGCGAGTCCTGGCTCGGCAAACGATCGATCGCCGCGCGGAAGTCCTCGACGGTCTTGCAGTCCGGGACGTCGTACCCGGGGAACAGCGTCTTGTCCCTCTCCAGCGCGCCCTGGTTGAAGTACTTGCTCGCGTACGTGTCCATCAGCAACTCGTCGAAGCCGTCGGTGATTCGCCCGCCGTACTGGATGCTGCTCACCATGTACGTCACGGTGGGCCAGGTGGGCGACGCGAGCTTCTTAGCGTCCATCTCCGTCAGGTGGTTCTGCAGGAACTGCACGCACGCGCTCAGGTCCGATTGGTTGAACTCGTACGGGACGTTCCAGCCGATGGGCCCGAACTTGCGCCGCTCCTGCACGATGGAGTGCATGTAGCACATCACGAACAAAAGCTGGCGCCACTCGAAGATGCCCACCGCGTCCAGCATGTCCTGGCTCACCCAGTTGTACGAGTTGCGCAGCCCCGCGCGCATGCCCACGGGCGCTTCGTTGGTGATCTTGATGGACATCTGCAGCAGGCCGATGGGGAACTGCGGGTGCGGCTCGGCGGTGATCCACAGACGGAAGTCCTCGTGCAGGTTCTCGGCTTTCAGCAAGTACGTCTCGATCTCCGCCATGTACGCCAAGCCGAGGTGCGTGTTCTGCAGCAGCACCCACTGCCCGTTCTGCGTCGCGCTGGACATGAGCTTGCGCGCGATGATCTCCTGGCCCTGGCCCATCGAGACCCCGAGCGTCGCGATCTTCTTACGCTTGGCGAGCTCCTCGATGAGCTTCGTGGGGTCCGCGCCCGGCGACAAAAGGCAGATGAGCGGGACGTACGGCGTGGACTCCGCCCAAGTGGTCTCCATGTTGAGAGGCACGGACTCCACGAAGCGTTCGCCGATCGCCTTGGCGATGTACGTCTGCGCGGCGACCATGGTCCGGTCCTCGCGGAGCGCCTTGACGATGCACATACGCTCGAAGGCGTCGACGCGGTCCTCGAAGTCGGGCACGCGCGCCTCCTCGGGAGCCTCCTTGTCGTACCACTGGCGCCAGAGCTTGTCGTTGACATTCAGGGACTCGACGATGTCCGAGAATGAGCTGTGCTGCGAGAGCGCGACGATGTCCAGCCAGCACTTGTCCGGGATCCAGTCCTTCGGTTTCTTCTTCACGGACTTGATGTCCAGCGAACCGCCGCCTTTCAAGAAGAGGTTCACGAGGTCTAGGGACAACGCCTTAGCGGAGACCTGGATCTTGTTCGTCAACATCAGCGCGAACGTCAGCTTGTGTCGCTCGAACAAGCCCCGCTGAATGTACAGGTAGATGGAGTAGGTCATGTGCTCGATGATGTTCGTGATGCGTTTCGCCGGCATCGCCGCCTTGTCGGCGTTGTCGATGGCGAGCTCGTACAGCTGGTTGAACTGCCCGAGGGATGTCTGGTACATCACGTCGCACGTCGCGAACTCGGCAATCAGGAAGTACATCAGCGTGGCGCGGTGCGCCACCGGTCGGTACTCCTCGCACGCCTCGGTGATCTTGACGTTCGTGTCCGCCGCGGTGGCGAGCTTCTCGTTCACGTCCTGCGCGGTTTGCTTCGTGTTGTTCAGAACGTCGATGAGCTCGACGTCGTCCAAAAGATTACCGGTGGAGTTGGCGAGGCGGAACAGCAGGTCATCCTCCAGCTGCTTGATCTTCTTCTTGTACGAGGTGACCTCCTCGACCAGCGCCTGGCGTTGTTGCTCGAGCTCGTACTTTTCCTTGAGGATGAGCTTCCCGAGCAGCTGGTCCTCGAGGCCGACCATGGTCACGGTGAAGTCGATGACCAGCGTTTTAGCGCTCAGCTCGGGCGAGTAGTGCGGGTTGGGAAGCCGGCTCGTGCAGTACAGCGCGAACGAGTCCGAGAAGTCCACCTCCTTGCCGTCTGACAGCACAATGATGGCGGTCTTGCCCTTTCGCACGATACGCTTCTCCAGGATGGGGTCCAGCAAGGGGTCCAGCTCCTCCTCGATGTTCTCGATGAGCATGGGCTTGCCGAAGGACATGCAATCCTCCAGGTGGTTCCGGAAGTTCTTGTCGTTGAGCGTCGTCACCTTCATCGCGTTCACCTCCTCGCGCTTCTTGATCCACTGCGAGCCCTGGCCCTGCGGGTCCACCAGCACGGGGTACCGCGTCGCGCGCGTGGTCATGATGCCGTTCTGGATGCTCAGCTCGTCCGTCGGCAAACCCTGCAGGTTCCACTCGCCGATCTCCGACTCCTCCACTAAAAACCGAGTGACGTCCAGGTTCTGCGTCACGGGGATCCCGCGCGCCGCGAGGTCTCCGTAAAAGTCGCGCGCGCACAACAAGTCGCGGAACTCCTTGTTGAACGGCCCGAGGTACGAGACGAACGACGACGCCATCGCGCAGTCGCCGGTGAGCCGCTGGATCTGCAGGTCGAACTGCTTGGACTGCTCCGTCCACCGAACCTCCTCGCCCGCGAGCGCGCTGATCAACGCGGTGGCGCTGTCCATCTTGCGCTGCGTCGCCGCCGCGTCGTCCTCCAGTCGCTGCTTCTCCGCCATCGCCGCGTCGAACTTGGCCTGCATGGCGTCCAGCTTCTCCTGCACCACCGCGAGCGCGTCCTCGGCCGCCTGCTTTTCCTTGTTCGCCGCCGCGAGCTCCGCCTCGGCGGCGCGGAGCATCATGATCTTGGGATCCACCACCTTCGCCACCTCGTGGTACGTCACCATCGCCTGCGCCCAGTTGCACAAGCCCACGGCGGCGTTGGACGCCTTGGAGGCGTCCTCCGGGTTGAAGTCCGGCACGGAGAAGTAGGGCTGCAGCAGCTCGCACGTCTCGTCGTTGATGCGCTCCTTGGGGAACTGCATCAGCTTGGCGAGGAACTGCGTGTCGGACATCATCTTCACGGACGTGGGGTAGTTGGCGGTGGAGTTGAAGCACATGAAGCCCTTGAACTCCTGCCACGTCACCTTCTCCATCGGGAACTGCCGCAGGATGAGCACGCAGTCAAACACGCGCTTCACGAGGTCGGGCGGGTTCTTCATCGCCTTCAGGTTCTGGATGTCCTTGGGCTTGATGGAGTCCAGCGCCGCCAGCGCCGCGTCGAGCGCGGGCTGTGCCTTGGCGAGGTCAGCCTCCGCCTCCGCCTTCTGGATCGCGATCGCGTCCGCTTTCGCCGTCACGGCTTCGACGATGACGTTCACCTTGTTCTTCTCCTTCTCGGCGACGGCGGTGCTGGCGGAGATCTCCTTCAGTAACTCGGCGGACACCTTCTGCGCCTCCGCCAGCTCGGCGTTCTTTGCCGTCAGGTCCACCTGCATGGTCTTCACGTCCTGCTTCGCGTCGAAGAGCTTGCTCAGGCCGGAGTTGATCTTGTCCGCCAGCACCTTGACGTCGGAGAGCTTGCGGGCGTACAGATCCTTGTACCCGGCGATGAACGACAGGTAACTCTTGGGCGTGACGTACACGTTGCGCCGGAACTTGTCGAAGTACTCGCGGCACGCCTTGGTGACGGCGACGTGCACGCCGCCCATGTGCAGCTGGAGCTTGCCCTTGACGTCGTCGTCGCACGCCATCTGGAAGTCCCCGATGAACTTGGTGGAGACCGCGATGAGCGCCTCCTGCGGCCACGGGAGGAACCAGTCGATGGTGCACCCGTTGATGAGCCCGGGGAAGTCGCGCGCGCGGCGAGAAAACTTGTCGCCGACGGGCGAGAAGCACAGGCACAGGTGCAGGTTATCCCGGACGCGCGACAGGAAGAAGCTCCAAAGATTATCGTACGAGTCCACCGACCCTGGGGGGGCGTGTTTCTTGAACGCGGGGCGGCAATCGTTCACCAGCGCGTCCTGCTCGTCCTTGGGAAACAGCCCGGCGACTTCGCCCGTCATGAGCAGCTGGTTGAGGTACTCCAAAAACGCCTCCTCCTTCACCTCCGCGTCTGTGAAGATGAACGCCACCTTCTGGCCTTTCACGCCGGCGATCTTGTACAGCCCCTTCAGGTCCTCGAACAGGTTCGCCTGGTTGTACGTCTTGGTGATCTGGATCTGGAACGGGAACGCGCCGGCGATGTACGCGGCGAGTCGCGTTAACGATTGCTTCCCGGACCCGCCGACGCCGATGAGCAGCGCCGAGCCCCGGTCCATGCACAGCAGCCGCGAGATGCGCATCATGTGTTTCAACGCGTCCTCGAAGAGCACCAGGTCCAGTTTCAAAGACTTGGACGTCTCGTTGAACATCGCCTGGCGTTTCATCGCGACGTCTGTCAAGGATTCGAGCGAGACGGCGCTCTCGTAGAACGACGGGTTGGCGTCGATCATCTCGCCCGTCTCCTCGTCCATCTCCGGCTCGCGAAGGAAATCGACGAAATACACGCGTTCCTCAACCTGCTTCACCACGTTCTTGCCGTACGCCTCGCCGATGAGCTTCATGATCAGCGCGTCGCCCCATTCCTTGTCCTCGTGGGTGGTGAGCTTGTCGCAGAACACGCGCTCGCACTCGTGGCGCCAGAGCGCCACCAGGTAGCCCTCGGGCGAGGCCACCGCGCCGCCAAACGGCTTCTGCGCGGCGCCCAACTTGAAGCGGTCGCGCTCCGCCAGCACGACGCCTTGGAACACCTTGGACAGCTCGCGCATGTTGAACAGGTAGTGGAACTTGGCGGGCGTGGGCAGCATCTTGGCCTGCACCTTGTTCCACAGGTCCACGGTCAGCGGCACGAGCTTCTCCGCGGCGGCGCACACCTCCGGCGCGAAGACGTCCGCGGAGAAGCGCCCGGCCACGAGCTGGCCGAAGATGTTGTTGATCGCCGCCACCGAGGGGAGCGGCACGTTGAACACGGCGAAGTGTCGTTTCAGGCGGTTCGGGATGTCGTTCTTTCCTCCCCCCGGGGTGTTCATCGCCGCCAGGTACTGGCAGTCGATGATCATCTTCATGTCCCCGATGGGTTTTTCCAACGAGTACATGCCCCCTTGTTCCAACAGTTGCCGGACGATCTCGTTCGTCACCTGGTCGCCCCACTCGTTCATCGCCGGCATGGAGATGTCGTCGATGAAGATGAACATCTTCTTCCCGCCCGGGGGGCCGTACGTCTTGCCCTGTCGCTTCTCCACCGAAGCCTCCACCGCGAGCTGGAACGTCTGAGGGGTGGTCAAAGACGAAAACGTGATGGACTTCTGCCCGATCTCGTCTCCGTCGAAACCCGCCATGAACTGCTTAATCGCGGTGGTCTTCGCCGTGCCCGGCCCGCCCACGAAGAGCGCCTGCTTGTCCACGGACGTCACCGCGCCGAGCAGCGCCTCGAGACGCACCGAGTCAAGCGTGGGGATGATGAGCTGCGCGAACTTGGGCGTCTCCTCGTCGTGCGGATACAGCCACTCCGGCACGCGGCTCTCCCAGTGCGCCCACTCCCTCGAGTCCTCGTCAAGGAAGTACTCGAAAAACGTCTCCGACGCCGCCATCGTCGGCGCCGACGCGCCGCCCAGCTCCTGCATCCTCTTCGAGAGCTTCGGCCGGTCAGACGCCTGCAGCATACCCCCGAGCGACCACGTGACGCAGTACAGGAACATCTTCTCGTAGTACGTCTCCGAGAGCGACTCTTTCTTTCCGCCCTTCTCGTCCTCGTGCGAACGCAAACAGCCGCGCAGGAGCGTGATGAGCGTGGTCACCTGGCAAAAGTCCCGCGACACGTGTTCCCACGGCGCGCCGCCCATCACCGGCTTGCACGTCATCTTCATCGCGTGGAACAGGGGGTCCACGTATTTGTCGAACAGAGACGTGAGCACCGCGGCTTCGGCTTTCGGGCGCGTGTCCAACCAAGACGCCACCAACGGACGCCACCCCAGCTCCGTCTCCGAGACGTAGATGATGCCCGCCCGGGAAACCGTCGCCGGCGACGCGTTGTTTAAATTTTCCGGCTCGAACATCGCCTTCATCGTGCCGCTCATCTGCACGCGGTCGCCGTTGGCCAGGGTCAAAACTTTGTTGTCGTCCAGCACGGTGTTGAGGTTTTCGATCCAGATCGCGTCCACGGGGCCGTCCAGGATGATCCACGTGTTGGCTTTCTTCTCCTTCGCCGCCCTCCGCCACAGCACCGCGAACACGCCGTCCGTCCAGTCCCCGGTCGCCGCGTCCATGCGCCCGAACATCTGCGGCGCGGTGATGGCTTTCGGGTTCATCTTCCAAATCGTGTGCTTCGTGCCGAGCTCGGTGAGCGCGCCGGCGAGCGTCTCGGCGATGGCGGTCTTGCCCGCGCCCGTGGGGCCCACCAGCATGATCCCGTGCCGCACCTGGTACGTCTCGTACAGCTGCACGCACTTGCTGAGCCAGGTGGGGTGCAGCTGCAGGCCCTTGGCGGTGGCCACCGCGGCCATCGCCGCCTCGACGTCGGGGAACGTCGCCTTGTCGGCTTTCGTGCCCGGGAAGATGTCGTCGATGAGGGACAGAAACAGCGTCACGTCCTCGGCGACGAACTTGGACATGTTCATGTCGCGCAGCGTGCGCATCGCCAGGTACACCTCGGATTTGTCCGGGTTGCTTCGTTTCGAGGAGCCCATCGTGCGCAACACGGACAGGATATTCCGCAGGCCGAAGTCGTAGTGCGGCTGCTTCGAGAGCTGCTGCTCGCACAAGCCGTACAGCACGAAAAACTTTTTGCCCAGAAACTCATTCTGCTGGTACCCGCACGCCGCGAGCTTCACCTTCTTGATGATCTGGCGGTTAGGGACCATCATGGTCACGCCGCGGAACAGGGATTTCAAATTCTCGGGGAGCTCCTGGCGCCCGGCGTAGCCGGGGTTCATAGTGATGAAGAACCCGACGCGCGGATCCAGGCTCACCTTGGCGCCGTCGGTGAAGACGAACTCGGTTTTCCGCTCGCGAATCGCGCTCAGCACGCAAAACACCTGCTGCGCGCACACCGAGAGCACATCGAGGTTGATGCGGTTGAACTCGTCGAAGCACCCCCACAAGCCGCTTTGCGCTAAGCCGCGGTAGATCTTGCCCATGCCCTTGTAGTCCATCTGGTCCGAGCAGTTGAACACGACGACAAACTTGCCGAGCGTGTTCCCCAGGTCCTTGGTGGTTTCGGTTTTGCCCGTCCCGGCGGGCCCGGCGGGCGCGCCGCCGAGGAACATCCCGAGCGCCTGCGACAGCGTGACGTAGCAGATGTCGGTGAGCGGCGTGATCACCAGGCGCTCCTTCACGCCGAGGTACTCGTAGGAGTACTCAAAGTCCACGTCGCAGATGGAGATGATGACCGTGTTGAGCTCGTCTCGCCAGTAGAAGCGGCACTGCTTCATCCACTCGAAGTCGCTCGGGTCGCGGACGCGCTTCCGCGTGAGCTCGTCGCTCGTGTCGCGCTGGTGCACGTGCACGGTGATCACCGTCTCCAGGTTCTTGCGCTCGTTCTTGCCGAGCGACGGCCTCTGCGTGATGGTGATCATCTCCTTCAGCAACGCGTCGGCTTTCTTGTTCGCCTTGCTCATCGCGGTCTTGTCCTTGCGCGCGACCGTCAGCGCGCCCTGCATGTCCGCGGTCCAAAGGAACTGCACGCCCAGCAGAGCGATCTGCGCCGGGTGTCCGAAGACGAACTGCTCCAGCTCCTGCTCGAACACCGCGCTGTTCGCCATCTTGATGATGGACCGAATCGCCTCCTGCATGCCGTCCACCAGGCTCTGCAGCCACACCTCGATGTTCCCCACGGCCATCACCGGGTTGGGCTCTAATAGGCCGTCCACCTCCTTCACGAACTTCACGCACTCGTTTTGCTGCGAGAACATCTCCAGCATCTTCGTCTTGTCCACCTTGTCGAACGTCACCTCAGTGAGCGAGTCGAACAAACCGCTCTGGAAGTGCGGCGTCACCGCCTGCGGGTCGCTCCCGAGCGACAAAATCTCCAGCAGCGTGGGGTCGGAGACAAAGTAGAAGCGCGGGAACTCCGCGCGCTTCGTGTCCAGAAACGCGGTGAGGCTCTTTTGGCACAGCTCGAGCTGTTCCGTGAGGTGCGGCAGCGTGTTGAGCATCGTCTCCGAGCCGCAGCACACCGCCACGACGTTCGCCTCGTCCACGGCGCCGGCGACGGCTTTCATGAACGTCTTGTCGATGTTGTTGAAGCGCTTCGCCTCCAGCGGGAGCTGCTTGACGATGTCCCCGCCGGAGAAAACCGCCTCCATGTACATCCACATGTTCTGCACGATCAGCCACCCCTCGACGATCTCGGACACGGTGCTTAACTTCGCGATCCAGCCCGCGACGTCTTCTTTGAACGGCGCGCTGTACCGGTTCGTCGCCATCGACCCGAGCGCCATCTGCGCATCCTCCAGCTTCTCGATGAGCTCGGCGGTGGGCGCCATCGAGAGGATGACGTTCCCCCTCGACTTGTACGGCCCGAAGACAAACTCCTGGTCCGCCCAGTCCTCGTCGATGATTCCCAGCTTGGTCTCCACCTGCGCCTCCTTGATCGCGCCCGTCGTGAGGTCTTCGATTTCCTCCGTCACCCTCAACATGTTGGCGCCGAGCAAATCCTGCAGCTTGAACGTGTCCTCCGCTAAGTTGAACTCGACGCCGGTAACGCGGCCGAGCTCGGCCCAGTGCCGGTCGCGCATGTCCGGGCTGGAGAGCGCCTGCAGGAGCGGCAGAATCTCGAGGAAGTCGTCGATCTTCTTGCGGCAGTCCGTGTACGCAGGCCAGTCGCGCAGCGCCTTGGGCAGCTTCTTGCACTGCGCCTGGAACTGGCTCACCTGCTCGGACATCTGGTCGATGTTCGCCACCACGTCCGTCCACAGGATGTCGGCGTAGTTGTCGATGGTGGAGAGCACGTTCGTGTACAAGTCGTACAGACGCGTGAGCATGCCGATCTCCTTCTCCGTGCGCTCCATCTCGGGGTAGGAGGTGACGGGCAGCCCGAAGAGCTCCTCGCCTGAGCAGTAGTTGCGCCACTTGCGCGCGCGCACCTCGAACATCTGCGTGAACTTCTTCAAGCGGTCCACCGCTTCCACCGGGCTCAAGCCCGGCACCGCCGGGCCGTTTGCGTCCCAGTCGTCCCGGAACTCGGCGGCGTCGACGACAAACGCCTTCACCTCCTTGATCAGGTCGCGTTTGAACCCCACTTGTAAGCGGGAGAGGTTATCGTTCACCGAAATCGCCAGCGTTTTCATCTTGCCCCAGCCGAACCGCAGCTCGCTCACGGTGTCCGTCTCTTCCTTCGGCACGCGCACCTGGTACCGCGACAGGAGCGCGTAGACGTCCTCGATGGGGGTCAAGACGGCGTCAATCTCGGCTTCGCGATGGCGAATCTCGCGCAGCACGCCCATCGCGACGCGCACATCCTCCAGGTCCTCGATGGCGCGGTTCAGCTTGAGCGTCGTCTCGCGCATGTAGTCGTGGATCGCGCGAAGCCGCTCGAGACCCTGCGTGTGCAAGTTTTTGGCGAACTGCTTCTTCCACGTCGCCGCCTCGGATTTGAGCGAGTTCTTCATCGGCTGCGTCTCGAGGCTCATGGCGCCGATGTTGTGCACGGGCGCAATCTTGGCAATCTCCTCCTCGACAGCCATGTACTTCTTGAGCTCGTTCTCGAACGCCTCCAGGCTGGGCTCGGTGGCCATGAACGCCGCGTACTCGCTCTGCAAGTCCGTGAGGTACAGAAAGTCAAACTTCTTGAACGTGTCGATGTACTCCATCACCTGCGCCTTGGTGCCCTCGACGGAGCCCGTCAAGAGCAACACCGACTTGACAATCTCCTTGTCGCTGGCGATCCAGTGGTAGAAGTTCTCCACCGACTCCAGCCCGGCGGCGCCCCACATGCGCAGCGACTCGGAGGCGCGCAGTACCTTCTTCGCCGTGCTGTTGATGGCACCCTGGATCTCCTCCAGCGACGGGTTCATGGACACCTTCGGCACCGTCAGCTCGACGTCCACCCCGAAGATGGGCCGCTCGACGTACAAAAAGCCCCCGCTCGACCGCGAGCCCAGCCTTTTTTTCATCGCCAGGAACGACGCGCGCGTCGCCGTCAGGATCGCCTGGTACATCAGCTTCGCGTAGTGCGCGGTGAACTCGTCGACGACCGCCTTCTCCAACGCCTCCTCCGCGTTTTCGCGCGGCGCGTTGGCCACCAAGGCGCACAAGTCGCGCACGCCGCGCTCGATCTCGACGTTGCGCACGGCAATCGCCTCCGTCTGCTTCTTGATGTAGCGCGCCTGCTTCGAGAGAAACTCCTCGTACGTGTAGCTCTGCTCGGCGGGGAGGTTCACGAAGAGCGTCCGGGCGACGTGTTTCAGATTCGCCTCGACGCGGTTCTCGAGGACGTCGTTCATCTTCGCGATGAGCTCCTCGAGGCGCGACAGCCCGTCGTGGATCCGGTTCAGGTACCCGTCGATGTTCATCGACGTCCACGTCAACGAGTACATCCCGGGCTGCAGGCGGTTCTCCAAGTCGCGCAGGTGCGGGCCCAGCATGTCCTTGGTCACCGGCGCCGCTGTCGCGATGACGCGATCGTACTCGCGCAGCGCGTAGGAGAGCTGGTTGTAGTAGTGCTTGAACTTCTCCTCCTGCAGGAGCACCATCTTGGCGCTCTCCGGGACGTCGACGCCCATCCGCTGCAGGTACTTGGTCTCGCGCATGAGCTGCATGATCTCCTTGTCAAAGTTGACCAGCAAGTTGCCCGTCTCGGGGTGGCGCACGATGAGCGTCGCCTGCAGCCCCGCCTTGGAGTCCTCGATGGACTTGCGCCACGCCCGGAGCCACAGCGTCTCGAACGCCACCAGCGCCTTCGCCACCGTGTTGTACGTCTTCACCGTGCGCTTGCTCTCCTTGGTGCGCATGATCATCTCGTTGGCGGCGAATTTGCGCATGGGCTCCTCGATGCGCCGCAGCAGTTGCCGGGACCACATGATGTCGCCCGCGACGGGCGGCGCGTTGCGCGGCAACGCGGGCGAGTGCTTGTGCTTCTCGTAGATCTTCTGCACCGCGTCGAGGTCCAGCGCGTAGTTTTGGAAAATCACCACGTACTTGTCGTCGAGGTCCTTCTTCAGCGCGTCCCGCTTCAGGACGGATTGGAACTGCCGCAGCATGGCGAGCGCCTGCTCCGTGCTGGAGATGTTCTCGAACGAGCTGTCGATGAAGTTCTGCAGCTTGGTCTCCAGGTCGTGGATGTTCACGTTGAACTCGAGGAAGTCGCGATCGTACTGGTTCTTGGAGAAGTCCAGCAGGTCGTACGGCTTGCGCTTGAACTCCTCGGCGACGACGAAAAACCGCCGGATCACGCCCTCCATGCCGTCCATCCTGTGCTCGGCGAGCTGCGTGAACTGCACGATGGTGGTGAACATGTCCACCAGCTTGTGCAGCCGCTTCGCGAACAGGTCGAACTTCCCGAACGCGCGCTCCTCGTCGAAGTCGAACTGGCGGTTGGACGGGTTCTCGCGCAACTTGCTCCGCACCGCGGAGAACTCGGCGCGGTACCGATCCCTGAGCTCGACGACCAGTCGCAAGTTGGTCAACAGCGACGCTTTGGGTTGGTTCCACAGCGTCCCGGCCTCGTTCAAAAACTCCTTACACACGTGAATCATGCGGTTGGTGATTTTGTGGAACAAGCGCGTCATGCGCTCGCGCTGGTGGAAGTACCGGCACACCGCGTACATCATCTTCACGGAGTTCATCAACGCGGGGACGCCGTCCAAAATCTTGCGCACGTCGCCCACGTACATCGGCTCGAGCGCCTTTTCCAGCGTCGTCAGGTACTTGACGTTGTCCTTGGACTCGTTCGCCGCGTCCGTGACGCGCATGTCGATCAGCTTCCAGCGCTTGTGCGCCGCGGACCGAGCCGCGCCGCACACGCCCAAAACGCAGCGACACTCGCGGCTCTTCAGCTGCTCCATCACCGAGTTGAACTTGGCCATGCGCGAGCGCCAGTACTCGAGCTCGGTATCCGGGCCACTCTCTTCGGAATCGCGCCGGCCGCCCGAGCTCGCCTCCTCCGCCGCGCCGGCGTCCAGCAAGTGTTCCGTCTTCTCGCACCAGTCCTCCAACACGCGCTCCATGTCCCCGGCGATGGCTTTGTCCAGCGCGGCGTCCGCAAACGCCGACGCGCGCGTCTCCATGCCCGCGTACTTCGTCGGCGGCCTGGCGAGCTCGACGCCGCCCTGCAGCGAGTGCGCCGCCTCGGCGAGCGTCGCGCCGAACTTGGCGACGCCGCGCACAAACTCCTTGGCGCTCTCCTCCCGCGCCTTGCCCCAGGTAGCGGAGTGTTGCGACTTGAGCACGGGCGCGTACAGGTTCGAGATGAGCGCGCGGAACGATTCCAGCGCGCCGCCGCGGATCTCACCCGCCAAAACATCCTGCTCGCACCCCTTCTCGCCGACGCCCTTGTCGTTGACGCGAACGAAGTACAGCGCGTGCGAGCTCGGATCCAGCGCGGCGTTCGCGCCGTCCGTCACCACCAGCCGCCGGGCGGGCGCGTCGCCGCGCGGCGCCGCCGAGTCGCCCGAATTGATCTGTCGCGTCGTCGGCGGCGCGTCCGCCTGTTCCGACTGGTAGTAGAAGAGCAGCGTCTTCGCGCCGGTCGGCTCGTAAAACCGCCGCACCGCCGCGTCGTGCGTCCTGTCGTGAAGTGCGGTCACGAGGAGAGACGGGAATCGTCAGCGGAGAGAGAAGGAGGGGTCGTGTCCGCGACGAGGACTCGCGAGGACGCGAGTCCTCGTTTGACACGTTCAGATGTTCGACGGAAGCACGGTTCGGGGGCACCGCGCGACGGTTCGCGCGGGGACGCACTGTAGGCCCTGCTCGGCTTCCTCCGGCGGTATGCCGAACGATTGCGCCACCTGTCGATGGGTACGGCGGGGGTTTTGGGGTTTTGATCGCGGAGGTCAGTCTCGAAGTCTCGCGGGGACGGACGATCGCGTCTCGGTCGATGCCGATCGCGCGCGTTCGCGCGGAACGACGGAAAGACGCATTTGTGCCGGAAACGCGCCGGAAACGCGCCCGGCGACGCGTCGGCGACGGGCGCTGACGCGAAACGACGCGCGCGCTCGTCCAAAGGCGCATCAAGCGCGGTGACGCGCGTGTGAAAACCACGTACCTTGCCCGCGATGTACTCGTGCCTCGGGTCCGCCATGGTGCCTCACGCGATGCCAAAACAGGAAAAAGCGTGGTTTTGTTCGCCCGCGCAATCGGCCGGGGAGCGCGCCCCCGAATCGGTCGCGACGCCCGCGACCGAGGTTAGAGCACCCGAGCCGACGCCTGTCGCTCCGCACGAGCGAGAACGCCGGTCGACGCCGCCGATACCCGCGCCGCGCGTCTCGTGGCGCCTGCTTCTGCTCAGCAGTTCCGACACCGATACGTACATCGCCTCCGAGAGCGCAACAGCGATTTTTCGTTTCGCTCGTGAAGTTTTTTTT
>Ga0255756_1003742_pt1 | contig 15140 bp, 10 predicted proteins | sample 011ome_20_FD_179956 | JGI IMG/M metagenome (GOLD analysis project Ga0255756, IMG submission 179956) | Coastal salt marsh microbial communities from the Groves Creek Marsh, Skidaway Island, Georgia - 011509CT metaG (version 2) | ecosystem: Environmental > Aquatic > Marine > Intertidal zone > Salt...
AGAAAGCGGAGAAAGAAGAAGAAGAAGAAGAAGAGCGAAAACGAAAGGAGGACGAGATTGAGAAAGAGTTGGAGGATATGGAAAATTTGCGTCAAATCGAAGAGGAGGAGGAGAAGAGGAGGAAGCGAGAGGAAGAGGAGAAGAGGTGGAAGGTTTTGAAACGGCCGGAAGAGACGAGCAGAGGAGACGTGCGAGACGAGACGACGACAACGACGACGACGAAGGGGACGACGACGACGGCAGCGACAGAGAAAGATGCGAACGGACGATCCAGAAAAGAAGGCGAGGATAACGCCGACGGGAACAAGCCGCCAAAAAATCTGCTCTACCGCGGCGCCAACGACAAACCGACGTACGATGAGGAAGGCAATTTAATCATCCCGAAAAGGCTTCAAATACAAGACGACGACGATAAAGTTACCAGAGATCGGAAACGGAAACAATTGCAAACGTTCAAATATAAGCAGAAACAAAAGGCAGAAGCAAGCGAACACGCAAAAAGGGCGAGCAGTTGGAACGATTTCAAGACAAAGAAAGCGAGCAAGAAGAAGCGATTGGATAACATGAGCAGCGGAGTATTTAAGAAGAAATCGATGTTTAGTGGCGTCGGAGAGGGTGTGAGAGAGGTATCTAAGCTGACGGTGCCGAAAAAGCACCAGTTTCATTCAACGTAGTGTTTTGTATTTCTAAAAAAAAAAATTAACGGCTCGCGCGTAGATATTAAGTAATTCATAAAAGGTTTAACTCTATCTCAAATGTTGTTATTACACACACTTTTATATCTCGGATCTCTCGTCTCTATTTCTCTCTCTCTTTCAAACACACGCACACACACTTGTGCTATTTCTTCGTTTCCATTCTTCTCGAAATTCTTTCTTTAAAAAATAAACAGACTTGCGGAGGTGCGTGTATTCACCATCTTTTTCTCTCTCTCTTTCTCTCCTTTTTTTGCGCGCTTCTATTGTCTCTCAATTTTTCGTGCTTGCTAATCAGAGCGTCGCGTACTTCCTCGTCCACTCCCTCGCCAAATCCTCGTACCTTGGTCGATCTGTCTTGTAAATGTGCGCAATTTCTGGCACTAAAGGATCGTCCGGGTTCGGGTCGCATAACAACGAACAAATAGACAACAAAACCTTCGAAATCGTCAACGCTGGGGACCACTGCTCTTTCAAAATGTCCAAACAAATGCTTCCGTGCGAATTCACGTTCGGATGGTACACTTTTGTCTTGAAATTCACCTTTGGCGGTTTGAACGGATAATCCGGAGGAAAATGGATCGCGACGAAAAAGAGACCGCCTTGGTAGGGACTATCGGCTGGGCCGATGATGGTCGCATCCCAGTGGAAAATGTCGTCCTCGGACCGTGGACCGGCCGAGCACGAGGTTGGCGGATCTTTTTGTAAATCCTGTGCGTCGTGTTGCGACGATGAGATGATGAGAGAAAGTCGCGGATCGTCAGCGTGAGTTTAACGCGCGCAATCGATACGCGAAGCAGTCTGCTTTCTTTCCTCTCCTTCGAGAGAGAAAAATCAGAGAAAAAAGAAGGAGAAAATCGAAGAAGAAAGCGAAAAGAAGAAAAAAAAAATGTCGCGTCGCGCGCGCGAAATCGAGAACAAAGACGCCGTCGCGACCACCAAATGCTCCTAAAACCGGACGAAAAACGCGCTCGGACGATATCTTCACTCGAAAACAGAAGAATCACGCACCACAAGCTCTTTCGTGATTCGCTTCGAAGCCATTTTGTATTTTCTCTTTCTCTATTTTTATATAAATTTTTTTCTCTCTTCTTTCGCTGAGCGTGAGTTAGTTGAAATTACGCTTCGCTTCTGTGTCTCCGTCGTCGTCTCTCGCGAACGGTTTTCGCTCTGGTTTTGTACTTCTTCGGGAAGAGGTCTATTTTTTCTGCGCGGAACTATTCTGCGTCGCCGCGTTTGCTTTCTCGAGTGTGCTAGTTTTTCGCTGAGTAACCGACGAAAATTTTTTTTAAGGACGACGGGGTGGGAAAACGAGACGACGCGCAGCCGGGGAGCAGGAGGAGGAAACAGGCAAGGAAGGCAAAAAATACGACTCTCTTCCAGAGTTTGAATCGTACATATAAAAAAAAAGAAGTTTCCATCACAATCAATCGACGAGCACCTCGGCGACTGCTCCGCGCTGTTACTCCCGAAACGCGTTCCGTAACTTGAACGAAACCGTGGCCCTCACTAACTCACCGACACGTTTAATACCTCCTCGTCTTTTCACTTGGATTTTCTGCAACTCCAAGGACAACGCTTTGAGGACGAGCGCTCTCAGGAAGGTTTTCTCTTTTCGCGAGAAACTGTGTTGTTGGTTTTGCGCGTGAGTGTGCTGTTGTTCCCGAACGTATTTGTTCCTGAGCTTTTCGCATCGAAGCAGCGAGGCGTGGATGATTTGCGTCGCGCTGGAGTCGAGCGTTGCGGACGAGTGGTGGGGAGAATCGAACTTGGATTTCAAATCGTCGTGAAGATCGAAGAGTTCTTTGCAGAAGCGGCACTCGGTTTCAAAGGATTCGTAATACGCGGATTCGGCGGAGCTTTTTGTTGCAGTCATCGCATTTTCATCGGTGGCGTGTTCCTCATCTATTTCTTGGATGCCTCCTCGCGGAGATCGTTTCTCGGATTGCATTTCAAAGCCGCCGAGGAAGCATCGCTTTTTCGCGACGCTGACGAAAACGTGATCTGGAATGCGAATTGAAGTATCGGTATCGACAATGTTTTCATCCAAAGTCGTTGTTTCGGAAATCGAGACATTTTCGCCGACGCGCGCTGTCTTATTTTGTTTGCTCCTCGTGGACGAAGAAGTTCCTCTCGCGTTTTTTTTCTTCGTCATCTTTTTCTTCTTTCCGATCTCACTTGGCGAACCAAAGGAGCGAATCGCAGATGAATGGATGCACATGTTGACGCATTCTTTCCACGCCACGTGTATGCTTGATTCTGTCAACGCGCCATCGCTCGCAATTCGAAACGCGGCGTAAAAATCTTCTCGAGATAGACCAGTCGATAAAATACTACTGCTCGTTAATGTTCTTTCTCCGAGCTGATCTTCACAATCCATAGCTCGGAACAATACAATCAAAGCTCTCGCATTCCGTTTCGTTCGCTTCTCGTGTTCAATCATCAGAATAGAGACGACATCGTCCGCTTCCACTATTTTTGTTTTGATGCCACTGGTAGATGAGGAGGAGGAGGTGGAGGAGGAGGCTCCTACGCCGCGATGTAAGAGAAATGCTCTGGCCAACGCATCCATCTTTTCCTTCTCGGTCAATCGAAGAGTGTTATTGTTATTACTATTACTAAATTGAACGCTCATTTTTTCGTTGACCAAAACGTCTGGAAACAACGTTTTCACCGCTTCGCACGCGTGCGAAAACGTTACTTTACCGCTATCGTCAAAGTTCATCATTTTGATCGACGCAGTGTTACTTTGAACTTCGCTAAATTTTATCGCTTTGCCGTTTGCGGATTCATTTTCTGGGAATAACGAAGAGATGTGACCATTCGGAGCCAAAGCATCGAGCACTTTCAAATAGAAGTCGTATGTATCCCGGTCGCCACCAAAGTGGGTCGTATTACTTTCCTCCGCGTTCAAAACAGTTCCATTTGGGGAACAAGTAGAAGTAGAAGATTCGAGGAGTCCGCAAAACGCCGCAAATTGTCTGATCTTCAACGACGACGTCGAGTGAACTTTACACGAAGCGATTAAATCCAAGCAGTTTGTTTCCGCCAATTGCCGCAATCCGTACCGATGCACGTGCCACTCGTACGCGAAACTCGCGAGATCATTGTGAGATTCGCTACCACCTCCGATGTGAGACGACGTCTGTTGTTGTTGTTGTTGTTGTTGCTGCTGCTGCTGCTGCTGCTGCTGCTTCTCTTGATCCTTTTCCGCGGCTATTTTATCGGCATAAATCTGGGCGACCGTGCGTAACGTCCATGATTTTGGTTTCTCGCGACCATTCATTTTTGCATTCTGAATGAGCCTCGTGAAACCGCCGAGAAAAGAAATTTTACCGGCACTCTGAGATGCAGAAGAAGCGTTTCTGTTGGTGCGCCAATCGCCTCTTCTTTTCTTCGTGCTCACGGCAGTTGTCTCGACACTATCATTGTTATCATTGGCGTCACTACCATTCCATCCCAACATCATCAAATCTGCATCCGTTTGTGAGCTCGCATCCGTCATGTCCTCGCAACATATCGCATGTAACGACCCGTCTTCGTCATGTGCTATCATGTGTTTTATCCAACGCCGACTTGTTTGTGCACCCATATCAATCGGTTTTCCTCTCGGAGTTTTTGCCAAAGCAACGCGCAAACGTTCTTCCGCGTACCTCAGCGACTCCCTCGAGTCATCGCGACTGTCCAATGCGTGCGCTAATTTCTTCTCTAAAGCCATCGTTTGCGCTCGAATCTCCCGAAACATTGTCTCTTTTAACTGTTTCACCTCCTTTTGTGCTTTCAGCAAAGCATCTCTTTCTAAATTGCGCCTGTTCTTCCGCTCCGACGAAATTTCCTGCCATCTTAATTTAGCTTGCACAAATTCGCTTGATATTTTCGCGTTTAAGATTTGCATGCGTTTCTGTTCTCTCCTCGTTGCGGCTAAACTCTTGGCCAATGCGATTTTTTCCTCCCCGTCACGTTCGGATTGCGTATTTGCAAAATCTCGCATGGCAACCAATCTTCGATTTTTTAAGCGCATCTCATCCAATTTGCGCTCTTTTGCATCAATTATGTCTCGATATCGATCTAATATTGCATCTACGAGCTCGCCACGATCTCTGCACTGCGCGTGAATCTGCCGGGACGTTTCTCGTGCGATCATTTCCAGCACTTTCAATTTCTGATGCCGGCGTTTCTTATTCTCAGCTACTTTATTTGAAATACTCTTTCGCGTAGTAAACGTGACGAGACTCCTCGAATAAGGATTAACATCATCTTTTTTTTCTTCTCCAAATTCAGAATCAGATGCTGACAATGAATACGCGTCTTCTTCATGGTCGCTCCATCTCTCTTCCAGCGTTTCTAGCAGGTGTCTCGCCATGGCCCTCGACGCGGGCTCTGGGCCTTTCCGATCGGTCCAAACGAGATTATTCACAGCGTTGACACCACGACTGGTTATGCCGCATCGATGATTCCAGTCGTGCGCATGTTTCTCCTTCTCGCCGCTCTTTTGCATCTTCACGGTCCGCGACTTCTTCTCCCTCTCTTCCTCTTCCTCTTCTTCTTCTTCTTCTTCTTCTTCTTCTTCTTCTTCTTCTTCTTCCTCCTCTCTTCTCTTCTCTCTCAACTGTCTCTCCACGAGCGCGATTTCCGCTTTAATCTCTTCGATCGATCTGACATCGCATCCATCGCCTCTCTTCACCGTCTTCATCTTCTCTTTCACCTCTCTTCCAACTTTCGTCTGGGTATCGTCTTCGCGCGAAGCGCACGAAGAAGCGAGCACTTTTCGTCGCACTCTTTCCTCGCACATGCGCGCATGCGACCACCGAAACGGTCGCGGCGTCGTCGGAAAAAACATCGGAATCTCTTCCACTTCTTCTTCTTCTTTTTCCTCTCTTCTCGCGGTAACTGCGAAAGGTTTCGCGCTCCGCGCGCCGAGCGACGCGACGAGATGGTCGCAAAACGAGCGTCGTTTCACGCGCGGATGGTTCTCAATCGTGGTTCAGATATTCAAACTTTTTTTTCTTTTTTTCTATTTTTGGAGAAAGAGTGAAAGAAACCCATCGCGCGTACGTAAAATTGCGCCACAGAAAGAAACGAAACGAGGAGCGCGCGAACGAAGCGAGAAGCGAAAACAAAAAACAAAATGCCGTCGTCGTCGTCGTCGTCCGCGACGTCGACGTCGACTTCTCGGTGGGCGGTCGTTCGCGCGTCGTCGATTTCGCGAAGAAGACCTTTGCGCTGTTTCCAGTGTTCTCCTTCCCGGGGATGGTGGAAAACAGAAACCGTTGTGGGCGACGCGGATCCCCTGGCGCACCACCGCGGCGAGAAGACTATCGCGAGCGAAAAGAGATTGAGCAGAGAAGGCATCAGAGCGCGTTCGAAACGCGAAGATGGTGCTCGCGACGTTTCCAATCGAGAAGAAGAAGAAGAAGAAGAAGAAGAAGAAGAAGAAGAAGAAGAAGATACGCCGAGCGAGACAAACTTCGGAGCCGCCGCTTCACTTCGCTTTGGTATCAACGAAAAGGACGACAAAAAAAGAATGGTCGAGCCTGGCTTGTACATCGTGTCTACGCCGATAGGAAACCTCGACGACATAACCGTTCGCGCGTTGAAAATCTTGACCGAAGCGACGTTGATTTTGTGCGAAGACACGAGAAAGACGCGTCAGTTGCTGACGCTGTTAGGCATACCGTCGAAAGGAGGAAGAAAACCAAGGCAGTTGCTCGCATATCACTCGCACAATTTTTACGAGCAAAGAGAAGCTCTGAGGGATCGAATCGTTAGGAACGAAGAGGAGGAAGTGATTGCGTTGGTGTCCGACGCTGGCGCGCCGGTAGTTTCCGATCCAGGTCAAGATTTAGTGGATTTAGTTTTAGAGGCGACCTCACAGGCAAGCGGCGGAGTCGGTGCCGGCTCCGGCACGGCGAGAAAGAACGTCGTCGTACCCATTCCAGGAGCGAGCGCGGTGACGACCGCTGTCATCGGGAGTGGATTCAAATGCGACGATGGATACAAATTTTGTGGGTTTCTTCCCGCGAAGAAGAACGAACGAATGAGAGTTTTAGAGAGTTTAGCATCCGAGACGAGTTTATTGGTGTTCTTCGTGTCACCGCACAAGTTGGTGAAAACTTTAGAAGACGTCGCCGCGGTGTTCTCTACGCCTCCTCGCCGCGTGTGCATCGCTCGAGAACTCACTAAGCGTCACGAAGAGTTTTTTCGAGGCACGTGCGAAGAGTGTTTGGAGGAATTTTCCAAAGAAGGCCGAGCGAGAGGCGAGATTACGTTGCTCGTCGAATGCGGCGACCGACCGAAGACGACAAAAAACAACGCCAAAGATACAAACGACAATCGCGATAGCACGAACGAAGAAACAGACGGCATAGACGTCGAAAAAACTTTGCGATACCTACTCCTCGAACGCGCGGAGAACCCGCTCTCGGTCTCCGAAGCCGCTCGTAAAGTGAGCAAAGAGTTGGGTGTGAAAAGAAGAGTAGCGTATTCGCTCGCCCAAAAGATTAAAGACTCTGGCGGTGGGAACCCTCGGCGGTAAAGCGTGTGATTTAAAAGTGTAAAATAGTGTAGTAGTGCGCGGTTTTCTCTCGGTAGCTCTAGAACTTGCTCCAAACGTCGACCGTGCTTTATTCGCTTTCGAGCTCTCGACTGTTTGAAAAGAAAAAATATACGTCTCCCGAAAAGAAGAAGTATATACTTTTTTTCTCCTTTTGTGTGATGTCGTTTGTCTCGCCACAACAAAGTTTTATAAGACTGCACGAACGAATATTCGCATTCGCGTCTCTTTTTTCTTTGCGAGCGCATTCGCGCGCGGTGATTTAAACAAATGGGCAACTGCTGTTGCAAGTCCGCGCCGCAGGTTTCACCGGCGGCGGCGCGAAAAGGACGAGAAGAACGAGAGGAGATCAAAACGAAGGAAAAGAAGAAGAAACAAAGGTCGAGAAAAAACGGCACGGTTGAAAAGTCGTCCGATTCCCCGTTAGCAGCGCTCGGAGAAGAAGAAGAAGAAAAAGAAGAAGAGTCGAAGACGTCGTTGCCGTTATCGAAAGCGCAACCGAAAAGGTCGAGATCGCCGTCGCCGACGACGGTGTTAACGACGACGAATGAGACGACGACGACGACGACGACGACGACGACGACGAAGCGCGAAATCGAGAGCGCGATTCAGAGTCAATTTCTGCGACCGATGAACCAACTGTTGTTTAAAAAATACGAGACCATTTTTACGACGAAAAACGACATCGTTCTTCGGTGGCCGAAGGAGACGGAAGTAAACGAGGAGTATTTGAACGCGTTCAAGGCGTATTGCAGAGATTACGAGGGGAAGTTTTTGGCGTTTAACGAACGGACAGAGGATAACGAGTCCGTCTGGTTCGAAGGCAAAGTCGTCGGCGAGACCGGCGAAAGCAGCGGCGTTGGCAATAATATCAAGAGGGTGAAAATGCAAATAGAGCCGTGGGACGATCACGAGTGGACGTCGGCGAGAGCGTTTGCCATTTACGCGTTTGTGCTGAAACACATGCGAGTCAGTGGTGGAAAGGATGAAGGTGGTGGTAGCGGTTTGTCGAGAAGGAGATCGATGGACAGCAACGCGCCGGCGGCGGCGGGAGATGAGTCGGAGAGCTCGGCGTTACAGCTACCGGACACGAGAAAAATGCAAAAGAAGGAAGAACGAATGATGCAACTCATTCGAGCTCTCGGGTGCGAGTACATGAACCATCCGTTGTTTTACTTTTGCGTCAACTTCTTTGAAGGCGTGAATATCGATTCCGGCAACGAACAGATGGATGAAAAAGATTACGTCGATCGGTGCGAGATGTTTCTCTATCGATGTTTAGAAGGGTGCCAGGGCGCCGTATTTTCAAAATTTAAAGACAGGAGTCTTGAGTTTGGGATGAAGCACATCTCCGATTCGCAGCACTTAGGTGCGCTGGCGTATTTGAAAGCGTACGTGAACACGAGGTTTCTGAAACGGTTTCCGATCACCACAAATTTTATGCATCCGAAGTTGGACTCTAAAATTGAACGGATTCGCTTGTCCAGAGATGTCGCGCACAAAATGCGTGCTTTCACTTTTGTGGAAGCTTCTGACTCGCACCCGGCGGCGTTGGTGTTATCTTTTCCAGATACCGAGGCGTTTAAAGATTTACTCTCCGTCAGCGCTCCTGATTGTTGGCTTGCGTTGAACCATTTTTACGAGTGGACGGTAGCGCAACCGAACAGGACAAGACCGCGAGATAAAAGGTTACAAACGCCGCCTATTTTCATCGCGGATGTTAAGAAGTTATCTCTGATGAGTTGTACCAAGAAAAATGTTGCTCGACTGGCGGATACATTTCGAGTGGCGATGTTCCACCCCGAACCGTTTTCCAAATTTGTCATAGCGAATGCCCCCATGTCCGTGATGGCGTTGTTCACGTTTGGGAAGTTGTTCATGAGCGAATCCGCACGGTTGAAATTTGTCATGACCGGATCGAGCTTACAAAAAGCCATGAAACAGGCGTGGGGATTGGAAAAAGAGGATATTCCTGAATGTCTAGGAGGCGAAGGGTATCCCGGAAAAGCGCTCTCCGTGGAGGAGATTTTAACGAGTGAGGAGAGATGGGTACATCACAAACAGTGCATCGAGAGAACAAGGAAGCGATACCCAAAATATTTCGCGAAATATTCAGAAAAGTATTTCGAGGATGATAAAAAGCAAGCAAAGGCGGTGGTTGAACGCAAATCGAGTGCATTGGCGAACTCGCAAAGAGAGGAAGAGGAAGAATCTCGAGCGACAGTGAGTCCCTCTTTTAAAGGTGCGCGACGACGCTCCAAAACGACGCCGAGAATGGGTGAGAGAGAGAAGGACGACGACGATGGGAACTTTTTCGCAGCATATGGAGATGAGGAAATGTCAGAGAGGAAGAAGATGGCGTTTTTGTTTCTTTGCATCGTCCTTGCTTCGTTTCTTTCCATGTTGTTCAAATTATTTGTCTTATCTAACAATATCCGATAGATGGCAATTCGATTGTTATACAGTACACTAGGTAATATATTAGAATTTCTACTACTAGTACAGCTACAACTGGGGTTTAATGATGGTGCGACCCGCATCCACCGTGAGAATGTTGTCGGTTGAACGCGGATCTCTTCGCCGCCTCCATTCGCTCCTGAATCGCTTCTTTATCGTACCCTTCATCGTATAATCTCTTGCTCATTTCGTCTTCTAATATCTCCAACGCTTCGCCTAATAACTTGAAGTTTGTTTCCGCTTTACTCTTTTCATCCTCTGTGGCGTCGATTGGAATACGATCCGGGTGAAATTCCATAGCTTTTTTCTTATACGCCTGTTTAACTTCAATCGGAGACGCTAAAGACGACACACCTAACAGAGCGTAATAATCGCATCTATTCAACTTTCGCACTTCAAAATTGCACTTTTCTATTCTCGCTTTGGTTTCTGTATCGTCTGGAAGAATTTTCTGCAAAGTTTCTAGCACATCTTTTGCTTTTTGCGGCTCTTTGAGCTTTAAGTAGGCGTTTGATAGCGTGAAATACGCGGGCTTATAGTCGTCCACGGCGGATAACGCTTTCCGCGCATCAGACGCGCACTTCTCGGCTTCATTTAATCGCAAGTACGAATTAGCTCTTTCCACCAGTATTCGAGCGCACACGGGACTCTTTTCCGGTATAAACTCCGTGGATTCGAGGGCTTCGGTGAAAGACTCGACGGCGTCTGCAAACTTTCTGTTTTGATGCGATGCTCGCGCGCTTTCTAACGCTACTTTTATCTTCTTCGCGTCTTTGAACAGACGCATGGTTTTGGTATCGTCTGGATTTTGCATCAACACGTGTTTGAAAAACTTAATACCGTTTTCGAAATCGCCATCCGCGGTCAAACACAACGCTCGACCTCTCAGCGCGTGTGCATCCACCCTCGAATCGTCTCTGCGAATCAGATCTAACGTAAATTTTAATATTTGCGTCAAGTTTTCTCCCAGCGAGAGCAAACATCTCGCCCGCGCAATTTCACATCTTTCCCCGCAATCTAACTCCAATAAGTGCGTATATTTCTCAACCGCTTGCGCGTATCGTTTCTCTCGTTCGTCTTCTTCGGCGCTTTGAAATGTCTGTAACGCATACCGCATGCGCGCCACTTCTTCCTCGAGCGATTCGTCGTCGATGTCATTCAATCCTCTCTTCAAGACGTTCTCGCCGGATCGAATGGACGCCTCGTAGTCACCCGTTTTCCTGTATGTACCCATCAACGCCTTGGCGCACAAAACCACGCGCTCGTTGTTGTTTTTATCTTCCGCAATTGCTTGACATTCCTTGTAATCTTTAATCGCCTCCTTGAACGCTCCCAACTCGGACCAACAGTCTGCTCTCAAGAGTAAGGCTTCCATCGAGTCTTTATCAACGGATAAACATTTCGAGCACAATTGCACAGCCTCGCGATATTGCTTCGCCGCAAATTTATTATTCGCTTGCTTTTGTAAACCATCCGCGGTGTCGGCATCGTTCTTTTCTTTCGCATCATCTTTATCTTCCTTATTGTTACCACCACTACTTTTTCTCCGATTCCCTTTCGCTGACTTCTTCTTGTGCGCGTCTGTCGACGTTAAGTGACTCGTAATTTCCGAACACGATCCGATCCAATCGCACGCTTCCATCGGACACCTCACGCGCACTTTCTCGTACACTCTAGATAAAACCGGCGAGTGTTCTTTCAAGTTCTCGTACCTCGCGTCTGTCCCGTACGCCACTCGTTGTTGACACGTCGGACACGCCAACGTCATCGAACTTTGAAACCATTCGTCCAAACAGCTTTTGCAAAAGATGTGTTTATTATCGCACAACGTCACCACCGGCGACTCGCAAAAATCAGAGCATATCTTGCACGTGAACTCGTCGACGTTGTCCGAGAGGACGTTTCGCAACGGAAATCCGCCTCCCACCATTTTTTTTTGTGTGTGTTGTGCGTTCTGTTTCTACTTGGTACCCGCGCGCGCGCGCATTTAACGAAACGAGGAACTTTTTTCTTCTCGAGTATCATCGATGCACATCACGTCGCGAAAAAAAGGCAAAAAAGGCAAAATTGGCTGTCGAAAGCTATGAAAAATGTAATCGAACGACTCGCGAGAGGGAGAAAGAAAAAACAACGACTCGTAGCCCCAGAAAAAAAAAAAGAAACCGCCGCGCGCGAAAGCAAGAAAAAATGAGAGGTACGAAGAACACGCGCGCATCCCGAGCTCTTCTTCGCGCGGAGAACTACGCGACGAACCCTATATCGAGGCGAACGTTCGCGCTTTCGCGCGTTCGCGTCATCATCTGAAGGGCGGCGTTCGTTTTTTTTTATTTTATTTTAAGAATGCGCGCCTTGTTTTTTTCCTTTCTCTCTCTCTTTTTTTGCGGGGAGAAAATGGAGAGAAGAAATATAAACGCGCGCTCGTCCCCTCCCCCCCGGGCGCGAACGCGAAAATGTTTGGCGAGAAACGACTCGCGTTTCGCGCGGAGTGGACGCGCGTGAACGCGGTTTGGTGCTCGCGTCGCGAGGTTTTTTTCCGCGCGATGTATTAGGCGCGCGCGCGAATATTTTATTTTCGCAGTTTTTTTTAGACCTATTCTTCTTTCTCGGCACCGCACCCTTTGGGAAGGAGACGACGACGGAGAAACTGACCGCAACAATTTCTCTCTCCTTTCATGAATAAACAACAACAGCCAAGTGGAAGAAAAAACGCACCCGCAGATTGAAACGCAAGCGCAGAAAGATGCGCATGAGATCTAAGTAATCTTCTTATTCAGAGAGTCTCTTGAAAACAAAAGAAAGGTTTCTTAATAGATAGAGTTTTAGAAGGTTATATAACGACGTAGTAGATTTTTGTGCCTTCTCTCTCGACGCCGCACGTTGTATTGTCGACGGAAAGAGAGAGAGCAGGGGAAGAAGAGAGCGGAGACATTTGATTTTGGTGCACGACAACAAGCATCAGAGCGAAGGAATATCAGCAATTAGAAGTAAGAAGAGTATAGTGTAGAAAACAACGAACATGAGAAAGTTGAAACATCACGAGCGCAAGCTCTTGAAGAAAACCAACTTTTTGCAGTGGAAGAGCGAAAACAACCATCGCGAGTTGGAAGTTATTCGCAGATACCACGTGCAGGATCGCGAGGAGTACAAGGAATTGAACAAGGTTTGCGGTATGGTTACAAAATTAACCAACTTGTTGCGGCAAATCGATCCGAGAGATCCTGATAGAGTTGAAATGACAGAGAAGCTTTTAGACAAGCTTTATAGTATGGGAGCTATTCCTAGCACAAAGTCTTTGACGCTGTGCGATAAGCTCTCAACGTCGTCGTTTTTGAGAAGACGGTTATCGGTTGTCATGGTGCGCTTAAAAATGAGCGAAACATTGCGCGAAGCGGTGACGTTTATCGAACAAGGACACGTCAGAGTTGGCCCAAACGTGGTGAGAGACCCGAGTTTCCACGTCACGAGGAACATGGAAGATTTCGTCACATGGGTCGACACGTCGAAAATTCGACGCAAAGTCATGGCGTACAACGATAAAGTGGACGATTTTGAGCTCCTCGGGGCTTAAGAAAATTGTTCCGTTATCTGAGTGCGTTGCCTCAGTATATATTCTTACTATTATTAGTTGATATTTAATCGCTTTGGGTGTGTGTGCGACTCTTTCGTGTCCTCTTTGACGACGAGGAGTTCGAATCCAAAATACACAAAGTCGAGCTTTGTTTTTCCTCGCTCTCGATTTTTACTGCGGTAAGAATGAGAGGAGGAGAAGGAAAAGTGCAGACAAACGTCTGCACTGGGATGCGCGAACTGATACGCCGTATCGAGTCGTGTTTCCATCTGGAAAACCAAAATGAAAAGAAAAGAAAGATCCGGTTGTTTTGTTTGTAATAAATACTACTTTATGCTACACAAATATACAGCTAATTACCACTACTACTACTACATTGCTACGTTACTCCCTTCCTTAGTATGCGTGCGCTTAATCGAACCATTTCTGTAAAACGTCTGGTAAATCTCCGACGCTCACGATTTCTTCGTCCACGTACATCGCTTTATTCTTCTCGGCTTCTTCGACGGCTTCCGGCCGTTCAGCCCACGGTGCGCCGCCACCGGAAACGTACTTTACCACGTTCACATCACGAACTAAAACTGTGCGACAATTCAAATGCTCCTTAGCCGCTTTACAATCGTTCAAGACGTCGTCGCCGACGTGCACCCAATAAGCTCTTTCTTCTGACTCATGGTCCTCTATTTCCAACGTTAAAATGTTGGTAGATTCGCTTCCGCTCTCGCGCATAAACGTCGTTGCCATCGTCTGTGCCCTTCGAAACGGCCACGGACTCGGCTTCCTCGCCACATCTCCATTTACGCCTTCCTTATCGATCAACTCGTCCGCGCTGATTTCAAAATCGAAAAACTCTCTCAATCCGCTTTCGCTCGCACTTCCTAAACCGTTCGTAATGCTCCCGATGACGCACCTCGGGTACCTCTGTCGTACCGTCTCTAAACACTCTCGAACCCCGGGAAACAACAGCTCGCCACCCGTTCTATTTCGAGTCGGAATCCAACTCAAATGATACCCTCTCGCGGCCATACCTATCGCATCGTGCTCGCACACACCGCACAAAGTCGTCATCGCTTTCACCGCCGCCGCTATTCGGATCGAAGCGTAAGATAAAGCCTGCAACAATCACACGTGTAATTTATATATATATATATAGAGAGAGAGAGAGAGAGAGAGATGGACGAGGTTAACACGCACACGCACGCGAGGCAAGCGCAAAGAAGAATAATAAGAAGAAGAAACGAAAAGAGAAACTTACCACGTGCTCTTCTCCTCGCTCGCGGAACAGCTCCTCCCTTTCCTCTCGTATCCCTTTCATCAGCTGATTCATAACTTTCGTCTCTGGGAAACTCTCGACTCGAGATTGAAGCCATTCGATGTAACTCTCGTTCGCCGCGGTCACGACCGGCGTCGTCGGCCATATGGTATCGTCCAAGTCGAACGTCAGCACGAGAAGTGGTGCCTCCTGTTTCGACGACGACGATGAAAAGTTGACGTTATTCTCGTCATCCATTTTCGCGTTTTCCGAGAAAGAAGAAGAGGCAAAGCACGGGGAAAAACTCTTCCGTCGTCCTCGTCTTCTCCCAAAGTCGTCATCGTCGTCGCCGCTACACGCGAAAAAAATCCGCGAAAGACTACTCTTTCGACGACATCGACTCGCGGACAACCACGAGGAGGAGGAGGAGGAGGAGGAGGAGGAGGAGGACGGAGCGAAGGAAAAAACACGCATTTCTTTTTTTTCCCGGCGCGCGTCAAAAAAATGACGACTCTTCTCGCACCTCTTCCTCTTTCTCTTCCTCTCTCTCTTTCTAGCTCAGAACGAGCCGATCAAAGTCGTCGTCGTCGTCGTCGTCGTCGTCGTCAGATTTGT
>Ga0255756_1003743_pt1 | contig 15139 bp, 9 predicted proteins | sample 011ome_20_FD_179956 | JGI IMG/M metagenome (GOLD analysis project Ga0255756, IMG submission 179956) | Coastal salt marsh microbial communities from the Groves Creek Marsh, Skidaway Island, Georgia - 011509CT metaG (version 2) | ecosystem: Environmental > Aquatic > Marine > Intertidal zone > Salt...
TTTGCCGGTCTCTCTCTGTTTCTCTCTCTCTCTCTTTTCTCTCGTCTCTCTCTCTCTCCACTATGTACACATATATAGAAAGAGATTTCGTTCGTATACCCATATGTACTTTGATTAAAATAAATAATACGCAAACCATATGTACGAGAGAGAGAGAAACGAGAGAGAAACGAGATTTTTTTATTTTTTCGCTCGCGTGGCTTCTTCTTCTCTTCCTCTCGAGTTTTGCGCTTTTTTTGCTTCCCCAAGAGACGCGAGATCCTCCTCCTCCTCCATCCTCATTAATTAAACCGCTTAGCGCGCGCGCTTTTGCTGCGTTTATTTACACACACATAAAAAAAGAGAGAGACAAAAGATATGAGAGAAGCCTCCTGGGATCCGTCCGAGTACGCGATCACGCCGTCGTCTTTCGAGATCACTCGCAAAACAAAGAACGAGAAGAAGAAGAAGAACGACGGTAAGCATGACGAGGAGATCATCGTCGCCGGGGCGCTCAGTCAAAAGGTTTGGGAGAAATTAGGAGGAGAAACTACTTTGCCCGCTTCTCGCGAAGAGTTGGACGCGCCGTGGCACGAACAACGACAACAACAACAACAACAACAACATTCTCCACGAGACAGAAGGAACGCTGATGCGAGAGAAAACAACACCGCCGCGTGGTTTCGCGGGAAGTGTTCAGCCTTGAACTGCAACGAGGTGTGCACGGCGCAGGGATACTTGTGTAAGTTTCACAGAGTCGCGAAAGCGGTGATTTTAGAACGAGACGAGACGAAGGAGGAGGTGCGATGGTGTCATTATTGTAAAAAAGTGCAAAAGTTGAGCGAGTTTACCGAGGCGAGCAAGACGCTGTGCCACGCAAAGTACGTGTTGAGATGCGAGAGAAGTAAGAGGAACAGAGAAAAGATTCAGAAGCAAAGACGAGAGAAAGCGGCGATGAACGCGACGACTACTAGTACTGCTACTACGATGACGACGCCGACGACACATTCCGATCGGAATTCATCGGACCTTGGTAGCGCGAGGTCGGGTGGAAGTCACGCGAACAACAACGACAACAACGTGGTCGTAACTTCCAGCGCGCTGCAATATTCGAAGAAGCCGTCGAATAATCGTAAATCGAGGGAAGTCATCACAGAGGAAGTGATGATGTCGCCTGAGAATCCGTTCTTTGCCAACCTTCTCGAGGAGAACTTTTTGAATCCAATTCATAAGGGAGGAAGCAACGATGAGTTCGATTGGACTTCTACGGTTGAAGTTATTAACCATCGTTTGCGCGTAGACTCGCATCCGTCTGAGTTGCTGCTCGATAACGAAACGTCTGCTGCGGCTGCTGCGGACGCGGCCAATCTGAATCCAAACAAGGTCATCTGGAACGAGTTGAGCCGAGCTGGTCTCCTCAGTAACGATGATAATCAAATTGAATACGCGCAAATTTATCCCGGGTCGACGATTTTGTCCTGGCAAAGCTTTCGCAAAATCCATGCGACCACCAGAGCTGATTTCGTTAATCCGGACGATACGCTGAAGGAGAACGATTTCGCGCGCGGCAAACCGGTGAGAGACTCATCGATATTTTTGCGAAACTTCATGTCGTACTCTGGTTTTCGTTTGCCTGGTAGCGCTACTCGTGGGCGTGGCTCGACGGAACAGGTGATACACGCACGAAAAACGCGCGGTAACGATGGATCGATTAAAGTTTACAAGACCCAACGATCGCACATGGCGTGGACAGAAGAAGCGGCTGCTCCGCTCGTAGCTGTGGTTGGTCGCCCATTCATCGTCCGTTTGGGTGAGGACTTCCGCGCGAACGAAATCACAGCTGTTCGAGCTTACGGCGCGTTTGGGACGAGAAAGATATCTTCAGACGCGTTTTCGCCCAGCGGCGTCGCAACTTTCCCGGCTGATACTTTTGCGTCTATGTCAAATTTTAACAGCACCGGCGGCGGTTTGTTTTGGATTCAGTTTGAAACCGCGGATGATCGATGCTCAATTCCGAAACCTGCTCTGATTCTACCAGACCTACAAACGGCTATGGATGCGCACCTAGCGCTGCGAAGCTTGCGAAGCGAACACGCGATGCGTTGCGCTATTCAGGATATCGGTAGCGTTCTTTCCTTCGCTGAAAGCGGGTACTTGTACGAAGACGAGATGCGCGACTGGTTACAAAGCATCATTCACCAGTGCGAACAATCACCTCCGTTCCAAGAGAATGCGAAATCTTTGATCGCTTTGTTAAAAAAAGTTGAAAATGAAATAAACGCGCACGAGAAAGAAATGAATCCAGGAGCTTGCCAGCGAACGAGGACGACGAAAACGAGAAATTCGCTGGACGGCTCTTGTAGCGAGAGAGATCATCATTTGGATTCGGATGTGTTGGTATGGGGCGCATTTGAGCCGAACACGCGTGATGCAGACATCGAAGACTACTTTGAGGAGTGGTTCGATGACGATATGAATGAGTTTCGTTACGGTAATCGATGCGCGATGATGGCGTACGGTGTGTTTCTTTATTTCTTGTGTTTCTTGGTCCACTTGTTTCGCTTGGCGCCGTTGTTCAAGATTCATCCTTTTTGGGCATTTTTTAGTAACGCTTCCACGTTCTATATCGCGTACCAATGCGTTTACAGCTCAGCGGGACTGAAACATTACTCGAAACCGAGATATTTCTACCTCGGCGTGTGGTGGTCTTTCTTCTGGTACGGGCGAGTATCGTCGTCGCTCATGAAGAATGAGGAAATCTCTGAACGCGTCGGAACGATGTTGACGGTGTGCCTCTTCATCGCGTCAACACTTGGTTTTTGGCAATTGAAACCGCGCGACGCGATCGTTGGGCCCACCGGTGCGCTTCTCCTGTGCTATTACGATTCGTTATACGCTTCGGTGCACTCCGTCATCATGAACAAAGACAAGTCAGCTCACGTGAAAGCGTTGATTGTGGACTACGGCGTCGTTTTAGTTGCGTCAATCTTTACCACATTATATGTACAAGTTGCCGTAAAATCTTTGGCACTTCGAAGGTGCAAAGCCATGGTGAGAGAAGCGAGGATTTCTCGAGGCAAAGTAAAAATGATTTAATCCACGAGATGATTCTATTGTATATTGATTGCCTTCGCGCGCAGCATCACGTTATGATACCGTTGTAATAAGAGAGCTACTTATATTTCATCACTTTTTTCTCACAAATGTATACATACTTTCTATCCATTACTACGATTAATACTGCTGCGACTAATGTTTTTTAAATCGTTTGCGTCCAGCGGCTAACTAGCTTGTCTAATGCATTCACGTCCGCACCTCGCATCACGTCCATTTTCACTCCGCATCTGTACAGAACAAATGTCGGCATCGCTTGAACTTCCTCCCGCGCGGCGATATCTTGAGCTTCGTCGACGTCAACTTTTAGAAAGAGAACAGATCGGTACTTGTTTAAATTCATAGCGGCGTACGCAGGGGCAATTTGTTTGCACGGTCCACACCATTTGGCATGAAAATCAACGAGCACTAATTCGTGATTTTGAATTAAAGCGTTGTACTCGTTCATGTCTTTACACGGTCTCGGTCCGGCGACTGCCTTGAAACTTTTCTTGTTCGGTCTTTGCGATTTTTCGATGCATTCGTTCAGCTCGTTGGCGATGTTCGCATCACCCGGTAACCTAGTCCAACACAGAAAATAAGCTTCGAATGCATCGTCATACTTTTCGAGTTTTTTCATGGCGTCCGCTTTGCGCAAAATCGCCTTGACGTAATTCACGTCGCCGTCTAACACCGCTCCAATAGCTTCGTTCGCGTCCTCCAACGCGCCTTGAAAATCGCCAAGTTTAGATTTCATCAACGAACGATTACAAAGCAAAATGGAAACGCCAGGGGTCACAACCCGCGAAGTTCCCTTTCCATCCGCACTCGTAGTATCATCCATAGTCTTGGCGTATTCCGCCGTCGCCGCGTTTATCCCCGCCGTGTACGCGTTCTTCGCGTCCTCAAAGTCGCCCGCGCGAAAGCACCCGTTCCCAGTTTCCTTCCCGATAAACACCTGCCTCAAACTCGCGCTCAACTCCTTCAAGTTTTCCTCGCACTTTTTCGGAAACACGTTCCCCTCTTTCGCCATCTTTTCAAAGCACTCCCTCACTCGTCTCGGCGTGTACTCGTCCATATCTCTCATCCCGTCCCCGCTCGCCACGTGCGACGCGAACTCAACGTCTCCGCTCAAAGTCAATTCCGTGTTTAACTTTTCCACCGCTTTCACTCTCTCCGGGTCCAACGCCACGCTCAGAATCAAACACCGAACGACGTTCGCACGATATCGCGTCGGTCCGGCGCCGGAAAGCGCCATCGCCAAGTTCGAAAGCGCCGCCGAAGTCGGTTGGATGGAGATGGAATCGCAGTAACACGCGATGGCGTCGTGGTACCGTCTTTTTTTGTACCGCTCGTTCCCAAGGAGACGCGCTTCCTCCGCTAAAGAAAAAGAGGAAGAGGAGGGAGAGGTTGAGGAGGAGGTATTTTTGTCGCCGTCGTCGTCGGTCATTTTTTCGTCGCGCGATGTATTGTATCGTTTATCCATCCGCGCGCGCAAACGTAATGTAATGACGAGCTTCTTCTCCTCTTTTCTCCGTTTTTCTCCGTTTTTACAAATTTTTGGCGTTTTTCGTATATAGAGCTTTTCTTTTGGAAATTGAAACCCTAAATAACTCACGTGGTGTGTTATCCGGCTCGTTTTCTCGCGCACGACGCAAATCTCTTTCTGCAGAGTTTAGAGCAGCGGAAGAGATCGCGCGCGCATAAACAACAAATACGAAATGAGCGCTTTAACTGCTGGATCGTCGCGAACATCTTTTGTCGTCGTTGCCGCTTCATCGTCGGTAAGCAGCAACAACGATAGAAAAACGACGACGCAAAAATTGAAACCCCGAATGACGACGACGACGACCAAAATTGCAAAGAGAGGAGGGCAACAGATCGCCGTGAAATCATCCAACGCGGATGAACTGTACTTCCCGCCGGGAGGATCCATCGTGGACGCATCTGGATACGAGATGTTTTCTTCTGCGACGAGTTTAAATGGCGGCATTCGATCGGAAACTAGAGCTGGGATGGTTGTCCCGCGTTCGGAAGCCGGGGATCCGTTTCAAATGCTCTTGAGGCAAAGAATCGTCATGTTGGGGAACCAGGTGGACGATTTCGTCGCGGATGCGATTATTTCTCAGTTGCTTTTGTTGAACCAACAAGACCCGAAGAAAGAAATCAAGCTGTTTATTAACTCGCCCGGTGGATCGGTTACGGCTGGGATGGGGATTTACGATGCCATGCAATTCGTGAGCGCGCCGGTCGGGACGGTGTGCATGGGTTTGGCGGCGAGTATGGGGGCGTTTTTGTTGACCGCCGGGGAGAAAGGAAAGAGATTGTCCATGCCGAACGCGAGAATTATGATTCATCAGCCGTTAGGTGGTGCGAGTGGTCAAGCTGTGGATATCGAGATTCAAGCGAAGGAAATGATGTATCATAAAGGACGATTGAACCAGTTGATGGCGTTTCACTCGGGGCAGCCGGTGGAAAAGATTGACGCGGATACGGATCGAGATCGATACATGTCGCCGTTGGAGGCTAAGAATTACGGGTTGATTGACGAGGTTATTGGTGGTGACGACGCCGGGTTGAAGATTGAAGGCGAAATGGCGGACTTTAAGAAGACGAAGGCGGAGTACGTCAGCTGGGGCAATAAGTAAAGATTTTCTGTGCGAGAGAGAGAGTGAGAAACAGCTCGGAAGAGACCTCTTTCTTCCTCCTCTCGCGATGATATATCTTTCGTGTACGTAGGATGAAATAGAATTGTTAAAACTAAATACTGATAATAAGATACACACACACACACACACGTGACTATTTTGTTTTTTCGGGTCGACAGTGATGGAGAGTTTGTTACTAGCGCGCGCGCGCAGATAAACGAGACTTTGGATTTCTTATGCGAGAATGTTAAGCTGTTGTTCCTCACAACGAAAAACTAAAAATGAAGGGTGTGATTGATTGATGCACGCGCGTGTTATTCTCGCTCGACTATATTTTCGTATCGGTTTTGATTGCGGTTGTCGTCGTTATTGTCTCTTTCCCTATTTCTCTCTTTCTCTTTCTCCGCGAAGAATTTATAAGCGTCTCAAACTCTTCTTCTTATCCACCTTCTTCGCCTTCTTGACGACGTTTGCGTTTTCGCCGCCCGAGGACGCCTCCTTCCCTTCCTTGCCGCTGCTACCATTTTCCTTCCCAGATTCCGACAACGAGTTCCCATCTTTTGCATCTAGCACGTTACTTTTCTTCTTCGCGGTCGTTGCCGTAGCCGCACCGCTTCCTTCTTCCGCCTTCGCCGCGTGAATCTTCGTAAACATCTTCGCCCGCGCGAAGTACTCGTCGTACTCCTCCAACAACATCCTCGCCGCCTCCTCGTTCAACGCGCTCTCCGGGAACGGTTCAATCATCAAGCACCGAATGACCATCAACACGTGTCGCAAACCTAAATCTGGCTTCCAATCCCGTTTCAACGTGTTCACGCAAATCTCCCCGGACGGTTGTCGGATGTTCGGGTGGAAAATTTTCGTCAAAAAGTACCCTTTCGGCGCCGACGTCGGGTAATCCGACGGGAGCACCAACTTCATCTTGAACAATCCATTTTCGAACGGCGTGTTCTCGGGACCTCGAATTTCCGCGAACACGTCTTGCACGTTCGATTCGGTCAGTTTTACCTGTGTTTATTGCGTTTATGTATCGTAAATTTGGGTGAGTAAAAAGCGAGCGTCGCGTTCGAGGAAGCAGAAGAAGAAGAAGAGAGGGGAAGAAGAAGAAGAAGAAGAAGAAGCCACAATTTCCAAAAGCAACTGCCTTTGCTCGTCTCTCTCTCTCTCTCTCTCTCTGTCGCGCGCGCGCATTTCACACGAACCGAAACAAAAAAACAAGCGCACCGTGATTCCTTCCGCTGGATTCTTCTGCAAATCTTTAATCTGTTTCACGATGGCGTTCACCGTCGCCGTCGATAAGTGTTCCATTTTTCTTCTTCTTCTTCCCCTCTCTCTCTCTATTTTTCCCCACGAAAGCAAACTCTTGAGGGTAAAAAAAACTCTCTCTCAACTATAATACGTTCGTATAAAAAGTGCGCGCAGCGCGTGCAAACAATGATGTCGTCAGCTCGTCGCAGAGGAGCTTTCTCTCTAAACGTAAGCGAGCGCGCTCCGTTCGTTATTTTTGCCCGATTAAACGGCTCCGAAAAGCAGCGCCCGGCTGCACGCTTCCGAATCTCTTTTGCGGTTTCCCCCCCGGTTTGCTGCTTTTGGAGACAAAGAAGAAATCTCGTTAGACACATTTTTTCTAAAACCCTAAATAGTTCGTTTTTTGGAAAAAAAAGGAGAAAAAAATTTTCGCTCAAAAGTTTTGGACTTCAATACACGCGCGCGCAGACACACACATGCTCGGAAGCGCACCCCGGGCGGTGGCTTCTTCTTCTTTCGGTGGCTTCGTTTGTTGCCGCGGAAGGGAGCGGACGGTTCTTCGTGGCGACAAAAAAAGCGAGTACAACTCCTGTTCTTCTTCTTCTTCTTCGTTCGGGAAAAATTCGATTTTTTTCCAACAACAAAAACGAGCAACAAAAACGCAAAGAAGAAGACAAAGAAGACGAAGAAGAAGCGCGGCGATGTCTTCTTCTTCTTCGCGCGACGAGGGCGACGAAACGACGGTGCAAAGACAAGACCGAGCGACCGCGAACTGCGCGCACAAACCGCTCTTTCGAGGAGGGAACGAAAATCTCCCGCAGAAAATCTTCTCGAACGTTCCCAACACGTGGGCGTTCGATACCGTCTCTCGACGCTTACACGAAGATATTTTAGAACGCGTGATTGAGGATAACAGAGAAGACTTTGGGGTCTCGAAAGAAGGCTCGCGAGCGCACAAGAAACTGCGAAAGCTGCAGGAAGAGTTGAAGAAGAACGAGAAACTCTCGCACGTGGAAGAGGACGGCGGCGAGGACGTGGAGACGTGGAAGTCAATCATGCGGGAACACGTGGCGAGTAAGACGCGGTGGTTGGACGCGCCGTGGCTGGACGCGGAGTTTTACTTTTATCGAAGAGTGTTGAGCGCGATTGGGTATTTCGATAAGAAGAGCGAGAATTTCGGTAAAGATCCGTTTAAGAAGGATAAGAGGAGAGGGTTAGAGGCGAGTTTGAAACCGGCGGTGAACTTGGCGAGGAAGTTGAAGTCGTTCGACGCGAGCGACGAGAGGGATTTGAGGAGCATGGTTTACGTCTCGTTGTGGGGGAATCGAGCGGATTTGAGCATTTGGGCGGCGGAGGATACGGAGAAAGCGGCGGGTGAATACGAGAGCGATGGCGAGGAGGAGAATAAGAACGCGTTGTTAGCGGACGATTCAAAGGCGCTTTGCGCGTATTTAGCGAGCGGAGAGTTGAAAGATAAATCGGTTTCTTTAGTGGTGGACAACGCGGGATTCGAGTTGGTGTGCGACTTGGCGTTGGCGGATGCGTTGACGGCGGTGTGCGACAAAGTCGTGATTCGAGTAAAAGCGCACCCGACGTTCGTATCCGACGCGACCGCTGAGGACGTTTGGGAACACGTGGAATTTTTAGAATCTAGCAGTAGCGATAGCGAGAAACAGAAAGACGTCGAGGCGCGAAGAAAAATGGCGTCGCGGTGGAAGAGCCATTTGATGAGCGGCAGGTGGGTAGTCGAACCTGATTTCGCGTGGTGTCAGCCGCAACCGTTTTGGGATTTACCGGAACTCGCGAGAGCTTCGTTGAGTTCCGAGCTCAACAATACGGGTCTGACTATAATCAAAGGCGATGCGAATTACCGCCGATTACTCGGCGATCGACTTTTCGACCACTCGAAAGATGCGTTCGAGGACGTCGTGGCGTATTTCCCTTCGCCGGTGGTTGCGTTGAGGAGTTTGAAAAGCGAATTAGGGTGCGGCATGCCGAGAGAAAAGTGCGAGAACGCGAGGAACGCGAGGGAAGATTGGATGACGTGCGGCGTGTACGGCGTGGCGCAGTTTGTGAGATATCCGGCGAAACAAACCGCAGTGGCTGAAGCGGTCGTGAATCAAGACCAACCGTTTTCGGATTCGCACGAGCTGCAGAAAGTGTTGGTGGCTATAGCGAACGCTTGCGCAGAAATTTCGGAACGAGTTGCCGCGCAACCGACGTTGTCGCCATCGGAGAGAGGCTACACCGGAGAAATGAACGAGTCCGGCGACGTGCAGAAGAAACTGGACGTTTTTTGCGACGATGTCTTTGAAAAGCATTTAATCGAACGCTTACGCGATAACGAGCGAAGCGTCGTGAAGGCGTATTTTAGCGAAGAACGAAGCGAGAAGATTGCCAAAAGCGGTGCGGCAAAGGACGATTTTATCGATTTTGGCGCGTCGTTCGTCGTCGTCGCCGACCCTTTGGACGGCTCGCGCAACGCCGACATCAACATTCCCGTGGGTTCCATCTTTGGTATATACCAAATCAAAAACAACGAAAAGCTCGAGGATGTCGTTTTGAAACCAGGTCGAGAACTCGTGGCGGCTGGGTACGCGCACTACGGCAAAGCAACCTCCTTCGTCTGCGTCCCGGGACCAAACGCAAACGCCTGCGAATTTTGTCTCGATGAGAAAACCAAAGAGTTTAAACTCGTCAAAGATAAAATAATCATTCCGGAACGCGGTCAAGTCTACTCCTTGAACGACGCGAGAGAACCGGATTGGCCGTCCGGCTTGAAAAAATACGTCGACGACGCGCGTCGCGGCGACGGTGAAACCGGTAAAAAATACTCCGCTCGTTACATTTGCGCGCTCACGGCTGATTTCCACCGAACCATACAAGAAGGCGGATGGTGTGGCAACCCCCGCGCGCACTTACGCGTCGTCTACGAGTGCAACCCGCTCGCCTTTGTCGCCAAAGCCTGCGGCGGACGCGCGTCCGACGGCGAGCGAGACGTGTTAGACCTACTCCCGAGTGATTTCCACGCCAAGACCCCTTTGTTTGCCGGATCGAAAGAAGACATCGACGAGGTTGAAAAGTACGGCACAAATCACGGAGGCGTCAAGCAAACCGAAGGCGGTGGGTATAATATTTAAGCAAAACTAATAACGTTTCATCCGCATTTTTATTACCTTGCGCCACACGTATACTTTTTGTCGTTTGTCGTTTGCTTCATTTTATTTTCTAAAATACACGAACAACCAAAAGTCAAACACATCGTCATCATCATCATGTTACAAGAACCAGCGCAGCACACGAAAGACGACAGGCCGCAGTGTCAAGCGACGACTAAAAAAGGTTTGTCTTGATTTTTCTTCTTCTTCTTCTTCGCTCGCGCGTTCGAAGAGACCACCTTCGATCGATCGATCGATCGATCGATCGAGAGTTTGTTTCTCGACGAGGTTTTCCCGAGAAAAAGATACACACTTATTAAACCGGCTAATGCGTATTTTTTGATCTCCCGTCGTTCTCACCCCCGACTACTCGCTGCTCTTTCTTTCTTCGCGCGCACCGCCCGTAGGCGACCAGTGCCTGCGCCCAGCCCAGGAAGGCTCCAAATATTGCGCGCAACACGCCGGCGGCACCAAGTAAAAAAAAGAAGGAGGTTTGGGTGCCTTTCGGAGTTTCCGAGAGAGAAAAGAAAAAACAGAGAGACACAACGGCTTTCTTTTGCGTCTGATGTCTGGCACGTGGATGATGCACGAGAGAGAGAAAGAGAGAGAGAGAGAGAGAATAGCTTTAATTTGATCGCGGCGCAGGCCGAGACGTAAAAGCACACACATACTCCCCCATTTTACCATTAATGTGCGCGTATTTTTTCCCCTAATGTGCTTCACACTTTTTCTACTTTTTACCATCGCGCGATAGAGAGAGAGAGAGAGAGAGAGAAAGGAACACGTCTGAGATTTAAAGAGAGAGAGAAAGAAATGTCGAGGGGAAGACGCGTGAACGTTTCCGTGGGCATTCTCGGCCACGTGGACTCGGGGAAAACCTCGCTCGCGAGAGCGCTGTCGACGTCTTTTTCCACCGCATCGCTCGATAAAAATCCGCAATCGAAACTGCGAGGGATAACCTTAGATTTAGGTTTCAGTTCGTTCGTCGATAGGCGGGAAGTGCGACGGGAAGGAGAAGAAGAGAAGCGCGAGATTGACGTGTGTTACACGCTGGTGGACTGTCCCGGGCACGCGTCGCTGATAAAGACGGTTCTCGGTGGTGCGAGTATAATCGATTGCATGATTTTGGTGGTGGATGTGAACAAAGGGATACAGACGCAAACGGCGGAGTGCGTCGTGGTCGGGGAGATTGCGGTGAAGAAGCTGATCGTGTGCTTGAATAAAATAGACTCGATACAGGACGAGGAGAAGAGAAAAGCGAAAGTAGAGCAAGTGGAGAAGAAGATACGGATGGCGTTGTCGAAATCGAAATTCGCGAGTTTGGATTTCGTGGCGGTGAGCGCGAGGCCGGGCGGCGGGAACGATCAAGACGTCGGGTCGAAAGAGACCGAGGCGAAACCGATTGGATTGGAAAGTTTAGTGAAAGTTTTAGGCGATCGCGTGCCCAAGGAAAGATTCGAGGAGGTGTTGGAGAATAAGGCGACCAGTTCGGGTGCGTCAAATTTTCTCTTCGCCGTGGACCATTGCTTCGCGGTGAAAGGACAAGGGACGGTGCTCACCGGCACCGTTTTGAACGGGTCGTGTAAAGTTGGAGACTTCGTGGAGATTCCACACCTGAAAGAGGAGAAAAAAGTGAAATCTATGCAGATATTCCGAGAGTCTACGGATAAGTGCGCGAGAGGCGATCGAGTGGGGATGTGCGTCGCCGGTTTAGACCCGGAAGGATTAGAGAGGTTTTTAGTATCTACTCCGAAAACGGTGCCGACGTTTGACCGTGCCATCGTGAGCTGCGAAAAGATTCGTTTGCATAAGAGTCAAGTGAAAACAAAATCGAAGTTTCACGTCACGATTGGACATCAAACGGTCATGGCCAAGGCGATTTTCTTTGGCGAGGCGAATCATAGCAATAGCAGTAGTAGTAGTAATAGCGCCGCCGCCGCCGCCGCGTTGAATTCTGAAACGCTCTCGGGGGCGGTAGGTACGCTCTCCCTGAATAACGACGATAACGCAGATGGTAAGAAACATGAATTTGATAGCCAGCGAGAGTACGCTTTAGCGGACGAGTTGCTTCACGTGAGCGAAGTCTTGAAGAAAGAAACAGCCGCGACGGATGACGATAAGAGTAACGGCAACGCTGAAAACCAAAACGATGACGAAGAAGATGAAGACACCGCGAACGTGTTTGCCAAGTATTGCTACCTAGAGTTTGAGAAGCCCGTCACGGCTCCTGAAAACGCCCTTTACATAGCTTCTAAACTCGACGTTCCAGAAGGCGCAAACGTCTGTCGACTGGCGTTTTTCGGTAAAACGCTCTCCTGCGCGGACGCCACCAAATCGCCAAATTTCGCCGAAGAAAATTTGCGTCTCTTCTCCATCAAATCGCGTAAAGGTACCATCGAACGCGCAGAGAGCGACAACCGCACGTGCGTCTGTAAAGGCATGTTCAAAAAAGAATCCGATTTATCGAGTTTCCGAAACATGTTCGTTTGGATGGACTCGAGTGCGGGAGGCGCGCGCGGTCGCATCGAGGGATCTTTCGGAAAGACCGGTAAGTTCAAAGTCTATTTCGAGAAGGAAATCGATGCGAGTAACCCGAAGACGAGTCGTAAGATTACGCTGCGGTTTAAGCGGTTCCTCTACGATAAGAGCGAGAAAAGAATCATGGATCAAACCGGTTTGTAATAAAAAAATGAAATGGAAAAAAAGAAACGAGAATGCGAAAACGCATTCTTTTTTTTTCAACACATTCACATTCACGCGCACACGTTTTGTTTACGTAAAACAATCAACCGAGAAATGGAAACGAACAACCTCACCCCGGAGCAAATTGTCATGATATGCGTCTTCGTGGCAATCCCATTAGGTTTGATCGGGATAATCATTCTCTTCTCGTTCGCGTCGTGCTGTGGATATCAAATAGCCGTTGTATCTCCAAACAACAACACCAATTCGAGATCAGTCAAGAGGAAGCGGAATGGCGATGGGATTGATGGTGACACGTCGTCGTCGTCGTCGTCGTCTGTGGTTGGGTATAAGCACGAGTACGACGAACACGAAGACGAATCTACAGACGGTGACGTGGAAGCGAACGTTGGGGCGAAGATGCCGCCGCCGCCGAAAAGATATTCGTTGATCCGTTTCCTATCTAACCTCGGGAACAACCATCAGACCAAGTAGTAGTACGAAGAGAAGCGACGGCTACGCGATCTGTCTGATACAATTACTATTTATAAACTACTGCTATTGCTACTATTGCTATTCCTACATGCATTACGTAATAATCTGGGCATAACTGAAGCGTCAATCGTCTTCGTATACTTGACACAATCGATCCCGTTTAATTCCGGGATCGCAAAGTCGTAAAATACCGGCTTCGGACCACGTCTTGACCAACTCGCCTTCTAAATCAAACGCGTGGCTTTCGTGCGCGCGCAACTGAATCGAATCCATCACCGAGTGTCGCCCGTCCATCGTGGTGAAATAATGGTACGGCGCTCTCAACGTGTCTCCTTCCCAAGACCGTTCCAAGGACATCCCGTACACCGCGACTTTCCCGCACAAGTGCCTCGCTATGTAAATCGCAATGAACCCACTACTCGGCGATAAACCGGTCGATAAATCTCGATACTTCTTCCGTTTACTCGGGCGTAACTTAATTAAACCTTCTCGAAACGCCCTCAATGTCCATCGCGCTCTCGTCGCCACGCCGTGCGCCATGCTAAATACCTTCACGTCGCCGTCTCTCTCCTTTCTCACGGTCGCCGCTAAATGCTCAAACTCTGTCGTTCGCGCTCTCGTCACCACGAACGACGCCCCGGCGGGATCGGCGAACAGGAATCCTTTCCCCATCTTCTGATTGAATATCTGTGTCCATTTTCTATTCAACACCCTCAACGTCGTCTTCTTCCCGACGAACCGTTCGAAATATTTCGTCGGCGCTTGATTCACTCTAAAAACCGCGTCGTGAGCGTCGATGCGTTCGCCTTGTTTCCTATCTCCAAACGTCGTCAATACGCCTGAGTTTAACACAACCGCGCACGTCCGGTAAAATTTCATCGACGGATCGTTGTTACTCTCGGTGGTACTCGAATCCCCTCCTCCTCCGTACGGCGCCGACGCGGGTAAATTTTTCGACGGAAACCGAATCCGATCTTTCGGTTGCAACCGTTTATGGTTCTCTACCGTTAAAAATAAATCATCCACTCTGTAATTATACGGTGGCTTGGCAATTTGCGTCGCTAAGTTTGTCATGGAGGTTGGGTTTTGAATCAGCGGTCCTCCTCCTCCTCGTTCGTCTTCTTCGTCGTCGTCCTCTTTCTCCCTCCCTGACGTCCCCTTCTTCTGTTCATTTTCAACAAAACGCGCGTTGTTGTTTACATCATCCGCGTCGCCCTCGATCCGTCGTTTCTTCTTCACGTCGACTTCTTTGCTCCGCATTTCGTGCATCTCCATGTCTTGGTAATCTCCAATCTCTAAATCGTCCAAAATAGCGTCGTCCACGTTGTTGTTGTTATTTTCCCCGCCGCGATACATTTCTTCTGCATCGGAAGACAACTGTTTCGAATGTTTTCTGTGCGCGATGATGGACATCAACAGCGCCACGATGAGGATTCTCAGCAAGAAATTTTCAATCGTTCGGCGTCGACGAGAAGAAGAGGAAGAGGAAGAGGAAGAGGAAGAGAGAGGAGCTTTCGGGAGGCGGCCTTTCCCCATTTTGAGCTCTCTTTTCCCCTAAAAGTTCTGACGCATTTTCCCCACACAGATAAATCTTTTTAAAGAAGATGAATAAAGGTACCCAAAGGCCCTCCGTCGGCGCACACAATGCGACGCACGCGCGGAAGGTTTTGGTGGCGAACGTTTCTTCGCGACGAACGCGCAGAAGACGACGTATTGTTTACGATAATGATGGTGTTGCGTCTAGCACTACTAGGGGAATTCGAACTCCAAAAGCAACAAAAGAAGAAGAAGAAGGAGTCAAAGACGCGAACAACAACAACAACAACAACAACGACA
>Ga0255756_1003755_pt1 | contig 15111 bp, 3 predicted proteins | sample 011ome_20_FD_179956 | JGI IMG/M metagenome (GOLD analysis project Ga0255756, IMG submission 179956) | Coastal salt marsh microbial communities from the Groves Creek Marsh, Skidaway Island, Georgia - 011509CT metaG (version 2) | ecosystem: Environmental > Aquatic > Marine > Intertidal zone > Salt...
CGGCGGCCGCCGCCCGGGCGGCGCAGGAGGCGTCGGACGCCGCCCTCGCGGCCCAGGTGGCGGCTGCCGCCCGGGCGGCGCTGGAGGCGTCCGACGCCGCCCTCGCGGCCCGGGCGGCGGACGCCGCCGAGGCGGCGGCCAAGGCCGCGCCCCCCAAGGCCGCCCCGGCCAAGGGGGCCGGCTTGGCCAAGGGATTCTTGGCCAAACCGCGGCCGAAGGCGGCCGCCCTCACGATCCGCGAGCCCAAAGGCACCGCCGCGGCGGGACCCGACGTCAAGGGCCAAGGCGTAGGGGCCCCGGATGTCAAGGGCAAAGGGAAAGCCGTGGCGGAGCCCGACGTCAAGGGCAAGGGCAAGGCCGTGGTGGAGTACGTCACCGGGGCCGACGATGAGGACCGACGCGCGGCCATCGCGGCGCAGGTGGCCTTGGATGCCGCGTTGGCGCAGCAACTGTTGGCGGAGGACCAGGAGGCCCTCGAGGGGTGGACGAGGCCGGCGATCGTCGTGGGGTCGGAGCCCGCCCCGGGGGGCATCGGCCTCACGGCGATCCTGCCCTCGCCGTTGGGCCGCGGGGACGAGGCGGGGCCTTCGACCGCGCGCGCGTCCGGGTCCGGCGCCTCGGGGTCGGGCGCGTCGGGATCCGGCGCCTCGGGCTCCGGGGCGTCCGGGTCCGGCGCGTCGGGCTCCGGGGGGTCTGGGCCCTCGGGGTCCGGGCCTTCGGGGTCCGGGCCCTCGGGGTCCGGGCCTTCGGGGTCCGGGCCCTCGGGGTCCGGTCCCTCGGGGTCCGGGCCCTCGGGGTCCGGGCCTTCGGGGTCCGGGCCTTCGGGGTCCGATCCCTCGGGGTCTGGCGCGGGCGGGGGCCAGGGGCCGTCCACGGCGCCGCGCTTCTTCGCCGCGTCCGTGAGGGAGCAGGACGACGGGGGGCCGTTCGGCGTGAAGGCCAGCCTGGTGCCCGAAGCGACGGCCCTGGCCATCGCCAAGGAGCGGGCGCGGCGGATGGGTCGGTACAGGCCGACGAAGGATGAGCGGCGCCGGGCCGCCGTGGCGGCCGAGCGTCGGGATACGTGGGTGATGTGGGTGTGGCGTCGCCTCGCGTGGGCGCTCCTGCCCCGCTTGGGGTGGGGGGGCGATTTCGCGTGGGAGCTTTGGTCGGGGCCGCGCGCCCTGCCCAAAGGGGTCCCGGCGCCTCCGGGCGAGGGGTACCACGACATGCCGCGGCTGGGGCCCGGCGTCGTCGCGCGCGCGGTCCTGCGGGCGTTCCGGGTCCTCCGCGGGGGCGCGGTCGGGGCCTGGGGGGCGCTGACGACGGGCCTCCGGGCGTGGGCGGCGCGGGCACCCTGGCGCGCGGCGGACGCGCGGGATGGGTCCCGCGCGCGGCACGCGCGGGACGCGCGTCCCCGGCGCGGTCGCAGGCGGTAACGCCGACCCTCCGCCCCTTCCGGACCTTCGGAGCCCCGGCGCGACACCCTTGCGCCGGGGAGCCCGGAGGGCTTGGAGGGCCCCGGGGGGGCGGCCGGCCCCGCCCGCGTCGGGCCGTGGCACGCGCGTCCACCCCCCCTTTCGGCACCCCCCTGAAACGGGGCCTCTACCCCCCTCGCCGGGAGGTACTTTGCGCGCAAAGTACCTCCTGGCTGGGGGGGTAAGGGCCCCGTTTCAGGGGGGTGCTCTTGGGTCAAAAAAACCATGGGGGGGAGACGGGAGTGAGAGGTGGGGTGTAGATTGGCCTGGGGGGGCTTCGCTCCCCCAGGCCTTGCGGCTCACCGGGTGCGGAATCCCAGGTCCCAAGGGGCCTTGGGTCCGGGGGGTTCGAGTCCCCCAAGGCGCAGAGCCCCCCGTTCCCCCCGCTCCCCGGGAGGAACGTGGAGCTCACGAAGCTCTCCCTTTGTCCAAACTACCCCCAGAAATTGGGGCCCAGCAGGGGCGGGGCTGCGACCCACGCCTCCTGAGACGTAGGGAGTCCGGGGGACCCACCCTTGGCCCCGACGGACGCTGGGCCTTATGGGGATGTACCGCGGGGAGTGCGGGGTGACGCCCGGGTATACCCCGGGCCTGCCCTGCAAAAGAACCGCAAACCGATCGTCGCGAGGTCTCAGGGGTCAACCCGCGCGACATCCACGTGGGAGCAGACCGCATACGATCTCCCCAAGGAGGAGTGTATGGACGACGCAGCTCGCGTTAAAATGCCTCGAAAAGAGGCGTCCCCCAGGGCCCTAGGACGTCGGTGCCTGCCCAAGGGGGCACCGGTATCCTGGGGTTCCGCGAGGGATTCCCCCCGGTCCTGACAGTCTTCCGAAGGTTGGTTCGCCCTCTTGCGTATCCTCACACGATACCCCCCCTCCCCATAAGGTCCATGCACCGTACGTACCCTGCGTCTTCGTCAGGCTTGTACGCCCCGGCTTTGGATAGCATGATTCAGGATCCTCGACCAGCCCTGGGGGCGGTCTTCGTTGTACTCGTGGTGTCCATGGCCTTCATCCTCCCTGGCCTGGGGAAGCGATTGCAGGCCGTTCACCACAGCTTCGCCCGGGAGTACGGGGCATCGCTCCTCTACCGGGCGGTGGCCGCGGGCAGCCAGTTCGTGGCCACCCTCGGCCTGGCCCTGGGGGCCACGGTGGTCGGCGGTCCGGCCCTCGCGGCGGTGCTGCTCGTCGGAATGCTCCTCGTTGGGGCCTACGCCGCGGGAGTCTTCCTGGCTCGGGCTCCGGCCTGGGTTCGGGACCACGGGGGGTGGGCCTTGAAGGGGGGCCTGAACGCCCTGCCGGGACTCCTGGCCGTGGTGCCGGGGGCCGTGGCGCGGGCGCCCTACGTCACCCTCGGGCCGGTCGTGTACCTCACCGGGGCGTTCGGCTGGACGACCCCCGGCCTCGACCCCGAGGCCTGGGCGGTCAGCGGCGAGGCCCTGGGCCTCGTCGGGGGGGCCCTCGCCCAGGGGGCGGTGCCCGCCCTCGCCGACGCGCGCCAGGCTGGGCCCGCCTTCACCGCCCTGGGGGCGGTGACCTTCGCCCTCGTGGGGGCGTTGGGAGCCCTCGGGGTGCCGGGGGTGGCGCCCCGGTGGGCGCGTAGGGTCCAAGGGCCCTTCCGCGCCGGCCACCGGGCCTTCCTTCAGGCCCTGCTGGACCGGTGCCGTCGGCCCGGGACGCCGGCGGCCGATGGGGCGAGGGCGGCCCGAGGGAAGCTCTTCCGGTGCTTCACCGCCACCTTCGCCCTGACCTGGGTCATCCAGCGGTGCACCCTGCTGCGGCCGTCGGCCCCGGGGCAAAACCTCGTGGGGCCCCGGTCCGTCAGGGCCTTCTGGATGCTCCTGGAGGACGTGGCCACCCGGGCCCACGCCCAGGGATGGTCCCGGCCGCGGGTGACCCTCACCCTGGTGGGGGGGGTGGTGGGGTTCTTGACCTGGCACCTGCCCGCGATCTTCGCCTACGTCCTGGCGGGGGCGATCGTCGCGCCCTTCAACCCCCTCTTCCTGTTCGCGGTCCAGATGGTGGCCCGGGCGATGGTGTTCCTGTACGGGGGCTACTGGGCCCTCGGGGAGGTCCTGCTCGCCGGGCGCACCCTCGCCGGCCCCGACGTGTGGGAAGCGTTTATCACCTGGCTCCACGGCGAGGTAATCTTCCTCCAGGCCGCGGCGGGGTTCACGGGGTTCGTGGCCTACTGCCAGGACGAGGACCTGCTCCGGCAGCTCGTGGCGGGCGAGGCCCTCGACCGGTCCGACGCCCGGCCCACGGCGGGCGAGGGGCTCGACGATGAGGCGGGGGCCCTCGAGGCCTTGGCCGACGTCGCCCCCCACGGGGTGGCCCACCGGGCACCCCGGCCCCGGGTGCCCCTGGCGCCGAGGGCCGCCCTGGAGGCGGTCCAGGACGTGCAGCCCCGGGCCTTCGCCGGGCGCACGCGCGCGTTCGTGGACGGGGTGAGCGCGTGGGCCCGGCGCTGGGGCGCGGCCGCGTGGCACGCCGTGGAGGCGCCCTTCCGCGGGGTGGGACGGGGCCTAGCCTGGCTGGGCACCCGGGTGGCGGACCTGGTCCGTCCCCGGGCGCCCGTCCTCGAGGAGCCCCTGGCCTGGACGCCGACGCCGACGTCGTCCGAGGCGGGGTCGGAGGCCGGTTCCGAGGCCGGTTCCGAGGCCGGTTCCGAGGCCGGTTCCGAGGGGGCCCGCGCACGGGCCCTCGTGGTCCGGGCGTCGAGGGTGCCCGTGGCGACCGAGTTCCAGGTGTCGGCCCACGGGGTGATCCAGCAGCGCGCCCACGGCGCCATGGCCAGGGGGGCGTTGGTCGCCCTGACCGAGGCGGGGACCGGCGCCCTCCGGGGCGGGGTGTCCCCGGGGGCGGCGCGGATCGGCTTGGCCCCCGGCACGCCCCTGTTCGAGGCGTTGCTGACCAACACCGCCACGGACGTCATGGTGGCGGAGGTGGTGCGGTGGGGCAGCGACGGGCCGGCCCAGCACCACACCCGCCTCGCGTTCGGCCAGGACAGCCTGGAGAACGAGCGGACGTGGCTTCGCCTGGGGGTGGCCGAGGCCACGGGCGCGAGGCCGTGGCGGTTTTTGCGGGGGCCGGCCAGGGGGTACGCGCCCGTCGCGTTCACCTACGGCGCCCATCTGGCCCCCTTCAGGCACGCGGACGCCCAGCACCTGACGCGCCTCGTGGACAGCCTGGCGAGGGCCACCGAGGCGGAGCGGGCGACCCTCCGCCACGAGGGGGTGACGCCCGAGGTGAAGGGCGCCGTGAGCCAGTACGTGCGCGCGATGGCGAAGGCCGGCACGAAGGTCAGGCCCACCCGGCCCGCGGTCTTCGGGGACCCGCGCTTCGGGAACGCCACCTACGTGCGGTGGGTGCCCTGCAGCGCCACGGGGTCCCTGGTGCCCGGGGCCGTCAACGCCCAGTGGCACCGGGCCTTCGAGGCGTGGCTGGATGAGACCCTCCGGGACGCCCGGGCCCTGTTCACCCGGTACGAGGGGACCGACGAGAGGGAGGACGCCCAGGCCGAGGTGCGGGCGATCTTCCCGTCCATGGGCACCCGCCACGAGGCCCTCGAGGCCCAGCTCTGGCGGGCGGCGAAGCTCGCCGAGGCCAAGGTCCACGGGATCCCGTTCCGGTCCGCCGGCGCGCCCCAGCTCCTGGGGCCCGCCGACCAGAGGGCGTGGTGGGCGTCCACGCCCCTGGCGTTCCAGGCGGAGTGGGCCCTCGCGCGCAACGAGCGCCTGAACCGTCAGGTCCTCGACACCTACATCGACGTCCTGGAGACCGTGCACCAGGCGCCGAACCGGCGCGTGGCCGACGCCCAGCACCGTTTGGACACCCTGCGGGGGGGGCTGGAGGCCGGGCCGTTGACCCTGGCGAGGGCGCGTTTCGGCCAGCACCCCTTCGGGATCGGGGTCGCCCTCAACGGGACCTCGGCCCTGATGAACGCCAGGGTCGGGGGGTACGCCCTGAGCCAAGGGGCGGCGGACGCCCTCGGGCGGGCCGCCCTGGCGGTGCGCGCCGACCAGGCCCAGGACGGGGCTCGGGAGCCCGTCGTGGCGGGGGCGGACGTGGTCAACGCCCGCACCCGGGGCACGCCCGGGTTCGGGCCCGACGGCCGGAGCATCGTGCCCGTGAACGCCGAAGCCAGGGCCGAGGCCGTGGTGAGGGCCGACCTGGCCCGGCGGGGCCGGGCGCGGCTCTTCCTGGCCCACGCGGACCCGGCCGTGCGCGCCGAGGGCCAGGCCTTGATGGCGGCGGCGGACGCGCCCGAGGCCACGGCGGCGGTGCGCCGGGCCCAGGCGGTGCTCGCCGCCGCGGCCGAGCGCCGGGGGGGCGCCGAGCCGGCCGAGGCCGTGCAGATCGAGGGCGTGCTCGTGACCCCGGACCGCCTCGCCGCGGGGTCGGCCCGCGCGTTCCCGGTCCCCGAGGCCCGCGTCACCCCCGGCCCCGGCGCCGGCGCCGAGGGAGCGGAGACGCCGGTGCCGGGCCCTGAAGGGCCCTCCGCCCCCGGGAGCGGGGGTGAGGCGGAGGACCTTGAGGCGGCCCGCCGCGCCTTCCTGGACGCCATCGCCCGCCGCGTGCTGGACGGGCGAGTCGAGGAGGCGGCCACCTACACCCGGTGCCGGGATTTGATCCGGGAGATCGTCACGTTCCTGCGCCGGGGGGCCCACGTGGACGAGGACACCAACCTGTCCGCCGACCTCCAGCGTCTGGTGGACCTGGGGCTCTTCCACGGGACCCCCGTGTACCGGGACGGGGTCCAGGCCACCGCCGACCTCGTCGGCGACCTGGTGGCCAACCGCGGGGAGGTGCCGGGGGCGCCCAACGAGGGGTGGACGCCCCGGGAGGTTGTCGTGCGTTTGACGCCCGGCCGCGGCGTGGCCGAGCCCGCGGGGGCGACCCCCGGCCGAACGGCCGAGGCCGTCCTCGAATCCCTGGTGGCCCAGGGGTGGGTCCGGGCCACGGCCCAAGGGGAGGTGATCGCCACGGCCGAGGACGCCGAGGCCCAGCAGGTGCCCGTGGGCCAGCGGGTGGGCGGGCGCGTGGCCCTGTACACCGACGCCCAGGGCCGGTTGCGGGTGGACCCCGTCCAGGTGGACGCGCGGATCCTCCTGGACCTGGTCCCGGCGCGCAGGGCGTGCGTCGACCCCTCCCTGCCCGTGTGGCAGTGGGCCATGGAGCAGCGGGCGCGGCTGTACCTGAACCTGGTGGCCAAGGTGGTCAAGCCCCTGGCGGCGTACCATTGCCCCAGGGATCGGGCCACGGTGGCCGCCGGCTGGGCCCGGGAGCTTTGGGGCGCCCTCCTCGAGGCGCCCACCCGCCTGGAGCAGGCGGAGACGGCCCAGGGGATCATCCACGCCCGGGCGGGGGATGTCGGGTCCAGGCGCGCGGCCTTGGCCAGGGCCGTCGCGGCCGACGCGGCCGAGGCGGCCGGGCGGGTCGATCCCCACATGGGGGCCGCCCTCCTCGCGTCCCTGGTCGACCTCGCCGGCCTGGAGGTGAACGGCCAGAGCGAGGCCGAGGCCCACGCCGCCGGTCCGGCGGCGTGGGAGGCCTGGCTCGAAGCCCGCACGGCCCAGGGGCGGGCCCTGACCGAGGCCAACCTGGCCACCCTGCGGGCGAAGGACGCGGCCTGGGAGGCCGCCACGGCGGCCATGGACGCGGTCTATCGGGCCCGCGACGCCGTGGCCGCCCTGGACGGCGGCGCCGAGGCCCTGGCCGAGGCCGACGCGGCGGCCTTGACCCCCTACCGGACGCGCATGGACGAGGCGAACGAGGCCCTGGACGGCCTCTACGCGGTCGCCGAGGCGGCCCAGGGGGCGGCCGACACGGCGGGCGCGGCCCACACCGAGGCCGTCCAGGCCGTCGAGGCCCAACGGGCCGCCCTGGCCCACGCCGGGGACGCGGGGGCCCTGGCCGACGAAGGGCGGGCGCGCCTGGCCTCCCTGGAGGCGGCGGCCGCCGACGCCGGGGCGGCGTTCCTGGAGGCGCGCGAGGCTGTGGCCGAGATCGAGGCGGCGGTGGCGAGGGCCGAGGCCGCGAGGACCGCGACCCTGGAGGCGTACACCGACGCCAAGGCGGCGATGCCCGCGCCGCCCGAGGGCGTGAGCCCGGCGGTGGCGGCGGCGTGGCAGGCCTGGGACGACGCCCACGGGGCCTACACCGCGGCCCTGGCCGAGGCCCAGGCGCGGACCGCGGCCTCCACGGCGGCCACGGCGGCGTGGAAGACGTTCGTGGAGCAAGGCAGGGCCCTGGCCGAGCGCCAGCGCCTGCGGCGGGGGAACCTCGCGAGCCTCTTCGCGACCAAGGTCAGGTTCCGCGGCCTCGCCACCCTCAACGTCAGCCAATTCACCGAGGGCTTCCTCCCGCGGACGCCCCTCACGGCCCAGGGCCGGGCCGAGGAGGCGGCCCTGGTGCGGACGCCCAGCTTCTTCACCGCGGCGGAGCTGGCGGAGCAGCGCGCCCAGGCGGAGGCGGCGTGGGCGGAGCTCAGCCGGCCGGTCAGCGGGACGCGCGCCGCCCAGGACGCGCGCCAGGAAGCCCTGGGGCCCGTCGGGTTTGACGCCCATCGGGACACCGTCCAGCCCCAGGGGCGGCGCCTGGTGCCCTCCCGGGTGGACGCCCTGCGGGAAGCCTACATCACCCACCGCCTGCTGCGCCACCGCTTGGACCCGGTCCACGCCCACCGGGTGGACCTGTTCCTCCAGCGGAGGATCGCGGCGGCGGAGACCGTGATGTGGCCCGCCACCCTGCGGGCCTACGAGAGGCAGTACCAGGGCCAGCTGGCGGCCGTGCGCATGCTGGGGGCCCCCGTGGGCGCGGCCCCGGACGCCGCGGCCCCGGACGCCGCAGCCCCCGCGGAGGGCGCTGGGCCGGAGGACGTCGACGCGTCCGCCCCTCGGGACGCGGCGCCGTCCGTGGCGCTGCCCGGCGCCGAGGCCCTGCTGAACCACGGCCACAGGGCCCTCTTCGTCACCGCCCAGATGGTGACGGCCGGGGCCCAGGGGCTGCGGGACGCCACGACGAGGGCCCTGGCGGACCCCGTCCCCGGCGCGCCCGGGCGGACCGGGCACGCCGGGGCGGCGGCCCTGCCGGGGGCGGCCCTCGGGGAGAACCTCGAGGTCGAGGCGGCCCATACGTTGACGGTCTACGCGACCGACACGGGGCCCCGCCGGGACGCGGCCGTCGCGCCGGTCCAGATCGAGCCGCACCTGCCGGCGCAATCGCGCCTCGTCCGGAACGCCCAGGGCCAGGCGCACCTCGTGGTCAACGAGGCCCAAACGGCCATGTTCCCCGCGTCGTCGGCCCTGCCGGTGGACGCGAGGGCGTTGACCCTGGTGCCCGACCCCCGGGTCCTGGACCTGGACGACGCCGCGCGCCAGAGCCGGCATCTGCCGGCCCTGGAGGCGAACGCGCGCCGTTCCGTGGCCGAGGGCGAGGGGGACCGTATCCTGCGGGCGCAGCGGATGCCCGCCTCGACCCGGGTCGGGGGGGAGATCGTCGAGGTCTGGCAGGCCATCGCCCCCGCGGGGGGCGCGGGACCGGCGACGGAGGGACCCCTCGAGGAGGCCGTCGTGGTCCCCGCGCCCGCCTCGGGGGACGAGGCGGCCGCGGGGGACTCCGGCGCCGGGGTGGGATCCCTCGCCCCGGTCACCGAGGCCTCCGAGGCTTCCACGTCCGCCGCGGGAGCAACGTCCCTCGCCCCGGTCGCCGAGGCCTCCGAGGCCTCCGCGTCCGCGGCGGGGGACACCCCCGGGTCCTCCGCCGCCCCCGAGGCGGCGTCCCCGGCCGGGGCGACCCGGCGCGAGGGGCGCGGCTTCGTGGGGACGAGGACGGCCGAGGCCCGCGCGGAGGACGGCAAGGCCCGGGTGCTCCACGGGTTGGACGTCGACGAGGGCCACGTGATCACCCAAGCCGGGTACACCATGCGGCTGTACCGTTTGGGGAAGGAGGCGGCGGCCGCGTGGGAGGACTCCCGGCTGCGCCTGGACAAGTCCAAGGGGATCGAGGACGCCGCGAAGGCCGGGACCCTGAAGGCGAACGCGACGGCGCCCCGCCTGCACCGCACGGTGGCGAGGGAGGCGCCCGAGGCCCTTCCCGGGACCTTGGCGAGCGCGCGGGCCGAGGAGACCTACCACGCCCTGCGCCAGAACCCCCAGTTCGCCGCCCGCGGGGCCTACGACATGCCGCCCGAGGGGGCGGGGGCCATGGGCGGGACGTTGCGGGCCTACGCTGGCCTGCCCCACGGGGCGCAGCCCACCGACGCCGCGGCCCTCGAGGCCGCGCTGCCGGTCCACGGGCCGTACACCCTCGCCCGCGAGGGGCGCTTCGGGCCCCTGGACGAGGCGTCCATCCTGGTCCAAGCCTCGGCGGCCATGGCGTCCACGGAAAACGACCCCGACGCCAGGGCCACGCGCCTCGCCATGACCGAGCGCGGGGCGGCGTTCTTCACGGTGCCCCGGGTGCCGTCGGTGCCCTACGAGGGCGCGCTCCCTGGCGGAGGCCCCGACGGGGACGGCTCCGATGGGGACGGCTCCGACGGGGACGACGGGGATGGCCCCGGCCCCGACGGGGCTGGGGATGAGGCTGGAGACGGTGCCCCTCGCGGCGCGGGCGGCCCTCACGGCTCCGACGGCTCCGACCCCTCGGCCCCGGGAGACCCCCGCGGGCCGTCCGAGGGCCGGGGCGTCGGGGCCCGGGAGGGCGCCGCGGACCGCGAGGGGCGCGGTGCCGCCGCGGACCGCGCGGCCGCCAAGGAGGCGGCGTTGGCCGCCGAGGAGGCGAGGGTCGAGGCGGGCACCGGAGCGACCGAGGGGGCCTCGGACCAGGGGGGCGGGGCGTTGACCCCGGCCCAGGTCGCACGGTTCGAGGCCTTGCTCATGGTGCCCGACGCCCACGTCGATAGGGCGAGGGCCCTGGAGGAGCTCGTCGCGTCGGAATCCGCCACGGCCTCCCCCGGCTCCGCGTCCGGATCCGGAGGGGCCGAGGGCGGCTGCCCCACGGGCGAGGGGTGTGGGTCCGACGCGGACGAGGGGGCCGCCACGGACCCCGGCGTGGACCCGGCGGCCCTCGCGTCCGGATCCGGATCCGGATCCGGGGGGGGCCGTGGGGACGCGGCGGAGGCCGAGGAGGCGCCGGCGGCCACCCCGGCCGCCGACACCCCCCCCGCGACGGCCGCTCCTTCCCCGGACGGGGTGCGGCCGAGGCGGAGGGGGTGGGCCGAGCCTTTGAGCCAAAACATGTACCGTCGGTTGGTGTGGGCCATCCTGCCGAGGCTGGGGTGGGCGGGGGCGTTCGCGTGGAGGCCCGAGCGGGGGGCGGTCGCCTACCCCGAGGGCACCCCGATCCCGCCGATCCTGGGCCGGCCGGACCAGGTCCGGCTGGCCATGACCCCGGCCCTGCGGGTGATCGCGCCGGTCCGAGGGTGGGCCCGGCGCACGGCGGCCCAGGGGCGGCGGGGCGTGGCGCGGGTGGCGGCGGCCGTGGCGCGGGCGATCCAGGCCCTGACCCGGGCCTGGCACGCCCTGGCGTCCCTGGTCCCCGCCCCTCGCCGCGCTCCGGCGGAACCGGAGGCGCCGGCTCCCGAAGCCCAGGAGGCTCACGAGGCTCAAGGGGCCCAAGGGGCCCAAGGGGCCGGGGGCGCGCCGACGCCCCAGGCGCCGGCGAACGGGGGCGCTGGGGCGTCCGCTCAGGGCCAATCCTCGACGCCGGCCCAGGGCCCGGCGACGCGGCCCGTGCTGCGGCCGTTGACCGCGGACCAGCGGACCCGGATCCAGAACAACCTGGCCCTGGCCCGAGCCTTGGAGCGCTATGCGTTCGGCAGCGGGCCCGACGGGCTGCGCCGGTTCCGCAACGTGTGGCTCCCGGACCGCGTCGTGATCGCCACGCCGGGGGTCTCGGGACGGTACGCCAGCCGCGAGGAGATGGAGGCGGACATGCGCCGCCGCCACATCATCGGGCTGGCCCTGGCGGAACCGAGGGCCTGGCAGTACACCGGGCCGGCGGTCATCCTTTGGCCCCACTTCCTGAGGACCCCGTGGCGCCGGTTCACCGCCGCCCAGCAGGATTGGGTCCAGGCGACGGTGTCCCCCATCCTCGACGCCCTGGCGCCGATCATCTACGCCATCGAGCGGAACGGGGTGGAGCGCCGGTGGGCCATGGGCATCGCCCTCCTGATGGCGCGGACCGTGAGCGAGTTTCAACCGTGGCAGCGGCGGGCGGGGGTGGACCTCGAGTCCTACATCATGTCCGCCCAGTACCTGTCCCGCATCAGGGCGTCCCACAGGTTCTTCGACCAGGAGACCATGCGGCGGCACCTGGCCGCCACGGGGAACCTGGAGGTGGTGCCCGGCGTGGACGACCAGGGCAACACGGTCATGATCCGTCGGGCCGTGGCCTGGCAGACGGGGTACTACCAGGGCGGGGCCATGGGGCCGCGCCTCTTCCGCGGCGTGCCCATCGGGTTGGACGACCAGCCCATGGTCCGCGTGGGCGAGCTGGTGGACGGGTGGGGCGTGCCCATCGCGCGCGCCTCGGGCGCGCCGGCCCCCACGGCCGGAACGGCCCCTCAAGGGTCGGCGGCGACGGCTCCCTCGCCGGGGGACACGGCGACGTCTCCCTCGACGGGGGAGGCGGCGACGCCTCCCTCGACGGAGGGGCCCCAGGCCGGTCCGGTCGCGGCGTCCCGCGGGGCCGAGGGTCCCGCGGGGGGCGCCGCGGACGGGTCGCCCCGGCCCCACCGGGCGCGGGGACGGGGGCCTGCCGCCACGCCCCCCGCGGCGTCTCCGGCGCCCGAGGCCCCGGAGACGGGGACGGCGGGGACGGCGGGGACGGACGGGACGTCCCGCGGCCGGGGGACCGACGCCGCCCCTCAGGGCGCCGCACCCGAGGACGCTGGGGGCGAGGGAACCCACGAGGGTGGGACCCCGCCGGCGGGATCGGGGACGCGGTGAGGGTGAAGGCGCTTCCGCGGGGGGGCGGCGGCGCGGGGGGCCCTGGCCTCCCCGCCGTCGCCCCCCCGGGGGGGGCGTGATCCTCGTAGCCTAAGGGGGGTTCGGCCCCGACCCCTGCCCGGGAATGCTCCCTGGCCGGGGTCGGGGAGGCTCCCTGGCCGGGGTCGCCTCTTGCGTTTTGCCGCAGGTTCCTCCCTCCGGGGGTCCTGCCGAGGCCCATGGCCCGGGCCACGCTCGGGTCGGGGTCGCCCCCCCTTCGTGGGGTACGCCGCCCCCTCCTTGGAGGGGGCGCTTCCGGGGGGGAGGGGGCGCGGCGGCCCCCCTGCGGCGGGGACCGCGGGGGGGCGGCGGGGTCGCCTTCGCCTCGGGGGCGCACGGCCCGCGCCTTCCGACCCCCGTCCGCGCCCCCCTCGGGGGGGCGCCGCGGGGCGGGGGGCGGGGGCACGGACGTCCAAGCCAGGTGGTGAAATGGTAGACACGGAGGACTCAAAATCCTTTCCTTAACCGGATGTGGGTTCAAGTCCCACCCAGGCTAGGCGCGTTAGGGTGTCCGAGCGGTCAAAGGAGATGGATTGTAAATCCGTTCGCATTGCGTACGTTGGTTCAAATCCAACCCCTAACACGCGCCGCCCGCCCCCCGGGGCCCTCCGGGGCGTCGGGGGGCGGGGGCGTGCCGCGTCCGTCATGGGCCCGGCTGGGCTTGGGCGACGGGCGCTCGGCCCCGCGGGGCCCGGGCTGCGCGACCCCCGTGCCGTGGGGCCCCTCGGGCCCCTAGGGGCGCGCGGGGGGGCCGCGGGGGACGGGCCACGGGGTGCGTGCTGTTCCATGGGCGCGGGGCCCCGCCGCGGACCCTCGGCCTCCCGGGTGCCGGGCGCCGGCCGCCCCGCCCCCCTTCGGTCCCGAAGGGAGGGACGGGGGGCCGGGGCCGACCGGGGCGGCCGCGGGGCGCGGGCGGACGGCCTACGGGCGGCCCCGCGCGGTAAGGTTTCCGGTCGCGTATCCCGTGTGCGCTCGCCCCGTCCCCGGCCCCCTGAGCCCTCCCCCGCGGGTCCCCGTCCCCCGGGGGCCGCCGGACCTTGGCACCTCGGGCCCTGGGGGGGCCGGGGGGAGGCCGGGGGACGGGGGCCTCGGGGGGCGGGGGCGGCGGGGGACGGCGGGGGGCGGGGGCGGGGGTCTCCCGCCCTCATGCCCTGTGCGCTCCCTGAGCCCATGACGACGATGCCCGCAACGATGACGATGGCGCCGACCCTGCTGGCGCCCTGGGCCACGGTCCCGGGGGCGGCGTTGGGGGCCCACGTGGGGTGGCTTTTGGTGAAGATTCTGGCCACGGTGGTGCCCCTCCTTCTGGGGGTGGCGTACCTGACCTTGGCCGAGCGGAAGGTGATGGCCAGCATGCAGCGGCGGGTGGGGCCCAACGTCGTCGGCGTCCTGGGGCTGCTCCAGCCCCTGGCCGATGGCCTCAAGCTTCTGATCAAGGAGACCGTCCTGCCGTCCTCGGCCCACCTGACCCTGTTCCTGGCGGCGCCCGTCCTCACCCTGACCCTGGCCCTGGCGGCCTGGGCGGCCCTGCCCGTGGCGGGGGAGGCGGTGATCGCCGACGTGGAGTTGGGGCTGCTGTACCTGTTCGGCATCTCGTCCCTGGGGGTGTACGGGATCGTGGTGGCCGGGTGGGCGTCCAACTCCCAGTACGCGTTCCTGGGGGCCCTGCGGTCGGCGGCCCAGATGGTGTCCTACGAGGTGTCCCTGGGCCTCATCCTCCTCACGGTGGTGCTGTGCGCCGGGACGTTGAACCTGACGGAGGTGGTGGCCCACCAGGCCGACGTCTGGTACGTCGTGCCCCTCCTGCCCTTGGCGGGGCTGTTCTTCGTGTCCACCCTGGCCGAGACCAACCGGGCGCCCTTTGACCTCCCCGAGGCCGAGGCCGAGCTGGTGGCCGGGTACAACGTGGAGTACTCGGCCATGGGGTTCGCCATGTTCTTCCTCGGGGAGTACGCCAACATGATCCTCATGACCTCCCTGACGGCGGTCCTGTTCCTGGGGGGGTGGCTCTCGCCCTTCGGGGCGTGGGACCCGCTCCTGCCCCTGACGGCCACGGCCTTGCCCGGCCTGTGGCTGGGGGTCAAGGTGACGGCCCTGCTGTTCGGGTTCATCTGGGTGCGGGCGGCGTTTCCCCGCCTGCGTCTGGACCAGCTCATGCGCCTCATGTGGAAGTGCTACCTGCCCCTGGCCCTGGCCTTCGTGCCGTTGGTCGCGGGCATCCTCCTGGGCTTCGACGGCCTGCCCGTCATCGCCTAGGCCGTACCCCGGGGGGGCCCCGGCCCCTCGGGGCCCGCCCCCGTCCGCGGGCCCCCGAGGGGCCGGGCCCTCGAGGGCCGGGCCCCCGAGGGGGGCACCGCCCCACGCCCCGGCGGTGGGACGCGTCCCCCCCTGGGACCCTTCGGGGGCCCCGGGGAGGACCGCGCGTCATAGCCTTAACTCAATGGCAGAGTGGCGGTCTTACAAACCGTAAGTTCCAGGTTCGACCCCTGGAGGCTATAGGGTCCATGATTTTAACTCAATGGCAGAGTGGCGGTCTTACAAACCGTAAGTTCCAGGTTCGACCCCTGGAAATCATACCGGGGGGGTGCCCCCCGCCGGCCGACGCGGGGCCGGCCGACGCGGGCCCCCGCGGGGGGTCCGGGCGATCTTCGTTAGCTCAGT
>Ga0255756_1003757_pt1 | contig 15104 bp, 14 predicted proteins | sample 011ome_20_FD_179956 | JGI IMG/M metagenome (GOLD analysis project Ga0255756, IMG submission 179956) | Coastal salt marsh microbial communities from the Groves Creek Marsh, Skidaway Island, Georgia - 011509CT metaG (version 2) | ecosystem: Environmental > Aquatic > Marine > Intertidal zone > Salt...
AATCTGTCAAGTTGGTACCGGAGGCCGGATTCTCGACCCAAATTGGACACTGTGACCAATTTCAACGCCGGCGTGAAGATGTGCCCACAGATGCCCTTATCTACGCCATTCTCTGGCGATACTGGACCATCGAGCCAAAAATCCGGCGGCAGCGCACAGCCCCGACTTCTCGCCCCACGCACAGAGATACGCACAGAAATCTTGATTTCGTTGCCCAATAAGGAGCACCCATTTTGCTCGAATGTGTAGCCGCCACAGAGCCTCTGTATGTCCCTCTGAGCGACGTTAATTTCAGCCATGCCGCACCTCACACTGCCCATAGTTAAACGGATAAATACGGTCAAAAAGTGGCTTAAAATCGATGTCTGCAGCCAGATAGACCCTCAGCCGGTTAAGCATCCGTTTGTTTAGGGGCTAGACTCTAATTTCGACCCAATTTATGTGGTTCAGTCACCCATGTCAGACCGAGATTTAGACCACTCCAGACCCCTTGATGTGCATCGATGGTCGGATTATCCAGAAGTCGATGAGTGGGTAGAAAAGTTTTGGGGAAAACATCTGGCTGGCTACTTCGAGCAGCCAAGTGGAAGGGGCAGAAAGCCGAAACAGGCTCCACGAAACATGTTCAAGGTGTTGTTCCTTGATCTGTATGTTGCGTGGCTTGATGACCCCACCCTGTGCTTGGGGGTCTCAAGAACAGCTTCCCAGTATGTGACTGGCAGCCGCTATAACGCCCTTCATATCTCAGACAAGCTGATAACAGTCATGGACGCCCTGCTTGAGCAGGGCTTCATCGAGCAGCACAAGGGGTCAGAGAGTGCGGGACGGGTAACGAGGATCTGGCCTACCAAACGCCTGATTACCTATTTCAAGAAGGCGGCTTTCTCGGAATTTATGATCGGAACCTATGAGGGGAGGGAGACGGTCATCCTGAATAGCAAAGAGGTCAGGACAGAGGAGGACTTCGAAAAATCACTTCAACTCAAAGTGGCGAAGCCGATCGAATATGACGATGAGGATGATGCTCGGATACTACCCACCAGAGAGCTTCTCAGACGCTACAACCAGTTGTTAGCCAGCATACATATCGACCTCGGATGCCAGCAAAAACCGGCAGTGATAGGGGAGCAATACAACCGAGCGAAGCGATGCTATGAGACGCGGACTGTATCGCTGTCACAACGAAACAAGTTTGTCCGAAGAGTCTTTTACAGAGGCGACTGGAACCTAGGAGGCCGTTACCACGGAGGGTGGTGGCAGCAAATTGGGGAAGGATTGCGAAGACACATTTTGATAAATGGGGAGAGAACCTATGAAGTGGACTTCTCCGGTTTTCATGTGGCTCTGGCTTACGCACTAGAGGGTCGATTCCCGCCAAAAGACCCGTACACCCTGCCGGAACTGACCGAGGGGTTCAGCAAAGAAAAGCAGAGAGGTGACGTAAAGCTTCTCGTACTTACGGCACTCAACGCAGACTCGGAGAAGGCCGCCTTCAAGGCATTCAGAGATCAAAGGAATAAAGATCAGAGAGGTAAAGGAGCGGATCATAAGATCAGATACACGGATGCTCTGCTTAAGGACTGGCTGGACCAGTACATGGAGTTGAACACCGATATACGAAGCTACCTATGTTCAGACAAGGGCGTAGAGTTGATGGCTTTGGATGGGAACATTACGACGAGAATCATCAAGCACTTCACAGACCAAGAGGAGCCGATACTGACGGTGCATGACTCCTACATAGTTCGATACGGACAGGAGGATGAGGTATCTAAAGCGATGCTTGAAGCTGTGAAGCAAGAGGTGAGAATGGAGGGCTTCACACTCAAGCGTCCACTCCAAGGAGAGATCAGAAGGATTGAGACCTTCCAGTCAATGGACTCACTCTGGGATCACAGAGCTGACTACAAACTACTAGGTAAGCCACTAAAGATAACGGAAGGCTTCAAGGCCAGACTTGAGAGATTCACTAGATTTAGACAAGAGTACCCAGTCTAACTAAGCGGCCCTTTAGGGGCCGCTACACCATCAGTGTGCTGAAGCCGTTATTAAGAAGTGTCGCCTCCTCCATTACCCGAACTTAATTAAAGGGCAGGTTGGGGGAAAGTACCCTTTGATTGAAATCCGATTGTTGGTTACAAAGCGGGTATGAGGATCGTTGCGCAATGAAATGGCCCGTTGGCCTAACAAGTGTTCTACTTTTAGTCGGTTCAGCGTCGGCCCAAATCCCCATATACAGCTATGAGGAGTCTCGGGAACTCGCGCAAACTGGACAGCTAAAGGCGCCTTTCCATATACAAGGCGCTGGAGGTGCCACAGCGTGGTGGCATGATCCTGTAAATTTTCGGTTTAAAGAAAGCCAGGCTTTTAGTAGGGCATGGATATTAAATCGTTCAATCGACGCACAAGTAAGCGTGTATGGCTGGCTCGCGTGCAACGGCAAAACTATTGAACCGGGATGGGAATACTTTTGCATCAACAATAGTTCCCCAGATGCCCATTACAGCTATCGCTCGACTTCAGATTCTTTCATCGTTCTGTCCCATCCAGCTGTGAGACCCGTTTACAGCAGCTTCAACGAAAGCGAGCCAAATAATTCGCCTGATACCGCTAGACCAATTTCTCACGGTGAATTGGTAAGTGGAGAAACAGCTTGCAAGACACGTTCGGACCCGGACTACTTCAAAATCGAGGTCCAGCGCCCCAGCACGATGATGATCTGGCGGTCTGGTGGTGGAAGAGTTTCTGTCTATCCTGAATACAATACATCATCGGGCTGGGAACTAGCTGCAATACCTGATGTGGATGATCGATTTTCAAGAACGTCTGCACCTTCAATGATCAGCGTTTACAGCGGAACCTACTTCGTAGAGGTTGATAATAGTGGGGGCACATCTCTGGACTGCCTTGACAACGACTACTGGCTGCTGGTCTATCTATCCTCAGAGATAATTGCCGAGGCAGAACTGCAGACTGAGACGTCGGCGCATATCTCGTTTTCGATTGACGCAAACAAACTCTATTCCGGAGAGCCTAAGTTCGGCAGCACGCACTGGCAAAGTGATAGTGACCTCTGGTCGATTCCCATTCGCAGCGAATCTGGAACCTTCAACTTAAATTTAAGCGGTAGAAGAGAGTATGAGGCGAAACGCACGGATGGCGTAGCAACGTGGCTTTACAGTCCGTCGATCGAGATCAAGGACCCTGACGGGAATTTGATTTTCAGTTCTAACTTTGAGTCTTATGAAAGATTGCCGGTGGATACTTCAGTCTCTATCAACTACGAGCGCAGTGGCACCTACACGGTTAGAGTCTTCAATGAATCACCTATAGACAGGTGGTGGAGTCAGAGGCCGTATGGGATTGCAGTTACCGTAGAGCCGGAGGAGAAGGACGCCGATGGTGATGGCGTCCCTGACGACGAGGATAATTGCCCTGCCATTTCCAATCCTAGTCAAGCTGACACTGACAATGATGGGATTGGTGATGCCTGTGAGACGTCGGTGATAGCTGACGCCGATGGTGATGGCGTCCCTGACGACGAGGATAATTGCCCTGCCATTTCCAATCCTAGTCAAGCTGACACTGACAATGATGGGATTGGTGATGCCTGTGAGACGTCGGTGATAGCTGACGCCGATGGTGATGGCGTCCCTGACGACGAGGATAATTGCCCCAATATTTGGAACCCATTTCAAATCGATTTCGACGACGACGGGCTTGGTGATGTTTGTGATACCGATATTGACAGTGATGGCGTCCCAAATGACGAGGACGTATGCCCCTACGGCTTCTGTGAGCCGCGTGGGATACAAATCACGCGGCATGATTCAGACGTCGACGCGATCTCACTATGGGTAAGTGTTGAGGATTCGGGGCGGGAATCTTATTTAGGGCTAGTAGCGCAATGCGCCACCGAGAAAGGTGTTGTGGGTTACCAAACGCGGCGGGGTGATGATCTCGCATGGCCGATGAGATTCACAGTGTCGCCATTGGCAGAGGCGACTCCCTACAGGTGCTGGGTAAATGCGACCAATTCAGTTGGAACGGGCCGTAGCGATAAAATAGATATAACGACGCTCGACGCTCAATCCGGTCTACCCATCTGGCTTCTGTATCAGGCTACTCAATAGATCGGAATTGATCTTTCAACCCCAGCCCAGCTAGACACGCCTGATCCTGCGCTTTGATGGGAATGACCACCATAGATTAATTCGCCCTAGAGGAGGTCTTTTTAGTGCGGCCCTCCACCCCGTCCAGAGATTACCCGGCCTGTGGTATCCCGGCCTACCGGCTACGTCTACCCTTGAGCTTGGTGACGTTGCTCGGTGGTGGGACGACGAGGTGATTGAACATCATCCTCGATGTCTCACTCAATGCCTTGAGTTGCTCTGACTTCTCGATGGCTGCACGTCCATACCTCGACATGTGGTCAGACAGCGACACACCACCAGTTGACCAGCCTGCGATCATTGCGACGTGCATGGGGTTGGCTGCTGCTGCCAGTGCTGTTGCCTTGAACGTGTGGCGTCCTGCACCGTGGGGCGTGAGGTGTGTGCCGTACAGATCGGTGAGCCAGTTGGTCAGCAGTCTGGATACCTGAGACTCGGTGACCCTGTTCACATAATCATGGATCTCTGGCAGCCACTTACGGATCAGGTCAGGGCGCACCGTGATGGGTGATGCTCTGCGCCTTGCTTCTGTCTTGCCCTCGCCATCCTCGTTGAATAGCAGGTATGGCGTGCTGTGGCTCAGAGACTTGAGCGCCTTCTTCAGATCCAGTGACTTGACCTCGGACTGCATGCACGCTGTCTGTAGCTCGAGAAGCATGAGAGCGCCCTCTAAGCAGTCAGCGTATTCTACGAGGAGCATTTGCTGATCGTTGTCGAGCGTGTCCTTCTGCTTCACTCGATGCTTGATGTGGGTCAGTGATGGTGGCTCGATCATCCAGCGCAGCCGGTGGGTCTTTGAACCTCGACGCATGGCGGCACACCACAGGTTGAGTGCCTTCTCGATGCCGGGCTTTCCAGCGCCCTCTGAGAGCTTGAGATCGACGTATTCGTCCATGCCCCGGTGGATCTGATCGAGGGCGTCAGGAGCGTCCACATAGTGATCGCCAGTGATCGTTAGCAGGTCTTTCCCGTACTTCGCATACTTGGCTTGTACGCGCTCTGACTGTCTCTCACCGACGTCTGAGAACCATGCAGCCCACAGGTCAGATATTCGTCGTCGCTTCTTCCCCATGCCCTTGATGAGCGCCATTCGCGCCCTTTCTTTGACGATTGGGTCGGCCTCTACACCAGCAAGAATGTCACCCGCTGCCAGCCCTCTGGATAGGCTCTGGAGCGACGCCATTAGGTCAGGGGAGTCTGGGTCGATGACATGCTCAACGCCGTCAGCGTCGATCACAGTGGCCCCTCGAAAGCGTTCAAGGTCATCTGGATTCAGTGGCTCAAGTCGGACGCCGGGGAGTCCCGGTTGGGCGTTCAGCTTCCGGAGTAGGGCTGTGACATTGTGTGCCATCTGATCGTCCGTGAGCGTCTCAGCAGACGACGAATCAAGTAACGCGATCCTGCTTTCAAACTCCTCAGAAGCGTCCAGTGAGGCGCGTTGTATCGCCTTCAGTGGAGCGTCTGAATCGAGGTTAAGCGGGATGCGAATCTTACGCTCAGAGGTGAGCGCATGGAGCCGTTTGGGGATCACTCGGTCATAGTAGAGAGCGTTCCCACCGATGGGTCTGACGTACTTCGGAAAATCCATTTTCCTGCCTCCTGTTGGTCTCGCGCACAGAGTTACGCACAGAGAAATTTGGAGGATAAAGGAAAGAATGGCTTAAAGAAAGGGGTTCAGGGCTATTCTTTGTAGGGGGTGGTACCGGAGGCCGGACTTGAACCGGCACGCTTTTAAGGGCAACGGATTTTGAATCCGTCGTGTCTACCAATTCCACCACTCCGGCACATAGACGAGGCGGCGGAGTATACCAATTCCGGCTCGGCCGGCAATGGGAGACTGGGTTTTTCAGGGGCTTGCTGTATACTCTTGCGCGATTCAGCCGAGCCACACCCGGTCGGTCCGGTGAATCTGAGTATCTTTAGGGAGAAAAGATATGGCGATGAAGCTCATCAAGAAAACCCCCGATTACAAGATCTACGTTCGCGGCGACGATCGTTACGCGGTTCAAGATGCCAGCGGCAAGCCAGTGAATGGCGAAGAAAAGGTCCGTATCCTGTTGGCTGAAGAGCTGATTACTGTGGCCATTCCTGATCCCAAGCCCGAGCCAGCCGCAGATGTGGAGGAAGGTGAGACCGAGGCGAGTGCGGACGCCACCGACGCGGAAGCAGAAGACCCGCAGGATGAGCCGGCTGAAGAGCCAGTGGCAGCCGAAGCTGATGAAGGGGAAGCCGAGCCGGAGCCGGAGGCAGACCCCGCGCCTGAGGCAGTAGCTGAGGATGCACCCGCCGAAGGCGAGGATGAGGAAGAGGCAAAGTAGGCCCTGCCCATGAAGCAAGAATCCGAAAAGCCGGCTTGTGCCGGTTTTTTTGTGGTGCGGGCCGCACTTTTGTTCGCGCCAAAAGATCAGCACCCTTGTCAGCTTTTTAGCCCATGAAACGAGCCGAATTCGGTTTCGATTTGCCAGCAGAGCTGATTGCTCAGGAACCGCTCTCAGAGAGATCAGCTTCGCGGCTGTTGGAGCTTGACGCCGCGCTCAAGAAAATTGCCCATAGATCATTCAGAGACCTGCCGTCTCTGCTGTCGTCCGATGATCTACTGGTGTTCAACAATACCCGGGTTCTGCCCGCGCGGCTGTTTGCTCAAAAGCAAACGGGGGGCAAGGTCGAAATTTTATTTGAGCGACTGCTCGGAGATGGTTCTGCCCTGGCGCATGTCAGGGCCAGCAAGAGCCCCAAGGAGGGTGCCTTGCTGCTGGTCACGCCGGATGATCATAGTGATGTCTCCGAGTTAACGCTGCGTGTCACCGGTAGAGAGGGCACCTTTTTTACGCTTACGCCCGAATCGGGATCGCTAAGAGAGATGATGCGCCGCTTTGGTCACATGCCGCTGCCCCCTTACATAGAGAGGCAAGACACGCCGGAAGATCGCGACCGCTATCAAACAGTCTATGCCCGACGTGAGGGCGCGGTCGCAGCGCCAACCGCGGGTCTGCACTTTGATCGACCGCTACTTGATGCACTGGATGCGGAGGGGATACGACGAACAGAGGTGACGCTACATGTGGGTGCAGGGACCTTTCAGCCGGTACGGGTAGACGAAATTGAAAGCCATGTCATGCATAAGGAATATGTCGAGGTTGATCAGGAGTGCTGTGACGCGGTCAATGCCTGCCGGGAGCGAGGCGGTCGCGTTATTGCGGTGGGCACCACCGCAGTCCGCTCTCTGGAGAGCGCGGCGCGGCAAAATGCGGAGGGATTAATCATGCCTTTCGAAGGAGACACCGATATTTTTTTATATCCTGGCTGCCGATTTCATGTTGTGGATGCCATGGTGACCAATTTTCATCTACCCGAGTCGACCTTGTTGATGTTGGTGTCGGCTTTTGCAGGGGTCGAGACGATCCGGGAGGCCTATGCGTCAGCCATCGAAAATCGCTATCGGTTCTTCAGTTATGGCGACGCCATGTTCTTGACTAAAAGCGAGACAATCTCGTGAGATTCACTGTGTCACAGTGCGACAGCCTAGCGCGCCGGGGTGAGATCGAACTGCCCCGGGGGCGTATTCAGACCCCCGCATTTATGCCTGTTGGCACTTATGGCACGGTTAAGGGCATGCTCCCGAGAGATATCGTGGAGATCGGCGCGGAGATCATACTGGGCAACACATTTCACCTGTGGCTCCGGCCTGGCACCGAGGTGATTAAAGCCCACGGGGATTTACACGACTTTATGGGCTGGGCGGGACCCATACTCACTGACTCCGGTGGCTTCCAGGTGTTCAGCCTGGATGAGCTCCGCAAAGTGACGGAGGCGGGTGTTGCCTTCAGGTCGCCCGTGAACGGCGATAAGGTTTTTCTCGACCCCGAGACCTCGATGCGCATTCAGCGCGATTTGGGTAGCGACATTGTCATGATTTTTGACGAGTGCACACCGTACCCTGCCACTGAAGTCGAGGCCGAACGCTCTATGCAGTTGTCACTACGATGGGCAGCCCGCAGTAAAGTGGCGCATGGCGACAACCCGGCGGCATTGTTCGGCATTGTTCAGGGAGGGATGTATCCGGAGCTCCGTCAGCAGTCGCTTGATGCTTTGGTCGAGATAGGCTTCGACGGCTACGCCATCGGTGGCTTGTCGGTGGGTGAGCCCAAATCCGAGATGATGAAAGTGTTGGACGGCCTTGCCTCCCTCTTGCCGGTCGAGGCGCCGCGGTATCTGATGGGGGTAGGGACGCCGGCGGACCTGCTGGAGGGCGTACGTCGCGGCGTCGATATGTTTGACTGCGTGATGCCCACGCGTAATGCCCGCAACGGACATCTTTTTACCAGTGCCGGTGTTATCAAGTTGCGCAACGCGCGACACAAGGCCAGCACCGAACCACTAGATCCCACCTGCGACTGCTACACCTGCCAGCATTTCAGTCGGGGATACCTCGCGCATTTGGATAAATGCAACGAAATATTGGGGTCCCAGTTGGCCACCATTCACAACCTTCGTTTTTATCAGCGCCACATGGCGGGTATTCGACAGGCGATAGAGGCAGGAAACCTAGATGCCTTTGCAACAGCATTTTATGCCCAACAGGCAGAGGGTGATCGCCCATGAGCGAGGTGCCGAACCGCGTCAAGTCGCCCTGTGTCGAGGTCTGTGCTTTGGACGACAAAGACATATGCATTGGCTGCTATCGAACCGCCAACGAAATCGTTGAGTGGTTCTCCGCCAGTAATGAACGCAAGCGGGAGATCTTGGTTAGGGTGGGGGAAAGGCGCGCCGCTGACTAACTGTTTGCTAATCCTTAATTGCCTGCGGGTTTGTCTGAGGCGGTTGCAACCGCATCGAGAGGCGTTATGCGCAATCGACTGATGTGCGTCTTGGCAATTTCTTCAATATCCAGCTGATATCCCTCTATCCTCACCGCGGCCTGAGCACTGGGGAACGCTTCCAGCGCTTCAAGGGCCAGGCCGCTGAGGGTTTTAGGGCCGTCCGTTGGCAGATCCCAGCGACGTTGACGGTTCAGATCACGAATACTGACGGTGCCAGAGCAGGTGGTGCTACCGTCTGGATGGCGCGTGATTTCCTCGTTTTGCTCTACCAGATTGGAGGTAAATTCCCCCACAATCTCCTCGAGAATATCCTCGAGCGCAACCAGCCCTAAAATGTCTCCGTACTCGTCAACGACCATTCCCAGTCGTTTTTTTTGTCGCTGAAAATGCAGTAGCTGGGTATTGAGGGGGGTATTTTCGGGGATGAAGTAGGCGGGATCAGCTACGGCGAGAAGTTTCGAGCGAACCAAGCGGCCGACATCGAGTACCTGACTTAGATTACGCATGTGAAATACGCCTTCAATCTGGTTGATGTCGTCGCGATAGATGGGCAGTCGAGTGTGCTCAGTGTTTTTAAGCTGTCGCATGATGGCTTCATCGGGCGCCTCGATATCGATCCCATAAATCTCGTTGCGCGGTGCCATGATGTCGTTCACCGTCATCTGCTCGAGATCCAGAATGTTTACAAGCATTCTGCGATGTCGACTCGGGATCATCGAGGCGGATTCGGTAACGATCGTGCGTAACTCCTCCTGAGACACGGCGTCGTCTCCGCTTTGATCCGGTGAAAATCCCATTAACTTCAAGATACCGTTGGTCAACCAATTAATGGATAAGACCAGTGGCATCAACAATTTTAGCAGCGGGACAAGAATGAGGCTTGCGGGAAAAGCGACGCGCTCGGGATGCAGTGCGGCGATTGTCTTTGGGGTGATTTCGGCGAAAATAAGGATGACTAACGTCAGCACCAGCGTCGCTATGGCGATGCCCGCGTCTCCGAACAGCCGAATGGCAATGACCGTGGCGATGGCCGAGGCAAGGATGTTGACCAGATTATTGCCGATAAGAATGAGACCGATCAGTCGGTCGGGTCGTTGTAATAACGAGATGGCGCGTCCTGCGCCGCGGTGGCCTGTACCCTTCAGATGCTTCAAGCGATACCGGTTCAGCGACATCATGCTCGTCTCTGAACTTGAGAAGAAGGCGGAGATCACAATCAATAGCGCCAGCGCCGCAAAGAGCAGGCCCAGCGATGTCTCGTTCAAGGGAGGTTCTTACCTCTATCTATGCCGAATCGAAATGGTGGAGAAAAAAGCGGGCACGCACAAGCCTCTTTTGACGACCCTGAAAGGGGCGCGTTGGGGTTATTGGGCCACGGGGAGTAGCAGTTCAAGCACCAGTTTGGAGCCAAAGAACCCCAGAATCAGTAGGCCAAAGGCAATCAGGTTAACGGTAATCGCGGATTGCACCCGCCAGCCCCGGCGAAAATATTGCGCCAGCAGGATCGCGTAGAGGCACCACGCGAGTAGGGTGAGTACCGTTTTGTGCACCAAGTGCTGGCCAAAAAGGTCCTCAACAAAAACCATCCCTGTTCCAATCGCAATCGTCAGGATAAGAAATCCGGCCCCGGATAATTCAAAAAACAGGGCTGAAGCGGCCTCAAGCGGCGGTAGTTTGCGGATAACGCCCTGGCTACGGTGCTGTCTCAGTTGTCTGGATTGCACTGTGACCAGCAAACCTTGCAGAACGGCAAGGGCGAGAACCGCAAAGCTGATGATCGAAGCAGAGACATGGGAAAGAATGCCAGCGGGCAGGTCACTCATTGGTCGGCTGGTGTCCGGCGCGAAGGTGGCCACCAGAATTGAGAGTGCAGCCAACGGGAATAGCACAATGAGCAAAGTGTGAAGGGGGCGAGCCAGCAGGGCGATCAGGCTGATGACACCCATACTGAGAAACATCAGTGAGGCCACGCGATAGAAACCAAGGCTCGATTCTCCCGCTTGTGCCGGTAGATACGCGGCCAAGCCATGCGCTAACAGCGCCGCGACCCCAACAAGGGCAATCTGGCGTCGTTGCCGCTGTTCACCTGCCTCCAGATTGAGTACCTGCCGCCAGACTGCGATGAGATAGAGTAACGCAGCCAAAACAGCCAACCCCGCGGTCAACAAACTGGGGGCGCTACCCACGGCCTCGGGCCTCGCAATAGCTGTCAGCAATCATCTGGATTTGGGTATCTCTCATCGCATCCTTATACTACGCGGTTCCAGATGAACTTGGGTATCCCTACGCGGGTAACACGTCGATGTTTGAATCTCTCAGTGATCGGTTGAGCAGTAGCCTCAAGGCTATATCAGGTAAGGCAAAAATTAGCGAAGACAATATCCGCGATACGCTTCGTGACGTTCGGATGGCGTTGCTCGAGGCCGATGTGGCCCTGCCGGTGGTTAAGGATTTCACTGAACGGGTCAAGGATCGTGCGATCGGGGCTGAAGTCGCTAAAAGTCTAACGCCGGGCCAATCCTTTCTCAAAGTGGTCCAGGCAGAATTGCAGACGGTGCTGGGCGGGGAGAGTGAGGGGCTCAATCTGGCAACGCAGCCACCCGCGGTGATTATGGTGGCCGGCTTGCAAGGCGCTGGGAAGACCACCTCGGTGGCCAAGCTGGCGCGGTATTTGATCGAGCGGGAAAAAAAGAGCGTTTCGGTAGTGAGCGCTGACGTTTATCGCCCTGCGGCTATTACGCAGCTGGAAACCTTGGCTGCCGAGGTTGGCGCGCGCTTTGAGCCAAGTGACCCTGCAGAGAAGCCAGTCGATATTGCGCGGCGAGCCGTTGCTAATGCAAGGGTGGCGTTCTCGGATGTAGTGCTTATCGATACTGCCGGTCGACTCGCTGTGGATGAAGTGATGATGGCCGAAATTGCCGCATTGCACGAGGAAGTGAAACCGATTGAAACCCTGTTCGTCGTTGATGCCATGACGGGTCAGGACGCGGCCAATACAGCCAGGGCCTTTGGCAAGACGCTGCCGCTGACAGGCGTTATTTTAACCAAGGTCGATGCCGATACCCGGGGGGGAGCGGCGCTGTCGGTGCGAACAATCACTGAGCGACCGATAAAGTTTTTGGGCGTTGGTGAAAAAACCGATGCCTTGGATCCCTTCCACCCGGATCGCTTGGCCTCGCGGATTCTGGGAATGGGCGACATGCTGTCGCTCATCGAAGAGGTTGAACGCAAGGTCGATCATGACAAAGCCAAAAAGCTTGCCACAAAAGTGCAGAAAGGCGGGCGCTTTGATTTGGAGGATTTTCGGGAACAGCTTCAGCAAATGAAAAACCTGGGCGGTATGAGCGCCATGCTCGACAAAATGCCAGGCATGTCGGGGATGGCTCAGGCGGCACAGAATGTTGACACCAAGCAGTTTGTCCGTATGGAGGCGATGATCGACTCCATGACGCCCAAAGAGCGACGTAACCCTGATTTGATTTCCGGATCTCGCAAACGTCGAATTACGCTGGGTTCCGGCACCGTGGTCCAGGATCTGAATCGGCTACTCAAGCAACACAAGCAGATGCAGAAAATGATGAAAAAAATGAAGGGCGGGGGCATGCAGCGCATGATGCGTGGTCTGGGTGGCATGACCGGTGGCCCGGGTGGCGGGCTTCCGCCGGGGTTTCCTCGTCGTTAACACCGGCTAAGGGAGTCAAAACCCGCCGACTTTGCACCTTTTCACTGATTGCGGATTGCTGTATTCTCCGCGCTCTTTTTCTCAGAGAGCCCCTGTCTTCAGCGGTTCACAAACTAAATCGAGGATACAGCATTATGGTAGTCATCCGGTTATCTCGGGGTGGTTCCAAGAAGCGTCCCTTCTATCACGTCACCGTGTCCGACCGACGCGAGGCCCGCGATGGGCGCTTCATCGACCGCTTGGGATTCTTCAATCCCATCGCCCGTGGTCAGGAAGAGCGTCTGCGCATTGACGTCGAAAAAGTCGAAGGTTGGGTCGCCAAGGGTGCCCAAGTTTCGCCCCGCGTTCGAAAGCTGATGAAAGAATATCAGGCGGGCGCTCAAGCGACGGCCGCCTGATAGATTTCGGGGGGCGGCCCCGTGCGGTCCGATGCAAGATCTTCCGCCCCCAATCGATGATCATCTAACGCTGGCCGACGTGGTTGGCGTATACGGTGTCAAAGGGTGGGTCAAGTTGCGACCGCGACTCGAAGACACTGCATTGCTCACAAGCCTTTCCAGACTCTACTTATTTGGCCCCACTGGCAGAAAATCCTTCGCCATGGGTGACCTGCGGGTGGAGGCTGTCCGACATCAAGGTAAGAGCCTCATCGCCAAACTCGCCAATATCGATGACCGAACGGCGGCTGAAGCCCTCAGAGGGTTCGAAATCCGTATTCCCGCCGCCAGCTTTCCAGCTCCTGATGCCGGTGACTTTTATTGGCGTGATCTGATGGGATTGGCGGTGTGGTGCTGTGAAGGCGATAAGCGGGTGTTACTGGGCACTGTGGAGCGATTGTTGGAGACCGGTGCCAATGATGTATTGGTCGTGGCACCGACGGAGATAAGCGTCGATGACAAGGAACACCTTATTCCCTGGATCCCAGACAGTGTCATCGTCGACGTGGATCTGCAAGGAGGGACGATAGAGGTGAATTGGTATGTCGACGCCTGAGGTCTCCCCTCAATTGCGGCTAGCCGTGCTCACGCTGTTCCCGGAAATGTTCTCCGCCATCACCCAGTGGGGCGTCACCGGGCGGGCATTCGAGAATGGTCTTTGCCAGCTGTACCTTCAGGATCCTCGCGAAGAGGCAGCCGACCGTCATGGCACGGTAGACGATCGACCCTATGGCGGTGGGCCGGGAATGGTGATGCAGGCCCCGATACTGGCGGCGGCCCTTGCGAAGGCACGAGTGGTCGCGGGTGAAAACGCCAAGGTCGTGGCGATGAGCCCGCAGGGAATACCACTGGACGCCACTTTGGTGCAGTCGCTTGCAAGCGAGGGGGCTTTGATTTTGGTTGCAGGTCGCTACGAAGGTATCGATGAGCGCTTTGTGGCGCGCCATGTCGACCTGGAAGTCTCTGTGGGCGACTATGTTGTCAGCGGTGGGGAATTGCCCGCGATGATTCTGATCGACGCCTTGGTTCGTTGGCTGCCCGGAGCGCTTGGCCACGAAGCCTCTGCCGCTGAGGATTCCTTTTCCGAGGGATTGTTGGACTGTCCGCATTACACCCGACCCGAGATCTACGAGGGGCTTACGGTGCCTTCTGTGCTGCTGAGCGGTCACCACCGGGAAATTACCGGGTGGCGTCGTGCGCAGTCACTGCGGCGGACGCTGGATCGGCGCCCTGACCTGATAACGATGGAGGGTCTGAGCGAGGCGGATCGGGCCTTGTTGGACAAGTGGGATCTTTTACAGGAATAGGGGGGCAGACAATCGTCAAATCAGCAGGTATCATCGCGCCCCTGTCCGTCTCCGGCCCTGCTGCTGGCGTGTGCCCGAGAGCTAAAATCGCGCCGGAACTCGCTACGATTAGTGCGACGGGCCTAACAGATACAACGAATAGGATATCGATCGTGAACCGTTCACGGCGATGGGAGAGTGTAATGAGCACTAATAAGATAATTGCAGAGCTGGATGCCGAGCAGATGACCCGCGAAGTGCCGGAGTTTGCGCCTGGTGACACCGTTGTCGTTCAGGTTCGCGTCAAAGAAGGCACCCGGGAACGTCTGCAGGCTTTCGAAGGGGTTTGTATTGGTAAGCGAAACCGCGGACTTAACTCTGCTTTCACAGTGCGCAAGATCTCCCATGGCGTGGGCGTTGAGCGAACCTTCCAAACCTACAGCCCGTTGGTTGACAGCATCACGGTCAAGCGTCGCGGTGACGTCAGACAAGCCAAGCTCTACTACCTACGTGAGCTCTCTGGAAAGGCAGCGAGAATCAAGGAAAAGCTCTCCTCCTGAAGCAACGCCGCTCGCAGGGGTACGTGTGGCAGTCAGTGAGTGGGATGTGCTGCATCGGTCGCAAGGGGTGCGAGCATCCTTTACACTCAGGTACTGAATCAAGCGGCGCTAAACAGCGCTCCAAACCCTCTGGCGAAGAGCCCTGCC
>Ga0255756_1003768_pt1 | contig 15085 bp, 11 predicted proteins | sample 011ome_20_FD_179956 | JGI IMG/M metagenome (GOLD analysis project Ga0255756, IMG submission 179956) | Coastal salt marsh microbial communities from the Groves Creek Marsh, Skidaway Island, Georgia - 011509CT metaG (version 2) | ecosystem: Environmental > Aquatic > Marine > Intertidal zone > Salt...
AAAAACACCCACACCCATCCATCCTCGCCGCGCGGCCAACACTGCGTTTGCGAGAGCCACTTGCGTGATGGTTGCCCTTACTTGATCCTCAGTCTTTGCTGAGCCCACATCAAAGGCTGATTTTAATTTGCCAAAGACAATGGCCTTGATGTGCGGATCGTTAAACAAGTCACGAATGCGATCGGCGCGATCCAAAAACCAAGAGGCCATGCCATCGATGTCCTTGTATCCGGCCGACCGCGCTCTCCAACGCTTCAATATTTCCCTCCAAGCAGATGTCCCCATTTCGCACCCCCTGAAATAGAAATGATAGGCTGAATCTTGCTCAAATAAATGGAAATCTTGTCACATAATTTTTCAAGAATAGGTACAACGCGGAGATGCCAATATCATGCGTCCATCACGGACTGTGTCTCGAGGACGAAATCGGCTAATCAAGACTTCAAGTCGTTAAATTGATGGGTGAAAAAATGGCAGACCGTTTTCCCCCCGAAAACAATTTTTTGAGAACTATAATCCCAAAAGTTAATTTACCTCATCGTCAGGCGGCTTGGGAACGGACGAACGCTTATACTGAAGGCGAAAACTATTGCCAAGAAAAGAACCGTGGTCAATGTCCTAATTGGACAAAAAATGATGAAAATAAATTTCTCAAAAAATTTGAATTAGTAGAAAACTGGGTAACTGAATTAAATAACCCGGCCCCAAACCAAAAAAGCGTGACAAAGCTCGCGACACTGACAACCTTGGCGCTACCTTCAGGGGTAAGCCCTTTAATCAAAGCTCCAGCTTTTAGTTCTCCCAGGGAAGCCAATTTCTGTGTTCTCCCGATTTGTTTATTTTTAAACCGTGCTCAAAACCGTAACAGACATCTCACGAGACGCCAATTTAGAAACATCATATTCTATTGAATTATATGTTTTTTGGGGATTTACATAAGATCATTTGGCCAATTAAAGAGACGGGACCGATATGATTATTATTGTGACCCTTCGCGCTTACCTGGGCCCAAGGCCCAGCCCCTAGAACCGCGGTCCGTGACCCTCGATCCATGATGCGCGAAACGCGAGGAGCAGAGCGCGGAACGCGGGCCGGGCCCCTGGTCCGTGAGTAACTTCTCAAGTCTCGCAACCAGTACCCTTGGGGCGTGAAAAGGTCACGGCGGGGGGGTATGTAGGAGAAAAAAATGTGGTATAAAATGTGGGATACTGTGGAGAGGAATAAAAAAGAGACAATAATAACAATATGTTAATAGATTATATGGCGGACTCTCTCTCCGCCAATTTTTTGATATAACTAATTGATAAATAACTATATTATTTAATATTAGTTATATAGGGGTACAAATTGGGGTACAAAACTCCCTTTCCCCATGCCTAATTAGGGCAGTGTCAGAGCAAAACGGCTTGAGGCATACAAGGCCGTTCTTTAGCCTCGACGGATGAAAAACCCCTTCCGATATTTCAATAGCTCGTCCGAAATCATCCGCCTCTCGGTGATGATGTACATCCGTTATCCGCTGTCGCTTCGTCAGGTGGAGGATCTTCTGTTTGAACGCGGGATCGACATCTGCCACGAGACGGTGCGTTTCTGGTGGAACCGATTCGGGCCGATGTTTGCGGCCGAGATCCGCAGGCGACGGGTTCATCATCGATCATATTCGAACTGGCGCTGGCACCTGGACGAGGTGTTCGTGAAGATAAATGGGGGGACGCACTATCTCTGGCGTGCCGTTGATCACGAGGGTGAAGTACTTGAGGTTTTCGCGACGAAACGGCGGGATCGCAAGGCAGCGCTTCAGTTTCTGAAACGCGTGATGAAGCGTTACGGCCGGCCGAAGGTGGTCGTGACCGACCGGCTTCGGTCCTACCGGGCGGCGATGAATGTGATCGGGAATGGCGCCGACCAGGAAGTTGGACGCTGGCTGAACAACCGGGCGGAAAACTCACATCAGCCGTTCCGAAGAAGGGAAGGCGCGATGTCGAAATTCAGGGATATTAAAACACTACAGAAATTCTCTTCTGTTCACGCGTCCATCCACAATCACTTCAACCTCGACCGTCATCTCAATAACCGTGAAACTTTCAAGCAGAACCGCTCAGCTGCCCTGGCTGAGTGGCGCCAACTGGCGGCTTGAATTCATGTTGATCGGCAATTCGGAGACTGGTTCGCATTAGCCTGACAGCACCCTTAATACCCCAACGGAACCCTGTTGCGATCGACGCCGGCCGCAAACAGCGGCTTCAAGCTCGTGTAGTTTTTAGTGATAACAAGAGAGCGTAAACTCGTGTAGTTTTTAGTGATAACAAGAGAGCGTAAACATGAAGCCTGAGAGGGAAAACTTCGAACCGGATAGACCTTTCAGGTTGCTCATCGTTGACGACGAGCAACTGGTTTTGAATGAACTGGTCGAAACTCTGGAACACAGCAATCTCGTGACCAGTACTGCTGAAAACGCAGTGGAAGCTTTCGCCAAGATCGACCGCGATGGACCGCCGGATATTCTTCTGACAGATATCGTAATGCCGGAGATAGATGGCCTGGATTTTGTTTCCAGGCTGCTCGAGTCTCTCCCCGAAGGGCACCATTGTGCGGTGATCTTTGCTTCGGGCAATGCGAACGTTTCCCACGTCGCAACCGCCCTCAGGTTGGATGCCATAGACTTTATCGAAAAGCCGATGAGCAGGATGCGGGTGAGAGAAGCCATCGATAACGCGCGACAAAATCTCCTTTTGCGCCGGGAAAAGGAGGGTAGGCAAATGCGCCTGCTGGCGGAAATGCAGACCGTTCGGGACCGTGCGAACGCGCTCATTGAGGACTTTTCGACCCCCGAACCCATCCGCACCCCTTATTGTAGGATGGCAAAAAAGGATGCAAATGCGCCGGAAGATAAAGACTCTGCCGAGTTTTACAGCAACTACCTGGCGTCGATACGACAAATGGAATCGGCGAAAAACGGCATTGTGGGGTCGGTCGCCTCTGACCCCGATAACTGGAGCATGCTGACCGAACTGTTAAGGATGCATATCAAGGGCGAGCCTGTGACTGTCACGAGTTTGTGTTGCGTCACGAATTGTCCCCAGACCAGTGCGCTCCGCAAGATAGAGCAGATGGAAATGTCGGGGCTTGTCGAGCGCAGGCTCGACGAGGACGATCGCCGCCGCCGGGTCGTAGCGCTGACCCGGGAGGGTCTCGAACGCATTTCCAGATATCTCACCTCTGTCTCCCATCACCTGAGGTAGCTCCATGTTTTCCAGGGAAATCTCCCCCCGACCACCTGCAAACTACATTGCTTACAAAGCCCCTGATGTGCTGATCGTCGATGACGAAGAGTATGTGTGCCGGGAGTTGGTCGAATATCTCCGCGGTCGTGGCTTCCGCGCCAACTTTGAAACAGACCCGCGGTCCGCGATAGCGACTATCGAGCGCGACCCACCGCTGACAATTTTGGTAGATATCAATATGAGCGAACTAAACGGGACCCGGGTGGTCGAGCTTGTCCAGAATCTTGGCTTCAACGGGGTTGTTATCCTGATGTCAGGTGACGTGGATTCTGTTTATCGCGCCACAGCTGACAGGGTGAACGTATTGCATGTTCTGGAAAAGCCCATCCCCCTTGAAGTGCTGACACGCTTCCTTCGGGGCGCCCTGGCCGCCAAATCGCGGGTTTCCCCGGGCAATGGAGAGGTAGAATGAAAGGGTGCAGTATAGGACGCCCTTATCTCGCAGCAGGCAACGTTTTCGCCATCCCGTTCGTTCTGTGAAGTACGTCAACCCAACAGTCGATGGCCCGGAAACCGTCGCCAGACATATTGGCGGCTTTTATCTGTTCCTTGTCTCGGTGGCATTGGGCATCGGGGGATACCTGCTCAATCTGGTCCCGATCGAACTTGGATTCGGCCTGTCGTTTATCCTTGGAGGGGTTTTTGCCCTCGGGCTGGCGCGATTGTGTTTTTGGCCGGCAATCCTGTGTGCGGTTCTCACCGGTGCGGCAACACACCAGATCTGGGGGCACCCAATTGCTGCGGTTGTTTTTGTGCTGGACGTGGCCTTCGTTGCCTGGTTGGCGCGTCGTTCCCGTATGTCCTTCCTATTTCCCGACGCCGTATTCTGGCTTTGCGTGGGAATCCCCCTTGTTTGGATCGGATACCGACATGGGCTCCGCATGCAGAGCGATGCAGCAATGGCTGTGGCCGTAAAACAGGCCCTGAACAATATTTTTCTGTCGTTGGCAGCCCAGATCTTTTTTCTCATTTCGAAAAGTCTGCTGATCGCGCGATCGCGTTACCGCTATGTGGGGATCGCAAGACCCACCGTGACCATCCGGGATTTTCTAAGCGCTATAATGGTATCGCTCGTTGTGCTTCCCGTTCTCGTGGGGTTGGTCTTCTCGTCGCATTGGCGCTTTACCTTCGAAGCGCAATCGGCAAGGGACCGCCTGGAACAGGCCGTCAAAATGATGAAGGCCAATGCGGTTAACTTCAATAGATCCATGTCTCGCTCGGCAGAACTGTTCCTGGCTCAGAGTGATGCTGAGGGAGATCTCGTGCGGGACGGGTCTGCCCTTATCTACGTCGGCGATAGTCGGGTACTTTTCCAGCAGAACCTCATTGATGTGGGAGACGGACGAGTCGTTCCGACGCCAAGCTGGGAGGTGCTTCCTGTTGCGGCGTTATCCCGCCTCGTCGATCTACACAACTTTGGGAAAATCAATCGTCCCCTTTCAGGGGATGGCACACTTTCACACATCTCAAGCCCGACAACAGAAATCGCAAAATCCACTATACAACTTTGGGTGCCCATGTCCACCCTGGCGCACTGGATCGATGACCATCTAGTGGACACGGAGTTGAGTTTCGCCTGTATAGAGCCGTGCGAGAAGGACCCGGACTTGAACAAAATGTTCGAATCGATACCCGACGGTACGACTGTCCTTGTTCTCGACCGCAAACCAGGTCGGTCGCTCATGCAGAACTGGCGCGATGGATACTATTATCAAGCGCTGCAATTGACAGACTCTGCAGGCATGGGCGGTCGTGCATTGATGCGAATTTCCCTTAAAACATTTTACGACCGTTTGGCCCAAGAAACGCTTCACGAATCGTCGATCGCATGTTTTCTCGTATTTGCTGGGCTGTTCTTGCAGTCGGCCGCGACGACGAGAATCAACCGCAGCCTTGCAGCATTGCCAAAGGCCGTTGAGGCGCTGGCGACAGGCAGGGAGGACGTGACCCCCGTCGATCAGGGTCAATATTTTTCCGAGATTTCGCTGGTCCTCGATGAAGCAACGGCATTCGCAAAAAACCTGGCTCTCGCGAATGCCGAATTGCAAGACACTCGCGATCTTCTCGATAATATCATGACGTCCAGTTCGACGATCTTCTTTGTCTTCGGTATTCAAGGGGGAAATTTGTCGGAACGCGCTGCCTACACCAGCAGGAGCATCGAGAAGATATTGAGGTTTCCGCGTGGGCAGGCCAAGTTAGCCGATTGGTTCGATTCGCTTGTTCATCCGGAGGACAGAGACCATCTTCTCGAAAGCCGGTCCGAGAGAAATCGCGCCCTTGTAGAAAAAGGCTCCTGGAATACCCAAATCAGAGCGCAAACCGGAGAGGACGTCTGGTCAACTTTCGAGGTGAGGATGTACATTTCTCCGTTTCCCAAAAATCTGCTGATTGACCAAAATGATATCGAGGTCTTCTGTATTATGACCGACGTGTCGACGCGCAAAAGGGCAGAGGATGAGCGCAAGGAGGCACAGCGACAGCTGGAGCACAGCAGGCGGCTTGCAGATATTGGCTCCTTGGCCACCGGCATTGCCCATGAACTCAACCAGCCGCTCAATATCATAAAACTCGCTTCCACCAATCTCTCCGACCGGATTGCCGCGGACGACGTGGACAAAGATACCGCAATGTCAAAGCTTGAAATCATTATCGGGCAGGTAAACCGGGCAGCGAGCATCACCAATCACATGCGCCTTTTCGGGCGTGCTGACGCCATGCCGGTGACGGAAGTGTCGTTGCAGGACTTGCTGGCGGACCTGTTGCCCCTGTTTCAATCCCAGCACTCCTTGAAACAGATAACAGTGAAGGTCGATATGCCTGTGTATCCCGTGACAGTGCTGGCCGACGGAGTAAAGCTGGAACAGGTGATCTCCAACGTTTTGATGAATTCCTGCAACCAAATCGAAGAAAAGAGGGAGCTGGAAGGCTGGGACGGGCGTAGTGAGGAAATCAACGTCCGGGTCTTCAGCGACGAATGGGTGACCATTCAAATTTCAGATCGCGCCGGGGGCATTGATACTGAACTTTTGCCGAGGATCTTCCAGCCATTCGTGACCAGCCGTTCGCCCGGAAAGGGGACTGGTCTGGGGTTGTCGGTCGCTTATGGAATCGTAAAGGAGATGAATGGTGAACTCACGGCCCGAAACCACGGCGACGGTGCGACGTTCACAATCAGGCTGCCGCGCACAAGGTCTGTTTCGTAGGGTCGGTCCTTGATGTCGATTCAGAACAGGGGTGCCTTGACAGTGCTATTGGTGGACGACGAGATTTTTCTCGTTGACGAACTCGCCGAGTATCTATCGAAACGAGGGTTCGGGGTCCTGAAAGCCTACGGTGCTCGGGCAGCATTGGAGATACTCGCGCGGGACGGCGGTGAAGCAGTAACGCATCTGATTCTGGACCTGCGCATGCCAGACATAGACGGCTTCGGTCTTTTGGGGCTGATCGACCGCCCGCGCCTGGCCGAACTGTTCGTGATTACGGTTTCAGGTCATGCAGCGATTGAGGACGAAGTGCGCGCAAAAGCGCTTGGTGCGGATGTCTTCCTGAAAAAGCCGTTTTGCCCGGAGGATATACTTGGTCTACTTCACTGAACAGCTTTGGCGATAGATCGTTTCGAGTCCGGGAGCGTTGGCGGGATCAGTCAGGTAGGTCCGGTTCAAGCAGAATTGGCCTAGGCCAACCGTTTCTGGAGTCGATCGCCTCAAACTGTGATCTGAAGCCGTTGATGTCGGCGATCAAGGGACCCCTGCAGGCTTTTGCGGGCGTTTTGTCGATGGAGACATGATGCTCCTCGGACTGGCTTCTTCCCCGGAATTCAGGATTAGGCGTTCGGGCAGCACAAAAGGCGAATGCCGCGCCAGGTTGTCTCCACAACTGATCTGCTTTTCAAAGACCGGCTGGCCGGAGATCTATTAGGTCCGAAATCGGATTATATTGACCAATTAAGCGTTGTTTCTGGGGGTGAATAAGGGGTCCCTTTTCCTGCGTGCGAGGGCATTATCGGCTTAACAAAGGAGTAACGGTAAAGGGACTTTCTCTGTCAACCAGAAGCACGACAGCGAAGAATGAACGACATTCAAATCGTGTCGCGAAGAACGATCTTGAAGATTCTGTCAATTTCTTTCGTGCCTTGATGATTTGTATACCCGTGTCTCTTCTGCTTTGGGGATGCGTGCTTTGGGGGCTATTCCAAGTTTTCTAAAGACTGGCTTCGGCATCCTGGCTTGGGTCACGTGCGGCCCCTCCTGTAGAAAAGCCCGATGGCGCTGGCGTGGCGAGGCCGTCAAGAGGGTTGATATTGGGTGCCGCTCTCTCAATAGGGATGTTGACCGGCGCGGCTTTGAAACCTCGGCCAAAGAGATAATATGTCATTGGCTGTCCGGACCGACCCCAATCGTAAGTACAGCCAAAAGCGGACTGTCTGCAGACTAACCCGGACAGAACGCGGAAGGGCGGCGGCTCATCCTACCCGTGCCGTCGCCCTCTTTTCTTTTGAGGCACATGCCAGTTGTTCGCATTGCGCTGACATCTCCGCCAATTACGCTTTCTGACATGGTTTGACGACAAGAACAGACATTCGTCTTTCCGCCGGGGAGACCTGTAGGCGAAAATCGGGCGGGGAAACCGCATCAGCCGTTGTGCCGGCCGGAAGGGGCAATGCCGGAATGCTGGGCTGTGAAAGCCCTGTGGAGCTTCGGCTCAGCCCACGCTTCGCTCCGCCCTCACTTCAATGTCGACCGTCATCTCAAAAGCCGTGACACCTTAAAGCCGAAGGGCTGGACCCCGTGGCCGGACGGCGCCAACCGACGGTGTGAGAGCCGTATCCTGTGGAAATGCGGAGAATCTCAAGGATGGGTCCGGCGCGATCAATGTTTCCGCTACATTCATCGGGCGATTTGGAGCGGCCCGTATGTCTGAAGGGCGTCTCGGGTCGTCGCGAGATCGGCCTCATCGGAAAAATCCGGGACCGGTTGATGTCGCGTTGTTTCAACCGACCATATTAATCGAAATTAATTCAGGTATCCTGGAGCTGTTGAGCATGGACTAATGGGCGTGCAGGAAATGCCACACCCCTCCGATCAGAAGCAGGAATCGACGCTATCGATGTTACCCGACTATGCACATAAGTGGTGGAATAGCAGATCTAAGCTCGTGTCGTCTGCGATGAACTCGTCCTCGAGGCGATATGAAAGGGACCGCGGAAGGCATTCGTCCATGATTATCTGCTACACAAAGAACGCACTTTAAACGAACGCACTTTGAGCAGAGTTTTTATTCTGAGCCACTGGATGTACCGGCACTATCGGTCGTGTCGGTGGAACCTGCCGTCTCGCTCGTTGACTGAGCTGTGGTGGAACTCGTTTCAGAGTTCGTTGACTGAGATGTGTTCGTTGACTGAGATGTGGTGGCACTCGTCTCAGAGAACGTATTGCTGTTTGTTGTCGCAACCTTATCGCCGATGGTGATTGTCGTTTTCTGCGCCTCGTTTTCCCAACCCTTCTGCACGACCTGCAGGGTTGAGGTGTAAAGGTCTATCGCCTCCTGCTTCGTGAGTTGGTAGTTGGTCGAAAATTCACATGCACGGTAGAAAAGTTCCCTTGCCAAGAGGACTGCAGGTGTTCTTCCTGCCATTTCTTCGTCGCCAGCGTTATCCTGGATGCCTGATTTCTCAGCGTCGTTTTTACCGACGGAAACTATCGAAATGGATATGTTGCCGCCGTCCTCGCGTTCGAACGCCGCGTCTGCGCCGCGTCCGAGACATACTTTTCTGATTTTATCCGGGTGCTGCACGATGAGTGTGCTGATGCTCGGCCCCTCCGAAATTGTACCCCCATCAGGGAAATCTCTGGAGTCGATGAATGGGCCGATCGATTCCGCGCAGCCCATGAGAGGGACGAAGAGGAGGAACGCAAATAACTTTTTCACGGATTACCCGATAACATGTGGTGGGAGGGCCGAGATAGCGGGCCGGAGCGTGGGTCCAAAGCCCGGCCCGCTATCGGAAGCTCAGGATCAGATCTTACTGCAAGACTCGTTAACGATCGGATTGATCATGTTCACGGTCATCTTGCCTCCATGTTTACAGACGGCATAAAGCACCACGGCACTCGCATCGCAGGCTGCCGATGCCATCCCGCTGGTTTCCGCATCCAGGGCAGCATTACACGAGACACCGACTTCCGCTGCGGCGACCTTGCAGGCTTTTCCGACGACCGCTTTGAGGACCGCCGGCATTGCCTTGCGACACGCTACAGCGGCCTCGTGTTTAGCAAAATTCGCCGTCGCTTTCGCCGCCTTTTCGGTATCGGTGGCGACCACGTGCGCCACATGGCTGACGGCATGGGTTGCTTTGTGCCAGGCATGGCTGAACCAGTTGGCATTGGCGCTGCCTGCACCTGTGAAGGTTACGATTGTCAGAACTGAGAGAATTAGTGAAAACTTGTTAAGCATTTGGAGCTCCTATGCGGATTTGTTTGACTGAAGAGGGTAGAGATTTTTTCACTTTATCTTGTGCCAGAGATCAGCCGCCTCATGTTCCCACTCGTGAACATGACGCTGCACGCCGCCGACGATCACGTGAGTGGAATGCACTACATCATCGTGAACGTTGCCGCCCATGAGTTCGAGGGCGGTGTGCAGGTTCCCCTGAGCGCAATGCGCTGCGATTTCCGAGTACTTCTTTTGAGCAATAGCCTTTTCTTCCAAGGCATGATGCGCCGACACTAGGCACATCTTCCGTGCGGCTTTCAGCGTGTCGCTATTGACGACCCTCTCGAGATGATGAGCCTCCACGCCGATTTTCGACATCTCTGATTCCATCGACTCGAACGGGTTTGCTGAAGCCGAAAGGCAAAAAAAAGTAATAGTCGATGCCACAGTAGCAAACAAAGCCTTTTTCATATTGCGAAACTTTCCATTGGTTTATAATAGTTTAAGATATTCACATTTTACATTTAAAGCGATGGGGTGCTATTCGAGATCACACCATAAAGTACTGCGTTCGCGGCATTTTGGTTCGATATTGGAGTCTTCCAGTGACCTATTCCCCAGTGACCTAAGGGGTAGGGACATTGAGCCGGGGCGGGGGGGGGGGGCATTGTAAGACTGGGTCATGAACCCAAAAAAGGGATTCCTGAATCGGCCTTGATGTGATTCAAGCTTCCAAACGGCGGTGTCAGAGCAAACGGCTTGAGACAAAACAGGCCGTTCGTTAGCCTCGTCTGATGAAAGACCCCTTCCGTTATTTCAACCTGTCGCCCGAGATTATTCGCCTGACGGTGATGATGTACGTCAGGTATCCGCTGGCGCTGCGTCAGGATGAGGATATTTCTGGTCGAACGCGGCATTGATATCTGCCACGAAACGGTTCGGTTCTGGCGGAACCGGTTCGGTCCAATGTTTGCTGCAGAGATCCGGAAGCGCCGGGTTCAAAGTCATTCGTAATCGCGGTTGCGCTGGCACCTGGACGGTCGCTGGCTGAACGACCGGGCTGAAAACTCACATGAGCCGTTTCAGCGAAGAGAGGGCGCGATGCCAAAATTCAGGGGCGTGAAAACCAGCAAAAGGCCGGCTCCATTCACGCTTCGATCCACAATCACTTCAATCTCGACCGTCATCTCAACAAACGCGAAAGTTTCAAACAAGATCGATCAGCTGCCCTGGCCGAATTGCGCTAACTAGTGGCGTGAAAACGAAGTTGCCTGCCATTTCGGAGACTGGTTCCCATTGGACTGACAGCCCCGCCAACTAGTCCCGGCATTTGCCGTTTCCGGAAGTATTTCCCTGAAAACCCCGGTATTCCCGGGTATTTGCCGACGTTGGGCACTGTCAAAGCAATCGGGGTTGATACGGAGAAGAGTCGTTCGTAGCTTCGTCGGATGAAAAATCCGTTCCGTTATTTCAACAGTTCGCCCGAGATCATTCGCCTGACGGTGATGATGTACATCCGCTACCCGCTTCCGCTGCGCCAGGTAGAGGACATCTTGTTCGAGCGCGGAATTGATATCTGTCACGAGACGGTGCGGCTTTGGTGGAACCGGTTTGGTCCGATGTTTGCTGCCGAGATCCGCAGACGCCGGATTCATCATCGATCGTATTCGAACTGGCGCTGGCACCTGGATGAGGTGTTCGTGAAGATCAACGGGGAGACGCACTATCTCTGGCGTGCCGTTGATCAAGAGGGCGAAGTACTTGAGGTTTTTGCGACGAAACGGCGGGATCGCAAGGCGGCGCTTCAGTTTCTGAAGCGCGCGATGAAACGCTACGGTCAGCCAACAGTGATCGTGACGGACCGACTAAAATCTTACCGGGCGGCAATGAAGGTGATCGGTAATTCTGCCGACCAGGAGTATGGTCGCTGGCTTAACAACCGGGCCGAAAACTCACATCAACCGTTCCGTCGAAGGGAAGGGGCAATGTCGAAATTCCGGGACGTAAAGACCCTGCAAAAATTCGCTTCCGTTCATGCCTCGATCCATAACCATTTCAACCTCGACCGTCAGCTCACTCCACGCGAAACTTTGATCATCTGCCCTGGCAGAATGGCGCCAACTGGCGGCATGAAAGCGAGGTCGTGAGCAATTTCGGAGACTGGTTCGCATTAGCCTGACAGCACCCAGGTCAGTGCTGCATCCTTATAATCGACCATTAAGCTTCGCCGCGCGTGTCCACAAAACCACGAATGCTGGAGAAAATCGTGTCAATGTTTTGGGACAAGTTCTCGGCTAGCTCCAATGCCTGCTTTGCTTGGCCATTCAGGCAGCAATCTTCGATTCTGCCAACTGTGTTTGCGAGTGCAGTTGCCCCGAAGGTTGCACAACTGCTGCGCATCGCATGGGCGGCAGATTCGAGGTTTTCGATATCCTCTTCAACCCGGGCCTGTTCAAGCTGGTTCAGACGCTTTTTTGTGTCGACGATAAATGACTCAATCACCGTGATCAGATCCGCATGATCAATTTGATCGGCCAGTTCCTCGAGTACTGCGACGTCCAGGACCGTGCCTGCGGGACGTTCATCCGTTGCGGGCGTATCCGGTACCTGTAGCGCATGGGCATGACGCCGGTGTGACCATTCGTCCAAGATGCGGAGCATCTGAGGCCGCACGATAGGTTTGGAGAGATAGTCATCCATTCCGGCCTGAATAAACCGCTCTCTGTCACCTTTCATGGCGTAGGCGGTCAGCGCAACGATCGGTGTGTCGCAGACCGGGCGAGCCAGTTTCCGAATTGCCGCCGTTGCCTCGAGGCCATCCATTTCCGGCATCGAGATGTCCATGAAGACGATGTCGTAGCGGCGGGCGGTGACGGCTTCGATCGCTTCGACGCCGTTCAGCACTGTGTCTACGTTATGGCCGAGTTTCTCCAGCATTTTGCGGGCGACGAGCCCGTTTGTCGGGGTGTCGTCTGCGACCAGGACGCTGAGGCGTTGGGCGGTGCGTTTGGGTTGGTCGACGGGGCCGATCTCCGGCAATTCTTCGTAGGTACTTGCATCACCTTCTGCGACCGCGACGGGCACATGGAACCAGAAGGTGCTGCCATTTCCTTCACGGCTTTCGACACCTATCTCGCCGTCCATCATTTCGGTCAACCGGCGAGAGATTGCGAGACCAAGCCCGGTGCCGCCGAATTTCCGCGAATATGAGGGATCCACTGTAGTGAATTCGCGGAAGAGGTCTTCATGTTTGTCTTCCGGAATACCAATCCCGGTGTCTTCTACCTTGAAAGTAAGTGTGGTCGCATTATCATGGTTAGCAGGGGCCGCCGAGAGTGTAATTCGTACAGACCCTTCATCGGTGAACTTCACCGCATTTGATCCGAGATTGAGGAGTATCTGGCGAATTCTGCCCTGATCGCCGACGAGAAGCGGTGGCACATCCCGATCGATGTTTGTCGACAGTTCGATCTTCTTTTCGGCCGCGGCGGGGGAGAGGACGTCTACAATGGAATCCACCAAGGGGCGAATTTCGAAAACTGCTTTTTCGAGCTCGAGTTTGTCGGCCTCCATCTTCGAGTAATCGAGAATATCGTTGATCAGGTCGAGCAGGCCTTCGCCGGATGTACGCGCCGCCCGGACAAACTCCTCCTGCTCGCTATCGAGGGGGGTGTCGTCGAGGAGACCCAGTAGTCCGATTACGCCATTGAGTGGCGTGCGGATTTCATGGCTCATCATCGCAAGGAAGTGGTCCTTGGCGCTGTTCGCGATTTCCGCCCGTTCCTTTTCCTGACGTAGCGCCTCTTCGGCATTTTTCCGGTCTGTGATATCGCGCAGATAGCCGATGAAAATCTGGCTATCGCCGCGCGGCGCGACATTGATCGCAAGTTCCGCCGGAAAAAAGGAACCGTCCGCGCGCATCCCTTCGATCTCCACGCGTCGACCGAGGATGGGGCCGTCTCCGGTTTCCAGATACTTGGAAAAACCGGCGGTATGGGCTTCATGAAACTTCGGCGGCATCAGCAGCTCGTGCATCTGGCGGCCGATAACATCTTTCCGGACGTGGCCGAATGTTTCCTCCGCGCCCGGGTTGAATTCGATAATCTTGCCCTCGGAATCGATCGCAATGATGCAATCCAGCGCCGCGTCGATCGTTTGACGGAGCTGTTCCTCGCTCTGGCGAAGCGCTTCTTCGCGCTGCTTAAGTTCCGTTACGTCGGCCCGAAATCCGACCGTCACTCCCTCCTGTGTGACCCGTTCTCCGACCCGCACCCATCGGCCATGGGGCAATTGTTGTTCCATGACCCCGGACGGATTGCGGTGACGCTTCATCCGTTCTTCGATCCATTCCTCTTCCTGACCGACGGCGTCTGTATACTGGCCCCGCTTGACGCCTTCACGGATGATTTCCTCGAACGACACGCCGGGTTTGATGAACTCGGCGCTCGCATCGTAGATTTCACGGTATTTCTGATTGCACCAGATCAGCCGATCATCTGTGTCGTAAAGGACAAAACCATCGGGAACCGCCTCGATCGCATCGCGCAGTTGCTGCTGGGAATCACCGGCGCTTTTCTCCCCCGCCTCTGCCCGGGATATCGCCGACCTCAGTTCCGCTTCGACCTTTTGCTGCTCATCCAACCTGCCCGCAAGAACGCCTTCCTGGCGTTGTGCCTCGGCGAGCTCTTCCGCTTTTGCGAGGACAGGCCACACCACCATTCGCTGGTAAAGCAGGGTGCCCGGGATAACCAACAGAATGATCGGCAAGAGCGTCGCAGCGACCAGCCAAAGGACGTCTCGCGCCACCTGTTCGGAGAGATAGGCTTTACTGAGGGCGTACCGCACGCTGATCCGCCGCGAATCGATGTTCAGGCCGATTTCAACGAAAGTGTTTTCAGGGTTTTGCGTGCATTCCCGAACCGGCCAGACGGATTTTTCTCCAGTTGCATGGGCGAGAACCAGGCACGCGAGGCGCTGATCGAGACCGGCAGCCACCAGTATGTCGGGAAGTGCTTCGCCTGAGTTTTTAGAGGCTGGCGCGCCTTCTGCGCGCAGGCCCAAGGCGAGCGCGTTCGAGATGCCAAGCGAGGTGCTGGATTGATACCGCTCGCGATACCGGTCGATATAGAAAAGAATCAGTGCGCTTGCCGCCGCGTAATACACGACGAGTACCGCAAGGAAGAAAAGCCGCCTGCGGGTTGTCCAACGCGACATTCAGAGCAGCCGTTCGAACAGGCGGAAAAACCGGTTCCGGTTTCCGACCACGTAGTATTGCACGCGGAACGCACCCTGCGCCTTTGTCCTTCCCCCCTAAAACTGGGCCATTATTTTGTTCCAGATAGGGGAGATTTCGATGGCTCGGAAAC
>Ga0255756_1003789_pt1 | contig 15040 bp, 16 predicted proteins | sample 011ome_20_FD_179956 | JGI IMG/M metagenome (GOLD analysis project Ga0255756, IMG submission 179956) | Coastal salt marsh microbial communities from the Groves Creek Marsh, Skidaway Island, Georgia - 011509CT metaG (version 2) | ecosystem: Environmental > Aquatic > Marine > Intertidal zone > Salt...
TCACCGCGATTGCCGCGGTCGTTGCGGTCATTGTCACCGCGATTGCCGCGGTCGCGACGCTGGCCTCGGTCGTTCCGGTCGGCGCGATCATTTCGATCCTCGCCGGTGCGGTCGCCGTCATTGCTCTTGGCACGATCACCGCGGTCGTTGCGCGAGGTGCGCTCCGAGCGGTCACCCCGCTCTTCGCGATCGTCACCGTCCGACTTCGTCGTCGAGGTGTCAGCAATCGGAGCTGCGGATGTGTCCGATGCCGGGGCGCCGGCATCGCGGCGTGCTGCCCGGCGAGGTCGCTCGCCTGTGCTCGATGAGCCGCTGGAGGCGCCCTGCCGGTCGGCGATGGCGGCAACCAGATCGCCCTTGCGCATGCCACTGGCCCCGGAGATGCCCATCTGCTGGGCCAACTGCTTGAGCTCGGGGAGAAGCATGCTGGACAGGCCCTTGCCCTTGCTGGGTGCTGTGCCTGTCACGTCAGTATCCGTCACGTGGATTCCTTCGAGATTTGCCCTCATGATCGAGGGGGGTTCACCCTCGCCTTCGAGGGAGGTTTGTGGTGCTCCCGTGATACCGGGGAGCGAGCACCCATGCAGCGCAGGAAATGCCCTTGAGTGGGTGAGTTCTTTACGCGTGGTTCACGCGCTCCCGGAGATTCTCCGGTTTGGTGCGGCGAGTGTGTTTCTCAGCGCCCCCGAACTGCCATCAGGCTACCACTGCGGTGTGATCCTGACCCGCAGCGACCCTGTCGGAGGGGGTCGGACCGCTCGAGCATTGAATTCGGTGGTGTTCCACAGAGGCTCGCGACATCAGGCCAGAAGTGGCACTTCCCGGGCCCCCGTCGACGAGACCGCCACCTCACGGATGATCCAGTCCCCCTCATCCATCGACGCCAGCACATGCTCATTCGATGCATCGATGAAGGCCAGGACCGACGGTCCTGCACCCGAGATCACTGCGGGGACACCGGTCTCCCTCATGCGCTGCACGAGGGCAACCGAGTCTGGGTACGCACCGGCACGACTGGCCTGGTGGATGCGGTCCTCGGTCGCGGCCAACAGTCGTGTCGGGTCGACCGTGAGCGCATGGACGAGGAGTGCGGATCGGGAGATGTTCACCGTCGCCTCTGCCAAGGTGACCGACTCCGGCAGCAGCGTGCGCGCCTGGGCGGTCGAGAGCGCAAGCGAGGGCACCATCACGACGGGCCGCACCTGCTCATGGGCGGCCATGCGCACAGCGTCTGCTCGACCGTCTGCCTCCAGCCACGCAACCGTGAAGCCTCCGTGCAAAGCGGCAGCCAGGTTGTCGGGATGTGACTCCTGTCGAAGCGCCAGCTGCAGCACGTCATCGTCAGTCATCCGCTCGCGTCCGTCGTCGACCATCGCGCGCGCGAGAACGATGCCACCGACTATGGCTGCAGCAGACGAGCCGAGACCCCGACCATGCGGGATCGAGTTGATGCACCGCAGCACGAAACCTGGTGCTGCCACATCCAGCCAGTCGAATGCGGCCCGCATGGACCGGACCACCAGATGCTGCTCGTCCCGAGGCAACGAGGCCTCTCCCTCGCCGGAGATCTCGACGAGCACACCCTCGTCGTCGGTGGCCATGGCCACGAGATCATCGAAGACGGACAGGGCCAGGCCAGCCGCATCGAACGCGGGACCGAGGTTCGCACTGGTCGCCGGGACCACGACCCGCACAGCGTCGCGCCGCAGGTGACTCATCAGTCGACCAGGCCCAGAGCCCGTGCAGCAGCGTCGGCGTCGACGGGTACGACCACCGGGTCGGCTGCGCCTTCGAGTGCCCACTGCGGATCCTTCAGGCCGTTGCCCGTGAGCGTGCAGACGATCGTCTGGCCCGGGTCAAGCTGACCTGCCGCGTGCTTCTTGATGATGCCGGCCACGCTCGCCGCGCTCGCCGGCTCGCAGAAGAGACCCTCTCGGGAGGCCAGCAGGTGGTACGCGGCCAGGATCTCCTCGTCCGTCACTGCTTCGATGACGCCGTCGGACTCGTCACGTGCCTGCTCCGCCAGTTGCCACGATGCCGGGTTGCCGATGCGGATCGCCGTGGCGATGGTCTCAGGGGACTCGACGGGATGACCGAGGACGATGGGAGCCGATCCCGCCGCCTGAAAGCCCCACATTCGCGGCCGCGATGCCACGATGCCGTCGGCGGCGTACTCGCTGTAGCCCTTCCAATAGGCCGTGATATTGCCGGCATTGCCGACGGGAAGCGCATGGATGTCCGGAGCGAGGCCGAGCTGGTCGACCACCTCGAAGCTTGCCGTCTTCTGGCCCTCAATCCGTGCGGGATTCACGCTGTTGACCAGCTCGACGGGGAAGCGATCCGCGAGATCGCGAGCCACGCGCAGGCAGTCATCGAAGTTGCCGTCCACCTGAAGCAGCGTCGCGCCATGGACGATTGCCTGTGCCAGCTTGCCCATGGCGATCTTGCCCTGGGGCACGAGCACAGCACTGCGCATTCCCGCCTTGACGGCATAGGCCGCAGCACTCGCTGATGTGTTGCCCGTGGACGCGCAGATGACCACCTTGGCGCCAGCTTCGGCCGCCTTCGAGATGGCCATGGTCATGCCGCGGTCCTTGAAGGACCCCGTGGGGTTGGCGCCGTCGTACTTCAGCCAGACCTCGCTTCCGACCATCTCGCTGATCGTGCAGGCGTACACCAGCGGCGTGCCTCCCTCTCGCAGGGTCACGACAGGAGTTGCGTCCGTCACCGGAAGGCGATCCCGGTACTCCTCGATGAGTCCACGCCAAACATGCGCCATGACTACTCTCCTGCCTCGCCTTCGACTCGCATCACTCCGATCACCGCACGCACGGTGTCGAGGTCGTTCAGCTGGTTCACGGTCTGCCTGAGCGCGGCATCGCTCGCCAAGTGGGTGCGCACGATCAGGCCTGCATCATTGCCATGCCCGTCCTGTCGCACGACCTGGATGCTCACGCCGTTGTCCGCGAAGGCGGAGGCGATCGATGCGAGGACGCCCGGGCGATCCGCCACGTCGAGGTTGACGTAGTAGCGCGTTCGAGCATGACCGATCGACAGCACATCCAAGTTTCCGTAAGTGCTCTCCCCCGGTCCCCTGCCACCGACGACACGGTTGCGTGCCGCGGTCACCAGGTCGCCCATGACGGCGCTGGCCGTCGGGTCTCCACCGGCGCCCCGACCGTAGAACATCAGCTCGCCCGCAGCCTCCGCCTCCACGAACACAGCGTTGAAGGAGCCGCGCACGGCCGCCAGCGGGTGACTGCGAGGGAGCATGGTCGGGTGAACTCGGACGATGACACCGTCACCGGTGCGCTCGGCAACAGCCAGGAGCTTGATGACGAACCCCATCTGCTGAGCGGCACGGACGTCGTCTGCGGTCACCTGCGAGATGCCCTCGCAGTACACGTCGTCGATCGTCACACGGGTGTGGAATGCGAGCTCAGCGAGAATGGCAGCCTTGGCTGCGGCGTCGTGACCGTCGATATCCAGGCTCGGGTCAGCCTCCAGATAGCCCAGAGCCGTCGCCTCCTCGAATACGTCGCCGTATTCGACACCCTCCTCGTCCATCTTCGTCAGCATGAAGTTGGTCGATCCGTTGACGATGCCCATCACCTTGAGCACGCGATCGCCCGCCAGTGACTCGCGCAGGGGACGAAGAAGCGGGATGGCACCGGCCACGGACGCCTCGAAGTACAGGTCCACGCCATGCTTCGCTGCCGCCGCATAGAGCGTCGCGCCGTCCTCGGCCAGCAGCGCCTTGTTGGCTGTCACCACACTGGATCCGGAGGCCATGGCGCTGAGGATGAGATCGCGCGCATCGTCAATCCCACCGATGAGCTCGACGACGATGTCTGCGCCGCTGCTGGCCAGACTGGCGGCATCCGTGGTCAGCAGACCGGGTGGGACACCGTCACGGGATCGACCGAGATCGCGGACGGCGACCCCGGTGACCTCGACTGGGGCACCGATGCGCTCACGCAGCTCCTCGCGGTGCTCCACGAGCATGCGCACTACCGACGCTCCCACGGTGCCGCCGCCGAGGACAGCGATGGTCAAGGGGGGCATCTCAGGCATGGGCAAAGCCTCTCAGGTACCAGCAGTCCAGCCGTACGCGGGGATTGCTCCACCCCACGGGATCGTCACTTCACATGCGCACAAACCCAACGGCGCGCCTACCGACGACGGCCATGGGGAGGAAGACACTTCTGAGCAGGAAGGACGGGAGGCTCCCGTCACCGCAAGGAGGAGAAATGTCTCTCACGTCACGGAAGCTGGTCGCTGAGTTCGTCGGCACGTTCCTGCTCGTGTTCCTGGCCGTGGGTGCTGCCATCTTCGGCATCGGCGCTCTGGTGGGGGTCGACAAGACCGGGCCCGGATCCGGCGTTCTCGGTGTGGCCTTCGCCTTCGGACTCGTCCTGTTCGCCGTCGCCTACGCCTTCGGTCCCATCTCCGGCGGCCATGTGAATCCCGCGGTCACCCTCGCCATGCTCCTTGGCCGACGAATGCCGGCCAAGGAGGCCGTCGGGTACTGGGTCGTGCAGTTCCTCGGCGCCATCGCCGCGGCCGCCGTGCTGAGGCTGTTCGTCTCCTCCTTCGGCGTCACCGACTACACCGGTGCCCTGGGGACCAACAGCTACGACAACGGGGCCATAAACATGCCCGGCGCCTTCGTACTGGAGATGCTGCTCACAGCAGCGTTCGTGGTGGTGATCCTGCTGGTCACGGAGCGGGTAGCCGCCCCGGGCTTCGCCGGTGCGGCAATCGGCTTCACGCTGGCGCTCGTGCACATCGTGGGAATTCCGCTGACGGGCACCTCGGTGAACCCTGCTCGCTCCTTCGGTCCGGCACTGTTCGAAGGAGGCAGCTCACTCGGGCAGGTGTGGCTCTTCATCCTTGCGCCGCTTGTCGGCGCCGTCGTCGCCGTCGTCCTGTGGAAGCTCACGCGAACGGAGTCCGAGGAGATGGAATCCCTTGTCGCGGGCTCCGAGCGGGAGTAGCGACCCTCAGGCGCCGGGGTCCAGCCGCAGAAGGTCGTCCATCGACTCTCGTCGCAGGACGACAGTGGTGGCTCCGTTCAGCGCCGCCACCACAGCCGGGCGTGGCAGGTAGTTGTAGTTGGAGGCCATCGATCGGCAGTAGGCGCCTGTCGCTGCCACGGCGAGAAGGTCACTGGGGACCAGGTCCGAGGGAAGCCAGGCGTGTCGCACCACGATGTCGCCGGACTCGCAGTGCTTGCCCACGACTCGGCACAGCATGGGCTCCGCGGTCGACTCCCGGGACGCCAGCGTGACGGAGTACTCGGCGTCGTAGAGAGCCGTGCGGATGTTGTCGCTCATGCCTCCATCCACGGAGACGTAGGTGCGGACTGCTCCACCATCCAGCTGAACCTGCTTGACCGTGCCCACTTCGTACACGGTGACGGTTGACGGCCCCACGATCGCCCGACCCGGCTCGAACGCCAGCGACGGCATAGGGATGCCCTCCTGAGCGCATTGCTTGCCGATCACATCACCGATCTGCCTCGCCATGTCCGGGACGTCGAGGGGGTCGTCGGTCTCGAGGTAGGCAATGCCCATGCCACCGCCGAGATTGAGCTCTTCCACCTCGATGCCCTGCTCATCCCAGATTCGCTGGGCCACAGAGACGATTCGCGATGCTGCGACCTCGAATCCCGCAGCATCGAAGATCTGCGACCCGATATGAGAATGCAGCCCCCGGAAGTCAAGGCTGGGCAGCTTGGCGATGCGACGTACGGCTTCCTCGGCTGCGCCGGATGTGACGGAGAGCCCGAACTTCTGATCCTCGTGGGCCGTGGCGATGAACTCATGCGTGTGCGCCTCGACGCCCAAGGTCACTCGCACGAGAACGGATTGCACGACGCCAGCACGCGCAGCGGCATCCGCCACCCGCACGACGTCCTCGAACGAGTCGATCACTATGCGGCCGACCCGGGCATCCACGGCCGCCTCGATCTCCGCCATCGACTTGTTGTTCCCGTGCATGAGGAGGCGATCGCCTTCCACACCGGCACGCACCGCAACGGCCAGCTCCCCGCCGGAGGCAACGTCGATGCCGAGGCCCTCCTCCGTGACCCACCGGGCGATGGCCGTAGTCAGAAATGCCTTGGCCGCGTAGTAGACGATCCGGGCCCCCGACTCCAGGTAGGCACGCCGGTAGTCCCGTGCCCGTTGGCGGAGGTCCGCTTCGTCCATCATGAAGAGCGGGGTGCCGTAGTCAGCAGCCGCGTCGCGGACGTCCACCCCAGCAATCTCCATGGCTCCTTCAGTGTTGCGGCCACATGACGAAGGCCACACGCGCGCGGAGAGGGCATTCATGGATTCGATCGACACGGGGCGTGCCAGGCTCCCGTGGTCCATCGTGACATCAGCGTGGAGAGGTCCGGCCGGGTGAGCGCGCATGGTTACAAGGCTAGGCGGTACTCAGTCGGTTGGCGTGGAAGCCCCGGCAACGCCCTGTCCGTCAAGGAGCCGAAGGATCTCCAGACCAGCGACGTCGAGGTCCGGCGCAGGTCCAGGCTCGCCACCTTGGGTATCCAGTTCAGAAACACCGTTGACGCCCTGCGCGGTTCCCGACTGAAGGCCGTCGGGATTCTGCTGCGCATCCGCCATGGCCTGTGCTGACGACTGTCCGAGGGTGGCGTAGTGCGTCGCCATGGCCTCCGCGGGCCCCTCGCCCAGGACCTTCACATTGGCCTGGGTCACGGAGTCGGTGATCTGGGAGTCGACGGTTCCGTTGTCGATGAGGATCGCTGCCGGTCCGTCATTCGGCACGTCTCCGCCGGCTATCCGCCACCGGACCGATCCCGATTCAGTCCACGCTGGGTCCGCGAGAGTGGTGAACACGGGAGATCCAGAGGCGACACTCACAGCCGCATTCGGCGGGTCGGACACGAAGCCCATCGGGGTCCACAGCGACACGAGGGTCTCCGGCTCAACATCGAGGCGGACCCGTGCAGGGCGGTCGGCGAAGAGAAGCGCATCCGAGGGATCATCGAGCCGCAGGTACTGCTCACCCGATCTGTCCTCCACCGTCAAGTCCCCCGACACGGCCATGAGCCACTGAACCTGATCCGGTGACGGGTCCTGTGTCGCGGCACTCCCGCCCCCACAGGCAGAGAGGGTCAGACAGATCGCGACCGCACCCGCCATCGAGAGGAGGCGGGAGCGGGCCTTCACATCCGCTCCGGGGAACTCACACCCAGGAGGTCCAGGCCATTGGCCAGGGTCTGCCTGGCCGCGGCGCACAGCCACAGTCGAGAGATATGGAGAGGTCCGACTTCCTCGTCACCGCGTGGCAGGACCCAGCACACGTCATAGAAGCGGTGGTAGGCGGTCGCGAGATCCTCGAGATAGCGAGCAACCCGATGAGGTTCGCGCAGTTCGGCAGCCCCCGCGACGATGCGCGGGAACTCACCGATCATGCCCAGCAGATTGTTCTCACGCTCGTGGTCCAGGATCGCTGGGTCGAATTCCGCACCGCGCCAGTCAATGCCCAGCTCCTCGGCGTTGCGCAGCACGGACGCGATGCGTGCGTGGGCGTACTGGACGTAGAAGACGGGATTGTCACTCGTCGCGCGGGTCATCTCCTCCAGGTCGAGGGTGAGCGGCGAGTCCGCCGGATAGCGAGCGAGTGTGTAGCGCGCCGCATCCACACCCACCTCGCCCACAAGGTCGTCGAGAGTCACGATCGTGCCCGCGCGCTTGGAGAGCTTGACCTCCTCACCACCGCGCGTGATCTTCACCAGCTGACCGATGAGGACCTCGACGTTCTCGTCCATGTCATCGCCAGCACATGCGGCAACGGCCCGCAGCCGATTGACATACCCATGGTGATCGGCGCCGAGCAGGTACACGTTGATGTCGAATCCCCGCGCGCGCTTGTCGACGTAATACGCGGTGTCGGAGGCGAAGTACGTGTACTCGCCATCAGCCTTGACAAGGACGCGATCCTTGTCGTCGCCGAAGTCGGTGGTGCGCAGCCAGATGGCACCCCCCTGTTCGAAGACGTGTCCCTGCTCGCGGAGCTTTGCCATTCCACGCTCGACGGCACCCGACTCGTGCAGGCTGCGCTCGGAGAACCAGACGTCGAAATGAGTCCGGAAGAGCTCGAGCACCTGCTGCTGCTGCTTCAGCTGCAGTCCGTAGGCGGCTTCGCGAAACGCCACGAGCTGCTGCTCCTCGGGCAGGCTGGTGATGTCCGGGCGCGCCATGCAGATGGCTGCCGCCAGGTCGAGGATGTAGCCACCGTGGTAACCGTCCTCCGGCACCGGTCGACCTTGGGCTGCCGCCATCACCGAAGCGCCGAACTTGTCCATCTGGACACCGCGGTCGTTGACGTAGAACTCCGTTGCCACGGTCGCCCCCGCCGCAGCCAGCACCCGGGCGATGGCATCTCCCACAGCCGCCCAGCGGGTATGTCCCAGGTGAAGCGGTCCTGTGGGATTGGCCGAGATGAACTCCACGTTGATGGTTCGGCCGGCAAGCGAGGAGCCGTGGCCCCAGAGCGAGCCTGCTTCCACGGCCGTTCGCGCCAGTGCGCCCTGTGCTGCACTGTCGAGGCGGATGTTGACGAATCCGGGGCCCGCCACCTCGGCCGAGGCGATGCCGGGCACCTGCCCGAGCCGTGCTGCCAGCTCGTCCGCGAGGGCGCGTGGGGCCATGCCCGCCGGCTTCGCCAGCGCCAGTGCGATGTTCGTCGCATAGTCACCGTGATCACGGCTCTTGGGCCGCTCCATGCGGACCTCGGGGACCACCATCTCGGGCAGGAAGCCCTCCCGAAGGAGGTCCGTCACGATGCTCGAAACAGCGAGTGCCAATGCGTCAGGATTCACATCCGGAGCCTATCCACGCCGGTTTGCCCCCCTCCGAGGACCCGAACGGCTATCGTGAAACGCAGGCAAGGCCAGTCAGCACCACTGTTCTGCGATGCTCGCCATGCGTGACGGGCATCGGTACTTCGAAGGATCTGCACTGCAGCGGGACAACGGTATGAGCGGCTACGCCGCGTGCCGGACGCCCGTTCGGCATGACGTCAGCAGTATCCGCAAGGAGAATGTGCATCATGGCTCAAGGAACGGTGAAGTGGTTCAACGCTGAGAAGGGCTACGGCTTCATCGCCCAGGCCGACGGCGGCCCGGACGTGTTCGTCCACTACTCGGCTATCCAGTCGGACGGCTACCGCTCACTCGAGGAGAACCAGCTCGTCGAGTTCGAGATCGTCCAGGGTCCGAAGGGTCCTCAGGCTGACAAGGTCAGCATCGTCTAGGCCCCGACCTGTCGCGTGGTAGCCGAGCACTTCGTCGCCACTCGACTCCCCCAAGCATCAGAAGGGCTCCACCTCACCGGTGGAGCCCTTCTGCTTGTCCGTCGCGGCCCCCCGACCGTTCCGGACAACCGGGTGATACCCCCGTCCCCCAGGCTTCAAACCTCATCCCCCCTGAGATTCATTCATGCGATTTGAACCGCTTCCCGGTTCAAATCGTGAGATTTCGGGGGAAACCGGTTCAGTTCTCAAGAACTGAACCGGGAAGCGGTTCAAATCGCATGAATGCCCGCGCGGAGGGGTGGGGGCACAATGGACGCATGGCTGACGATGACATCGAACGACTCCTCCGCGAACTGAACGCGACCTCGTCCGGAACACCATCCCCCTCCAAGGAGGTTGCACCCCGGTCCGGGGAGGTGGAACAGACGTCCGGATCAGGAGGTCGACTGGCCTTCTCGGTCGTCGCTGCCGGAGTCATGGGAGTCGGCGCGTTCGTCTTCGGCGTCTTCACCCCGTGGACGGGCGCCTTGGACATGGCTTTCGCCGGAGCCGGAGCCGCGTTCCTGACCGGCCTGATCGCCGGCCCGCCTCGCTGGTTCTCCTCGTGATCACGAATCCGACGAACGCCGCTCCGCATCTGCCTCGATGACGGCCCCCCACAGCAGGGCGACGAAGCACAGGTAGAGCCAGAGCAGGATGACCACCGCTGCGCCGAACACCAGAATCGCCGTGCTGATGCTGGTCGAGAAGCGCGTGAAGAGACCCACTCCAGCCGTCGCCGCAGCGATTCCCACGGTCGCGGTCCAGGCCCCTGGTGATAGCCATGACACGCTGGCCGTCCTGTCGGGCCCGTGTTGAAGCAGCCAGCGCACCGACACGAACACGAGCAACATCACCACGAGCCAGTCAAGAATCGGCACGCCCGTCGTGAGAGGCGCGTTCGCAAGGCCAAGCCACTCCAGCACCTGGGGCACGATGGTGAGCAGCACAACCAGCCCCACCCCGACGACCATGGCCACCAGTGTCACGACCGCCGAGATGGCCCGCTCCACAAGCCCACTGCGAGTCTCCAGAACGCCGAATGCCGTATTCATAGCCATGCGAAGGCCCAGAACCACCTTCGACGCTGCATAGACGGCGATCAGGGCGCTGATGACGGTGGTGATGGTGAACGAGCTTCCCGAGGCGGATTCCACCGTGCCCAGAAGCGCCTTGGCCGCCGGTTCGAGCGCGGCAAACGTGTCGGGGGCGCGCTGGGAGAGTCTCTCCAGCGCATCACGCACCTGATCAGGGTTCAAGAGGAATCCCGCCAGCGTTCCGAAGGCCAGAGCCGCCGGCGCCATCGACAGTGCCGCGAAGTAGGCCAGGCCACCTGCAGCCAGGGATGAGCGTGTCCGTCGGTACTCCGCGGACAGCCGGGTGCCATAGTCAGCGACTGCCGTCACCCGCGGATTCATAGGGGCCATCCTGTCGGACGACCGCCCACGCTCACCTGTCGGTGCGCTGATAGCCTGTGGCCGCCCGAGCCCCCGTAGCTCAGGGGATAGAGCGCCGGTTTCCGGTACCGAAGGTCGCAGGTTCGAATCCTGCCGGGGGCGCCACCGGATCTCTCGCGCTGACGCCCCGCCCCGCTTCGAGGACCAGTGGCTTACCCAGCCCGACATCTCCCGACCAGAGCCCTCTCGCATCCACCCGGCCACCGTGATTACACGGTGGTCCTCAATGCGCCTCCGAAGGGTCTGGCAGGATCGCTCCACGGAACATCCACACGAGGTTCCCGCCCCCGGTTACCGGCACCCATCGAGGCAGGTTCGAATCCTGTCGGAGGCGCACCATGGATAACAATCACGAGCGTTCACCTGCCCTGTCACAGTCGTCGGTCGGCCCTGCGCACTTCGCCGTGACGGGAACCAGCCTGTACCCGTACATCATCGCGATCTTCGTGGCGCTGCTGCTGCTGTCGAACATCGGAGCGACCAAGTTCATCGCGGTGGGCCCGCTGACGTTCGACGGCGGTGCCATCCTCTTCCCGCTCACCTACGTGATCGGCGACATTCTCAGCGAGGTGTACGGACTCAAGGCTGCGAGAAAGGCGATCGTGCTCGGCTTCGCCATGTCGATCCTGGCGGCCGTGACCCTCTGGCTGATCCAGATCGCCCCGGGCGCGGACTTCTGGGAGAACCAGGAGGCCTACGAGTCGGTTCTCGGCTTCGTTCCCGCGATCGTGCTCGCCAGCATCTTCGGGTTCCTGGTTGGCCAGTACTTGAATGCGTACGTCTTGGTGCGTATCAAGGAGCGGACCAAGGAGCGCCTCCTGTGGGTTCGACTCATGTCATCGACGGTCGTGGGCGAGTTCGCCGACACATTCGTCTTCTGCACGATCTACGGCATCGCCTTCGGCCTCACCCTGGGTGACTTCTGGAACTACCTGATCGTGGGATTCACCTACAAGGTGGCAGTCGAGGCGCTCCTGCTGCCCGTCACCTACCGGGTGATTCGCTGGGTCAAGCGGCGCGAGCCCACCTACGCGCTCGCCTCCTGACGTTCGAGGGATCGCCGCTCACACGTCGCGACCTAGGACCTCGTCACGCAGGTCCGTGAACGTGCCGTCGATGATGCTGGCTCGCACGCGGTCCAGGAGCCGCACGATGTAGCGCTCATTGTGGATCGTGGCGAGGGTTGCCGCGAGCATCTCCTTGGCCTTGAAGAGATGGTGGACGTAGGCGCGCGTGTAGTGACGGCATGTGTAGCAGTCGCACTGATCGTCAATCGGCGTGAAGTCACGTCGATAACGGCCATTGGTGAGGTGGAATCGCTTCACGGAGTGGTAGACCGTCCCGTTGCGTGCGTTGCGGGACGGCGCCACACAGTCGAAGGTGTCAGCGCCGCTGACCACTGCGGCGAAGACATCATCGGGCTCGCCGATCCCCAGCAGGTGGCGGGGACGGTCCTCGGGGAGCTCCTCGCACACCCAGCGGACGATCGTGCCGAGCTGGTCCTTCTCCAGCGCTCCCCCGATACCGAAACCATCGACGTCCAGCGCGGCAAGGTCGCGTGCCGACAGGCGCCGCAGATCCTCGTACTGCGCACCCTGCACCACGGCAAAGAGCGCCTGGTACGGCATCGCCACTCGTTCGCGGGTCAGACGCTGATGCTCTGCGACGCAGCGCTCAGCCCACCGCTGAGTGCGCTCAACCGACTGCTCCTGATACTCGCGGGTGTTCAGCAGGGTGGTGCACTCGTCGAAGGCGAAGATGATGTCTGCACCGATCTGGTGCTGCACCTGCATGGACACCTCCGGTGTGAACCTGTGCATGCTCCCGTCCAGATGGGACTTGAATGTGACACCGTCATCGTCGACGTGCGCAAGTCGATCCTTGCCCTCCGCGATGACATCGTCCGAGCGCTTCCGGCTGACATCCATCGCCAGGATCTTCTTGAATCCGACGCCCAGGGACAAGACCTGGAAGCCGCCGCTGTCGGTGATCGTCGGACCGTCCCAGCCCATGAAGCTCGCGAGTCCGCCCGCTTCATCGACGATGTCGGCGCCGGGCTGCAGATAGAGGTGGTAGGCGTTCGCCAGAATCACCTGCGCCCCGAGGTCGCGCATCGCCTCCGGCACGACCGCCTTCACGGTGGCCTTGGTGCCCACCGGAGTGAACGCGGGGGTCTGGATATCACCGTGCGGCGTATGGATGGTGCCAGCGCGCCCCAGGGTTCCCTCCAAGCGCCTGTCGATCTCGAAGCTGAAGCCGCTCATTCGCCCTCCGGGGCCAGGATGTCCATGGCAGGGAACAGCGATCGCGCCGGGGCGATCCAACTGGAAATGCGGTCAGCCGCGTCAGGACCCCCGCCACCGCACTCGTCCACGCTCACGTCGGCCAGCACTGCCGTCGACGCGACCACCTTGAGCCCGGATGACGTGCCGCCAACACAGCCCCCTGCTGCGGAACCCCCGGGTTCCTCTCTCACACCTGGCAGAGCCTCACCCCATCCGTTCCACACCTGGGTCGGCGTGGGGACCGCCTGCTGGGCGAGAACGTCCCCGTAGCTGTCGACCACGATGGTTGTCTCCTCCTTCGTGATGGTGATGACGAAACTGCGGTGGTACTGAGGAGGGACTGATGCATCGTGGAAGGAGTAGGTGATGACCGTGTCGTCGGGCAGGGTCGTCGACGTCGCCTGGGAGCAGCCCACGAGTCCCACCAGCACTGCAGATGACATTGCTCCGCTCATGACCCATGGGGATGGACTGCGCACGCTCTGACCCTATTCGGCGCCTCGTCGTCGCTCACACGTGGACAATGACGACATGAGCGACAGCGGCGAGTCCCCGGAGGTCGGCACGTCCATCACCGCCGCAGGCATCTCCACGAATGTCCACGTGGTGAACGGCCCCGACCCGGTGGCACCGGCGGTGCTCCTGATCCACGGGTCCGGTCCGGGGGTCACTGCGTGGGCCAACTGGCGGTTGACCATCCCTGCCCTGGCCGAACGCTTTCGCGTCGTGGCTCCGGACATCGTCGGATTCGGCTACACCGAGCGGCCCGACGACATCACCTACGACATGACCACGTGGACGGCGCACTCCATCGGAGTTCTCGACGCCCTGGGAATCGAGCGCTGCCACGTCATCGGCAACTCGTTCGGCGGATCCGTGGCACTCTCGTTGGCCATTCATCATCCTGAGCGCGTCTCCGGACTCGTTCTGATGGGGGCTGCAGGTGTTCCCTTCACCCTGACGCCGGGACTGGATGCTGTCTGGGGCTACCAGCCGTCCGTGCAGGCGATGGAGGAGCTGCTGGAGCTGTTTGCCTACGACCGGGGCCTGATCGGGCCTGACCTGGCTGAACTGCGCTTCCAGGCCAGCATTCGCCCGGGAGTGCAGGAGGCCTACAGCCGGATGTTTCCGGAGCCACGCCAGCAGGCGCTCGATGCCATCACGCATTCCACCGACGACATCGGTCGGATCGGGGCGCCCACCCTCATCGTCCATGGACGAGATGACGTGATCATTCCGCCCAGCAACGCCTACGACCTTCTGAACCTGATCGACGACGCGCAGGCGCACATCTTCGGCCGGTGCGGTCACTGGACCCAGATCGAGCACGCAGAGGCGTTCTCGGCCCTCGTGACCGACTTCCTGTCAGGGGTTTCCGCCTCAGAGTGATTCCGGAACGCGTGAAGCAAGGCCAGCGGCCAGTCTCGCGAAACCCTCATCGAGGCCAACCTTCGGAGTCCAGTCCAGAGCTGCACGGGTGGCCCGCTGGTCGAACCAGTGCGCCGTCGCCAGCTGCTCGGCCACGAACGACGTCAGCGGGGGCTCATCCGGGAGGTCACCCCACGTCCAGACCTGCTCGAGCAGGCGACCCGCCGGTCGGGCGACACCCAGCGGAACGGACCTTCGCGGCGGGTCAGCGCCACCCGCAAGAGCCATTCTTCCCAGCAGTTCCGACACCGTCCGCGGCTCACCGTTCGTGACGACGAATGCCTTTCCTCGAACGACAGGCAGGTCACATCTCTCCAGCGCCTGCGCAATGGCATCAGCTGCATTGTCGACATATGTCGTGTCGATGAGGGCGGCACCGTCATCGATGAGCACGAGACGTCCCGCTCGGGCTCGCTCGACGATGCGGCCGACGAGTTGGGTGTCCCCCGGCCCCCACACCAGATGGGGACGCACGACCGTGACGGCGAAGCCATCGGAGTCGGCCTCGAGAGCGAGCTGCTCGGCCATTGCCTTGCTCCGCGCGTA
>Ga0255756_1003790_pt1 | contig 15039 bp, 10 predicted proteins | sample 011ome_20_FD_179956 | JGI IMG/M metagenome (GOLD analysis project Ga0255756, IMG submission 179956) | Coastal salt marsh microbial communities from the Groves Creek Marsh, Skidaway Island, Georgia - 011509CT metaG (version 2) | ecosystem: Environmental > Aquatic > Marine > Intertidal zone > Salt...
GTTCGTACCCGACGGTTCGTCGGTAGTAATTGGACATGGCGGAGAGTGGACCGGCGAAGACTTTTAACAAAAAGGAGGACATCTTCGTCTCTCTTTGTTCTCTGCTAAACCTCTCTAATCTCTCTCTCTCTGTCTCTCTCTTACGTTTTTTGGGCAAAAAGAAAAAAAAAGGGCCATAGACGCAGGTAGGGTTTAATACCCTAAATAAAAAGTTTGTGTTTCGACGAGCAGAGAAAAAAGGAACAAAAAACACTTAATTAATTCTTTCGTCTCTGTTGTGTTGTTCTTGGTGTCGTCGAGGGAGAAGCGCGAAAGAGAGAGGTGGAGAGTCAAGAGCGAGAGAGAGAGAGAGGGAAGAGAGAGAGATGTTTTGTTCCACCACTTCTTCTTTGTCTTCTTCTTTGTCTTCTTCGTCCTCTTCTTTCAAGGTGAATGTGTTTTCGTTGGGAAAAAATCACGAAGCGAGGACGAATCCGACGCGCACTCACGAGAGAATTTTGCGAGAGGAGAAGAAGATTTCCTCCTCCTCCTCTTGGAAGAAACGGAGGAGGAGGAGGAAAAAGAGGAACACGAATGCGAAAAACAACAACGCGATAGTTGACGACGATGTAAACACCGTGGAATTGCAAGACGGGGTGATTGGAGCGAGAGACGCGCGATTGTACGCGCAAACAAAGAGAATGGAAGATTTGGAAACGACTTTGGTGAAGAAAAACGTCGAAGAAGACAAAGAAGACAACGAAGAAGGAAAGAGCAGAGATTTTTTACACGAGTCTCTCGGGATTACCTATCGCTTGGTCGAGAAAGGAAAACAACAAGATTTGGAGTGCGATTTAGACGCTCTGAACGATATATTCGTCTCGGTGAATTTCAGTCGACGACCGAACGATAAGCTGTACTTGGCGTTGGAGAAGAGTTATCTGTGTTGCTTCGCGGAGGTGGACGTGGAATACGAGACGCGAGCGTTGGATGTAAACAATAACTCGGTGGAGTCGACGAGCGTGGAAACGAGGAGAGAGGTTATTGGTTTCGCGAGAATGACCAGCGACGCCGCGTTTGTGGGGACGGTTTGGGATTTAGTTGTCGCACCGCCGTACCAAGGGAAAGGGATTGGGACCGCTATCGTCGAGAGGATGATTGCAAAGGCGAAAGAAACCGCTCCCGGGATGGTTGTGAATCTCTGCGCGGTCGCCGAGGCTGAAAATATGTACAAAAGAATTGGGTTTCGGAAAAACGAAGAGGAAGTCATCGCCATGCAATTTAATCCAGCGTTGCAGGCGATGAATCGGTTTCAGTCGGTTAACTTTAGCATTCAATAATAAAAGTAGCATTTGTAAAATATAAGAAAACAAGCGATTTAAATAAAATAATATACATCTCCCCGCAAAACTCTCTCTTTATTCCGAGGGTCCTTCGTTCGCCTTCTCCGCTTCGCTCTGATAAAAGACCAGCGCGAGCGCGGCAGCCAGCGCAGAACTGACCGCAAACTCACCTCTCGCCAGTTCAAAAATCACGACGATCCCCAACAACAGCTTTAGCAAAAAAAACGTCGCGCCTCGTTGCGTCTCCGCCAACGTCTTCTTCATCTTCTCGTCCGTGTTCATCGCTTCCTCGTCCGCTAACTTCCTCGTCAACGGATTCACCTGTTTCTCTTTCTTCCTATCCACGTCGATGGCGTTCACCCCTTTCTCTCTCCTCGACGCTCGGCTCGTCCCTCTCGCCAACTCCTCCGCCATCTGTCTCAACTCTTCCTTCAGCGCTTCGTTTCTCTTCTTCGCGATCTCGCTCTCCTCGGCCATCTTCTTCAACTCCGCGTCTAAATCGCTCGCGATTAATCCAAACTCCAGCGAGTTCTTATCTTGCATCAAATTCATCTCCCGATCGAGCTCTTCTTTCTTCTTCGTTGCCATCTCGTTTAATTTTTCTCGACCTTCTTCGAGTTTCTTTTCCGCTTCGTCTATTTTCGCTCTCAAGCGCAACTCTCTCTTGAGGACGTCCTCGATGTCCTCGGAGTTTTCTTTCGCCGCCGCGGAGGAGAAAATCGCGTCGATATCACCGATGGAAAGTTTGTTAATCTCTTCCTCGTACTCTGAGTCCTCTCTTTTGTTCTCGTTCTCGTTATTATTCATCGCGTCCGTTCTTCGTCCTCGTTGTTTCAGCCGTCGTTTTCCTCGTTCGATTTTTCCCAAAAACGATGATGTTGTTGTTGCGGAATAATAACAGGAAAAGGAGGAAAAAGAAGAAGAAGAAGAGAAAAACGAGGACGACGAGGACGACGCTCGTTTCGAGGAACGCGCTCTCGTCGCGGCGAACGAGGAGGATAAAAACGACAGAGACGACGACATCGAGAGAGAGAGAGAAGTGAGAGAAAAAGTGCGTTTTAATTCTCAAGGAAATTCGATACATTCATAAACCCTAAACTGATGTTGTTTTTGTGGGTTCCGTATCTTTTCCTCGTCACATATATATCATTCGTTACGTTTGAAAAGCCTGCGAGGCTCGTCGGGGTTTTTAAGACGGAGAAGAGAAAGAGAGCGTCAGAGAGAGAGAAACGAGAGACGTTTTTGGGAGAGAGAGCGTTTTTGTGCGCGCGTTTTAGACAACACGCATTATTATCCCGGGAAAAGAGGAGTTTTAATCATCAATCGTTTTCCGGATTGGATACAGAGACCAGTCAGCATGACGAGAAGTATACTGCAGAGCGCGTTGACGTCTGGGTGCGTCATGGCGTGCGGAGACGTGTTGTGTCAAATCATCAATCCATCGAGCGGTGGTGTGAATGCCGCCGAAGAGGCCTCTACTTCTTCTTCTTCATCTTCGAGCGATGGTAACAATAATACTACTACCGGGAAAAGAGAGGAAAACCACAACAACACGAAATATTATAACATGCAGGCGATGATAAAGGAATTAGATTACGAGCGAACTTTACGATTCTTTACGGTTGGTTTGACGTTGCACGGTCCGATGTTTCACTACGCGTTGCCGTGGCTTCACCGAGTGCAGTTTTGTAGAGTCAAGCGATTATTTGGGAATTGGCAGAACCACGCGTTGCCGAAAGTGGCGCTCGGACACGTGACGTTATTCCCTGCTTACACGGCTATGTTTCTGGGATATTTGGGCGTGTTAGAAGGACTTAATTTCAGAGAGAACATGGAAAGGATGGAATCGAGGCTGCCGGATTTGTTGATTTACGGCTCGGCGATTTGGCCGGTGGCGAACGTCGTGAACTTTGCGTACGTGCCGCTACACAGAAGATTATTGTATTTGAACATGATTGGCGTCGGTTGGAATGCATTCTTAAGTTTTCAAACGTGTAACGGAGCAGACGAGCAAGAAGGAGCAAACGATGGGAGCAATAAAGGTGGCAGCAATAATAACAAGTCGAGTAAAATTAGAAGTAGGTACCTCTCCGATTCCAAGTCGTTCGCCGCGAAAGCGGCGGTGAACTCTTCTCGAAACTAGAGAGAGAACGAGAAGAAAATAGGACGCAACAACGTGCACTAGATAGTCAATAATATTATTAGCTCCGTGCGAACCGCTGTATGATACCGTAGAATATGATACATACCTATTACTTTATGTCATAAAAAACTATTACGTGTACGTCGTCAAATACCCGAACTTTTCTAAGTTTTGGTACAAATCCACCTCTCTTTGGAACGGGTGCACCTTCTCCCTTCCTTTCTGCGGTCGCTCCCAGTCGTAATAATGCGGCCTCGAAAACTTCCCGAAATAATTCTTGCTCTGAAACCCAAACATTTCTACTTTCTCGCACATTTTCAACGCCAAAACGACCCCGACTAAACCGCTGGAAGGTTTCTCCCCGTGCTTACCGATCCATGCCCAAGCGTGGCACAGCATCTCCGGATCCAACACGAAACTTCTGTTCCGAATATCTTCCGGTTTTTGCTCGAGCTTTTTCACCCACGTTTTCACGTCGCTTCCTCTCGCCGTCGTCAGTCTCAATTCGCCTTCCGTACCTTCTGGACCTTTATAATCGACCGCGTTGAGCAAACGCACCGTGGTCTTTTGACCGACAAACTGCTCGTACCCTTGCGTGACCGCCGCGTTGAACCGTATCACCGCTTCGTTCTTATCGATATCAAAACCAAACTGCGTCTCGAGCAAGGAACCCGAGTTACCAACCACCGCGCACGATTTATACCTTTTCTTCTTCCTTTTTTGCACGCTACTCCTACTACTGCTACTCCCACTACTCCTACTACTACCGAGCGCATCATCGCCGTCATCACTCTCCTCCCATGAAGACGACGACTTCGTCTCCGTTCCTCCGTCATCCGCGACGTCCTCGTTCGCGTCTTCCAAATCCAACCCCTCCGTAAACCAATCCTCGTTCCCTAACGCGTTCAACAACCCCACTCCGCTTTGCTTTTTCATCTCTCGATACTCGTGCATCTTCACCACGTGCGACCCTCCACAGGTGAACTCTAAATTCGATCGCAATCTTCGTTTCGACAGCGATATCGGCACTCGTTCGAGTAACAACGAAGAGATTTGGTCGAGAAATTTCCCTTCTTCCGGAGACACAGATGTTGTCTTATTACCATTCGCATCGCTTCTTTGTCTCGTTCTCGTCGTCTGAATCGTCGTCTGCGTCGTCTTAAAAGAAGAGAAAGGGAAGGAGAGGTTGGAGAGGAGTAAAACCAACGTCCACAGGAGGAGAAACCGGACGATTTTCGCTTCCCATTTGGACGAGAAGGAGGAGTCTTTCGCCGCTGCTTTTGTCGATCCCCGAAGAACCCCGCGATGATGATTACGATGATCATCTTCAGCATCATCATCACGGCGTCCCCTCAAAGAAGATGATGATGAATATCGAGCGGTGTTCGTCGTCGTCGGTAACATCTTCTTCCTCCTCTCGCGCTAAACTCTCCTCTGCCTTTTCTCTCTACTTTTTGTGAAGATTTCCCCAAAGTTTGTTGGCGGTTTGAACGCGCCGCCGGGCACGCGAGAGAGAAAGACAGAGAGAGAGAGAGAGAGGAGGAAGAAAGGAGAGTATTGCATACGTGGATGCTGCGCGCCTCTTTTGCCTCCTTTCCCTTTTCCTCCTCCTCCTTTCGTAATAATCATCCTCGATGGAAATCCCCTCGTTATCCTCTCGGGAACAGCACCAACACCCCTAACGGTTTATCATCTTCATCATCATCATCGAATGAAATACGCATCGATTCCCCCGGATGGTCAGCTGGGTACGGTACCGGTGGGAAAATCTGGCTCTCGTCCAAAGTTTTAGCCGAGTATCTTCTCAAACAAGAAGAGGAAGAGGAGGAGGAAGAGGCGTTTTACAACACCAATACGAGGAACGTTTTAGAACTCGGATGTGGGACGGGATACGCAGGCATTTTCGCGGCAAAGTATTACGAGGCGAAAGAAACGAAAACGAGCAGTTTAACGCTGACGGATGGCGGCACGGAGGCTCTTTTACGTTTGTGCGAGGAGAACGCGCGGCAAAATGGCATCGACGATGTTTTAGCGTGTAAATACGAATGGGGGAGAGGGACGATGTGTTCGTCGTTGCGAGAGCGCGTGAAGAGGTTTCCGCCGGATCTCATCCTGGGTTCGGATTGCACGTACGAGAGAAAAGCGCACGAAGATTTGTGCGAGAGCATCGCAGAGTTACTTGAATTAGCAGCCAGAGGAAGAGAACGCGGTAAGAATGAGGAGGCGAAACGAAGAGGCAACGAGCGCGCGAAAGACTCTTCTTTCTCTCCTCTTCCTCCTCCTCGCGTCCTTCTCGCGCACCAACATCGAACGTTTGCCTCGCTTTTAAACGGTCGCGGGTTTGGTCCATCCATCGGTCTGGACCCGAATTACGTGCATTTTCTGGAAACGTGCGAAAGGAAAGGTTTAGTCTGCGAGGAAGTGCACACCGAAAAGCTCGCCTGGCACGGGTTGCGAAACGTCTCCATCGTCTCCATCATAAAATCTCCATAAAACCATCGCTTTGAGAAAAAGAAAAACATGAGACGAGACTCACTCGTTTTGCCGTTGTTGAAGCGTCTTCTCTTTCAGAATAGTTTTAGTAGTAGTGGTGGTAGTACTCGTGGTGCGTTGCCTCCATCGTCCATCGTTTTTACGCGTCGACGAGGACAACAAAAACGATTCCTCGTCCAAACGGCGGCTGATGATGGGAAAGAAAATGTCATCGAAACAGAGCTAAAATCCACCTGCGATGCACGCATCAGAGGGGGTTCGTCGTCTCCTCACTCAAAAGGAAAAGCAATAAACTGGATCGTTTTGGGCATGCCGGGTGTTGGCAAAGGCACGTACGCGAAAATTCTCTCCAAAACTATGGACATCGAGCACGTTTCCGCGGGGGATTTAGTGCGAGAGGAAATCGGGAGGAAAACGGATTTAGGGGAAAAAATGCAAAACATCGTCAACTCGGGCCAACTGTTACCGGACGAAATGGTGGTCGATGCGGTGATTAAGAAGATAACGATGCCAAAAACGAAAGCGAGCGAACGCGGGTTTTTACTGGATGGGTTTCCGAGAACTATAGCGCAAGCGGAGAGATTATCGGAAACGGTTCCAGTGGACGTCGTTTTGAACTTTACGCTGGAGGAGGCGATTTTGGTCGAGAAGGCGTGCGCGAGGAGGAAATGCGGGGAGTGCGGGAAAGGGTATAACGTGGCCGATATCGATTACACGACGAAAGATGGGGTGAGGATAATCATGCCGCCGTTGTCGCCGCCGGAAAAATGCGTGGGGAAGATGACCATGAGAGACGACGATAAGGAGGAGACGGTGCGAGCCCGATTGGAAGCGTTCAAGAGGCAAAGTTTGCCGGTAGAGGACTGGTATAGAAAGAAAGGAATGTTGAGCGAGTTTGAGATTTTAGGGGGGATACCAGAGACGACGCCAAGATTGATGCGGTTCTGTTTAGAGGAGATGAAGAAGAGTAGTGCGTAGTAGATTTAGATTTAGATAAAGCGTCATTCTTTTTCCATCTCGTATTACGCAATCTTTTTCTTTGCGATTGCTTTTGTGACCGCTACGACGACAGCGCCACAAAACGCTTTCAATAGTACACTCGCTCGATTGTTGTCTTTCTTCCCCCTCCTCTCGTCGTCGACGACTGTAGTTGGCACGGGATCCACGCCGAACGCGCGAGCCAAATTGGCGCTCGCAACGCTGGCGTAAAATTCACCGTGTTGGTTCGGTAACGCCTTCAGTTTTTCAATACTTTCTTCGATGTTGGCGAGCACCTCTTTCGCTACGATAGGATCCGCGTTTGCGTACGCATCTTTCGCCGGGTAGGCATTTTTCTCCAAGTCGCGAAAGAACGCGTTGAGCGCAACCGATGGAGCGGCTGATCCCGATTCACATCTATGTGCCCACAGCGCTGGAATGAACAAACAATCACCCGGTTGAAGAATAATTTCTTGGGCGTTTTCTAACGCGTGTCGAAATCGAGGGTACTCTGCATCGTTGGTTTTAGAATCGTCGATATCGCTCACCATGCTCGAACTGTCCTTCAAATACAAATCGCCGGAATGTTTCGGTGGGAACAAAACAACGCGTTTCGTTCCGTTGAGTTGGATTAAAACGTTATCCATGGCATCGTAATGCAACCAAATCTTCACGCTTGGGCTGGAAACTCTCAAAACGACCGAATGTAATGCGTTCTCTTTATTATCCCATAAGTCAGACGGTAGCCGAACGTCTCCTACCAATTCCGGAAATTGCTGGAGTGCCATCGCCGGTTCAAACTTCCTTGGATCGGCGCCTAAACTTCGGAGATAGAGAAATTCTGCTTTCGACGACAACGACGAAGCGGACCTTACTACTTTCTGTAAGAAATCTCTACCGACGAGCGTTTCGTATTTGAAATTCTTTCTCGCGAAATCAAAGTTTGCGCTCGAAGAGACGTGCGCGGAAACTTTCGCATTCGCAAGCGTGGGTGATTTCTCGAGCAAATATTGCGGCGTCCACGTTTGCGCGCAACTTCCAATGTCGATTCCCGTAAAAACGACTGGTTCGCGACTCCGTTTAATCGCTCGAACCTCCTCCAATGTTGGGCGGTGCTTGCGCAATACTTTCGCGAAGTGTGACTTTTTCGTCTTGCCTGTGCCTTCACTCTCCATCAACTTTTTGCGCGAGGAGGACGTTTCCCCCACATTCCTTTTCATCGGTGGTCGTAAAACGATATCGTAGACTAAGTGCCAAACTCTTGGCGCGTATTTCTTCACTTTTTCAACTTTTTCAATTCGAGCGGTCCAATTTGGTTTCACCTCTCGCATCGCGGCGAGAATTTCATCGCCTTTTTTCTCAAAGTCGCCTTCGTCGACGCACTCGTGAACGTGGCACACGCCGCCTTTCTCCGCTTTCAAACAGCCCACGGCGACGGACCACGCTTCGCGAGATGTGGGTAATAATCCGAGCAACACTCGATCGGCAACATTCTTCGGAGCTACTTCTCTGTTATCGCCTTCTAACACATCACATCTGTTCGCCTCGATGTTGTTCTTCTTTATATTCCATCGCAAATACTCGCACGAGTTTGGGTTCCATTCGCACGCGTATACTTTCTTTGCGTTTCCGTTTTTCAGCAGTTGCAAGGAGTAATATCCAATACCGGCGTATAAATCTACGATAACTTCGTTTCGCGCGCGAACATCGAAACCCATGCGTTTCTTTTCCGTGCCGTTACCGGAAGAGAACATAACTTTCGAACAATCAAATCCGTACGTCACCCCGAGTTCTTTGTGTTCGACCCATCCGCTGTCGTTTCCGTGAACCGAAACCGCGCGCGATTCGCGTTTGGGGCCTTTGCTCACGGTGTCTTGTCTAAAAATGCGTTGAACTTTCAAGCACTCCGCGACGTGTTCCCACGGTGGAAAAAAATCCCAGACTTCTCGGTACTTCGCGAAGGCAGATTTCGGGAGAAGCACGAGATTGTCGCCAAGTTTCTCCCATTTTTTCGGCACGTCCGCGCTTACGACAGTCTCTATGAACTTTTCGGTGCACGTGATTCCTTTATCCTTTTGATTCCTCAACGTGGTTGCAATTCTCGACGCGAGAAGTGCGGCTGGAGGAAGAGTTTTACTACTACTACTACTACTACTACCACTACCACTATTACTCCTGCTACCATTCTCATTCCCGGGCGCGTCTACGTCCTCGACGATAAATGTGGCCAAATTCAACGATATGGCGGAATGGATTGGCGCCGAGGACGGTTCGACCGCAGTCGCGTTCTTATCCATGAGCGTAACAAACGCGTTCGTCTCAATCACCGGTAGTTTCACGAAACTCTTCTTCGGCGGTAGCGCCTTCGGTTTCTTGACTTTTTTCCCATCCTCACCGGTATTTTCTTTACCTTCAACATCGCCGTCTATCTCCTCATGTACAACTGGATTATCGACGACTAAATGTCTCCTCTGAGCCTCTTCAATTGATGCGGATGCCGATTTTCGACTTTGATCGAGCCACCCGTTTCGCTTCAACGCGTCTTTACACGTCTTTGCGCACAACGAGTCCACCAGGAACCAGCACCGTTTCGCTTTTTCTGTTCTCCCGCTATGACTGTTGTTACTAGTATCACCACCGTTGTTGTTGTTGTTGTTTTTGCTGTTGATGATGAGAGCATCATCCGTCTTCTTTTCACCGCAAAACCTCTCCGTAAACAGAGCATAAAACCGATCCGCGCGTTCCCAATTCGCCTTCATTTTCTTGTTACATTCCTCAACGAGAATGCGCAATCCCTTGTCGCTCAAAAGCATTTCCCCATCTTTCGCCACCAGCGCTTCCATTCGAATCGAGCACCGCGCGCTCGCCGTGATCCTCCCACTCCCGCTCGCTCTTTTACTTTCATCGACCGTCGACACGACGCCGCTCTCGCGATACCCGGCGTCTCTCGCGCACTTCACAAACATCCGCGCCGTGTGCTCGTCTTTCGTCTCCACCGCTAATATGAACGGTTCAAACCGCAGCGTCAACGTTGATGATGACTTTCTTAAACTTTCCTTCATCTTCTCCACCATCAAACTTCTTTCCTCCTCTTCTTCTTCTTTGACGACTAACTCGTGCGAAACGAACACCCACTCGCCGCCTTTCCTCTTCTCTTTGCAATCTTCCTCCGTCCTCTCCGCGAAGATTGAAACTCGGCCGGAGCACGAACTCGTCGTGAATATGTTCTCGCACGCGTTCACGCGCTCGACGAAATCTCGCACGCGTTCGTCCACCCGCCCTGCTCGGCTTTTATCGTCATCATCATCATCACCGCTCGTCATCACCAAACTCGAAACCGTCGCGCTTTTTCTCCGTTCAAAGTTGTCGTCTCCGTTTTGCATCATCATCATCCTCGTCGTTTCAAAAAGAAACAGAAACGGAGAAAAAAGAGAAAGAAGAAAGAACGACGGACGAAGAAGACGCGTTCATCTCCTCTCTCTCGTGAAAAGTTTTTGCGTTTGTATCCTCCGTTTTTATGCGCGTTTAATGTGTATTATATCTGACTCTGAATGTGTGTTTTTGTCTGTCCTCCCAGAGGAACCAAAAAAAAAAGAGAGGAGGAAAAAAAACAGAAAACACAAGCTCTGTTTTTACACGCTTTAAAAAGCTCCACACACGGAACAAAACGAGCCTCTCTCGCGCTTGGAATAATGAAACACTTTCCGAAGCTTTCGATGCGTACTACGGATGAAAGTCTACTTTCGATCGATTCAAAAAACATCATCCGCTTATTACAAAGCACAAAATTGAAGAGATGCAACTCCCCCAAATGTCATTTCTGATCTGACAAATATGCTTGACACTTGACTCAAAAAACGACAGAAAAAAAAAGAGAGACATAAGAGGCAGAGAGAGAGAGAGCGGAAGGAAAGATTAGACTCTACCACATGGAACAATCGATCAACCCGCACGCGTACTGCCGCTTACGGTTCGACGAAGCCGCCGAAGAAGCGATCGAAAACCTCGCCAACGTCCTCCAGTGGCACAGGAACAGCCCGTTTGAAGGGTTGTTCGTCGCGCAGAAAGATGCGAGAGCGGGTGCGCGTTTGTGATGTCGTCGTCGTTTTTTTAACAATCCTCGTTTGATTCATTTCTTTCTCTTTCTCTCTCTCTCGCGTATGCGCGCGTACTTTTGAAGTTGAGTGAACCTCTTTTACTCGCGCGCTGCGCGCGTGTTTGCGTTTTTGTCTCTCCGTGAAAGAAGGCTTTCGCATTCTTCTCGATGATGAAGTTCTTCTTCTTCTTCTTCTTCTTTGAATGCTTCGTTTCGAAGCGTCGGGAGTCCGTCGGTTTTCAATTGGATCTCCTCTCTTTGAGAATCTGTTCATTTCTTCGTCTTTGAAACAACGAGAACGAGAGAAGAACAAGTCGAGGAGGAAAAGGAGAATACGCATACTGTGTGTTTATATATACGCGTCCAAAATCGTCTTCTCTTTACTCGTATGAGTGCTGCTTTTCATGCTGACAACAAAACAATTTCTCCTTTCTTTTATGATTGATTGATTGAAAATAAAGGGATGAACGCGGCACCTCCGCATTTGATTTTACTCTCCGGATTGTCCAAGTGCAATCAATCCGCGAATTCGATTTCATCGCAGGTGAGGCACGCGTCGACGCAGTTCCCGCAAGTGACCGGGAGGCTTTTGCCCAAGTGTAAAGTGACGCAGCAAGGCGCGGTGTTGGTCTCGGTGGAGTGTCCGGAGAGTTTGAGGCTGTCGAGAGCTTTGTTGGGGTTACTGCCGGGGTGCGATAGGTATTACGCGGAGCAAAGTCCGGAGGCGATAAATTTGACGCTCGGAAGGTACGCCGGGCAGGACGTGGAAGGGTTTGAAAGATGGCTCGATCGAAGTTTGGAGAGTCAGTTAGATTTGTTGCCCAGGTTCCGAGGGACGTGCATTCAGTTGAGCGACGAAGCGAGGCCGTTTCCGAATCCGAGGATGCCGTTGATGGGATCGTTAGCGAGCGCGTCGAGACTGGTGGGTGAAACAACAACGGTAGCCGCCGTAGGGGGGCTTGGAGATGGGTTTGGAGGTTTTGGAAGCGGCGGCCTCGGCGGGTTACACGGCGACGCGATGCCGCAAAGAAACACGAATTTTGCTACGGATTACGACGCGGCGTCCAGTATTTTGGCATCAGTTGGGAGCGGCGGGGCTGGTGGATTAGGTTTAGGCTTTGGGGGCAGCGCATGGGGTGCCGGCGGAGGCGCGTTCGGAGGCAGCGTATTTTCGACGTCGCCGGTTGGTGGGGGTAGCGGTGGCGGACAACAGCAACAAACCGGCGGGGCGCCGGGCTCGTATTCCGCCGGCGGGGCCTTGTCTTCATCGGCTTCGTCAGCTTTAGGTGGTGGTAACATGATGGGGGGTATGGGAGGTAGTGGATCTGTCGCAGCGACGTCTGCGGCGGCAGTTGTAGCAGGAACTGGTGGGGTGGGATCGACGGGAGGAGGTCCCGCTCCGCCGCTTGGTCCGAGACCGGTCGGCGTGCCGGGTTTCACCAGCGGCTTGGGATCATCTTTGATAGGAGGCCAACAACAACAGCAGCAACCACAAAGACCGCCGGGAGGTCCATCGCCGCCGGGAGGAGGTTTGTCTGCTCCTGGAGGAGCGCCAGCGCCGCCGTCCGCGCCACGACCGACGAGTTGGGCATCCATCGCGAAGTCCACCGCGGCGGTTGTTCCGGAAAGCGCGGCGCCGGCGAAAGCCGCCGCGTCGCGCGGTCCGCCAGGAGGCGCCATTCCGCAACCGCAAGTGCCGAAAGGTCCACCGCCGCCGTCCAACTTGAGAGCCGGTTACGCGCCGAACACCGACCCGTCGTCCATCGCGCACAGTACGCGCCCGGGAGATTGGTACTGTGAAAACTGCAACGCGCATAACTTTGCCTCTCGAAACGCGTGTTTCAAGTGCAAAGAAATCAAGAAGAACGTCACGCCGGTGATGCAACCACCGCCGCAAGCTTCCAGTCCGACGGGTTCTTCTGGCGGCGGCATGGAAAGAGAGTTTGTGCCGCCACCGCCGTTGGGTAACCCATCCACGGCGGGTGCTAATCAGGTGGACGATTACGACGACGACGATAAAGCGAATGGCTATTCGCACAACGGCGGCGTCGAGGCGGCGTTGCGACCGGGAGATTGGTTGTGCGCGGGATGTCGCGCGCATAACTTCGCCTCGAGAGGCGCCTGTTTCAAGTGCAAAACGAGGAAGAGCGGTTTTTCGGAAGGACCGCCTTCTTCGAGAGAACAAAGAGACGACGACGACGACGACGGTCGCGGAGGTTTCCCCATGCGAAGCGGCGATTGGTTGTGCGACGGATGTGGCGCGCACAACTTTGCTTCCCGAGGCGCGTGCTTCAAGTGCAAGAAATAATTATTGCTTTTCGCTACGTCCGTTTAACAACAACAACAACAACAACAACAACAACAACAAATCAGAGGGTGTGTAACAACATAAAGAGGGTGTAAGAGGGTGAAGAGGGTGTAAGAGGGTGTTTATAAGAGGGTGAGAAAAAAGGTACGAGAAGAGAAAAGGAGAGAGAGAGGGTGGTAGACGGCGAGAGAAAAGGATGTGCCAAAAACAAAAAGAGAGAGAGAAAGAGAAAGCGCAGCAGCGAGAGTGAATGGAAAACACAAAAACGAACGTGCGAATACAACTGGTTTTCAATACTCATTTTTCTTCTACATATCTATATCTAAGACGTCGTCTTTCACTCGCGGAGCGCCGGCCAAACGTTCGTTCGTTCGCTTTACTTGTAAAACTCGAAATCATCGCCCGGCTTTCTCACGGAGACTTTATACGCCTTTTCGAAATCTTTCGGCATGACGACGTATCTGTTCTTCCTCACCGCTTGCAAACCGGCTTCTTGGCAAATGCTTCGAATATCCGCCGCTGAAATCTTATCCGGTCTAGAAACGTAATCCTCTAAATCCACCTCGTCGCTCAAGTTCATCTTCGCCGTGCACACTTGAAACACTAATCGCTTTTGCCTTCGGTCAGGGTTCGGGAACTCAATTTTTCTATCCAATCTTCCCGGTCGCAACAACGCCGGATCCAGCGTGTCCGCTCTATTCGTCGCCATAATCACCTTTACGTTTACCGTTTGGTCGAAACCATCCATTTGGTTCAGCAATTCCATCAAAATTCTTTGGACTTCTCTGTCCGCCCCAGTGTGCGCGTCAAATCTCGCCGTCGCGATCGAATCAACCTCGTCGATGAACACGATGCACGGCGCGTTCTCCTTTGCCAATCGAAACACGTCTCTCACCATTCTTGGGCCTTCTCCTAAATATTTTTGCACAAACTCCGACCCAACCACTCGAATAAACGCCGCCGACGTGTGATGCGCCACGGCTTTGGCCAACATCGTCTTTCCGGTTCCCGGCGGTCCGTACATCAAAACCCCTCTCGGTGGGTCGATACCAATCTGTCGATACAAATCAAAGTGCGTCAACGGCAGCTCCACCGCCTCTCTCATCTCTTGCTTTTGCACGTCCGCGCCGCCGATATCCGCGTACGTCACGTCCGGTCTCTCCGCGTCGCTCATCAACGAGATGCTCGAATCCGCCTCGGGCGGTAAAATCGCCACCAACGCGTTCGAGTGTCTGTGCAAAGCCACCGACGACGAAGGTTTCAATAACTCTCTGTTCAAAGTGCTCAAAATCCTCACGTAGTAATTACTCCCCGTCGTCGACGAGACGATTCCCGAATTCTCATCCACCATCTCCAAAAACTGCCCGATGACTAACGGAACCGATTGAATTCGTTTCACCTCTTCTTGCGCTCTCATAAGTTCGATTTTCAAATTCTTCTGCTCGTCCCGAACGTACTCCTCTTGGATTTGTATGAACTCTAATTCGCGTTGTAAGGTTTTGTACCGAACGTACAAGTCTTCTTCTTCTGATTCTTCTTCTTTCTCATCGATCCCTTTCCTCGTCTTCTTGAACGCGTCCGGGTTGTCCATCATCATCTGTACGTAGTAAAGCAACATCTGGTGGTGAGTGCGCGTTTACGAGGAGCAAAGTTTACGAAACGAGAGTTTACGCGAGATCCAAAACACCAAACGAATCAA
>Ga0255756_1003806_pt1 | contig 14999 bp, 13 predicted proteins | sample 011ome_20_FD_179956 | JGI IMG/M metagenome (GOLD analysis project Ga0255756, IMG submission 179956) | Coastal salt marsh microbial communities from the Groves Creek Marsh, Skidaway Island, Georgia - 011509CT metaG (version 2) | ecosystem: Environmental > Aquatic > Marine > Intertidal zone > Salt...
TGAATTTTAAACACCCGTGGAGCTAGGCGCCTATAAAGACATATCCCACTGAGTAACTAAAGGTGCTAGCGATTGACCCGGGCTGATAAGTCGTCTCTAAGGTTAGGCAGTGGCAAAGCGACCCAGCACTGGGCCGGACCTTTTTATTCAAGCACGTCCCGGGTTTTGTGGTACCCCGCGCAAAACCCGGCCGTGCACGACTGGGTTAGCCTAATCTGATCGGTCGCTCACCTTCAATGTACTAGAGTCTGGTGGTCGAATGCACGGGTAGGGAGCCATGGATAGGGGCCCATGTGCATTTCAAGCATGATTCGCCAAGCGTTAAGGGGTAGCCATTCCTCGTACATGGCCCAGTGCTTATACTTTGGTAGATCAATCGCGTCTGGGATATTGACGAAGTTGGTGCCCTTCTTAAACTCAGCCACAATAGCCTGCTGAATATCGCCTATAAATTCTCGGGTCAGCGTGACATCTTTTTTACTGCCCAACGGTTTCGGTGACTGAGTGTGTGAAAATATCGCCGAGTCAAAGTCCAAACGCTCGATTTCCGAGAGCGCACGCAGCCACTCCTTGATATTGAAGTCTGGCACCGTCGCGAACAAGACTCGATCAGGTGCTACTAAGTCAGCAATATAAGCCATCTTTTGTTCTTTCAGCACGAACACGGTCATCCCAAGACCATGACTGATACCGATGTGGTGTAGCTCAACTGTGGTAGCCCCTAGATTGATGTCAAAGCGGTCTCCAGACCACTGCTTATCCGGTAAGACCATGTCGGGATGTGGATAGGCCTTCATCCACTCCACAGCGTCTCCGTGTGCCATAATGGTGGCGCCGGCTTCGCGGAAAACCTTACCTCCTTTTGAGTGGTCCCAATGATTATGGCTGTGCAGTAAGTAGCGCACAGGCTGATCTGTAACCGCTCTAATCGCCTGCATAAGGTCCGCAGAATGTTGTGAATTGACTGGCTCAATAGCGATCACGCCCTCCTCCGTGACAATAAACATAGAATAGTAACCATTGTTACCGGCCGCAGCTCCAAAACGATAGACGTTATCGGCGACCTGCCAGGTTCGATTTTCGACAACAGCAGCGTGGGACGAGAAACTCAGGCAGAGCAGCAAAGCGTTAGCGGCCACAACAACAAACCTATTTAACCTCATCATTAATTTCACCCGTTGATTTTGACCAGAGGCCGCATTTTGGTCGGTGCAAAATAATTAATATATAGCTATTTTTGCATCTAACCTGTGCAAAAATGCACGCAAGTGGGGCGGGTATCGATACATCATGAAAAACATTAGTGACCTCAATTTTTTTCTAGCGCTCGCTCGGCAGGGATCCATGAGCGCAGCGGGTAAGCTCCTCAATGTGCAGCATACGACCGTGTCTCGGCGTATCGCGGCTCTGGAAAAAGTGCTCAAACAAAAACTCTTTCACTATGGGAATCAGCGATATGTGCTCACAGCGGCTGGCGAAAAATTGTTGCCCCACGCCATCAAAATAGAAGAACAAAGCCTGGAAGCGCAACGTGCCTTACTTGGCGCTGAAACCCAGGTTGCGGGGCCACTCAAGGTAACCATGCCCTATGACTTTTTCTGTCGAGTAGTCGCGTCTGAGATCCCACGGTTTGCCGAAACTTACCCAGACATTGAACTAGAGTTTCTGTGCTCGCCAAGCCTGCTCGACCTGTCATCTCTCGAGGCAGACATCGCGTTACGTATTACAGGCAACCCGCCAGGCAACCTCATTGGGCGAAAAATTATTGCACTGTCCCATGGTATTTACGGTAGTCCTCGATTTCTACGCGATAACACTCGCCAGCCACAGCTAATTCTCTGGCGGGGAGACCCACCATTACCACCATGGGCAATGGAGCATTTTCCTGACGCCAATATTGTGGCTCGCACCGATGAGGCTGAAACTATGCTCGCAATGGTAAAAAATCATTTGGGGTTGGCACGAATACCCGATTATCTTGCGCTAGGCGAACCGACCATCGAGCGGCTGGATGTCCCGCTTACCCCATCGAAGTGGGGAATTTGGATTTTGCACCATAAAGATCTTCGGGATACACAGCGTGTGCGTGTATTCAAAGACTTTTTGACTGACGTTGTAATCCGAACCTTAGACCCGTAGGCGCCAGTGTTGGGACTTCTGTAGTACTACACTGCGAGGCACAAGCAATCATGCTGTGCAAAACACTCGTTAGTTATTGGTTTATACAAATTAAAATGGTCGGTGTGGGGAGATTCGAACTCCCGACCCCTTCCTCCCGAAGGAAGTGCGCTACCAGGCTGCGCTACACACCGATACAGCCGAAATCTAGCAGGCAGGACCGGGAATTACAATTTGCGCCGGGCTAGTAAACCCCCGCCCATATAGCGATTCCTTGACTCAACAAGCTAAAGCCGGTGACCACGGCTATCAAGAGAAAAATCAAAAACACCGGTCGAAAGGGCTTTCGCTCAACGGAATTAACCCCGCGCGCTAAAAATTCATCAACGCGGGATTGATCCTCGGTAGACAACCGTGGCTCTTGCTGATCAGCGTTGGCCTTAGCGAAGGTCTCTGGGTCACGGAGCTTTTCGGACATGTCGGATTAATTCGGATACTGCGGAACGGCAAGAATAGCAAAATAATGCGGAAGGTGATGGATTGCCGTCGATTTTGCGCTGTATCGCATCGCACTCATACCTAAATATTGGGCAATGGCATCCGCTAACTCCCTCGCCGCTCTTATGAGCACCCTGCCACAGCAACTGGGGCAGGACTTTCTCCCGGCTTACTGCGTGGTTTGTGACCAGCGCTGCACCAGACTTACCTGGCTTTGCGTACATTGCCGACTGGATGTCGATAGCAACCCCTGGCCCTGCCCGCGGTGCGCGCTACCGGGAGTTGGGCCGAGAGGTTATTGCCGCTGTCACAAGACTAGATCGACCCTTTACAGGGTAGAGGCACCACTCCTCTATACCAAAACGCCTCGCGCACTCATCAAGCGCTGGAAGTTTGAGCGGCGGATCGAGCTTACCCAGTTACTGGTAACTCTCGCCCTCGAGGGGACAACCGGGAAACGCTCTCTACTGAGCCATCACCACTACGACGTGCTGATTCCAATCGGGATGCCTTGGCGAACGCGCCTCACCCGCGGCTTTAATCAGAGCCACTGCTTGGCACTGGCGCTTCAATCGTCAATCAAAACACTCGCCGCCACACCTGTGGTGCCGGCTTTATCGAGTGCCAACAGAAAGCGAGCCCAGCATCATCTCTCTCGCGCGGCGCGTTTGACGAACGCTGCCCAGCGATTTTCCGTCGGGCGCTCGGTATCAGGCCTTCGGGTCTTGCTGGTTGACGATGTGTTGACTACCGGTGCAACCGTGGAGAACGCGGCACAGGCGCTGCGAAACGCTGGGGCGGCCAGGATCGATGCCTGGTGTTTGGCCCGATCACTTCCCCCCGAGAGCAAATCGATCTGAGGTATCCTACGGCTTTCGCTGTGTAGATACCCAATGACCCACCCTTACGATGCGTTAACGCCAGATTGTGTCATCGACTGCCTCGAACAAATTGGGCTGCGCTGTGATCTGCGCTTACTGGCGCTTAATAGCTATGAAAACCGGGTGTACCAGGTGGGCATTGAAGATGACACGCCAGTAATTGCCAAGTTCTATCGCGAGGACCGGTGGTCGGATGCACAAATTTTGGAGGAACATGCGTTTGCCCAGGCGCTCGCAGATCACGATATCTCGGTAGTCGCTCCTGAAAAAATAGACGGGGCAACGCTTCATCATCACGCTGACCAACGATTCAGCATTTTCAAACGCCGTGGCGGCTATCCCCCGGAGCTCGATAACCTCGATCATTTGTATCGTCTCGGGCAAACGTTGGGACGCATCCACCGCGTAGGATCGGCGCGCCCCTTTCAACACCGGCTGGCGCTCGACATCGAGCGCATGGCCACCCAGAGTCGGTTGTTTTTAGAAGCTCAGGTGGTACCTGCTGACCTGCTCCCTGCCTACAGCTCGGTCGCAAGAGATTGTGAAGTTGCGGTGACCGAGTTGCTCGCCACCATGACAGCTAAAGACTTCGTCCGCCTACACGGCGACTGTCATTGCGGCAATATTCTGTGGCGCGACGACACACCCCACTTTGTCGACCTCGACGACTGCATCAACGGGCCGGCCATTCAGGACGTTTGGATGTTTCTCAACGGCGAGACAGCGCAGCGAGAACAGCAACTCTCGGAGTTTGTTGCCGGCTATGAGGAATTTCATGATTTCGATCCGCGGCAGCTGCACTGGATCGAGGCTCTACGCACTCTGAGGATCATGCACCATGCCCACTGGCTCGCTCGACGCTGGGATGACCCCGCGTTCCCCAAAGCCTTTCCTTGGTTCGGCCAACCGCGCTTTTGGTCTGATCATATCCTTGAGCTTAGGGAGCAACTGGCGGCGATGAATGAACCGACGCTTCGTTTGCTATAAATCCCAAGGACGCCGGGGCGCTTGCGGGCAGCTCTCATCAGGAGTCTCAGGCTATCTGCGTCAGCAAGCACGGGTTTAAACAATAGGCCCTGGCAATCCGCGTTGACGTCAAACTGCCCTCTCAATCAGGTCGTGATCGCGGGTAAATAACGCTCATTAACCAGGGTAAGAATTTATTGTTGGCCAGCACCTCCCGATCAATTGCATCATAAAACTGCGCGGCCCCCGCGGGATCGCCATAAAGATCGAGCCGGGTGCGGATAGGTTCGTCAGGATTCAGGCGCTTCACGATGACCGCCGGATTACCGGCCACAATGACATTGGGTGGTACGTCTTTGGTCACAATCGCGCCTGCAGCCACAATGCTGTTCTCCCCCACCGTGACGCCTTTAAGAACTTTGGCGCCATCACCGAGCCAGGCGTTTCGCTCAATGACCACCGGTGTTGGCTTGCCGGGACGATCTACCCGATCATAAGTACCGTGCCAATCACAGTCGGTCACATACGCGCCGTTGGCCATCATCACGGCGTCGCCAATCGTAATCTCGTCGCTGCAAACAATACGCACCCCCGGACTCATTAAAACGCCATCACCAATGGAAATCCGGCCATGATTAGGTTCTCGACCCCAGACACCAATTTGTACTCGCTGGCTGGGTTCCCCAACCGCCGTGAAGGAATGACCAATCCGGATGTTGACCCCAGAAATGTCTACGTACCATGGCTTCATGATGTTCGCGTAGGGGCCGAGCGAGCTGCACCGGGGGCGAAGAAAATAGTCGATATAGGCGTCCCGAAATCGCAAATAGGCTTTTTTAACCCAGTAGGGCCGCAAATCAGTGCGCATGGCTTTGTCCTTTTGTGGCGACTCACTAACGCCGGGGTCGCTTGATTTTCATTTTTCACGATCAGTCACGTTATGATGACAAGGTGATTACTCCGCCGCAAACCATGATCGACCCAATCAATAGTGATCAGAAAGACGTTCATATAAATCTTGATCGAACTATCGAGAGACACCTGCACCGCCCTTGGATAAAACCCGTTCCCGCTCACACACGACATGCGTTTGACAAGGCCATGACATGGTGGAGAGAGCGAGGCCGTCCCACCCTGATTCTCGACTCCTTTTGTGGTACCGGCATGAGCACCGCTTTTCTGGCTCGTCATAATCCGGAGGCCTGCGTCATTGGACTCGATAAATCGAGCCACCGCCTGTCAAAACACACGGTAGAAAGCCCTAACTATCTTCTTATTCGGGCCGAATGTGAGAGCTTTTGGCAGTGCCTGGTGCATGAAAACATCAACATTGAACAACATTGGATGCTCTACCCTAACCCGTGGCCAAAAGCCGGTCAGCTGAAGCGACGAATCCATGGCCACCCAAGTTTTCCTCTCATCAAGACCCTTGGAGGTCAGATTGAGTTGCGAACAAACTGGCACATTTATGCCAAAGAGTTTTATCAAGCCTGCGAACAGCTCGGGATAAGAGGTACATTGGAACCATTCGCACCAGCGACTCCGATGACGCTCTTTGAAACAAAATACCTGGCGCGTGGACATGGGCTCTGGTGCTACAGAAGCCGCTAGCGCCGCAATCCATACTGGAGGCCGCGCAACGAGGGCCTAATCTAGCGATAAACAAGAATCCTAGAGTGTAAAGCCGGCCTGCGTTACTCTGTGCGCTACTAACTCGTCGTTCTTCAGGGAGAGAGATGATGAGCGCAACAGAACACCTCGGGCTCGCCACTAAGCAAGGCGATGATCCCATTTGGGACCAGATACGCGAGGAAACTCGTCGTGCAGTGGGCAACGAACCCATTCTCGCCAGCTTTATGCACGCTTCCATTCTTCATCATGACGAGCTGGAGTGCGCCCTCAGCTTTCACCTAGCGAATCAACTCGACAGCCCCTCTGCACCAGGCATGATGCTGCGGGAAATTATCCTAGCTGCTTTCAACAGCAGCGCCGAAATCCGCTGCGCAATACGCGATGACCTGCAAGCAGTACTCGATCGTGACTCCGCTTGTCATGAATATCACATTCCGTTCCTGTACTTTAAGGGCTTCCACGCTTTGCAGACCTATCGGGCAGCACACTGGCTGTGGCAGCAGGGGCGGATTTCACTGGCCCTGTTCATGCAGAGCCGCATGTCCCAAAAGTTCGGCGTCGACATACATCCCGCCGCACGCTTTGGTCATGGCATTATGCTCGACCATGCGACCGGGCTTGTGGTTGGCGAGACCGCCGTCGTCGGGAATAAAGTGTCAATCCTACAATCGGTGACACTGGGAGGAACCGGTAAGGAAGACGGCGATCGCCACCCCAAAATTGGGGACGGCGTACTGATTTCGGCGGGCGCAAAAATTTTGGGCAACATTCGGGTTGGTGAGGGTGCCAAAATTGCGGCGGGATCAGTCGTCCTTCAGGATGTTCCGGAACACACTACTGTTGCCGGCGTCCCGGCAAAAATTGTTGGCAAACCCGGGTCAGACAACCCGGCGCTGGATATGGACCACGCAATCCCTCAGTCGGACTGGTGATATTGTCCCGACAGCGAAGTCACGGCGTCGACCATCGCTGACACGTGATCGGGATTTACCCCGGGGGTGATGCCATGGCCCAAATTGAACACGTGCCCGGCACCCGATCCGTAGCTGGCCAGAATGGTCTCAACCTCTTGGCGAATGCGTTCAGGGCTGGCGAACAGCATTGATGGATCCATATTGCCCTGCAGGGCGACACGATCACCCACCCGGGCACGCGCTTCACCAATATCGGTCGTCCAATCGAGTCCAACCGCATCTGCACCACAATCAGCAATGGCTTCCAGCCACTGGCCGCCGCCTTTGGTAAAAACAATCACCGGAATCCGTCTGCCATCAGCCTCCCGTGGAAGCTGCTCGATGATACGAGTCATGTATCGCAGGGAGAATTCCCGATAAGCGCTGTGGCTCAGGGCTCCACCCCAGGTATCAAAGATTTGTAACGCCTGCGCCCCGCTTTCCACCTGGGCAGACAGGTAAAGCGCCACCGCCTCCGCGAGCTTTTCGAGCAACTGATGCATCAGCTCGGGCTCATTGAAGGCGAGCGCTTTGGTTTTGGCGAAGTCTTTCGAAGACCCACCCTCAATCATGTACGTTGCGAGTGTCCAGGGGCTGCCGGAAAACCCAATCAGCGGAACGCTTCCATCGAGCTCCCGGCGGATCAGCGACACAGCGTCCATCACATACTGTAAATCTGTCACCGCGCGCTGTGGGACCAACGCATCAATATCGGAGGCGCTCTCCAAGGGTCGCTCAAAACGTGGGCCCTCGCCCTCAGAAAAATAGAGGCCCAAGCCCATCGCATCCGGGATAGTCAAAATATCCGAAAACAAAATAGCCGCGTCCATCGCATACCGGCGCAATGGTTGCAAGGTGACTTCACAAGCCAACTCCGGATTAGTACAGAGGCCCATGAAGCTTCCAGCCTGAGCCCGGGTCTCACGATACTCGGGAAGATACCTGCCGGCCTGTCGCATCATCCAGAGCGGCGTGCGATCTACCGGCTCACGTAGCAGCGCTCTCAGGAAACGGTCGTTTTTTAGCGTTGTCATCGTCTCTAAACACCCAGATAGTCGAGAATACCCTCTGCAGCCTGTCGTCCCTCCCAAATTGCCGTGACGACCAAGTCAGAACCCCGAACCATATCACCACCGGCAAACACTTTGGGGTTTGATGTCTGAAACTTGAAGGTCTGGTGTTCTGGGGCTACAACACCCTCCCAGTCATTCAATGACACGTTGATGTCGCCAAACCAACTCGCTGGACTGGGCTGGAACCCAAACGCCATAATAATCGCGTCGGCTTCGATAGTGGTCTCGGAGCCCTCAATCGCCTCTGGCCGACGGCGACCGTCTTCCCCGGGCTCGCCTAGTTGGGTTTCAACAACCCGCACACCAATCGCTTCACCAAAATACTCGACAACTTCGATCGGCTGGCGGTTAAAGAGAAACTGGACCCCTTCCTCTCGGGCATTTTCAACTTCGCGTCGGGAGCCGGGCATGTTGATTTCATCACGGCGATAGACGCAATAGACACGATCCGCCTGTTGCCTCACCGCAGTGCGCACACAATCCATGGCCGTATCCCCACCACCCAGCACGACAACGGTTTTGTCACGTAAATCAATGTAGGCATCGGGGTCTTGCGAGTAACCCATCTTCTGGTTGACGTTGCCAATCAAATAATCGAGCGCTTTGTGAACACCGGGAAGATCTTCCCCGGGGAAACGCCCCTCCAAGGCCTTATAAGTCCCCATACCAAGAAAGACCGCGTCGTAATCTGCCATGAGCTCATCAATATCAACGTCAACACCAACCTCAGTGTTTAAACGAAATTCAATGCCCATGCCCTCGAAAATGTCACGGCGCCGCTGAAGCACCTGTTTTTCAAGCTTGAATTGGGGAATGCCAAATGTCAGCAAACCGCCAATTTCAGGGTATCGGTCAAACACCACGGCTGTCACACCGTTGCGTGCTAGGATGTCAGCGCATCCCAGCCCGGCGGGGCCAGCACCGATGATGGCGACTTTTTTGCCCGTTGGAATCACATCGCTGAGATCTGGACGCCACCCCATCGCGAGTGCAGTATCGGTAATGTACTTTTCGGCGTTGCCGATTGTGACAGCACCAAATCCGTCATTGAGTGTGCATGCTCCCTCGCAGAGACGATCCTGAGGACATACCCGACCGCACACTTCGGGGAGCGTGTTGGTCTGATGGCTCAGCTCAGCAGCCTCAAACAAATTGCCCTCTGACAGCAGCTTCAACCAATCCGGAATGTAGTTGTGGACCGGGCACTTCCATTCGCAATACGGATTGCCGCACGCCAGACAGCGGTGGGACTGCTCGGACACCTGGGTCTCGGCAAAAGGATCATAAATCTCCACGAACTCTTCGGTCCGGGTCTCCATCTTCTTTTTCGGAGGGTCCTGACGACGGACGTCCAGAAACTGAAAGTTATTTGCCAATCGCGTGCTCATACCGCCATCCTCAATCTGTATCGCGCAATCGCGATAACAGTTTGTTGAAGTCCGCCGCCTTAGGCTTAACCAACCAGAAGCGACCGATAAAGTCTTCAAAGTTTTCGAGCAAGTGTGTTCCCCAGGCAGATTCGGTCTCGCGAACAAACTCGCGAATATTATCGCGCAGGTGGTGGCGATAGGCTTCCATCGCCTCACCACCGACACGGTGCACCTCAACAAGCTCACTGTTGAGTCGGTCGATAAAACCACGATCCTGATCCAGAACGTAGGCAAAGCCACCGGTCATTCCTGCGCCAAAATTAACGCCCGTGGGACCCAACACCGTCACACAACCTCCGGTCATGTACTCGCAGCAATGGTCGCCGGCACCCTCAATAACGGCAAAAGCCCCCGAGTTACGCACGCCAAAACGCTCCCCGGCGACCCCCGCAGCAAACAAACGGCCGCCGGTTGCCCCGTAGAGACAGGTATTACCAATAATCGCCGTGTGCTGACTCTCAAAGCTGGAATCCCTCGGGGGGTAAATGACAAGCTTGCCCCCCGCCATCCCTTTTCCGACGTAATCGTTGGAGTCTCCTTCGAGAATCATGTGGACGCCGCCGGCGTTCCAGACACCAAAACTTTGACCTGCGGTGCCCGTCAACCGAATGATCAGGGGCGTTGTCTCTAAGCCACTATTGCCGTAGCGCTTGGCAATCTCACCTGAGATACGCGCACCAATCGAACGATCGCAGTTGGTTACCGTATAGCTGAAGTCACCGCCCTTGCCTGCTTCAATCGCGGGCAGCATATCCCTGACCATTTGGGCCGCTTTTTCCGCGGTATCGAAAGGGTCATTGCTAGACACCTGACAAAATTGCGGTTGATCTGCTGCATCGGGATCGACCCATAAAATAGGTCCGAGATCGAGCTTCGCCTGCTTGTCCGTGTGGCCCGGCAGGCGCTTAAGCAAATCCGTACGACCAATCAGATCTTCAAGACGGCTTATGCCGAGACGGGCTAACCACTCGCGGGTTTCCGTCGCTACAAAGGTGAAGAAGTTAACCACGCGCTCCACATCCCCGACAAAATGCTCCTGGCGCAACACCGCATTCTGTGTCGCCACGCCCGTAGCGCAGTTATTGAGATGGCAGATACGGAGGTACTTACAGCCCATCGCGACCATCGGTGCCGTGCCAAAACCAAAACTCTCAGCGCCCAAAATGGCCGCCTTAATAACATCGAGTCCGGTCTTCATACCCCCGTCAGCCTGCAGACGAATTTTGCCTCGCAGTCGATTGCCCCTGAGCGTCTGCTGTACCTCAGCCAAACCAAGTTCCCAGGGAGAACCCGCATAGCGGATTGAAGTCAGCGGACTGGCAGCCGTGCCACCGTCGTAACCGGAAATGGTGATGAGATCGGCATAGGCCTTGGCCACACCCGCCGCAATCGTGCCCACGCCAGGTTCCGAGACTAGCTTCACCGACACTTGGGCTTCTGGATTCACCTGCTTCAAGTCGAAAATGAGCTGGGCCAAATCTTCAATCGAGTAAATATCGTGATGCGGTGGTGGCGAGATGAGCGTCACCCCAGGCACCGAATGGCGAAGCCGCGCAATCAAATCGTTCACCTTTCCGCCGGGTAGCTGGCCACCCTCCCCGGGCTTCGCGCCCTGCGCCACCTTGATCTGCAAGACCTCGGCATTAACCAGATAGTGCGGCGTTACCCCGAAGCGGCCCGAGGCGATTTGTTTGATCTTGGAAACGCGATTGGTGCCGAAACGCGCCGGGTCTTCTCCGCCCTCGCCGCTATTCGATCGCGCGCCGATTTGATTCATGCCCATAGCAAGGGCTTCATGGGCTTCGGGGGAGAGGGCCCCCAAAGACATGCCCGCGGAATCAAACCGTTTGAGAATATTTTCAATAGGCTCAACCGCATCAAGCTCGATGCCTTTTTCAGGTAGGTCGAGCTCGAGCAAATCTCTCAGAGCAGCAACAGGCCGCACATTGCAATGGTTGGCATAACGCTGGTAATCCGCATAATCCCCTGAAGTCACCGCCTGCTGAAGCGACATGACCACATCGGGGTTGAAGGCATGATATTCCCCACCGTGCACATACTTAAGTAAGCCCCCTTGCTCAAGGGTCTTCCGGCGTGAGCGAGCACGCGCACCGATCTGCCACAGATCGCGCTCCAACTCGGCAAAACCTGCACCGGCGATGCGCGATGCCACGCCTCTGAAACACACGTCCACCACTTCTTTATCAAGACCTACCGCCTCAAAAAGCTGAGCGCCGCGATAGGAGTTAACGGCTGAAATCCCCATTTTGGACATAATTTTCAGCAAGCCTTTATTGAGGCCCTTGCGATAATTTTTGTAGCACTGCGTGGGCTCACCCAATAGCTCACCGGACCCCAGCAGGTCCTCGAGAATGCTGTAGGCGAGATACGGGTAAACCGCCGTCGCGCCAAAACCCAGGAGACAGGCAAATTGATGGGAATCGCGCGCGCTCGCGGTCTCGATGATCAAGTTGGCATCCGCGCGAAGACCCGTGCGAATAAGGTGGTGGTGGACCGCACCTGTCACCAGCAAACTGTGAATCGGTAAGCGGTTATCGGCAATATTGCGATCAGACAGCACCAATACCGTCGCGCCCTCGCGAATGGCCGCTTCAGCGGAAGAACATACTGCCTGCACCGCTGCTCGCAAATCACCCGTCTCGGGATCAAAAGTGCCATCCAGACGCGCGACTCGAAGCGTATCGCTGTCCAGATTCATCAGAGTATGAAACTTACCCTCCGACAATACCGGGGAGGTGAGACTCACCCGCTTCGCATGGGCCTCAGTCTCCACGAACACATTGGCCTCGCCGCCGAGATCGACCTCTAGCGACATCACGATCGATTCTCTTAGGGGGTCAATCGGCGGATTCGTGACCTGGGCAAATTTTTGGCGGAAGTAATCATAGAGCGATCGCTCTTTGGTAGAGAGCACCGCCATCGGGGTGTCGTCGCCCATGGAGCCAACCGCTTCGTTGCCGGACTCCGCCAGAGGTCGCAACACCTGATCGCGCTCCTCAAAACTCACCTGAAACATTTTTTGATAAAGATCAAGCTCCTCTTCCGCGATGCCGCTCGCTTTTTCACCATCAAAACTTCCCTCGATAAATTGCGCGTGCTGGCGCAGCCACTTTTTATAGGGGTGGCGCGTCTTCAGCATCTCGTCAATATCCGGCGTGTGAAGCACTTTTCCTTCTTGAGTATCAACCACCAGAATTTGTCCGGGACCAACGCGACCTTTAGCAATAACGTCAGAGGTCGCATATCCATGGGTACCGATCTCTGAAGCGAGGGTGATAAAGCCATCCTTGGTGGTCACCCAGCGCGCGGGTCTGAGCCCGTTGCGATCGAGTAAGCAGCAGGCGTAGCGACCATCTGTCAGCACGATACCCGCCGGCCCGTCCCAGGGCTCCATATGCATCGCGTGGTATTGATAGAACGCTTTGAGGTCGGGATCGATGCCCTCGATATTCTGCCAGGCTGGCGGTACCAACATGCGCAGCGCCCTAGGCAGCTCAACACCCCCAGTCGTGAGCAACTCCAACATATTGTCGAGGCTTGAGGAATCAGAGCCCGACCGGTTGACGAGCGGCGCCACCGACTGAAGATTGGGCAACAGCGGAGACTCAAGTCGCGGAGTTCGCGCAGCAGACCAGTTACGGTTACCTTCGATAGTATTAATTTCACCGTTGTGCGCCAACATACGGAAGGGCTGAGCCAAGGGCCAACGGGGAAGCGTGTTAGTGGAGAAGCGCTGATGGAACACACATATCGCTGTCGCAAGCTCGGGGTCGTTAAGATCCGGATAGAAATGCTCCAAATCCGCGGGCATGACGAGACCTTTGTAGGAAACGACCTGGTCCGACAAACTGCAGATGTAAAAATCGTCATCGCCTCTCATCGCGATTTCTGACTCGCGGCGCGCCATAAACAGCTTGCCGGTCAACTGCGCGTGATCGAGCTCATCCGCGTTGATAAATACCTGCTCGATATGGGGGAGCTGGTCAAGCGCGATCTCCCCGCAAACATCTGGGGCTACAGGGACTTCACGCCATCCCAGAAGCGCGAGGTCGTGGTGCGCCAAGGCATCCTGAATGGCGGTTTTCGCCGCCGACTGAGCCGCTGCCGACTGCCCCATAAAGATCATGCCGACCGCATAACGCTGTCCCAGCTCCTGACCAAAGCAGACTCTTGCCTCGCGCCGCATGAAGGCATCGGGCATCTGCAGTAACAGCCCACAGCCATCACCTGTTTTGCCATCAGCGGCAATCCCGCCTCGGTGTGTCATGCAGGTGAGGGACTCAATCGCTGTTTGCAGCAATCGATGGCTGGGCTCACCCTGAATATGGGCGATTAATCCGAAGCCACAATTGTCTCGGAATTCCTCCGGGCGGTAGAGTCCCGCCGGGCCGGTCGAGTCAGATGCGACGCCCGTTGCACTGTTTTGAGTCATAGCCACTCACAATTAAAACAAAGGCTTTTGTCACGGGGGGCAGACCCCTCTGGGGGCCAAGACAAAAGGCCGGCTATTTTACACAGCCGACGTGGCACTAACAATTGATTAAAATTTGACCAAATCAGGCCAACTGAGCAAGGGCCTGATCGATTTCGAGCGCGGTAATGTCATTGACGATGGCCGCCTGTCCAAGGCTCTGCAACAGGATGTAGCGTATTGTGCCCTTATCGACCTTTTTATCCCCGGCCATTGCGCCCAAAAAGACGCTGGTATCCATTGACGCCGGCGGCGCCACAGGTAAGCCGAATTCCTCAAGAAATCCCTTCAGTCGTGCCAGGTCCTCTGGGGCTACCTGGCCGCGGTTCACGCTGATTTGGGTCGCCATTACCATGCCGCAGGCCACCGCCTCACCGTGCAGCCACTCGCCGTAGCCCATCACCTGTTCGATGGCATGGCCAAAGGTATGCCCAAAGTTGAGTGTCGCTCGCACGCCCGCCTCGCGTTCATCGGCGGCCACCACACTGGCCTTGATGGCACAGCTTCGCTCGATGGCCTCGGCGAGCACCGCATCCTCACGGGCCTTCAGTTGGCTGCTCGCTGCCATCAGCCACTCGAAGAACCCCTCATCCGCAATGCAACCATATTTGATCACTTCCGCCACCCCGGCTGCGAATTCTCGGGCGGGAAGTGTCTGCAGGGTTTGCAAGTCAATGAGCACAGCCAGAGGTTGGTGAAACGCGCCGATCAGGTTTTTACCCAAAGAGTGGTTGACGCCAGTCTTGCCGCCCACCGAGGAGTCAACCTGAGCGAGCAGAGTCGTGGGTAATTGGATGAAATCCACCCCCCGTAAAAAGCACGCCGCCGCGAACCCCGTCATATCCCCGATAACTCCCCCGCCCAGCGCCAGAAAAACGCTGCGGCGCTCGTGCTTATCCTGCAATCCGGCGGTCAGAATATGCTCGATACTGTTAAGGTTTTTGTGGACCTCTCAA
>Ga0255756_1003807_pt1 | contig 14997 bp, 11 predicted proteins | sample 011ome_20_FD_179956 | JGI IMG/M metagenome (GOLD analysis project Ga0255756, IMG submission 179956) | Coastal salt marsh microbial communities from the Groves Creek Marsh, Skidaway Island, Georgia - 011509CT metaG (version 2) | ecosystem: Environmental > Aquatic > Marine > Intertidal zone > Salt...
CGCGCGGACGACGCGGCGTCGACGCGCGGGGTGCGCGGCGCGCGCGCGCGCGCGGCGGCTAAGGACGCATCGCGCGGGCGTGGACGTCAGCGACGAGGACAGCGCCGTGGTCGTCATCGCTCGCGCGTGGATAGAGTGCGCGGACGCGAGGCTGGCCTGAGGCTGACGCGTCATCGCCCGATCCTCGCGAGCTCGGCCATCGGCATTTCGACGATGCCGATCAACGTTGATCGCGCGCGCCTTTGAAACGCTCCGATGAAAAAACGCGCGAGGCGCGACTCTCGAAATCAGATATTCGCATTTCGAGACCGGCCTCGACACGCTTCTTCCACGCACTCCGCGACGCGCGTCCACGACTCGCCTCCACCATGGCCGCGCCGCCCGTGCCCGATCCCATCGACCGGCGCAACCTCAGCGTCGCGTTCGAGGACGCGAACCCGGCCCTCGCCGGGCAGACGTTCGCGCCGACGCCGACGGCGCCGACGCCGACGCGGACGGGGAAGTTCCGCAGCGACGCGATCAGCAACGACCCGGCCGCGTACGTCGGGCGGGAGCTCCGCCCGCGGAACTCCGCGTACACGCCCATCGCGACGCGCACGACGAACGGCGACTTGATGGGATGGAAGCAGCCGGAAGTGCAGTGCGTCAACGAACGCCTCTCCTCGTTCGCCCCGCGACCGAACCTTCCGCGCGATTCGACTTCGTAATTCTTCGAAAGATAATAATGCCGAATTTGGTCGCGACTCGCGATTCCAACGAACTCACCTCCTCCGTCGCTCGTCCGCGCCAACCCTCCCCCGCAGGCCGGCGCCCGAGCCGAGAAAGTGGGAATCGACCGGTCTGAAGTTCACCCAGCGCGAGAGCACGACGACGAACGCGCTGTATCCGCGGTACGAGGTCACGCCCGAGAAGCCGCCGCCGAGGAAGGAGTGGCAGCCGAACGGGCTCAAATTCACGGACCGCTCGCAGACGACGTCGAACCAGCTCATGCCCGGATACGCCCCTGAACCGCCGGAGGTTAACGAGGCGAGGAAGTGGGAGCCCACGGGGATCAACTTCGTGCAGAGGAGCTCGACGACGAACAACCAGATGTTTCAGAAACCGGAGATGCACGTCGAGCCGCCGCCGCCGAGGAAGGAGTGGCGGCCGAACGGGCTCAAATTCACGGACCGCTCGCAGACGACGTCGAACCAGCTCATGCCCGGATACGCCCCGGAACCGCCGGAGGTTCACGAGGCGAGGAAGTGGGAGCCCACGGGGATAAAGTTCACGCAGAGGGAATCCACGACGAACAGCCAACTGTTTAAACCGCCGGAGGTGAAGTTGTTTAAACCCGTGGGCATCGCCGTCGAGGACGACAAAGTGCAAAACCTCCTGCACGGCGACCACACGCCGCCGTGCAGCGTCTCGCGGTCGTTCACGACGACGCGGACGGGGCAGACCGAGGTTGCGATCAGGCTCGTCAGGGGGTGGAGCAAGTACGCGTCGCAGTGCGAGCACCTGTGCGTGCTGGACATGGACAACATTCCACCCGGTCCGCCGGGGAAACAAGAGATCGTCGTCACCGTGTCCATGGATAAGAACGGGAAGCTGTTCGCGGAGGTCAAGGACGTGCACTCGGGGATGACTGACACGTGGTCGGAGTACGACGGAGTGGAGGACTACCCCGAGGGAGGAGCGTGACGAGAGGAAGAAGCGCGCTCGCGTGTGTGTATCAACGACGAAGACGATTTGTGATTTTACGTACGCACTTCCGTATTATTCAAGTTCGCACGCAACGTCGCGATCAACCACCGCGCGAGAAACAATGTTCGGCGCGCGACGTGACGTGACGCGACGCGATGCGACGCTCACTTCTTCCCACCCCACGCCGCGACACCCTTCACGAACGAGCCGACGAGCCCTCTCGGGCCGAAGAACGCCGGGCCTTTGTTCGACGCCTTCCACGCGTCGATCCACTCCTGCGCCTCCGCGGCGTTCTTCGCCGCCGCCGCGTCCCCGGCACCCGACCCGGTCGCGCCCTCGAACGTGTACGTCACCGCGGCGCCGCCCGCATTGTGCTCGTCGATCCACTTCTGCGCGGACGCGGCGTTCGCGTCCGCGTCGCTCGCGCCGCCCGCGGAGGAGGAGGACGCGTCGTGCGCGTCGATCCACTTTTGCGCGTCCGCCGCGTTGGCGTCCGCGTCGGACGCGCCGGAAGACGACGAGGACGAGCCCCCGGACCAGGCGTCGATCCACTTCTGCGCGGACGCCGCGTTGGCGTCGGCGTCGGACGCGCCGCTCGCTTTCGCTTTCGCGGGCGCGGAGGAGGAGGAGGAGGAGGAGGAGGAGGAGCCCGAGGAGGATTCGTTCTTCCCGGACGCGCCGAGGAGGAACACGCCCGTCGCGACGAGGCCGGCGAGCACGTTCACGCTCACGCCCGTCTTCTCCTTCGCGAGCGAGCGCTCTTTCGCGGGGGACGTCGCCTTCGGCATCGGGACCGCCTTCGGCGCGGGCGCGGGCTTCGGCTTCGGCGCGGGCTTCGCCTTGACGACCTTGGGCGCGGGCGGCGCTTTCGGCGCCTTGGGCGCCTTGGGCGCCTTGGGCGCCTTGGGCGCGGGCGCAGCCTTGGGCGCGGGCGCCTTCTTCACCGCCTTCTTCGACACCGGCGCAGCCTCCGCCTCCGGCTCCGGCGTCGACACGACGACGGTGTCCTCGTACGCGCGCATGCACTTGAGGTACCCCGCGCGCTCCGGGGAGCCGCACGCGGTCGGATCCGCGGCGAGCGCGATCGGCGCGGACAGGAGGATCGACGCCGCGGTCGCGGACGCGAGGACGGTCTTCGGGAGCGCGGCGTCATCCTTGGAGGACGCGGCGGCCTGGCGCGCGGAACGAACGGGAATCATCAATCGGTGGTGAGCGACGGCGTCGGAGGCGAGCGCGCGTGGGAAAGGGAAACGCTTCGAACGAACGGCACGCGCGATCGGCGTCGGAAGGAATCTCGATCGATCGTCCTCGAATCGTCGCGCGCGCACCTTGACGACGGCGCGGCGCGCGCGGACGCGCGCGCCGGCCTTGCCGGGGGCGACGACGGCGGAGCCGAGGAAGCTCGCGTGAACGGCGGACATGACGACGCGTGCGGTCGAGAGTATGCTAAACCCGCGTCAGGCGGTCGGAGTCGCATCCGATATCGCAAAGACAGCTGGCGATTGGACGCGCTGCAGATCTTTCGCGACCGAAAACCGGCGACCGGTGACCGGGTGAAGCCGAGCGACGGCGACGACGACGTTCATCGGTCAGTTCGAAAGGCGTCGCGGTCAAATGTTGAAACCGAGAGGCGGGTGAAAGAAAACCGCGAGCCGCTCAAGCTTGAAGCCGTTGGAACTCGGTGAATTAGTTGGGAGTTGAAATCGAAGAAGAGGCCTCGACGCTTCGACCGCCGCGCAGACACCCTCCACGCGCGCCCCCTGCGAACGCGTACATCGTTCAAAATGGGCGTCGTCAGCAAGGTCGCCGCGTGCGTCCCCATCTATGACTTCCTCACCGCGCAGACGTACGCGATGTGGATGCTTCATCTTCAAGTCATCGTCTGCGCGTTCGGCGCGCTCTCCTTCGCGTTCACGGGCGTGCTTCAGATCACGTTCGGGTTCACGATCCTCGCGCTCGTGAGCTTGGAGGTTGGGAGCATGAAACTCGCGAAGGTGCGTTCGCGTGCGATCGTCCCGGATGCGTCCTCGCGTCGCGTCGACGCGCGGCGCGATCGCGCGACGTCCGTCGTCGGGTGCCACGATTGAAAATACCGTTGGTTTCCACCTCTCATCGATTCTCCGACTCGACTCACCCGTCGTATGTCGTCGTTCCTCTCTCCCTTACCTCTCCCACCTCGACAGATGTACTGCGTCAGCCTGTGGGGCATGATCCTCGTCGACATCGTCTGGCTCGCGCTCTGGGCGACGCGCATCAACGTCTCGAAGGACATGATCTTCTTCGACGAAGTCGCGGAGGCCTCGACGCAGATTCAACCGTCGAGGAACGACTACAGCACCTGCCCGAAGTTCCTCCTCGGGATGATGTGCATCCTGTTCATCATGCGGCCGTTCCAGATCCTCATCTGGTCGAAGATGTGGGATCTGAACTTCGGCGACCTCCCGATCTCGAACAACTACCCGCCCACGGACACGCCGAAGGATTACCCGGCGCAGGCGCCGGCGCAAGCGGGCGGCGCGGTGGTCGCGGCCCCGGCGGTCGCGGCGGCGGCCCCGGCGCAGCCCGCGGCGGCGGCGTACGAATCCCCGTACAAGTCCCCGTACGCGGGCGGGGAGGCGACGTCGCAGCCGGCGTCGCCGTATGCGGCCAGGGCGGCGGATCAGGTGTGAGAAGAGAAGAGAGAGGAGAGAAGCAGTCAGACGCGGAGGAGTTCGACGGCGTGTACGTAAGATATTAGAAACGGACGAAGAGACGTCGGGGACGAGGGAATACTTGTAATGCGACGCCCGTCCTTGAATTGCATTACTGTACGTCTCGACGCGCGCGCGCGCGAGACGCGTTCGCGAATGCAATAGAATCGCTCGTCGTATTGCAACTAAGCGTGCAGAAAAGTCTGGTGCTACTCCAGCCAGCTACGTTTCGGTTTCGTCGCCCAACCCTCGCGGGTCCGCGCGAGGCTTCCTCGCGCTCACCCTTCGCCAAGAACATCCCGTTGACGCCGAATTTCTCATATCGTCGTCGTCGTCGTCGTCGTCGTCACACAACGCGCCCGCCCGTCTCGTCTCCCGCGTCGACCGCCGCCGCCGCCGCGCGTTTCGTTTCGTTTCGCGCGCGCCCGCGTCAGTCGACGCCTCGTGAGCACCCGTGGTCGCTCACGCCCATCCCAACGCGCGCCTCAGGGCTCCACGTCGCCCTCCCCGCGCGCGACGCGAGATGCTCACTGCTGGTTCGCCTTGTTCCCCGCGTCCGTCAGCGCGGGCTGGCCGTAGTTGAGAGGTCGCCTGCGAGTCGAGGACGGATCGAAAAGGTCGGTCGTCAGATCGTGAGCGAATCGCGCCGTGGGGGGGGACGCGCGCGGTGGACGCGCGCCGGGTCGCGCCGGTCTCGACGCCGCGTCGCGTCGCGATGAAAAAGCCTCCGATCGAGCGATCCGCCGGGTTCGTTCTCGCGGGGACGCCCCCGCGCGCGCGATCGCGGGCGCGGGACGCGGAGGGAAATCGCGCGCGCGCGCGCGCGCGAAGAGCAAACAAACGACGACGCTTCGAGGGGGAGGGCGGCGGCGAGCGTCGTTCGCACCTGTAGAGCATGATGTGCGGCTCCGGGCGGTGGATCGCGTAGTGCACCCAACCGCGCGACTGCTGCACGCCGAGGCCGCGCCATTCGGACTGCAGAGGACGGGGATCGCGATCGTCAGCGCGCGGACGCGACGGAGGAAGGCGCCAGAAGAACTTCAAAAAAAGACGCCGCTTCGAAGATTTCCCGACGACGCGAGATGCGACGACGGAAAACCGCGCTCGGGGACGACGTGATCGGGGTATCGGCCAGCGAACGCACCTCGGACAGGAGACGACCCTTCGGCAAGAGCTTGGCGATGTCGGGCGGGAGCACGACGTGCCTGGGTGAGGAGAGCGAGGGACGAAAGCGCAGAGGGGTCAGTTCGCGATTTCGGTGGTCGAGATTCGAGCGTCGCGCGTGCACCCGCGCGCGGGGAAACCGTCGGCGACGGCGAGGCCGACGCGCGCGATCGCCCCGGTTCCGCGCGAAGTCGTCTGTCACGTCGCAATCGAGGAACACGCCGCGCGGACGCGTCGAGAACGATCTCGGAACCGTCGCGCTCGCGCGCTGCACCGGAGGGAAAAACCTCGCGGCGTTCGCGCGCGCGCGCGCGCGAGCGCTTAAATCCCGGCATCGGGACGTCGCACGAAACGACGCCGCGAGCGCGCGCGTGCGCACCTGTACTCGTAGATGTCGTCGTAGTACTTCTCGGAGTACTGAATCTGAGGCATCGCGTTCGGAAGTTGTTACCACGGGGAGTCGCGCGTCGTCGCAATGACGCCGAACCCGCGCGCGTCGCGGGCCTCAACTCGATCGCTCCCCGCTACGGCTCGAAGAACCATCCCCCGCGCAGGCGCGCGGCGCAGGGAAAGGAAAGAAAACGGTCGGCTGAATGTAGTACGTTGTACGTCGATGATGACTATAATCGCATACGAAAAAGCGAGTACAAAAAAAGAGAAATTTCTCATGTCACGAAACGCACGCGAGACCAGTGCGAAAAAAAACATAAAATTTTGGAGGGGAAAACGACGCGAAGTTCGAACTCTTTTCGGGCGCGGGAAGGGGGCGTCATCCGAGGACGCGCGAGCGCACGGCGCGTGCGAGAGGTGGAGCACCCTCCGTCTTCGTCGTCGTCGTCGTCGTCGTCGTCTCGTCGTCATCGTCGTCGCCGCGCTCCTCGTCCTCGAGTCGAAAGCGACCGCGGCGTGAAGACGCGGAGGGCGGCGAAGGAAGCCTCATCAGACGCGTTCGCCCCCGTCCTGTCCGTCCGTCCACCATGGCCGCGGCGACGCTGAACGTCGAGTGCAACGTGCCGTCGCACAACGTCCCGCACCGGGTGACGAGGCACGCGTCCACTTTAAACGCGCCGTACGCGACGACGTCGGACGACGTCGCGGAGTCCGCGTTCGCCGCGGTCGAGCGCGCGACGGCGATGAAGAAGCTCAAGGAGCAGCGGTTGAGATCGTTCCAAGACTCGCTTCGCAGGCGCGTGAACGAGACGGAGACGGCGCGGACGAGCGCCGCGGAGCAGCTCGCGCGCGAGTTGGCGGACATCGACCTCGTGTTAGGCGACCCCACCGTCGCGAACGCGACGCGGGCGCCGCGGACGGAGCCGCCGTCGGCGCTGGAGCTTTTGATGGTGTCGAAAGCGTCCGGCGTGCGGTCGTCGCATCAGGCGCTCTTGAATCAGACGCGGCCGCTCGCGTCCGGCGGCGGACGAGGCGGCGGCGCGGGGGGGTCCGCCGCGGTGAGCTCGGCGTCCGGGCCTGACCGCGTCAGGGCGGCGAAGGAGGCGTACGCGAGCCGCGAGCGCGCGGCGGCGGCGGCGGCGAGGGAAAAGATGAAACACGCGGAACGCGCGAGGGAAGAGAGACGCCTCCAAGAAGTCGCCGCGGCCACCGACTTCACCGAGGAGAACAACGCGTTCACCGCCGCGGAGGATAGACACAGGGAAGAGGCGAAACGAGGGAGCGTAGACGCGGAGGCGAACCGAAGACGCGCGCGGGAGTACGCCAAGGCGGAGGCGGAGCGAATGAAACGCGAGCGGAAGCGCGAGTCGGCCAAGGCGAAAAAGGCGGCGCGGTACACGACGGCGCTGCAGGACAGCGTCCGCGCGCAGCTGGCCAGGAAACGCGTGACGCTCCCGCCGCTGTGCGCGTGCCCGCACGCGGCGAAGAGTCAGATATTCGACCCGGGCCACGTGTACAAGTGCGCGCATAATTGCCCGCTGCACGACGACGAGGCGGCGTACCACGCGGCGCTGTCGCAGCTGTTGTCCGCGCACGACGTCATCATCACCGCGCCGCAGTAGGTAGGGCGCGAGGGAGGTGGTGACGCGCTGTGCTGCGCGTGATTCGCGTGAAATGCAATACATACGCGAAACGACGAACGAATCGAACGAAGCACACGACACGACGCGCGCGTTACGTTGAGGTGACTCCTCTTAAAGCTATTTCGAAAGCGCGTCGACGATCGTCTTCTTGGCGTCCTCTAGCGCGGCGTCCAACGCGCTCGCGTCTCTCCCGCCCGCTTGCGCGAACCCCGGCTTCCCGCCGCCGCCGCCGCCGCACGCCTTCGCGGCGGCGCCGAGGACGACGCCGGCTTTCAACCCCCCAGCTTTCTGCACCCCCTCCGTGAACGACGCGACGAGGCCAACCTTCCCGTCGTCGCCGCCGCTGCCGAGGACGACGGCGACGTCGTCCCCGAGCGCGGCGACGAGGCTCTCCGCCGCCGCTTTCAACGCCGCCGGGTCGACGCCGTCCATGCGCGCGACGAGAACCTTCGCGCCGCCGGGAGCGTCGATCGCCTGAGACGCGAGCGCGGTCGCCTTCGCGACCGCGAGCTCGCCGCGCAGCGCCTCCGCCTCCTTCTGCGACGTCTTCAAGTCTTCCATCAGCGCGCTGACGCGCCCGGCGATCTCCTCCGGCGGCACCCTGAGCGACCCCGCGAGCGCCTTCACGGTGCCGTCGCGCTCCTGAAGCAGATCGACGACCCCGGGCCCGGACACGGCCTCGATCCTTCGCACGCCGGCCGCGATCCCGGACTCGGACAGGATTTTAAACCCGCCAATCTCCGCGGTGTTCTTCACGTGCGTGCCGCCGCACAGCTCCATGGACACGCCGGGGACGTCGACGACGCGGACGACGTCGCCGTACTTTTCGCCAAACATCGCCGTCGCGCCCTTCTCCTTCGCCCGCGAGATCGCCATCTCCTCCGCGGTGAGGTCGATCGCGTCGCCGATCCAACCGTTCACGAGGGATTCGACGCGCGCGAGCTCCTCCGGCGTCGGCGCGCTCGGGGCGTTGAAGTCGAACCGCAGGCGCTCGAAGTTCACGAGCGACCCGGCTTGGGAGACGTCCTCGCCGATCGTCATCTTCAGCGCGGACTGAAGCAGGTGCGTCGCCGTGTGATTCGCCTTGGCGCGGCGTCGCGACGCCGCGGAGACTGTCGCGGTGACGGCGTCGCCCTCGCCGACAACGCCTTCGCTCACGACGCACGAGTGCACGAAGAGCCTCCCTCCCGCGGCTTTCCGGCAGTCCCCGACGACGAGCTTCCCGCGGTCGTCGCTCAGGATGATCTCGCCCTCGTCGCCGACTTGCCCGCCGCCCTCGGCGTAAAACGGCGTGGCGTCCAACACCACCTCCACGGTGTCCCCCGCGCCCGCGCTCGCGACGCGCTCGCCGCCCTTCAACAGCGCGCGCACCTTTACGCCCTCCTCGGTGACGCTTCCGTATCCGGTGAACCTCGTCGGCTCCCCGAGCTCGTCCGCGATCGCGCCGAGGAGATCCCCGACCGTGACGTCCACGGCGACGCGCGCGTCGCGGCTCAGGTCCCGCGCGGCCGCCATCGCCTTCTCGAACCCGTCGACGTCGACGTCGACGCCCGCCTCGGTCGCGACGTCCGTCGTGATGTCCAGCGGGAAGCCGTACGTGTCGTACAGCGTGAAGGCGTCCTCGCCCGTGAGCTTCGGCGCTTTCGCGTCCTTCGTCTTCGCCGCCGCGAGCATGTCCGCGAGGATCTCCTCGCCCCTGCCGAGCGTCGTCGCGAACCGCAGTTCCTCGCGTTCGAGCTCGTCGCAAATTTTTTGCGACGATTTCAAGACGTTCGCGTCGCACGCTTCGCTGAGACCGATCGCGACGCGCGCGATCGCGGGCGTGAACGCGCCCGCGCCGTCCGGAGCTTTCACCCCGAGCAAACGCCCGCATCGAACGACGCGTCGTAAAAGCCGACGGACGATGTATCCGCGGCCGACGTTCGAGGGAAGGACGCCGTCGGAGATGAGATAGCACACCGCGCGCGTGTGATCGCCGATGACTTTCAGCTTGAGCTTCGTCGCGTCGTCCGCGTCGTCGTACGAGATCCCAGCCATGGACGCCGCGGCGTCGATGATCGGGCGGATGAGGTCCGTCTCGTAGTTGTTCGGCTTTCCCTGAAGGATCTGCGCCATGCGCTCGAGCCCCATCCCGGTGTCGATGTTCTTGCGTTTGAGCGGTTTCATGTTCCCATCCGTGTCGCGCACGGACTCCATGAAGACCAAGTTGTAAAACTCGATGAACCGCGAGTCGTCGTCTAAATCTTCGCTCCCGTCGACGCCGCGCTCCGGGTGGAAGTCCCAGTACAGCTCCGAGCACGGCCCGCACGGACCGGTCGGCCCCGCGGCCCAGAAATTATCCGCCTCGTCCATGCGTTTGATTCGATTCTCCGGGATGCCGATCTCGTCGCGCCAGATCGCGTACGCCTCGTCGTCCTCTCTGAACACGCTGATCCAGATCCGGGACGCGTCCAGGCCGTACTCCTTCGTGGAGATCTCCCACGCCCACGCGATGGCTTCTTTCTTGAAGTAATCCCCGAACGAAAAGTTCCCGAGCATCTCGAAGAACGTGTGATGCCTCGCGGTGACGCCGACGTTTTCGATGTCGTTCGTTCTCACGCACTTCTGCGTCGTCGTCGCGGTCGGCACTTTCCTCTCCTCTTGGCCCATGAACACGGGCTTAAACTGGAGCATCCCCGCGATCGTGAGCAGAACCGTGGGGTCTTCCGGGACGAGCGAGGACGACGGCAGCCGCGCGTGGTCGCGCGCCTCGTAAAACTCCAAGAATCGACGACGGATCCCCGCGCCGGAGATGTCCTTCCCGTCCGCGTCCCTCATGGACGACTCCCCGCTCGCGACCGAGGTTGTCGTTGACGCGGCCGCGGCCGCGGCGGTGACGGTGACGGGACGGACGACGCGCGCGTTGAGGACGCCGTCTTTGCGGTTCGCGAGCACCCCGGTGCGACGCAGCCTGCGGAGGAGGACGGATGACGTCGTCGTCGTCAGGACGCGCGGAGGGTGGATAAATTTCGCGGAGGGTCGCGCGCGCGAGGGCGTCGCGTTCGGTGGAGGATTCGAGGACGGAGAGAGACGCACCCGGCGCTGCGACAGAGCGCGACGCCCGAGCGCAGCATCATGCTGGGCGACAGCAGGCTCTGCATCGCGCGTGCGACGGAGGCGGGCGCGCGTGGCTTGTGGTGCGATAAGGGTTTTTTTCAGCCACGCGTCGTTCTGTCTGGTCGCTCCACGTCCAGTCGCCGACACAATTCGAGGCGACCTCGTTCGACTCTCGTTCGACGCGACGGCGCGGCACACGCACGCGCGCGAGGCGCCGTCGACGCCCACGACCGACGCCCTAGTCTCTTCGGAGATCGCCGCGAGCGTGATCCGCGCGTGATCGTCTCACCGCGCGCGCGCATCACTCGAGAGGACGCCCGCCCGCGCCGAGGAGGAAGAACGACGAAGGAAATGAGGCGATCGGCGCTTTTTCTGACCGCGGTCGCCTGCGTCCTCGCGCTCTTCGCAACCCCAGCGTTCGCGTGGGACGACGACGACGACGACCCGGCCAACGTCGACGCCGCGGACTACGAGGGCGTGACGTGCGGGAGCACGATCAAGCTCCAGCACTCGGGGACGAAAGCGCGGCTGCACTCGCACGACATCGCCTACGGCAGCGGCAGCGGGCAACAATCCGTGACCGGCTTCCCGGAGACCACGGACGCGAACTCGTACTGGCAAGTCCTCCACGCGCACGGGGCGGAGCCGTGCAGATTCGGGACCGAGATCGCGAACGGCGCGATCGTTCGCTTGCTTCATATCAACACGAAGAAGTGGCTGCACTCGCATCTGCATAAGTCGCCCATCACCGGGAACCAAGAGGTGAGCGCGTACGGCACGCGAGGGGACGGGGATACCCCGGAGGACTCGAACTCGGACGATAACTGGAAGATCGAGCTCAGCGCTGGGGAGACGGTGTGGAAGAAGGATAAGAAGATGCGGCTGATACACGTCAGCACGGGCGTGATCTTGCACTCGCACGACCAAAAGTTTGGAAGGCCGATCGCCGGGCAGTTTGAAGTCTGCGGCGCGAAGAGCAAGAACAACAACAACCTGTGGTTCGCCGCGGAGGGGGTGTACATCCCGAAGCCGAAGCCGAGCAAGCACGCGCACGCGTTCACGATCAGGAAGCTGCCGTACGACCCGCGGAAGGACGACGATGATGGGGAAGAGCTGAAGAACGAGGCGGCGAAGGAAGATCTGAAGAACGAGAAGAAGAAGAAGAAGGTTGAGCTGTGACGAGACCGACCGCCCAGCCAGCCCGCGCGGTGAGCGCGTGACCTCACTCGTAACTACAGTAAGCTTACTTAACAACGAAACGAAACGAGACGAGACGAGACGAGACGAGACGAACGCTACTCGCTCGCTCATCGCTTGCTCGGCGGCGGGAGCTCCCCTCTCGAGTCCGCCTTCGTCCACCCATCCGCGTCCACCGCGCCGTCGTTCTCTCTCTCCCTCTGCTCGCGCTGCCGCCGCGCCGCGTTCCTCGCCGCGTCTTGGAAGCCCCCCGGGTTCATCGGATCGTCCTTCACCGCGACGACCACGGGCGTCGGCTCGTTCGGTCGTCGGTTGCTCCACCAGGACTTCATCCCTTTCACCGCCTTCTTTGCCGCCGCCGCGGCTTCTTCCTTCGTCGCGACGTTTTTCACGTCTCTCCACAAGTTACTCAGCGTCGACTTCAAATCGATCGGCCGAAGGATCGCGTGCGTCAGCGACAGCGCGATGCCGTACACGACGTTCATGATGAGGTACCCCCACGAGTATTTCAGCGACGTGAGCGCGCCGATCCCGGCGATGACGAGCAGCGCCTGTCGCGCCTGAGTCCGGTCCACGCCGGCGACGACTTTCGCGTTCCATTTCAGCTTGTCCTTCGACGCGAGCGCGAGCTCGCCGAGCAGCGTATCGCTCGCGCACGCCGCGGCGGCGCCCAAGAACAGCACGCACAGCGTCATCGCCGGGTTCACGAACAGCTGCGCGATCGCGACGTAGGACGCCACGACGATGGCGTAGTTTTGGCGGTAGTAAATGAGATTGCTCTTCACGCGCTCCTTCGCCTCCGCGCCGTCCTTCGGGACGTTCAGACCGATCCCCTCCACCTCTTTCGCGTTCACGCGGTCGTTCGCGACGTCGACTTCCACGACCGCGGCGGCGACTTTCGTGGCCATGAACTCCCGCCACGACTTCGGGGCTTCGTCCCACTTCGCCTTGCGGAACGTCTCCAGCCAGTCTTTGAAGTCTTTCGCGTCGTCGTCCCCGCTCGACGGCGACGCGGTCGCGGACGACGCGGACGCGGTCACCGCGCCGCGGGTTCGCGACGACGTGCTCAGCGCACGCGTGCTCAGCGCACGCGTGCTCAGCGCACGCGAGCGAAGGGACGCGGACGTCGGGACCGCGCGCGTCGTCGTCGTCGTCGTCGTCGTCGTCGTCGTCGTCGCGAGCGCGAACGGCTCGGATCTGCCGCGCCGATCGCGCGCGGGCGCGGTCGCGCGAGCGACCGCCGCGGGGCAAGCGCGGGCGAGCGCGAAAGACGCCATCGCGCGCGAGGGACTGGCGACGCGCGGGAGGGAGACCTCGCGCACTGGACGCGGTGGGGGCGCCGCGTGAGTGTGATCGGAGACGGCGACGCGTTCTTTTCGAAGTTTCACGCGCGGAGGCAGTCCGAGAAAGATTTTTATTCCCATGCACTGGTACGTTGCGTGTACAACGCTCGTTCTAAACAAACGCGATCACGCGATCACCACATCTCCACCGGGTTCGCGAGCTCGTGATCTATCCTCGCGTCTAAGTGCTCCCTAAGAACCCAGTTCCGCGACTGCCGCAGGAGATGCTCCTCGCGCGCGGCGGCTCGCAGATGATTAGAAAACATCTTCTGCTGCCGCTTGTGGTCCACGAGTCTCTCCCGCCGTTCGATCCTCTTCCGGTCCTTCTCCTGACGGATCGCCTCGAGACGCAGCGCCTCCGCGCGGCGGATCGCTTTGAGCCGCCGCCGTTCCGCGACTTCCTTCTCCAACTTGATCTGCATCAACCGCAGGCGCTCGCGTTCTTTCGCCTCCGCCTCTTCGAACTCTTTCCTCCACTGCACTCTCAGCTCGTTCAGCTCTTTGTTCCACAGTCGCCGCCGCTCCGGCCACGCGTCTTTCGACTCCGCGCCTATGACCGGCTGCGACGCGTCCGTGCCGTCGCCGCCGTCGCCGTCGCCGCCCGCGCTGCTGGTCGCGAACCCGGCGCCGCGGGCGTCGAGAGCGATCGTCCACCTCCACCCCGCCCGCGCGGATTCCCCCCCGCCGAGGGCGTCGCCGAGGGCACCCCGCGCGTCCCCGCGACGGGCGAGCGACCGGCACAGCGCGTGGACGGTGCCGCGCAGCATCGCGGACGCGGCGACGAGACGACGGTTCGAGCTCCGGTCCGTCCGTGCGTGCGCGGCGCGCGTCGTCGTTGTGCCGACCGATCGCGCCCCGCGAGGGGAAACCCTTATTCGCTCAGCAGTGAGCCAAAAATAAAAATTTTGGCGGTGTCCATTTTTTTGGCGCGAACGAGATAACATGCGCGCGTGCAACGAACGACGAAGCGACCGCCGCCGCATCGAGACCGCTCGAGACGGAGAGGTCCGTTGGCATCGCGCGGACGACCGTGTGCTCGCCGAGGGCGCGAAATAACGCAAAAAGACGTCTCAACCTCTGGGAACGACCTGCCGGCGCCGCCGCCGTTTTTTTTCTAGACATGCACCATTCTCGACGTTGACGCGACCGCCACCGCCTCCAAACTGCTCCGATTGACCTGAAACTTTGTGGAGAGGTTCCTTACATCATGTAGACGATGATCCCGTGGTTAAATGCACAAAAAATGAACCTATGCCTCCTATGAGGATTGAACTCATGACCTCCGGATAACTCAAGTAAACTTGACGAGGACCCGCATCGTACGCGGGATAGGTAGGAAACTTCGCCTGTGTGCTGGGATTCCCCAGCGGCAGATTTAGTTATTACTCACGTATGAGCAATTAGTCTTGTGGTTTGTTATGAGACCGACGCACTGCCGACTGTGCTAAAGAGGCGAATGTGGTGGTGACGGGACAGGTGAAAACAAAAAATATCAACATGCGTGTTTCCGATACCAGCAGAACGATCAGGGCTGGTCTCTCGCATCTCTCCCTTTCATCCCCATCGAGGAGGGCAGAGTTCGACGCGCGGAGCGGAGGAGAGGTCGCCGTCGACGCGCCGCTCCTCACGCCGGGCGCGATGGCGAATAAGAATGACATCGCCGCGACGGAGCTCCTGCACGTGAAGGACATCTACGGCGTCGTCCCCGGGCAGGTCTCGTACGCGGACGCGAGGACGCTGGTGAGACGCCCGTTCCTAAATTGGCCCGCCTGAAACGAAATAAATGAT
>Ga0255756_1003822_pt1 | contig 14966 bp, 17 predicted proteins | sample 011ome_20_FD_179956 | JGI IMG/M metagenome (GOLD analysis project Ga0255756, IMG submission 179956) | Coastal salt marsh microbial communities from the Groves Creek Marsh, Skidaway Island, Georgia - 011509CT metaG (version 2) | ecosystem: Environmental > Aquatic > Marine > Intertidal zone > Salt...
TTTCTAGCTTTCTCACACGAGTACGTAGGAGTTTAAACGAACAGAACAGTAGTCGTAGTCGTGGAGTGGAATCGTCGCGACGCGTTGCAACCTATTCACTACGTATGACAGTGTCGAGTCGCCTCCTCGCCGCCTCGCCTCCTCGACCGTCGTCTTCGCCGTCCATTCCTCACGCCTCCTCCTCCTCCTCCTCCGGCTTGCCGTGGAGCCACTCCGCGAAGTTGTCGAAGAGCTCGCCCTCGTACGCGGAGTCGGACTTCATGCCCTGGTAGAACGCCTCGCCAACCTTGCTGCGCGCGCCCGCCACCTTCTTCGCCTTGGCGGCGGAGCGTTCCTTCTCCGCGGCGGCGGCCATCTGCGCGGCAACCTTGGCGTACGGGTTCAAACGCTCCATCGCCGCCTTGTTCTTGAGCGGGTTTCTCTTCAGCGGCGCGTGCGCGCGCGTCTTGCCCGCCTTGGGCGCGTTCACCGCGCTCTGAATCTCGTCCGAGTTGATCACGCGCGAGAGATCCGGCACGGTCATGATGGACCTCGGCGGCTTCCACCCCTTCTTCGCGCTCGACGCCGCCGCCGCCGTGCCGAACACCGCGTCGAGCTTCTCGAACGCCTTCTTCGTCCAGATGATGAACCGTCCGACGTGCCCGCCGGGCGCGAGCGTCAGGAGCCCGAGCCTATCCACGGAGCACAGCTCCACGCCCGGGATGTTGCGAAACGCCTTCGTGATGCCGTCGTCGTCGGCGTACACCACGAGCGGGCCGCGGCGTTGGACGTAGCGGCGGTTACGCATCTTCCCCTTGCCGGAGCGGATGTTCCTCGACTCCTTCACCTTCTCGACGTCCGCGTAGGCGCCGATGGACTTGAGGAGCGCGACCGCCTTGGCCGTCTTCGCGATGGACTCGACGTCGTCGCCGACGACGAGCGGCACCTCCGGGACGGTCTCCACGGCGTGGCCGCGCGCCATGAGAAGCGCGGGAACCGCCGACGCCGCGAGCGCTGAGCAGACGGCGTAGCGCTTCTGCTTGAGGTTCACGCGGCGGTGCCACCTGCGCCAGGTCTGTTTGTGTTTTTTACGTTTTTTGAGTTGGGTCGGGGAAGGAGAGCGAGCGAGCGGACGTCAGTCGTCGGCGTTTTCGTTTTCGTCCATCGATGGATCGATCGCGAGAGGGACGACGGGAAAAAATAAATCGCGTCGCGGACGCGTCCGCCGGCGACGGAACCGCGACGACGGCGGTCGCGGCCGCGACGCGCGCGCGCGACGGCGAGCGCGCGACTCGGACGCGACGTGGACGCGTTCGAATCGCGGTCGCGCGGCGTCGCGGGCGTCGCGACGGCGCCGCGCGGCGCCGATCGCGACCTGCGCCGGGTATTAGGGTTCACGGCGAGCGTCTTTTTTCGTTCGCCGCGAGTTCGAGCGACGCGCACCTTCGTCGGCGCGAACATGCGGCCGCCGCGGCACATGTTACCGAAGGCACCTTGGCCCGCGCGGTGAGTACCACCGCCGGGAACGCGCGGAATGCGAGAGACCGCGCGGCCGGTGCCCCACGACTCCGCCGCGGTCTGATGGCCGGCCTTGTTGAACACGGCGTACGCCTGGCGGTTGTTCTTGTTCAGGCCGGTGTGCACGGCGTTGACGATGTCCGGGCGGATCGGCGAGAGGAACACCTCCGGGAGCTGGCAGGTGGCGCCGTTGCCGTTCTGGACGGTCACGGTCGGGAGAGCGGCGGGCATCTTGAACGAGTTTACAGCGGGGTCGAGACGCGCGCGCTGGCAAAAGAGGGACACGGCTTTCGATGCGACGCGGAGAAAAACCCTCTTTGTCAGCAGTCCGAGTCGCGTAACGGCGTAGTACGTTTTGTAGGGCCTATGGGAAACTATCTAGAAAACATACGAGTAACAACTTTTTTTTTTTTGCTTTCAGCGTGATCGATGCATCGATCAAACCAGAGAATTGATCGCCGAGTTTCAAAGGAGGCTTGACCGACGAAACGCCGCGCGCTATTTGTCGAACTTCGCGCGTTCGACCGCCACACAGGCAGAGCTCACCTTCATCGTGAGGTTCCGGCGTCGCGACCGAGGGTCTCCCGAAGCGCGCGCGCGCCGTCGGTCCCACCACCACCCCAGCAGCGCGATGGACGTCGCCGCGTTCCTCGCCGCGTCGAAGGCGCATCCCCCGCCGAGAGCGGACGGCTCCGACGATCCGTCGAGCCCGCCGATGACAACGTTCGCGTACGGCACCGCGGGGTTCCGCCTCCCCGCCGAGCTCCTCGACTCCACGATGTTCCGATGCGGCGCGGTCGCGGCGATCAGAAGCGCCGCGACCGGCGCCGCGACCGGCGTCGTCGTCACCGCGTCGCACAACCCAGAGCGCGACAACGGCGCGAAGCTCGTGGACTTTCACGGCGGCACGCTCCCGCCGCGATGGGAAGCGATGGCGGAGGCGCTCGCGAACGCGGACGGAGACGCGGAGACGACCGCCGCGCTCGAGGCGTTGATCAACGACGACGACGCCGCCGCCGACGACGGGAGTGCTCATCACCACGTCGCCGCCGCCGTCGCCGGGTCGACGCCGCCGACGGTGTACCTCGCGAGGGACACGCGCGCGAGCGGCGAGGCGTTGGCGGCGGCGGTGCGGTCAGGTGCGTTCTATACACTGGTTCCCATACGACCCCGTCGCCGTGGTGAACGCTGATCCTTAAGGACTTTGCCCGGCGCGTCTCTCCGCCCATCCCTTGCGTTCAATACCCGCCCTCGGCGCCTTTCAACTCCACCTGACGCCTTTCAACTCCACCCCAACATTCGCACCTGTCCGCGCGGAAGGGATCGCCGCCGCGGGGGCGCGATGCGTCGACCTCGGTCTGATGACGACGCCGCAGCTGCACTACGTCGTGTACGCGGCGAACCGAGGGATGCCGTGCGGGGAGGAGGATTACTTCGAGCGGCTCGCGGGCGCGTTCAAGACGCTCGCGTCGTCGTCGACCGCGACAGCTGGCGACGAAGACGCCGACGATCGAACGGAGATCGAGACCGAGACCGTCTTCGTGGACTGCGCGAACGGCGTCGGCGCGGCGAAGCTCCGGACGCTCGCGTCGCTCCTCGGACCGGAGATGCTTCCGCTGTCGCTTCGAAACGTCGGCGGCGAGGTGCGTTCTCCTTACACTGGTTCCCATACGACCGCGTCGGCGTGGTGAACGCCGATCCTTAAGGACTTTTGCCGGCGCATCTCTCCGCCCAGGGTCCCTCGCTTTTAATCCCCGCCCGCGTTACCTTTCAACTCCACCTGACGCCTTTCAACTCCACCCCGACGTTCGCTCGTATGGAACGACCCTCAGCCCGGCGACGCGCTGAACGACCGCGTCGGCGCGGATTTCGTGCAGAAGGAAAAACGCGCGCCGACGCGCGGCGGCTTCGACGCGTTGCCCCCCGGTGAGACTATGGCCTCATAGAGACCGACCGCGCTTCCCGTGCGAACTTCAAACTTCGAACTTCGCGTCTCGCGCCGCGCCGATCCTCGAGGACGGACTCGACCTGACCTGACCTCCGCCGTCGCCGCGTCGCTCTTCGCTCGCGCTTCCCTTTCGAAATTCGACCGGCGAAGAGACGTTACGCTGACCGACGCGTTCCCGATCGTCTCGTCTCGTCCCACGCGCGACTCCTCAAGGCGCTCGGTGCGTCAGCGTCGACGGCGACGCGGACAGGCTCGTGTACTTCACGAAAAAGCGCGCGCGCGCCGGCGACGACGACGACGACGCGGACGCGGACGCCGCCGCGGTGTCGCTGTTCGACGGGGATAAGGCGCGTTCTACACACCGGTCCCCGTACGACCGCGTCGGCGTGGTGAACGCCGATCCTTAAGGACTTTTGGGTCCCGGCGTTTCTCTCCGCCCACCCCTCGGTTTCAATCCATGCCATCGACGCCTTTCAACTCCAACTGACGCCTTTGAACTTCACCCCGACGTTCGATCGCTCGTATGGAACGACCCTAAGATCGCGTCTCTGATCGCGTTCCACGTCGCGGACCTGTTGAGACGCTCCGGCTGCCTCGCGGCGCTGCGCGTGGGCGTGGTGCAGGCGCGTGCTTCGTTTTTCACCCGCCCGCCCGCCGCTCGGTTTCAACATTCGTTCGATCGATCGCGCGCGCGGGTCCCTCCCTTTCGACTGACCGATGGACCGCCCCCTCGCAGACCGCGTACGCCAACGGCGCGAGCACGGCGTTCGTTCAGGTGCGTTCTATACAAAAGTTTTTCACCCATCGCCCGGTTTCAACACTTGATCGCTCCCCCTTTCAACTGACCGGTGAACTATTTTTGTATGGAACGACCCTCAGGAGTCGCTCGGACTCGAGACCAGGTGCACGCCGACCGGGGTCAAGCACCTGCACCCGGTCGCGGAGAGCTTCGACGTGGGCGTGTACTTCGAAGCGAACGGGCACGGCACCGCGGTGTTCTCGGACGAGGCGACGGCGGCGATCGACGACGCGGCGGCGCGGTGCGCGGCGGACGCCGACGCCGCCGAAACTGATGTGCGTTCTATACACTAGTCCCCATACAACCGCGTTGGCGTGGTGAACGCCGATCCTTAAGGACTTTTCCCGGGGTCTCTCTCCGCCCACCCCTCGCTTTCAACGCCCGCCCGCGTTGCCTTTCAACTCCAACTGACGCCTTTCAACTCCACCCCGACTTTCGCTCGTATAGAACGGCCCTGAAACCGAAACCGAAACCGAGACCGAGTCGTCGAAAGCGTTGCGGGAGCTTCGAGCGCTGACCCGCGCGATCAACCCCGCGGTCGGGGACGCCCTGAGCGGCGTCCTCGTCGTCGAGGCCATCCTCCGCGCGCGAGGGTGGGGCCTGGACGACTGGGACGCGCTCTATCGCGACCTGCCGTCGAGACAGTCGAAGGTTTCGGTGAGAGACCGCGCGGCGATAACGACGACGGACGCGGAGCGCCGAGCGACGACGCCGGAGGGGATGCAGGACGCCATCGACGCGGCGGTGCGGATGGCGGGGAGCTCCGCGCGCGCGTTCGCGCGACCGAGGCGCGTCTCTCGCTCGCTCGTCGACCCTACTAGCCTCTCTTTCGTTTTTCTCTCCCCGCCGCTCGCGCCCGGTCTGGTTGGTGGTTTCGGTTTCGCGTTCGACCGCGATGCCGTTCAAACTGACCGATAACTTACCGCGATGCCGTTCAAACTGACCGAAAATCGATCGACCAACCCTCGCACCCGAACCGCGTCCGCAGCGGCACGGAGGACGTCGTCAGGGTGTACGCCGAGGCGGCCACGGACGCGGAGGCGGACGCGCTCGCGAGGGAGGTGTGCAGGATCGTGCACGCGCGCGCGGGAGGGGTGGGGGATCCCCCGTGACGACCGAGGGACTCTTCGCGCGACGCGGCGCGACGAGAGCGAAAGGATGCAGTGGCCAAAAAGTACAACACGTAGATTCTCCAAATTCGGTAATTGTCCCTGATGAACGCCCGCGGAATCGACGCGTCGCCACTCCGCCGCCGCGCGCGCGTCATCGTCGTCGTCGTCGTCGTCGTCGTCGTCGTCGTCGTCGTCGTCGTCGTCGCGGAGCGCGCGCCGCGCCGCCGCTCGAGCTCGGTCCTCCTCGCGTCGAGCTCGCGTCACGTCCGCGTCGCGCCGACCGCCGTCGCGGGTCGGATTCATTCCGAACTCTCGGACGACGGACGGCGGCGGGACGAATCGGATCGATCGAGCGGGGGGGATGAAATTCGCCGCGGCCGCCGCGGCGAGCATGCCCGCGGGCGTCTACTTCTCCGACGTCGTGACGCACCTGACGTACGAGAACTTCAAGGCGGCGCTCACCGCGGAGATGATCGTGCTCTGTCTCCTGTTCTTCGCGTTCAAGCTCGGATGGTGCGCCAAATTCCCACCGTAATCTAATCGCCGGTGCCGAGCGTTCCAATTCCGACTCCGACTCCGACTCCGACTCCGATTCCCCCCGAACGGCCGCCGACGACGCCCCCCCCCCCCCCCCCCCCCCCCCCCCGCGCCCCCCACCCCCCCCCCGCCCCCCCCCCCTCCCGACCTCGCCCAGGTGGCTCAAACCCGCGCCCGAGTCCGAGGACGTCTGCGTCTCGAGGATGATACGCGCGCTGAACGACGAGACGTTCGACCAGTCGGTGTTGGAAGCCGCCAAGCTCAAGAAGATCTTTCACGAGCGTCTCCCGTCGTGGATATCCTACCCGGACGTGGACAGGGCGCCGTGGCTGAACCGCGCGGCGCGGCAGATGTGGCCGTTCCTGAACAAAGCCATCTCGAACAGCGTGGTGTGGTCCGTGGAGCGGCCGCTGAATCGGCTCGTGGATCGCTCCGGGCCCATCTCTTCGTGTAAATTCTCAAAGTTCACGCTCGGCCTCGAGCCGCTCATATTCGTGTCGGTGAAAGCCGTGGACGAGGTCCCGAACGAAATCGGGCTGGACATCGAGTTCAAGTGGGCCGCGCTCGAGCCCGAGGTGCAGCTCGACGTCGGGTTGTTCGACGCGCTGAAGCTCCCGATCGCGATCGAGAAGATCGAGGCGTTCGGGACGATTCGCCTGGTCTTCGGACCGCTGTGCGAATGGTGGCCGACGTTTTCGGACATGCAGATCGCGTTCATCGGGAAGCCCACGATCAACTTCAACCTGCGGTTAGTCGGCGGGGACATCACGAAAGTTCCGAAGGTTGAGAAATCGCTCTCGAAGCTCATCAAGAACGCGATATACAACCTCATGGTGTGGCCGAACAGATTGGACATTCCGATCACGGAACAAGACGGCTCGATTCGCATTCACCACACCGGCATCCTTCGCGTGACGGTGTACCGCTTTCACGGGATCTACCACAGCGTGAAGAAAGTCCCGAAGCCCGCGCTGGAGATTCAGCTCGTGGACGGGGATTACGAGAAACCGAAAGTGAAGCGATACACGAAGACGTCGATCCACGACCCGAAGACCGACGCGGTCGGCGAGTACGTCGTAGAAGAGACGTTTGAGATTCGCGTCCACGACATACGCGCCGCGGAGCTGAAGTTCACGTGCGTGGACACGGCGAAACTGCAGATGAGTTCCTTCGTGAAGAGAAACAGCAAGGCGATGAAGAAGCTGAAGAGAGCGATGCCGTTGCTGCGACGGAAGAAGAAGACGAACACGAAGCAAGCCGCGCTGATGGAAGGCGCGTTTGATTTCGATTTGAAAACGAAAGAGAAATCTAAAGACACGGTGCTGAACACGCGGGATAGCAAATCCTCGAGCGCGATCGAGGGCGAGAGAGCGCTGAAGACGCAGAAAAGAGGCACGATCGGGTCGTGTCGGTACGAGCTCGGCCCGCTGATCGAGACCCCGAACGCGGAGGTGCCAGAGGACATGAAATTTGACCGCCCGTCGAAGAGCGCGTCGCACCTCAAAGACGACAAACCCGGCATCGTCTTCAGCTTACACTACCTCCCGTTCGAGAACGAGTGGGACATCGAGAACAACATCAACGTCGGCATGCAGATGCCGGAGTTGGACCTCGAGAAGCTGCTCGCGACGGGCGGTCTGGATCAGTTCTGCGGCGTGTTGCACGTCACGTTGAACCGCGGTGACCGCCTCGTCGCGCGCGACGCCAACGGCCGGAGCGACCCGTTCGTTCGGTTCTCCATGGGTAAGCAGCACCAAAAGTCGAGCGTGAAGTACGAGACGCTGAACCCGGTGTGGGACGAGGAGTTCGACTTCATCATCGGCAAGCCGGAGCTGGAGAACAACCTCAAGTTGCGGTGCGAGTGCTGGGACTTGGACTCGTACGGAAAGCGAGATTACATGGGGATGTGCTCGTTCGACACGAAGCGCATCATCGCGCAGCTGCTCATCAAAGGCGGCACGGGGCAGAACATCAAGGTCACGGAGGAGCTCCAAGAGACGCCCTCGGGGCGCCTGCACGTCCAGTTCGAGTTCTTCAGCGTGATCACGAACCGCGCGCTCACGGAGTCGATCGCGGAGAAGAGCGCGGCGGCGCAGCTCGCGAACGATCTCGCCGACGCCGAGGTGCAAAAAAAGCAGAGAGGGTTTTCGTTCAAGAAGCTCTCCCCCGCGGAGGAAGCGCGCGTCGCGGAGGAGGCGAAGAGGGAGATCATGGAGGGGATGGACGACGCCGCCACGGGGGGCGCGAGGGCGAGCGTCATCGCGCCCGCGCGCGCGACGCGAGATCCGTCCCGTAAATCCTGGCCCGACGACGACGACGAACCGTTCGGGAGGCTAAAAAGAAAAACGTCGGCGGCGAGAGACGAGAAGCGCGAGACGTCCGCGACGTCGAAGGGGATTCTGAAATCGCCGAAGAAAACGTCCGCGCAGGGCGTGTCCTCGACGATGTCGCCGTCGATCCGCGACGGCGGCGGCGGCAGCGCGAAGCTCGGCGACGGGCGGATGAACGCGAACGCGAAGGCGAAGGCGTCGCCGAACAGGTTGAGGTGCGTTCTATACACTGGTCCCCATACGACCGCGTTGGCGAGGTGGACGCCGATCCTTAAGGACGTTTGCCGTCGTCTCTCTCCGCCCACACCACGCTTTCAATCCCCGTCCTCGACGCCTTTCAACGCCAACTGACGCCTTTAAACTTCACCCCGACATCGCTTTGTATAGAACGACCCTGACGCCGGACGGATGGTCGAGAACCGACTCGCTGCGGTACACGTCCGTGAAGGACATGCAAGTGTCGTACAGCAGCGACGAGGACGAGAATTTGTTCGCGTAGACGACGCCACCCTAGCTGCAGTAGATGAACATATTATGTAGACGTTCGACGTACTGTATTACATGCTGCGCCGCGCAAACGGATGAAACGCGAACGCGGCGGCCGGGACAACTTTTTTTTTTCCGTGCTCGTATCGCACCTGTGCTCGCACCTGGACGGGTCTCGGACGCCGCGAGGGCGTTATCATAACCTTACGAACGAACCACGACGAAAACGAAACTTTAAGAAAGCAACAACGACGCGTCGGTTCTATCGCGCCGTCGTCCTCGCCGCGGCATATCGCCGCGCACACGCCGCACGCGTCCACTCGCCCATCGAGCGCTCTCGCGCCCGCCCATCCCTTCGCCTCTCTCTCTCTCTCTCACTCTCCACTCTCTTCGAACACGATGCTCTCCGCCGTGTCCTCCGTGTCCTCCGCGCGCGCGCGCTTCCCCGCGGTCGCGAGGACGTTCCGCTCCGCGCGAGCGAGGCAGGTCGCGCTGCACACGCGCGCGTCGTCCGCGGAACAGGCGCGCGCCCGTCCCCGCGCTCCTCCTCCGAGCTCGCGCGCGTCGTTTCCGTTCCGTTCGCGCGTCGCGTGGCGTCGCGCGCGATACGACGACGCGTCCCCGGAAGACGCGCGGCGGGACGCGCCGCGGTCGTTGTTCTTTTTCCCCGCGAGCGCCGCGTACGTGTACGTGTACGCTTTAGGTCTCGCCGACGCCGTCTCCTCCCCCTTCCCGGCGTCGTCGTCGTCGGCGTCGTCGTCGTCGTCGTCGTCGTCGTCGCAGCAGAAGTCCGAACAGAAGGTGCAAGAACAACAGCAGCCGCAGCAGAAGCCGCCGCAGCAGACGCCGCGCTATTCGCGAGAGTACGCGCGGAACCCCTACGCGCGGTTCTCGATGTCGCCGGATCCGTGGAACGAGCTCGCGCAGCTCATGGGTGCGTCGACGGGTTTGGCTTTTTTTTTAAAGTTTGGTTTTACGTCGTCGGTCGCGCGTCGTCCGTCGACGACTCACGCCGCGTCGACTGATCGATCGCGCACGCGTCTGCATCGAACGCAGAGATGAGAATCCCCCGCCGCTTCCTCACCCCAGGGTTGCTCGGGGGGGACATGGGGACGGGTTCCTCGCTCGGCGCCGGTCCGATCCCGCACCGCGACAGCGTCGGCCGTCTGCCGAATAACTTTGACTTCAACATGAACATCATCGAGACGAAGAAAGGGTACGAGTTCACGGCGGACCTCCCGGGGCTGTCCAAGGACATGGTGAACGTGGAGCTGGACACGGACAACGACATGCTCATGATCAGCGCGGAGCGCGCGGAGCGACACGAGGAGGTGCGTCCCCCGGAGGATTTCCGCGACGTCACGGAGAGCAGAGGGACGTTTTTGGTGCACGAGATTCACCCGGACGTTCCGGTGTGTGTCGCGTCCGCTCACGTCGCGCGAACCGACGCGACGGTTCACATCCCTCCCTCCCTCCCTCCCTCCCTCCCTCCCTCACGCTCACACTCACGCTGACCTCTACCCGTACCGTATCAGGAGGACGAGGACAAGGACAGCGGATTCAAATTCCACGTCTACGAGCGTTCGTACGGAAAGTTTCAGAGGCAGTTCAGGATGCCGGAGAACTCAATCTCGGACCCTGGGAAGCTCGACGTCACGCTGAAGAACGGCGTGTTGACCGTGAAAGTCCCGAAGAAGCCGGACGCGATCGACAAGGCGGATAAGAAGAACCTGAAGAAGATCGCGATCAAGGGATGAACGACGCGATGAGTCGAGGACGACACGACGAAGAACATTCAGCCACCCGCGACTCGGTCGCGCGACGAACGAACGAACGAACGAACGAACGACAGTCAGAAGCACGCGCGCGCGCACGACACGCCCGCGAACGAAAAGAACGAAGAAAAGAATGATACAGCACAGAAGTACATCGAACGCGTCGCGTTTCATCATAACGATCGATCGACGCGCCGCGCTCGCTACGCGCGACTAAAAAATACCTCCGCGCAAATCCAAAAATCCCGTCCCCCCCCGCTCGCGGCGCCTTTCCTCTCGCTCCTCCTCACTCCCACTCCACCGTGGACGGCGGCTTGGACGTGATGTCGTACACGACCCTGTTCACGTTACGCACCTGGTTGCAAATCTTCGCGCTGACTTCCTGGAGAAACTTCGGCTCGAACTGGAACCAGTCGGCGGTCATGCCGTCGCTCGAGGTGATCGCCCGCAACCCGACGACGTGCGAGTGCGTCCTCTGATCGCCCTGCACGCCGACGGACTTGATCGGCAGGAACACCGCGAACGCTTGCCAGATTTGATCGTACAGCCCCGCGTCTTTGATCGCGTTGATGTAAATCTCATCCACCGCGCGGATCGTCTCGAGCGCCCCCTCCGCGCAGACGTCGCCGAGGACGCGCACCGCGAGTCCCGGGCCTGGGAACGGGTGCCGAGAGATGAACGCCTTCGGGACGTCCATGATCAGACCGAGCTTCCGCACTTCGTCCTTGAAGAGCATCCGCAGCGGCTCCACGAGCTCGAATCCGAGCTCTTTCGGGAGCCCGCCGACGTTGTGGTGCGATTTGATCGTGTGCGAGTGCTTCTGGTCGCTTCCCGGCGGCGGGCACGACTCGATGACGTCCGGGTACAGGGTCCCTTGCACGAGAAACGTCGGCCGGACGCCCGTCTTGTTCTCCACCGTCTGCTTGTACTCCTTAAACACCTCGATGAACGCCGCGCCGATCGTCTTGCGCTTCTTCTCCGGGTCCGTCACGCCCTTGAGCTTCCCCAGAAGCCGTTCGCTGTCGTCGATGCACGTCACCGGAAGATGCAGGTGCTCTCTGAGGGTCGTTCCAACAAAAAATATTCATCGGTCAGTTGAAAGGAGACGCGATCAAATGTTGAAATCGGGCGGTGGGTGAAAAACTTTTGTACAGAACGCACTTGAACATCGTCATCACGCGCTCTTGCTCCTTGTACCGCAACAGACCGTTATCGACGAAGCAGCAGTGCAGCCGGTCGCCGATCGCCTTGTGCACGAGCGTCGCCGCGACCGCGGAGTCGACCCCACCGGACAGCGCGCAGATCACGTGCGCGTCCGGGCCAACCTTTCGTCGGACGATCTCGAGCTGTTCGTCCAAAACGTTTTGCATGCTCCACCCCGCGGTCACCCCGGCGACGGTAAACAAAAAGTGCGACAGCGTCTCCTTCCCGCGCTCCGAGTGCGTCACCTCCGGGTGATACTGCAGCCCAAAGATCTTGCGCTTCGCGTCCTCGATCGCGACGACCGCGCCGGCGTCGGACTTGCCGACGCACTCGAAACCCTCGGGCAGCTTCGGGTCGTTCCATCGCGCGAAGCGACGAATGGACGTCGGGGTGGAGTTCAAAGGCGTCAGAAGCGGAGTGGAAAGGCGTCGAGGCGTGTCGGGATCGAAAGCGAGGGACCCTGGGCGGAAAGAAACACGCGCGCGCGGGACCCGAAAGTCCTCAAGGATCGGCGTGCACCACGCCGACGCGGTCGTATGGGGACCGGTGTGATAACAGAACGCGCCTTCGTCGCCTCGTCGCCGTGGCTCATCCACACCATCTGCGACGTGCTGTCGCCCTCGTTGCCGTACAGGCTCGACGCGTTCACCGTGTGCACGGGCATGCGGCCGTACTCCGCCTTGTCCGCGGACTTGACCTCGCCGCCGAGCTTCTGCACGATGAGCTGCATGCCGTAGCAGATGCCGAGGACGGGTATGGAGTGCGATTCGCAGTGGTCGAAAAAGGTGTCGGGGACGGTGGGCGCGCCCTCGACGTGCACGGAGTTGGGGCCGCCGCTGAGGATGATCACCTTGGGGTTCAAGTCCGTGATGCGTTTCTGTGGGGCGCGAGGAGGGAGGGAGGGAGGATGGTGAGCGGCGGCGGCGGCGACTCGATCTCGGCGAGAGCTAGGGAACATAAAAAAGATTTGAAAAAGCGTTCGATCGGATCGATCGGATCGGTCGATCGATCGCGCGCGTCGGCGGGCTTTCACACTGGTCCCCGTACGACCGCGTTCGCGTGGTGAACGCCGATCCTTAAGGACTTTTCCGCCGCCGCCGCCGCCTCTCGTCGCGGCGCCCGCCGCGCAACAGACGCGCCGCGTGAACAGCGTGCGATCGTCCGACGGCGCGAGCCCCCCGGCGATGGAGACGAAGTCGTCCGGCGCGGCGGCGGCGGACCGGCGCCGTCCTCCGAGAGATCCGCGACGGAGGACGGATCCGCGCGCGTCGGGAGGCTATCGACGAGGAAGAAGACGGTGAGGAGGACGAGCGCGAGAGGCGAGCGACGACCGGCCGAAGATGCCCCCCCGCGCGCGCGCGGACGCACCATGTCGACGTCTCCCGGCAGGAGGACCGCGTAGACGCCGAGCTCGCGCACGCGACGCGTGATGAGCTGCGTGTACTGCGAGCCGTAGTCGAGGACGACGACGGTGTCGACGCCGCCGAGGCTCAGGCGCGCTTTCTTCGCGGGGGATGGGTCGGCCATTGCGTGGGCGTTCGGCGTGGCGGCGCGAGATCGGGCGGCCGACGGAGTGCGCGCGGAGGGAGGAGAACTGCGTTCTGTTTGAAAAAAACCGATCTCGACGACTCGGGTTTTCACCCATCCCTCATCAGTTTCAACATTTGATCGCTTCCCCTTTCAACTGACCGATGAACTTTTACATCTGTGACCCTCAGCTGCCGAGCCGAGCGCGCGAGACCGGCGCTGCAGATGCAGATCTAGCAGACGCCGTGATCGCTGTCGCCGCATCACATCGCGCTTCGCGACCGCGCGCACACCATGTCGACGGTCGCGCGCGTCGGTTCGCTCGCGGCGACGAGGGGCGGCATCGCCCTGCCGTCCTCGCGCGCGCGCGCGAGGACGCGTCGCGGCGGCGTCCGCGTCCGCGCCCCCGTCCCCCGCGCGGCATCGCGCGGGGGCGACGACGGCGAGGAGAACTCGGGGAAGAAGCGAGAGCGAGAGCGCGGAGAGCGCGGCGACGGCGACGCGGAGACAGACGGCGTCGACTGGAAGGGCGTCTTCGGCGACTCCATCGACGAGGCGAAGCGGCAGTTCATGGAACCGTTGGGCTCGCCGAGCGATTACGTCGACATGATGGACGTCCCGCGGCGGAGGAAGGACGAGCGATCGAAGAAGAACGCGGAGGAGTACGGCGCTCTCGATCCGTGGTCGTCGAACGCCTTCACGACGTACGGGTTGATATCCGTCGCGGTGCTTCTGTTCGTGTTCGTGGTGATCATCGGGCCGCCGCCGGACACCAACGGACGGTGCTCGCTGCCGTGGTGCTGACGATCGTGCTGACGCGCGGGGGCGGACGCGAGGGCGGACGACGACGACCTCGAGCGATTTTGACGCGACGATGATGATAAATAAGTTACCTCATCAGCGCGGCTATCCACTTCGATCGATCGATCGCTCCTCGCTCGTCACTCGAACAGAGGCTTCGCGACGCGATCCCAGTTCTCGTCCCATCGCTCCGCGCGCATCGCCGCGAGCGCGCCGCGTCGCAGTCTCTTTAACCCCGTCGCGCCGTGGTCGCCCTCGCGGTCGTCGTCGTCGTCGCCGCCGTCGTCGTCGCCGCCGCCGTCGCCGTTATCGTCGTCGCCTCCGTCCCACCACCCTCTCAACGTCTCTGTCAACCGCGCGCACAGCTCCTCCGCGTCCTCGAACGTCACCCCGTTGGGCTCGACGCCCTCGATCACGGCCTCGACGCTGTCCTCCTCCACGACGAGCTCGGACAGCGCGTCGTAGCGCGCGGCGACGACGGGGAGCCCGCACCCGAACGCGTCGACGACTTTCAAAGCGACGAACGTGTGTCGGGGTGGAGTTGAAAGGCGTCAGTTGGAGTTATAAGGCGTCGAGGGCGGGGATCGAAAGCAGCGAGGGGTGGGCGGAGAGAGATGACGGCAAAAGTCCTTAAGGATCGGCGTTCACTACGCGAACGCGGTCGTATGGGGACTAGTGTATGGGACGCACCTTTCATCGGCAGGTCCACGCCGCCGCTGCTCGCGTGGAGGCACACGCCCAAGTCGGCGGCGCCGAGCAGCGTCGGGTAGTCCTCGATCGGGAGCCACGCGGTTCGGATCGCGACGTGCGTCAGTCGAAGCGACGCCATCCGACGTTCGTACGCGTCGCGCCCGGGGCCTTTCCCGGTGACGATCGCGACCACGTCCGGGTAGAGACGGCGTTTGCGGCGGGTTTCGTTTTCGTCTTTTTGGTTTCCTCCGCGGGGTGCCA
>Ga0255756_1003858_pt1 | contig 14872 bp, 10 predicted proteins | sample 011ome_20_FD_179956 | JGI IMG/M metagenome (GOLD analysis project Ga0255756, IMG submission 179956) | Coastal salt marsh microbial communities from the Groves Creek Marsh, Skidaway Island, Georgia - 011509CT metaG (version 2) | ecosystem: Environmental > Aquatic > Marine > Intertidal zone > Salt...
GTCGCCATCAGGGTTGGTGATGGTCAACTCCGCGGTGTTCCATCCGTTGTTCGCCGAATCGTACATTTCCAAGGTGTAGCAACCGTTCGGCAAGCACACCTCTCCTGAAAAAGGGGCATCATCCGCCAAAAGAATGGCTCCATTTTCGGACACGATGGCCCAATCGATTTGATTGTTTGCGGTGATGGAACCGGCCGAACTTACATTGACGTCGTAGGGCGTGCAAAACTCGTCTGGGGGTAATTGGGCAAACCACCCCGTAAGCGTGGTGGTCTGTGTGGTGCAATAATCCAATGTATCGCCAATTCCAAGATACGTATCTCCCTCATACCACATCGTTGTGCCCTCCACGACTTCGCTGGAAGCAAATCGCCAAGCTTTGTTATTGGCGCTCCAATTCCCCGTATTAAAACCTGTGGGAGAAAGGCCTACGGTCGCATTAGCATTCATGATACCGACCACCGCATTCCCCCAAGTGCATGTCGGACGGTTGCCGAGATAAATTTCAATCACATTGGTTCCTTCATAGAGAATCGCCTCTGCCGAAACCTGATTGCTGGTGCAGCTGAATTGGCAAACGGCATTCCAGGTCACCACAAATTCGCGGCAAGGCGCAACACCGTATGTCGCGTAGCGCACATTTCCGCAGGTGCTGGGATTTAAATCACTGTAAACCGCCATCACGCTGTTATTCGGCAAGTTCGCATTGGGGTTGGTCCCGTTGGGATTGTATCCCGCCGTCTCAGCTACATCGAAAGAAAACCAACCGTTACTGGAAATTCTGCACTGCGTGTAATCCTGACCGAAAAAATTGAAGCTGAAGCCCAATGGGATGATGGAACTGTACACATCATCTCCGGTGTTGATTGCAACCCCTCCTTGATTAAACGCATAAGGCAAATCATAGGTAATCTCCTCCACCTCATAATCTGAACCGCCAGCGGCGATGTTCGCAATGCTGGGAGAAATCAGCGTCAGACACGAGTCTTCGCAAGTCACCTCAACATCCTCACCGATATCGAATGCACCAAACGAAGCGCACTGTCCCCAGCTCTCCCCCAGACTCAAAACAACAGCCGTCAGTGCGAACCAGACAGCGAATGAACTACCAAAGCGAGACTTCATGCGATTTTGCCGTTTTAGGAATGAACAAAAATGGACATTGAATAGTTGCTCAGACGTTACAATGTACAAGAAAATATGCGACTCGATTTGAATTGGTTGGCTATCACGGCGCTTCTCATCCTCGTTGGATTTGGTCTAAGCGCATGGAAAATCTACAAAAGCTCAACGTCTTACCCCCCCACAGAAGCTATGGAAAACTTTCATCAATTAAGCGCAGAGACCCTCGAAGGTGCAACCTTTTCGTTTGATCAATTACGCGGAAAGCGGGTACTGATTGTGAATACCGCTTCGAAGTGTGGATTCACACCACAATATGCCGACCTTGAAAAATTGCATGAGCAATACGGCGGAGACCAGTTTGTGATTCTCGGTTTCCCGTGCAATGATTTCGGAAGGCAAGAACCAGGGACGGCAGACGAAATCGCGGGCTTTTGTCAACGAAACTACGGCGTGAATTTCCAGATGATGGAGAAGGTTTCCGTCAATGGAAAGGATGCTCACCCGGTCTATCAATGGCTTTGCTCAAAGGAGAAGAATGGAGTCAATGATCACAAAGTTGCCTGGAACTTCCACAAATTCCTGGTGGACGAGGAAGGCCGACTCATCGCGTCCCTACGCAGCGGAGTGAATCCGCTCTCTGAAGAAATTATCGCCTTTGCACAAGGGAAATAATTCAAATCGAAGGCAATGCGCTAATTTGGCGCATGCAAATTATTGAACGAATAAAGTGCACCTTCGCTGCGCTTCTTGTTATCCTCCTTTCCTCATTTTCTGCCTCAGCTCAATTGCAGCCTGACGCTCCAGGAAAATTCTTGGGATTCGAATTGGGAACGCGGTTTTCATTGCACCATGAAGTCAGTGACTATGCCGAATACTTGGGTTCCTTCCCAGGAGTGAGCTACGTGGAATACGGTGAAACGTCAGAGGGCAGACCGCTGGAGTGTCTCACTTTTACTCACCCAGAGCTGGAGGCATCACTTGAGGAGTTTCGGTTGCAGCATTTGAACCGGATGAACGGAGGAACCGGCTTGGCAAAATATGACGATGTGGCCATCGTCTGGCTGAGTTATAATGTGCATGGAAACGAAGCCGTATGTACTGAAGCTGCTCTTGAGGTGATGCACGAATTGGCCGTGCGAAGCGGCAATGGCGATGAGGCCATGAAAAAGCTCGTAATTCTGCTTGACCCGTGTTTAAATCCCGATGGCCATGATAGGTATGCGGTTTGGTTCAATCAATACGCAAGTGGAGAACCGAATGCCGATCCTTTATCCATCGAGCACGATGAACCTTGGCCCGGTGGCCGATCGAATCATTATTGGTTTGATTTGAACCGGGATTGGGCATGGCAAAAACAGCAAGAGAGCCAATTTCGCTCGGCACTTTACCATCAATGGATGCCCCACGTTCACTGCGACTACCATGAAATGGGCTACAACTCGCCGTACTACTTCGCACCGGCAGCCGAGCCTTATCATGAAGCCATCACCGACTGGCAACGGGAATTCCAGGAAGCCATCGGGAATGCTGCAGCAGCCGGTTTTGATGCGCGCGGTGAGTTGTACTATACCCGTGAGTCTTTCGATTTATTCTATCCGAGTTACGGGGACACCTACCCCATCTACAACGGAGCGATTGGCATGACCTATGAGCAAGGAGGAAGCGGTGGAGCAGGTGTTTTAGTCGAAAAAAATGATGGCCAATCATTGAGCCTTCGAGAGCGCATGGACAACCATGTGGAAACGAGTTTGTCGGCGGTAGCCGTGAGCGCCCAACTTTCCGAGCGACTGGTCCAAGAATTTGCAGCATTTCACGAAGCCAATCGCACCCGACCTTTCGGCCAATTCGGCGGCTACTTGATTCCCGCGACCTCAGAAAACGCAAGCCGCGTGGATGCGTTGGTCGAATTCTTGGGGCGCCACCAAATTGAATGCCAACGCGCTCGCTCCATGAGCAAACCACAATCCGGCTGGGAGTACGGTCCGAATCAATCCCGGTCCATTCTAGCGAAAGAAGGCGATTTATTCATCAGTGCATATCAAACACATTCGCGACTTTTGGATGTTTTGTTCGATCCGAATCCTGTATTGACGGATTCAGTCACCTACGATATCACGACATGGAGTGTCCCTTACGCCTACGGCCTACAGACTTTTGGCTTGGAAAAGCCCATCATCGCTGATGAATGGGAAAAGTCTTTAGCAAGCCCCACATGGACAGAATCCAACTATGGATATGCGGTGACACCCGAACAAGACATCTACATGCCGACACTCGCAGCGTTGCACCGCAACGGACTTCGCGTTCGGACCAATTCCGAGGCGATTGTGCATGCAAACGCTACGTTCCCGAGGGGCACGCTGTTCGTCTTGGCGGGCGATCAAACATCCGAATCTTGGACTGGCGCAGTTCAATCCATCCAATCGACATTGAACGTGAATTTCATGGCTTTGAGCGGCGGGCATGCCATTTCTGGTCCCGACTTCGGTTCGGATAAGGTGTGGTTGGTCGATGCGCCCCGCGTGGCGATGTTGACAGGAGCTGGAGTTTCCAGCTTGGGTTCTGGCGAAGTTTGGTGGCATTTCGAAAAGGAACTCAGCTATCCTATCACACGGCTCAACGCCGAATCGAGCAACCCCGAAAATTGGAGCAATTATGACGTCATGATTGTGCCGGCCGGTTGGTACGGATTTGCCGATGACGGATGGATGGACGCATTGCGGGCGTGGACTTCGGATGGTGGTCGCATTGTCGCAATTGAAGGCGCCTTGCGTTTGTTTACCGGTGAGGGCGATTGGGGTTTGAAGCGGTTCGACAACTCAGATCAAGCACAATCCGCAAATGCTCAAATGTCAATAGAGCGGAAAGAAAACCGCGATGCGCCTTTCTCTGAGCGGGAGCGGCACTATGCCAAACGTATTGGAAGCGGTTCAATTTATGGTATTGACCTGGACGTCAGCCACCCATTGGCCTGGGGATACCGTGATGCCCCCTATTACACGTTGCGCTCGAACAGCCAACGCTACGCCGCCCTGGATGGAGGATGGACTGTGGGCCGCTATGGACCCAACCCGCAACCCACAAGCGGCTTCGTCGGCAGCCAAGCCAATCGAGATTTGGCTGGCAGCATGACGTTTGGTGTACAGCCCATTGGTGCAGGGCATTTGGTCCTCTTAGCAGACAATCCGCTTTTTCGAGGGTTCTGGGAAAACGGAAAGCGGTTGTTTGATAACGCCGTATTTATGCCCCTGGATTAAGGCCCAAACATCGGGGCGTACATGTCAGCGAGCGCCTTTGATTCCTCGCGCATGGCATGGCGCAACTCGGCAGGTTCAAGCACCTGAAATTTGCGCCCCCACTGCAAAGCAAATTGCTTGAACGATTCGTCCGGAATCACCTGCAAAGTAAATATGATGCCCTCTGCGGATTGTTCAACGCGCAAATCCTGGGACGGATGCATGGGCTCTTTTAAGAACTGTCGGGCCAAATCCGCTTCGACCCATACACGAACCGTCTCCGGGCTTTGCGATTTTAACTGAACCAACCCCGGCTGCAACTTGATGCGATGTTCGATGTATCGAGACCACGAAAAATGGACATCCCTATAGGTAGAGCTTGATGCGGGCCAATCGACAGCCACATCGTCCAAGGCGACGATTTCATTCAAATCCAAGCACAGCCCAAACCAATCTTCTGCCTCCATATCCCAACATCGCCCCAGCGCAAACAGCCTGTTTTCTTGCAAGACCAATTGCTCAGGCAAAAATGAAATGCGTTCCGTTTGCTCCCCCAAACCCGGGGCATAAGCAATGCGCAACGGTTTGCTCGAAAACAGGGATTCGGCCACGGTGAGCAGCCAGCGTTGTGCGTCCTTCGACATCGTCAAACGCTGAATCCTGTCCATGGCTGACACGTTCGAATCAGCCTCAGGAAAGATCCCCATTTGCCCCCGAAGTAAGACTTCAGCCCACGCCCACCAGTCCCAGCGCTCCATGTCTCGGTACCGACCCAAACTGTCTAGAACTGTCATCAACGCAGTCCGTTCCCCCTTGGATAAATTGCCCTTATGAATGGATTCTTCTGGCGATGCATAACGATAAAATACCCTTCCGCCTTCGCGTTGGCGCAACACCTCCGTTCCATAAAGCGCTTCAAAATCCACCAAGTCCTTTTCCAGGGTCCGCATGGCAATGGGTTTGATGGACGGATTCATCTCCGACAAGCGACGATTTACTTCTTGCAACAGCGCTTCTTTGAACCACTGAATCGACGGATTGCATGCCGCTTGATGAAAGCAATCATCAAGAATCAAATAACGCCATTGGGTGTATCGCTCCGGTGATGCCATGAGCTCAAGAACGCTTTTTTCCCTTGAGAAAAGCGGCCTCGTATTGCGCGATCCACGTTTCAACGTTCACCCTTTCCACCAATTCTGAAATCAAATCCAGCGGAATTTCATCCCAGTGCTTGAATCGAATGCAGCTTTTGCCCATATCCAATTTCCGCAATCCAAGTGCTTCATACGATTCCACAAACCAGCGCATCAATTCGGGATCCGCATACAAGCCCATGTGATAGAATCCGATAAAATGTTTTTGGCTGGCAATGCTCAGAAATGGAAGGGGCAGTTCCGGGGTGCAGTGGTATCCTTTTGGATAGAGGGAATGCGGAACCACGTATCCAATCATACCGTAAGACATGCACTCAGAAAAACCTTCTGGAAGAGCTGACAAAATGCATGCCCGCAATTTTGAAAATGCCGCCCGGCGATCTTCCGGCACCTGGTCCTCATATGATTGAGGATGATCTGCCACTATTTTCATGAGCAACTTATCTGAATTACCCGAAATTTAACGCATGAAAGCGCAGGTTCTGGTAATTGGAGTTGTTGGATTGGTTGCCACGTTGTTCGCATGCTCCGGTGAACCTCATTCATCTCCCGATGCTTCGTCCGCTGTCGGCATCGAATCCTTGCCTCTAAATCCTTGTGCTGGCATTACGCAAGCCATGTTGCACGGGCGAGTAGATCCGGGTGCAGACAGCGCTTTTGCACTGATCCCTTCCGATCTCAGCTCGAAATCCAATTTGTACCTCAGATGGGAAACGTTGGAGGCATTCAAAAACATGGCTGAAGCTGCGCAATCGGAAGGCATTACATTAACGATCATTTCCGCAACCCGATCCTGGGCTCACCAGCGCGGCATTTGGAATCGAAAGTGGAATAGTCCGAAGTACATGGGATTTGAACCGCTGGAACGTGCCGAGCGCATTTTGGAATACAGCTCAATGCCCGGATCCTCGCGCCATCATTGGGGAACGGATGTAGACTTGAATTCCCTTGAAAACGATTATTTCGAACAGGGTTCAGGTGCAAAAGTGTACGCTTGGCTCACACAAAACGCAGCCAATTTCGGATTCGTTCAAGTCTATGGCGACCAGAAAAATGGGCGACCGGGTTATCGAGAAGAAAAATGGCATTGGTCCTATTGGCCTCTTGCTAAAAATTTTCTCCGTTGCTATCTCGAGAACCGAGAAAACCATCATTTCCATGGTTTCGAAGGATCCGAATTCAGTGATTCACTCGGGATTGTAGAGCGGTACGTTGCGGGCATCGACTCCCTACACTGAAAATCTTCCTCAGCGAGGGCTGGGCTTGGGCTGATTGGCCTCGATGAGCCAACGCGCTTCAGGACGCGAAATGAGCCGAGCATTGTTATAAGCCATTTCGAGCGTCAATAGATTCAGTCCGTTGTAATACCCTTGCCCTGCATCCCAGGCAACTGCCAATGCTACATTGGGTTCGCGATGCTCGACAGCAAGTGGCAGCATAAGCGCCACACATTTGTCTTTGGCATGCCAGGAGGGCACCGCCAATTTGTAATCCATGTGCAACAGATCTATCGCCTTGTCCAACGCTTGTTCAAACCATGAAATCAGCGTGTCCAGCCCTTCATCTTCAGCCAACCGACGAGCAGCTTCTTCCAAACACTCGATGTATGCTTCTTTTCCCACATCCCGCATATCAGGTAACAGGATCCTGTCCATGGTGGCATCGTGAATGAGTTGGCGAGGAATACGGCTGATGTTTTCCAAAATCAGGGAATTCCAATCGCACTCTGGCAATCCTGATTGCGGTGCGTAGAAAGCTTGTTCTGCAGATTGGATGAAACGAGGACGAACAGGAAGTTCATCATAAGTCGATAGCAATCCTCCCAATCCCAGGGCATCCCGCGTGGTGAATCCGCGGAAAAACCAGTCTTGGGCATCTTCACGCTCGTTGGGCACAAACACGGCGTAAATGTCCTGATCGCTTCGAGTCATCAATCCGGTATGGAAAACTGCCGATTGACCGTCAGGGTGAACGGTGAGCAAGCCATCATCCAAGACCTTGTCAAACATGTGATTGAAATAGCTTCGAAGCATCCGACCTCCTCGCCCCCAATATTCGTTAGCTGCAAGGTTTTTCAGTCGGTCAAGGGGTTCCGGATAATTTGGAACAAATGCAAAGTCAAATAAACGCATACCGTAAAAACTATCATACCGCCCAAGGGAAAAACAAAGGTTGTGGACAGGTATCGCTCAAAATTAATGGAATTGTGCAGCAGGATGAAACATTACAAGTGAAATTCAATTCGGATGCTCACAATTTTTCTGAAGGACCCACATGAGGGCTTCATCAAGCCGTTCTCCCCAATCTGCTTCGAAATGACGAGCGCCAGGGAATACGCGCACTTCGAAACACGCACCGTTTTGTTGCACCACCTCCGTCATGTCATCCACACCAGGTTGCAACTCTTCCTCCAATCCGATGGAGCCGTTGTCAATCCACACTGGCAACTCCGAAAATCGGATTCCGGTCTCATTCAACACTTCCGCATAATTGAACCCGCGATAACCAAAAGCCGGAGACATACAAATCGCTCCATCAAAGGCATCCGGATGCTCTTGGAGGGCAATTAACGAAATCAATCCACCCATGGAAGCACCTCCCACAATGAACCGGCAATCCTTCGCCAATTCATGACGGGCTCGAATAAGCGCTTTCCCTTCTGATGCCAACCATTCCACATAAGCCAATCCCGCTTCAGTATATCCATAATCCGCCGAACGTTCATCCGTACAATCGAATCCAACAGCCAATACCCGGCCGACATTTCCATTACGTTGCAGCGAATCCAGCATTTCATCGACGCCCCAATCCACTCCAAAATTCGCCCGATTCGGATCGAATAAGTTGCGACCATCATGAAGCATCAACACAGTTTGAATGGGTTGCGAACCGACCGGCACCCACTCCCAAACCGATCTGGGCAGGAGCTCCGGAATCTCAATTTGCACCGGCCATTCCACGACTTCACCCGTCACGCCACCGCGAATTTCTCGCGGAGCAGTCCCTTCGCTCCACTGCAAGACGGTATCGCGTATGAGCGTATCACCGGTGAGGATCAGCACGGAATTTTCCCGTCCGAACCCGCGGCGATTCAGGGCCTCGCGCTCCCAACTCCCCAAGGTCCATTTAAACTCCAACGACTCCACTTCGACCGAAGCAATACCTTGCCAATCGTTTTCTCCAACCCGTTCGAGCCGCAGCCCATCGGGTGCCCACCTTCCGAGCGCATCCGCATTGCCAGCCACATGAACCGACACGGAATCGGGCAAACCTGGCGCGTGCAAGGCGAATTGGACGCTCTTTTGAGGAGCATGAAGCGATTCGGAATCCGAAACGCCACAACCGGCAAACCAAAACACGAAAAGCAATCCGAAAACGAACCGGAATTCAAACATGCCTCGAATATCATCAATCCAACGGAGAAGGCGCCACGTGGACGGATAAAATTCGGAACGCCTCCTCCCGAACTTTCCTTTCCTTTTTGAACGCCCATAACTTTTCACGCGCCTTTCGTGCAGCAGCATCGACGGAGACGATGGGCTCTGGGTAAGCATCAGATGCCGAGGACTCGCTCCAAATCCGTTCCATAGGAGGTTGCAACCAAGGCTTGTGAATGTATTCTGATGGAAAGTCCGCGAGTTCCGGAACCCACTTGCGTATGAACACCCCATCCGGATCACGCTCCTCCCCCTGCTTCACCGGATTGTATATCCGAATGGTATTGATGCCTGTTACTCCTGCTTGCATTTGGAATTGGCTGTAATGGATGCCGGGCTCAAAATCGAGAAAGCAGCGGGCCAAATGCTCCACCCCCGCCTGCCAAGGAAGGTCAAGGTGGTGGGTTAAAAAACTCACCAACATAGCCCGCATGCGAAAATTCAAATAACCGGTTTCAATGACACATCGCATGCATGCATCGACCAGCGGAACGCCCGTTTCGCCTCGCTTCCAAGCTTCCAAATGCTCCGGCTTGCCTTGGTATGGAAAGTCGAGGTAGCCGCGGTTGACCGATTCAAATTCAATGCGCGATTCCGATTCGAATTTTTGAATGAAATGGCCTTGCCATCGAAGTCGGCTGCCGAATGCCTTCAAATCCATCTTGGCACGAGGAACATCGGCTGCGCGGTAGGCCTGGAACACTTGGCGCATGCTCAGGCAGCCCCAAGCCAAATACGGCGACAAACGACTGCAAGATGTGCGGCTTGCCTCGGGCTGGCCAATTTGCCGGCGGTAGCCCTTCACCCGCCCCTTAAAAAATGACTGCATGTACCGATGGGCTTCCGCCTCTCCGCCGCGTTGAAAAGGTCCATTTCCGCCTGGTTCTTTACCGTGGGTGACGCAGGGGACCTGGGTCAGGATCCAAGGTTCAGGCCATGGGATGGTAACGGTCGGTATCGACTTTAAGAGCTTGGGCATGGTCGCGATGCCCAACATCACCCGGTGCCAATCGTCTTTCCAGGTCTCCCGTGATTGCAGCCCGCGGATTACAGCTTGTTGGGACGTTTCGGACCACGACACATCAGACGTTCGACACCACTTTTTCACCGCGATGTCTCGTTCAAACGTATGCCTGAGACCGGTTTCCTCATGGCTCCACACCTTCAAAGCTCCGTATTGCTGAAGCAGCCATTGGAAAACATCGAGAACATCCGCTTGAATCGAAGCTACTTGCACTGGCCAATCAAGTTCTTTGACTTCTGCGCACAAGGCCTGCCAAGCTTCCCAACGAAATTGGAGGTGCCGTTGACTCGTCGTGGGATGAACCCGATCCAGCGGCTCAAACACATGCAGCAACAAAACGGGTCCACCTTGTGCAAGCGCCTGATTTAGAGGCTCATGATCACGGATGCGCAAATCGCGTTTGAACCAGACGATATTCATGGGCTGCATGCTCAAGGAACAGGCCGCCCGGCCATCAAGTTCAACGCGCGATCACAATCGGCAATCGTAAACCTTGGGCGGGGAAATTCACGAAATATAACCCGGGCGATAGCGATGAAGTGGCGATGAGATGAGCAACTCCAGATTGCACTTGCAAGCCGCGGGCATCGTGAAGCGTCCAATTTGATTGGGCATGCTCAGGTTGAACCTGCACCCAATCGGTTGCAGGATTCGGAAACGGATTGAACACCTGATCGGTTGCGCTTTGGTCATCAATCGAATTAGGTTCGCAAACGGTGGCTTGTGCATTGCACCAGAGGGTGGCGCCGAAGATGGCTTGGCCCGCGCAGTCCGAATGGTCGTAAGCCCCCAAGTTGATGGCTTCGACCTGTTCCGCCCCGTTTTCGTTCATGTAGGCCTCCGCCTCGAGAGCGTTTTGGTAGAAAACCTGCTCGTCCTCGGTGCAGTAATACATCCGCAACGGCGCTTCGGGAATCCATGCATAAACATCATTATCCGCTGCAGCCACTGCAAAAGGTTCGCCTTCATTCAAAAGCAAATCCAAAACGCCCGGCTGAACAAAATCCTCCGTGAGGAATGGCAACGCATTGTTGATCTGCCACCCCGGAGTTTGGCCATCGAATAGGTCAGCCAACTGTGACGCATAAGGCTCTTGGAAATACTCCGAAGGATCCTCAAATAAGTTTCCGTACACGCTCTGCCATGCGAGGGCAGTATAGGCGAGGTAAGACGGATTGGAGTAACTCGGATTTGCGAAAGTTTCGGGAAACTGGACGCCGGTGATGCTGTACGGACCTGAACCGGGCGCACTGGCCGCAACAGGATACTGCGGCCAATTGCCTTGAAGCTCTCGATGCAAGGCCATGGCAGCATGTCCACCTTGGGAATAACCCGAGACAAAAATCTGATTGGCATCGTGCGCGTTGCCCAGTGGATTCTCCGATGTGAATAACGCATCGATGAGATAGGCCCCCGATGCAGCCTCGCTCTCGGCGTGCACGTAGGGATGAAGGTGCGCGTCATCCTCTCCCAACCCCACATAATCCGGCATCAGCACGGTAAAACCCAATCCCGCCATCAAAAAACCAAGCTGGCCTTCGTAGCTCAAAAAAGACGGCGCATCGGACCGTACGAAAATGGTCCCGTGCATGTAGATGTGAACGGGATTGGGGCATGACGGATCCAAATCAGTGGGCTCGAAAAGGGCGCCTGAAACCAAAATGGTCGAGTCAAGAAAGGGCATTTCATATTGCACGCGGAATGCATCGACTCCCGTAATGGGCTGATACAATGCGCTAGGCAAGCCAAAATCCATAGCCAACGCTTCCACCTGATCAAGGTTTCTGCTTCCGATGGGATCGAACGTTTGTGCATTAGCATGCAACACACTCAATCCAACACAGAGGAGCGATGTGAGAATATTTCGAAGGTTCATGCCGCTCAAGTTCGGAAAACTCTGCGGTATCTGAGCTTTTTCATTATTCACACACATTGCCAAAGTTGCTCAACAACAACAGCAGGTCGTCCACACTCACGTTTCCGGAGTTGTTGATGTCACCTACGCAGTCGGTTGTCGCGCCTTGGCATTCCTCCAACAGGTTGCCCTCGCAATCGTAGCCTGGATCGGCAAACACACATGTACCGTCGTCTGCGATCGCTGAACTGTCGTAATTACAAGCAGATGCGTACGTGCAACCGCCGTCTTCCGGCATGATGCAAGAGCCGTCTTCATTCGTTGCAATGGGGTTGTAATTCAACGCATCTTCAAGCATACATCCGGGAATCTCGAGTTCATCGCAAACCCCGTCAAAGTCGCCGTCGTTCAAGCAGTCTCCGTTGCAATCCAAGTACGCTGCTGTCGGATAAATGCAAGAACCGTCATTGGATTCTGCATTAGCGTCAAAGTTGCAAGCTGCCGGATCGTTGCAGCCGAATTCCGGTGCAAAAATGCAGCTTCCGTCTTCATCCGTCGCGTTAGGATTGAAGTTCCAGGCGTCCTCCAACATGCAACCAGGAATTTCGAGTTCGTCGCAAACCCCGTCGCCGTCACCATCAGAAACACACTCGCCGAAGCAATCAAAGAATGCTTGGGACGGATACGTACACGTTCCGTCGTCGGCCTGTGCATCATCATCATAGTTACAAGCCAGCGGATCTGTGCAGCCGAATACCGGAGTGAACGAGCAACTGCCGTCATCGTCCGTGGCATACGGATTGTAGTTCCAAGCCGCTGCATCCATGCAACCCGGAATTTCAACCGAGTCACAGACGCCGTCGCCGTCGCTATCCGATACGCAATTGCCTGAGCAATCCAAGTATGGCAGCAACGGATACTCGCACGAACCGTCATTTTCTTGTGCCGATTCATCGTAGTTGCAGGCGTATGGATTGGTGCAACCGTACAACGGAGTGAACGAGCAACTGCCGTCATCGTCCGTGGCATACGGATTGTAGTTCCAAGCCGCTGCATCCATGCAACCCGGAATTTCAACCGAGTCACAGACGCCGTCGCCGTCGCTATCCGATACGCAATTGCCTGAGCAATCCAAGTATGGCAGCAACGGATACTCGCACGAACCGTCGTCCTCTTGTGCAGATGCATCGTAGTTGCAGGCAGATGAATAGGTACATCCGTACACTGGCGTGTACGAACAACTGCCGTCGTCGTCCGTCGCATACGGATTGTAATTCCAAGCCTCCTGATCCATGCAACCCGGGATTTCAACCGAGTCGCACACGCCGTCGCCATCGCTATCCGACACGCAATTGCCTGAGCAATCCAAGAATGGCGCAGGTGGATAGTAGCACGTGCCGTTGTCTGCCTGAGCATACTCGTCATAGTTGCAAGCCAGCATGTCCGTGCAGCCGTACAACGGCGTGAACGAACAACTGCCGTCGTCGTCCGTCGCATACGGATTGTAGTTCCAAGCCGCTGCATCCATGCAACCCGGAATTTCAACCGAATCGCAAACACCGTCGCCGTCGCTATCCGATACGCAATTGCCTGAGCAATCCAAGTATGGCAGCAGCGGATACTCGCACGACCCGTCGTTTTGTTCAGCGGTTGGGTCGTAATTGCATGCGAACTCACTGGTGCAACCTAAAGTTGGCAACAATGAACATGAACCATCATCTTCAGTCGCGTACGGATTGTAATTCATTGCATCCGGGTTCGTACAACCCGTGATTACCGGACCATCGCATGCATTGTCGCAGACTCCGTCTCCGTCAGCATCGAATAGGCAATTGCCGGAACAGTCCTCTCCTGGAGCAGGCCAGAAGCATGAACCGTTATCGGAAGTAGCCGCCGGATCGAAGTTGCACGCTGAATCATACGTGCATCCTTCCTGGCCCGAGACGTATGAACATGAACCATCATCATCGGTAGCCGTCGGGTCATAGTTCAAGGCATACGGATCCGTGCAACCGGGCACCTCATCCTCATCGCAAATGCCATCGTCATCGATGTCTGAGGTGCATTCGTTGCCGCACGATTCGTATTCGCAAGACCCATCGTCTTCCATCGACATGTCGTTGTAGTTGCAAGCGAATGGGTCGGTGCAGCCGTAGTAGTCGTCATTGCCATAAATGCAACTTCCATCGTCCACTGTGGCATTTGGATCATAGTTGAATGCTTGCGAATCGGTGCAACCTTCAACTCCGGGAGGACCGTAGTCGCAAGAACCGTCGTCGACGGTAGCCTCAGGATTGTAGTTTGAAGCCAACTCGTCTGTACATCCTGCTACATCAATCACCTCCGCTTCACAAGCACCCACCAAGGTGACCAGGCCAGCCCAATTGCCTTCAGCCGATGCGCTATTGTAGCCGTTGTAGAATGAAAGGGTCCAAGTTCCTGTACCGGACAGGCCGTAAGCGCTCAAATCAATGGCATCGGAGTAAGCCCCGGAACCGTACCCCCATCCGTTCCAACTGCCCGCATCGGTGTATCCGATGTCGTAATTGTATCCGCCGATTTGGATGCAATTGGCATTCGGATCACACAGACCCAGCAGCAAATCTGATGGGTAACTTCCTCCATTGAGGTCGTAAAACTCCAAATCAATCAGCAAGGAATCCAAGCCTTCACTTTCCAAATTCTCTAACTCATATTCAACAAAGCCATTGCCCGGCAGGACTTCTGTATTGAAGAGAAGCTCTGTCAAACAGGTCTCTGAATAAGCACATGAACCATCATCCGCTTGAGCCGATGGGTCGTAATTGTATGCAGCCGAATCCGTGCAGCCACCGAGAAGAATTGAGTTGGCACAGACGTCATAGGCTTCGATGGTTCCGGTCCATTTGGCCAGTGTTGTCTCAGAGTTCAGGGCATTGAGGCCATTCAAAATTTGGACGGTCCATTCGCCAGCGCCATACAATCCCATGGCACCCACCATGAAATCAGCCGTGTAGGTGCCTTCTTCAGTCCCCCAGTCGCTTGGCCATGTGCCGGCATTG
>Ga0255756_1003861_pt1 | contig 14859 bp, 10 predicted proteins | sample 011ome_20_FD_179956 | JGI IMG/M metagenome (GOLD analysis project Ga0255756, IMG submission 179956) | Coastal salt marsh microbial communities from the Groves Creek Marsh, Skidaway Island, Georgia - 011509CT metaG (version 2) | ecosystem: Environmental > Aquatic > Marine > Intertidal zone > Salt...
TCATGACGAAGGTGGGTGCGTTTCAAAACGGTTCAAACGTTGCTGTGTATCACAGAGAGAGAGAGCGCTTTAAAAACTGAAGACGAGAAGTGATTACAAGATCGAGACTTTTGGAAGCACCGTGTCAATGACACCCTAAAATATCGCTCTTGAAAATATTCTGCTTTACTCGACTACAACTGCTATCAACCGCGCTATTCTACGCATCAAATCTCGTCGTGTTCGAGATGCTACTTCTAAAATTAACTTTGCGCTATCGTTCTTATTTCTAAAAGTCGAAAGGAGAGCGGTCCGCGAGCTCCGCTTCGATTTCCAGCGCTCGGTCTAACAGACGCTTTGCCGCGGTTTCGTCTTTGCGTTGGCGGTTTTGTCTCTTCGTTTCTTCGTCGACGTCGTCGTTTTCAGCATCTTCGTCTGAATCGTCGTCGTCTAAACCGAACCTATTGAAGAACTGGCGAGCGGCGGAAGCGATCGAGGCGAACGATTTCATGTCGTGAACGCCCGAACTCATGGTTTTCTTTGTTCTGGCAAACTCTAAGCACTCGCGAAGTAAAGCGTCCTTTTGAAAGTTCTTTACGGCTTTCGCTCGAAGTTTTTCGCGGTCGCAGTCTTCGTTCTCGTCGCGTCCTAGAACCATTCGCTGAAGGTCTTCGATCGGCAAACCAGACTTGAGTTGATTTTGCTCCTCTGTGGATGCAGAAGACGTTCCTTCTTTAGAAGAAGAATCCTTGTTCACTACATCAAGAATGGACGGATCGTTGAGCGCCGCGGATAAAATTTCCGCCGACGTTTTGTTCACGCCGTGGAGATGTTCGGGAGGAAGTGACGCCGATGCGTTCTTCTTGGACAACTTATCTTCTTTCACGCCCCTGCCAAGACTTCCAACCGATCGGTTACTCCTGTAAATCATCGTGCCGTAATCTCTGATATCAGAACCACTGTTGCTTTTCCGTAACGTACCCGAAGAAGAGTGATCTGACGAGCCTCTGTTGCTGTAGTGTGAATGTCGATGTCCTCCTCCACTCAAAGCGCCCTTCATGAAAAGCGCCAAATATGCGTCATCTTTTGGATCCAACCCGCCGTATTTTTCCTCTAACTTTTCCTTCTTGTGTAATATGCCTAAAGGAATCAACTCTTTCGCTAAAATTCGTCTCGCCGCACGCCAATCGCCTTCTCCTCTTCTCATCTTTGCGTTCTTAAAAAACTCGTGTCGCCTCAACGCCTGCGCGCTCGCTCGGCCTCGCGGATCTCGTTTCAACGCTTGCGCGATGAAATCGTGAAAAGCTAAGGACCACTCGTCTCTGTGCTTCAACTCTGGACTGGCGTCCACGGCTATTTGAAAAATCACTCGCATCGGGTGCACGTCGTGTCGAGGCGGATGCATCTCGGCCATTTCTATAGCAGAGATACCTAAAGCCCACACATCTGCCTTGCCGTCGTATCCTTGACCCGCAGATGCCGACGCAGACTTCGACGCTCCGTCGTTCTTTTTATTCTTTTTACCGCCTTCGCGTTCTTTCTGTCCGCCGCTACTGTCACCGCCGCTACCTCCGCCTTCGCTCGAAATAACCTCCGGCGCCATCCAATGCGGCGTCCCGACGAACGTCTTCGCGCGTTCGTTCGCGCCTTCCTGCAACTGCGTCGCAACCCCAAAATCTCCGAGTTTCACCTCGCCATCTCTCGTCAGCAAGATATTCCCGCACTTTATGTCCCTGTGTATCCTCCCGTGTTCGTGTAAATACTGCAGTCCGCTCAGCGCGCAGTCGCACACGTACGCGATGATGTCTTCCCTAAACCCTTCCGTCCGCGCGTTCAACGCGTCCCGGACGCACCCACCTCCGCAATACTCCATGACTATCCAAACCTGCGCTAAGTTCGGCGTCACGAACGATTGGTGATACTTCGTCACGTTCGGATGGTCGCACAATTCCAGCACTCGGATTTCTTTCTCGATCTCCTCCCTTCGCTTTTGGTTGCTGAGGATAAACTCCGCGTTGTTGTTGTTGTTATTGTTATTGCTGTTATTCTCGGACGAAGACGCGAGGTTGTTCCCGCCGTTGTTCTCGACGAACGGAAGGATTTTTATCGCGCGCGGGTCGCGTCTCACTCTTTGCCGCTCGTTTTCGTTTCCAAACATCATCATCTCGTCGCCGTACAAGTCGTCGTCGTTCTCGTCGTCGTCGCCTTTGAGAAAAAAAGCTTTGTACACCGCGCCAAAAGAACCGATCCCGATGAGTTCGCGGAGCTCGTACGCGTCGCGAGGATCCTCGTCGTTGGTTTCTTTTTCCTCGTCGTTGTTCGCCATGACGACGATGTGCGTCTTATTTATCTTCGCGCGCGGAGATGTTGTAACGAACTCTCTCTTTCTCTCTCTCTCTCTTCATTTCGAAAGCGCGCGCGCGCGGGGAAATAAAGAGATATTCGACCACACATGCCGCCGAAAAAGAAAGAAATAACAACGAAAGCGCACGAAGAAGAAAACGACGACGACGTCGATGAGGGCGAAAAGCGTCGTCGTCTCGCGAAGCTCACCGTGGCAAAGCTGAGAGAGATGCTTCGGGAAAAACAACTGGACGCGACTGGAACGAAACCGGTTTTGATTGAAAGATTACTTTCGTCGTCGTCGTCGACGAGGACGACGACGACGGGGACGAGAAGGACGACGCTACCGGTACCAACGACGACGAAGAAAAAGACGATACTGAAAACGACGACGCAGGTGAAGAGCGCGGCGGCGATGGCGACGGCGACGGCGACGGCGACGAAGGACACTTCCGTCGATAACAACAACAACAACAACAACGAGAAGGATGAAGAAGAAGAGGAAGAGAAGGAGAACGCGATGAGTTTCTTCGATCGGTTAACGGCGGTGCTCAGTTCCGCGAAGAAGAGAAAAAACGCGGAGGAGGAGCAGAAAACGCCGACGAGTAAAGTTACCACGAATGGTGGCGCGATGAGTGGGAGTCGGAAGAGGAAGATTTCGTTCGGCGCGGATACGATGCCGCCGTCGACGAGTAGCGGCGGGAAGAGGAGACGGGTGACGTTTGAGAATGAGTCGCTTCTCGGCGCGGGGAGGATGAGGTACACGACGGCGGTTGGAATAGTTTTGGGGACAGCGGCGTGCGTTTTAGGTGGGCACATGGCCTCGGTCGCGTATTTGATGGATAGTTTAGGTGCTTAGAACATGTCAAAGAATACAAATGTTGTAATATTACATTTCCGCGAAAGCTGCTATTTTTTTGCGATTATACATCTACGCGCTATGTTACGTCTGCGCTCTTTGTTCGTACAGTTAGAAGTCTAAAGGCCCCTCGCTTCCACTCGGACCACCGCTACACAATCCACCGCTTCCGTTATTCGTCTTCTTTTCGGCGTTGGAATCGTGGTCTTCCGGGCGTTGCGCTAATGGTTTGATGCCGTATTTCTTCCCTCTTCTTTGTACCGCAAACGTTGAGTCTACTGTTCCGAATCCTCCAGCTAACGCACCCGAAAAGTGTTTTTTACCGAGCGATAACAACGCGATGCAATTAACCGTCGGTTCAGGCAACACTGATTCAATCGCCATCGCTCGTTCATCGAAACCATAATCCGGATTTAACAGGGATGACAGTTCGACGTAACATTCGCACGTTTGCCGTAAATCAGTCAACTGAGTCTTCGACAAAAACTTTTTCGGTGGAAACACGATGAATAAAGCAACTCTGTGCTCCATTTCCTCTCGATGCATTAAACCTTTCACCGCGTGAAGAAGTCCGAGATAGTTTTTGAACACCATTGCGTCAGACGGATCATCGAGCAACGCTCGAGGCGGTTCGACGACTATTCGTCCGACGGAATCATTCTCCGCGAGTTTCTTCCCGAACCGTTCGACCGCCTCGAACGTCTTCCGAACATTTTCCTGACTCACATCGCACCGCACTACATCGACAGGAATACGCTTCGCTTCCTCGCTCGAATGCGCTCGAGTCACGTCAAAATCGTGGCAAAACGCGCGCGCCTTCTTCTTTCTACTACTTTTACCGTCGCTCCCGCCGCCGCCTCCACTCGACGTCCTCTTCGCCTCCTTTTCCTCTTTACTCTTCTCTAAATACCGTCGATATTGCCACGCGATTTTCAACCCGTCGCTCGACGTCTTCTCCTCTTCCGCATCGCCGGCGGTTTTTGTCGACGTTCCATTTTCTTCCTCTTCTTCTTCTTTCCTCAACCGCGGCAGCGTCTCTCTCGCGTCTCTCCTCCTCCTCTTCTCGTTGTCGTCTTTGTCGTCGTCGTCCGTGGTCAGCCACAACCCGTCCTGTTCGCACGCCAACGCGCCTTCGCTCAAAAACAGTCTCGCGAACACGTTCGCCAGCGCTCCGGCCGAGGACGCGAACCCACCGTTATCATCGTCGCTGCCGCCGACGAAAACGCCGAACGCGCCGTTGAGCGGTAAACCGCCGCCGAGAACGACGTCGTCCACGTCTTCGCATCCGGTGGAGATTAAGCGCTGGTTTCCGTGCGGTCCCGGGCGCGTGCCTTTTTTCACGAGGTCGTTGTCCGATGATGATGACGATGTCGTCGTCGTCGTCGCTCGTTTCCTCGCGGCGTCGTTCCCCTCGTCGTTCCCGTCGTCGTCGTCGGTGTTGACGACGATGCCATCTCCGGCGACAACGACCGAAGAAGAAGAAGAAGAAGAAGGAGCACCACTTCCACCACCGTCTCTCTCCCGAAACCGCCGTCCGCGTCGCACGAACGACGGCTTCGACGAATTATTATTACTGTTGTTGGAAGAAGAATCGTTCGCTCTTCTCGACATCTTCTCTTCTTCTTCTTCTTCTTCTTCTTCTCTCTCTCTCCAATTGGAAAAAATGAAATGAAGAGACGCGAGTCGTCGTCGTCACTTTAACAGACGCGCGCGCGGAAACGACGCGACATCACCGCCGACATCATCATCAAAAAAGCGATGCAAACGATGCCACCACCACCTCCAGCACCTCCAGCGAGCGGTGGTAACGCCGCTAATTCTGCACCGCAACGCGAGTACGACTTGATCGTCTTTGGCGCGACTGGTTTTACCGGAAGTTTAGCCGCGAAATACCTGAAGACTCGATACGGGAAAAAAGGATTGAAATACGCGCTCGGTGGACGCGATGGCGACAAGTTACGGAAAGTGGCGGAGGAGAAGATGGCCGAAGACGAAGGCGTTTCGCCTCCTCCGGACGTGTTCGTCGCGACGACGCCGGAACAGCTGAGAGCGGTCACGGAGAGAGCGAAAGTCGTCTTGTCGTTCGCGGGACCGTTCGCCAAGTTTGGCTTCTCTTTGGTCGAGGCGTGCGTGGATACGGGGACGCACTACGCGGACATCACGGGGGAACCACCGTTTATACGCAGGTGCGTGCAAGAGTTACACGAGAAGGCGAAGGCGAAGAAGACGTGCGTGGTGAACTGCGTCGGGTACGATTCGATTCCGTGGGATCTCGGGTCGTGGGCGGTCGCGCAGTCGTTCAAGACGGACGGTTTCGAGTGCGAACGCGCGGAAGCGCACGCCGGGCGCAGTAAAGGCGGAGTGAGCGGTGGGACGATCGCGTCTGCGGCTGGGGTGATTACGGATAACTCGATGTCTGAATTGAAGGCAATGGGAGATCCGTTTTATTGCGTTCCTGAGTTGTGTCGAGACGGGAGCAGACCGTTGAAAAGAGAGATCAAAGAAAAATGGAGATTACAAAGCGAATCGAGATTAGACGAAGCGACGGGTAAGTATACGATGCCATCTGTTATGGCTGGCATTAACTCTAAAGTCGTCGCTCGCTCGTACTCGCTCTTACGCGATGCAGATAAAGAAAACGCGTGCTTTGCGGAGGATTTTAGTTACGGCGAGAGCGATTTTTGTAAAGACGAATCCAAAGCGAAATGGGGAGCGAGAGGATTTAAAGCGTTCGGGGTACTCTTTGCTATTCCGCCAACCAGGTGGTTGTTGAGAAAAACGGTGTTGCCAGCGCCAGGACAAGGTCCTTCACCCGATATTTTAGAGAAGGGGTACTCCAATGTCTACGTCGTTGGACACGGTCGCGATAAGAAAGATGCGAGCAAAAAAATCGAGCCGAGAGTTGCGCACTTTGAATTCAAAGACGCCGACCCCGGATATAAAGGTACGGCAGCGCTCGCGGTTGAAGCTGCGTTGTGTTTGAGTTTATCCGACAAAGCGCCAGGGTTGAAAACTGGTGGATGTTTAACACCGAGCGTTGCGTTGGGAGAAACTTTGATCGAGCGATTGAGAGATGCTCCGAATTTTTCCTTCTCCGTCTCCGCTTTGAAAGGAAAAGAATTGAAAATATAACACTTTACGCATGAAGAGGTGAATGAAGAGAAAAAAGAGCATGGCGCGCGCGCGAATAGGTCAGTCACGTGTAATAGTTAAAAAAAACGCATTTATAGTAATCAATAATAAATTATATGCATACACTCAAAACAATCCTACTAGAACTTAAAATAATAATGAAGCAGAAAACTCTCGTCGTCGTCGTCGTCGTCGTCGTTTTCTTCCCGAACGAGAAAGAGTTACCGGGCAACGTTCGTATCCGCTAACATTGTCGCCGACTCGACCGAGTCACCGATGGATAACTCGCCAACTGCGATGCGCCCGTGACCTTTATCTCCCCAATTTAACCACGAGTTGATGATTTTCCACGAATACGTCCCGTCCGATTCTTTCTGCCATCCGATGACTTCAATCACGTGCCCGCCATGAGATCTTCCTCTCGTTTCCGAATCCGTGCTCGTTCTGTACGCTCCATCTTTATAGGCATAAAACTCGTCGTAAATTGTTCCGGCGTACGAAGAAACTGGTCCACTGTTATAAATTTCTCTCGCCATGCAATCATAATCCCCATCGGGACAGTGCACCAACTTATCGATGTGCTGCGCGACTTCGTTTCTAGTGTGTTCGTCCTCATCGCCTTGACACTGCGCCGACTCCGATTTCAACGGACACGTAGGCGTCGGTTGCACGTGACACGGATGATGACACGGCGGAAACGGGTACGACGCGCATCCTTTCTCGTCTCCGTACTTTCCACCACTAGCAACACCAAATTCCTTCGCGAATTCGTACGCGTCGTCCGGCATCCCTCCTTCGCACGAACCAAACGAAAACTCCGACACCAACTGTCCGCACGACAAAATCTCCGCCGCCGACAATCTCTCTTGTATTTTACCTCCACTCGCGATGCATAACCTATCGCTCATCACCTTCGTCGGTGCGATCGCCCAACAAGAACCGCATTCGCCTTGATCCCACGCCTCGCCGATAAAGTCCGAACACTCCTGCCACTTATCTCTCACGTCGAAACTCTCCGGCAAATCCGAGGGCGGTTCCCACGCGTACTCGCCGTACGACGAGCCTAAATAATCAATATTCGTGTTGCTATTTCTCTTATCCATATTACCAACAACAACGATCGGTGCTCTCTGTTCTCGTCTCTTTGGTTTTTCATACTCTTCGTCTTCCTTCGCCACATGATTTTCCTTCAGCGCTTCCACCAAGTTCGCCGCGTTCTTCTTCCTCTCGCTCTCTTGCTTCCCATCCTTCGAGGCGTACTCGGAGAGTTCCCACGTAACTTTCCCACCAACGCTCGACGACGACGACGACGACGATAAAGACGACAGATACGACGACTTGTTGTTCTTCTTCCTCTTCGACCGTCTCCCACCTGGGTTCGTCACGCGTTCGATCGACTCCATCTTCTCGTCCGCTCGCCAACTCAAATTCTTCTCGTTGATGCGTTTCCCGAGACCATTTTTGCCACCGCTCTTCTGATGCCAACCTTTTTATCGTCGGAAAGCGACGCCAAGGAGACGCACGCGAGAAAACCGAGCAAGCAGATGCCCAGAGTCAACGTGAGGACTTTTTTGATCGACTGCGACGGTTTGGAGATCGCGAGAAGCGACGGCGAGGAGGAGGAGGGAGAGATGCCGTCTTCGGTGGTATCGACGTTCCCCGCGGGCTCCCGTAACAGTGGCGCTCGTTCGTTCTCGCTGCTCGCCGGCATCTTTCTCTCTCTCTTTCTTTCCTCGTTTCAAAGAGAGAAAGAGAGAGAGAGGATGATGCGAGAGATGTGGCAAACGACGAGGTAGGCCGCGAGCGTTCGCGTCTCTCTGTCTCTCGCGATGATACAGCGCGCGTCTCTCTAAATTTATGTGCGATGGTTTTGGGCAAAGTGGCGCGGGAAAGACTTTCGATTGTTTAGGGTTTCAACTTTGCTTCCAAAAACAAAGTTGTTTGTTTGTATTTCTTTTATTATGCTCTCGGTCGTTCGTTTTTCACGATCCTAATATCTCCTTAGCAAACTCGGAGGCGTTGGCGCATTTCACGGCGTCGAGTTCTTTCGGAACGCTCTCGAGACCGAGCTCTTTGGCGAACGCGGACGGTTTGAACGACGTTTTTTGTTCTTCGTCGTCTTTATTTTCAATCGCCTCCGCCGTCGGTTTCGGTCGAGGCGCGAAGCCGGCGAAGCCGCTAAAGACTCCCGCGCCGCCTTTCGGGGGCGGCTTTTTGTTCTCGTCGTCTTTGAACTTGGCGAGGCCTGGGAATAAGGCGAAGCCAGGCTGCGTTTGTTGTTGTTGTTGCTGATCGTCTTTTTTTTCGTTGCTCTTTTGTTTTTGTTTCGCGCTTTTCGCCTCGGGCGAAGCTTTCTTTGTCTTCGTCGTCGTTGTCGGCGTCTCGTCCTCGCCTCCTCCTCCTTCTTTCTTACTCAACCGGCTAAATACGCTTCCTTTTTGCGGCGTGTCTTCTTTCTTCTTCTTATTGCTCTCGTCGTCCGCAGCTTTCTTCGCGCCTCCGGCGACTAAGCTCGCAAACGCGTTCGGCTTCGCAGCGCCGTCCGTCTCCTCGTTGTTGTTGTTGCCGCTGCTATTCGTTGACACCGGTCGCTTCGCTCGAACCACTTTCCTTCGCACCACTTCCCCTTTCTCCTCTTCCCCTTCCCCGGCTTTCGCTCTCGGTTTATACGTCAGCCCCCGATTCTCGGCCGCCAACCGTTCCTTCTCTCGTTCCTCTTTTTCAATCTTCTCTCGCTCCACGCGTTGTCTCTCCGTTTGCCTCTTCGCGTCTTCGATCATTTTCTTGATATCCTCCGCCGTATCGATCGCGGAAGAGGACGACGCGAACGGGTTCGTCCCCGGCGGCGCTTTCCCTTCCTTCGCCAGCGACCCAAAGTACCGCTCGCCTTCCTTCGCCTCCACCTCCTCTTCTTCTTCCTCTTCTCCGTCTTTCACTTTTTCAATTTCCCGGGAGGAGTTTTCGCTCGTTGTGTTCTTCTCGTTGCTCGCGGCCGTTGTTCTTCCTCCTCCTCCCGCTTCTTCTTCTCCTTCTTCTTCAATCTCGCCTTCTTCCGCCATCTTTTATTATATCTCGCACCGTTTTGACTGCCGCTAGGAGTAACGAAAGGACGATTGTAAACACAAACGGCCACACGGTTGGCGCGTAAAACTACGAAAACCCTAAACACTTTGCGCAGAAAAAAAAGCTCCGCGTTCGTCGGAAAAGGCGAAGAGAGACAGAGAACAAGACGAGAGACGAGAGAATCGTCGACGCGCGCGCGCTTCGACGGAGAAGGAGATTTCTTCCAGAGGGAGCTTCGCTCTTCGAGGAGGAGGAACGAGACCGGAGATTACAAGAAAAAGACAAAGAGAGCGAGAGAACAGAACAGAGATTCGAATCGGAAAGAAAAAGCGCACTCGTAGACAGAAGAGAAGAAGAAGACGACGACGAAGAATATGGCGGGAATACCACCGCCGCGAGTCTCCCGACTCGACTTTCTGAAACAAAAACCGCCGCCAAACTACGTCGCGGGCGTTGGACGCGGCGCGACTGGGTTTACCACGCGGTCCGACATTGGCGGCGCGGTGAAACAAACCGCCGCTGGGAAGGTGACGGTTGTCTCCGGAGGAGGAGCTTCAGGAGGAGGAGGAGGCGAAGACGAAGACGAAGAGTTGAACCCGAACAAACGAAGGGAAAAAGGGAACGACGACGCGGGGTTGTTCGCGAAAGATGCGAACGATGGTTCGTACGACGAGGACGACGAAGAGGCGGATCGGATATGGGCCGCCATCGACGCGTTTTGCGACACCGACGAGAGGACGAAAGCGAAAAAGGAAAGGTTGAAACGCGAGCGGAAAGAGGAGAAGAACGCGGTGAAAGAAGGAACGATTAAAGATCAATTCGCGGATTTGAAGAGGAAACTAAGCGAAGTGAGCGAAGAAGAGTGGGATCAGATTCCAGAAATTGGGGATTATAGCATTAAGAAGAGCAAAGCGTACGAGCGGTTCACGCCGGCGCCCGATACACTATTGTCGGCGGCGTTGAAAGAACGAGAGACGGTGAATACGGACGAAGATCACGAGAGAGGAGGTGATGGAGCGAGCACGGATTTAACCGCGGTGGGAGAGGCGAGAGGTTTAGGATTGGGATTAAAATTAGACGGTTTGCAACAGCAGCAATCGCAAGATAGTCAAAACGGGTCATCTACGGTCGATCCGAGAGGGTATTTAACCTCTCTGTCGTCGTTGAAAATTAACTCGGCGGCGGAAATTTCGGATATTAAGAAAGCGCGATTGTTGTTAAAATCGGTGATTAATACGAACCCAAAGCACGCGCCCGGTTGGATCGCAGCAGCTCGCTTGGAAGAGATTGCGGGAAAATTGAAAGCGGCGAAAGATCTGGCGAGGAAAGCGTGCGAGGCGTGTCCGAAAAGCGAAGACGCGTGGATCGAAGCTGCACGTCTACACGGCACGGATTCCGATCAAGGGAAAGCTATATTAGCCTCGGCTGTTGAATCGTTGCCGAATTCTGTCGCGATTTGGATGCGAGCGACGCAAGCGGAAAAAGACGAAGATCGGAAGAGAAGAGTTTTGAGGAAAGCGTTGGAAAACGTCCCGAATTCTGTTCGTTTGTGGAAAGCGTTGGTAGATCTATCCGACGAGAACGATGCGAGAGCGTTGCTTCAAAGAGCAACGGAGTGTTGTCCACAACACGTCGAGTTATGGCTCGCGTTAGCCCGATTAGAATCGTACGATAACGCGAGAAAAGTTTTGAACAAAGCGAGAGAAACGTTGCCGACGGAACGCTCGATTTGGGTCACCGCTTCGCGATTAGAAGAAGCCAACGGAAACGGTAAAATGTGTCAAAAAATAATCGACCGGGCGATCAAGTCTTTGAGAGGTAAGAATGTGAAAATTGACAGAGATTTATGGATGAAAGAAGCTGAAACGTGCGAAAAGAGCGAGCCGCAATCGCTGGATACTTGTCGCGCGATTGTCAACGCAGTCATTGGCGAGAACGTGGACGAACTAGATCAGAAACTCACGTACGCTGCAGATGCGTCCGATTTTGAAAAGAATGGCTCGTTTGAAGTCGCACGAACGATTCGCAAGAAACTCATCGAGCTCTTTCCTGACGACGTGGAAATCTGGATCGACGCCGCGACGCTGGAGAAGAATTGCAAGAATTTCAAAGGCATGGACCAAGTCTTGCGAGACGCGACGACGAAACTTCCGAACGAGGAGATCTTGTGGCTCATGGCGGCAAAAGAGCGATGGTTACAAGGTGATGTGACGGGTGCGCGATCGGTGTTAGAAGAGGCGTTTTCTGCCAACCCAGAAAACGAGGACATTTGGTTGGCGGCTTTCAAGTTAGAATTTGAAAACGAAGAGTTGGAGCGCGCGAGTTTACTCTTGAAAAACGCGCGCAATAGAGAAGATGGAGACAAGACAAACTCCGCTCGCGTGTGGATGAAATCAGCGGTGTGTGCTCGACAAATGAACGATGCGGAGGAAGAACGCGAGGTGCTGAAGAAAGGTCGAACGTTGCACCCGAAATTTTGGAAGCTGTGGATTATGTCCGGCCAACTCGAAGAGAGAGAAAAGAAGTATGCCGAGGCGAGAAAAATATACGATTTAGGATTAAAGAAATGTCCAGATGCCTCGCCGATGTGGATTGCTAAAGCGCGATTGGACGTGTTGGAAAAGAAGTTTGGCTTAGCGCGAGCGACGCTGGAACAGGCGCGATTGAAGAACCCCAAAATTCCAGAGTTGTGGCTCGAAGCTGTCATGGTGGAGAAACAGTTTGGCGAGCACACCGCGGCGTCTGCGTTGTTAGCCAGAGCCCTTCGCGAGTGCCCGAAAGCCGGTATTCTCCACGCTGAAGCCATCAAATCAGCGCCTCGTCCACAACGAAAGGCTCGATCCGTGGACGCGCTCAAAGCATGCGACGACGACCCAGACGTAGTCTGCGCGGTCGCTCGTCTGTTCTGGAACGACCGCAAATTAGACAAAGCCCGCGCGTGGTTCAACAGGGCCGCCACGTTACGCCCGGAAGACGGTGACGTCTGGGTCCGCTACTACGCGTTCGAAAAGTCTTTAGAAGACGACGCAGAAAGCAACATAAACCCCTTAAACGCCAAAAAGGCGAAGAAAGCCAAAAACGACGACACTACCACTTCGCCGAAAGAAGACGTCCTCGCTCGCGCGTCCAAGGCGAAACCGAACCGAGGTCGTTACTGGGCGCCCGTTCGAAAAGATTTCAACAATTGGCGCGACTCCGTCTCTGAAACCGTGCTCAAAGTTTTGGCAAAAATGGAAAGCGAAGGCGAATTTTTGAGTTGAACAACAACGCAAGAGAGGTTCCCTTATTTTAGCGCAGTTGTGTTACATTTCCCACCTCACTCTAAAAAAAACGCCTCTCACGCATATAAACACGTTCGACGAAGATACATACTAAACTCTCTTCGCGTAATAATAAATGCCGGTCAAACCGGGCCCACCGCCACCAATTCCTCCTCTCCGCGCTCCAGAAACCGTTCACATTCCGTCTGCGAATAAAACCTTGACGTTCACGCAATACACGGACGAGGACAAACAGCTTCCCGAAATTTCAACTCTAATCAAACAGCAACTCAGCGAACCGTATTCGATATTCACGTACCGGTACTTCTTGAACCAGTGGCCGCAGCTGACATTTCTCGTGTACGAAGGTTCGAAGTGCGTGGGGACGGTCGTGTGTAAATTAGACGACCATCGCGGGTCGTTTCGAGGGTACGTGGCGATGTTGGTGGTCGCCCCGGAGGCGAGAAAGTTAGGCTTGGGGAGTATGCTCGTGGAGAGAGCGCTAGAAGTGATGCACGAAATGGGCGCGGATGAGTGCGTGTTGGAGGCGGAGAGCACGAATAAAGGCGCGTTGAGATTGTACGAAAACTTGGGTTTTATTCGGGATAAGCGGTTGCATCGGTATTATTTAAGCGGGACGGATGCGTTCCGCTTGAAGTTGTGCTTCCCGCTGCCTCCGGAAGGAAGCGTCGCGCCTGCGAGGGAAGACGACGAATACCTTTAGAGGGACGCGCTACTTGGTAGCACATTAGCTCTTGCGAAATAGATAGATCATAGAGTGTTAGTTTTGTAAATTGTGTAATGCTAAATAGTTGTGTAGAATGCTACTACAAATAAGTGTCTAAACGAGAAGAGCTCGTCTTCTCTTTCTTTATCTCTCTCTCCCTCTAATTAAGTCTTGACTACAAAAGGAGCTCAAAAACTCATCAAACACACACACACACATACAAACGCACCAATGATTGGTGCGACGATGCGTGTAAGCGACGAGCAAAATGAACTCCCCAAACACACGCGAGCGCCGTTTATCTGCCCAATTTGCCTCTTCTCCCGGTCGTCTTCGTGTGTTGGCCTCTCACCTTGATGCCCCAGTAGTGTCTCAAACCTCTGTGGTTTCTCATCTTCTTCAACCTCTCGATGTCGTCTCTCAACTTGGTATCCAACTGGTTGGAAGTCAACTGAGTGTATTTACCATCCTTAATGTCCTTCTTTCTGTTCAAAAACCAATCCGGCACGCGAAACTGTCTCGGGTTGGAGACGATGACCATCAACGATTCGAGTTCAGCGGCGGAGAGTTCCCCGGCTCTTTTACCCATATCGATTTCCGCCTTCTTGCAGATGATGTTCGCAAATCTGCGCCCGATACCTTTGATTTTCGTGAGAGAGTACATGACCTGTTCGCGTGCGAAAGAGAAAAGAGGAGAAAGGCGCGTCAGCGACTGTGTTTTCAAAAGAGAAAGAAAAAGAAACGGGAGCCCCGTGCGTGGACCCTTGTTTGCGCGAAAATGGAAGGAAAAAAAAGAAAGTAGCGCTCCGCCGCGCGCGCATTCGCGAACGCAACGCGCGCTCGAACGGACCGCATTCGCGCTAAGAAGTACTTTCTGAACGCCGCGAACGCTACTCCTCGCGCGTTTACTTTTCCACACCATCACCCACTCGAGATGCGTGCGCGCCCGGATCCTCCAAAAAATCCCAGGGCTAAAGAGAGAGAGGAAAAAAGAGAAGAGCGCCGCGAAATGCAACCGCGCGCGCATCCTCGCGAACCATAAAAGCGGTCCGTAACTATCGTACCTTCTCGCGTCCATCGACGTTCGTGTTTAAAACACGCAAAATGTGCTGGAAATCGTCACCGACAATCAAAGCCATGTTGTTGGTTTTGTTCTTCGCGTCTTTGAGTGAGGCTAGTAGGAGCGATTTTGTTCGTGAAGGAGCAAAACGCAAAAACGAGAGAGACAAAAAATTTTAAAACCCTAAACAATACAATTTCTATCGCCATTTTCTTCTTTTGGATAACAAAAAATGAGTGCGAATGTAACTTTAGCGTCGGTCGTTCGATGCTCGACCTCCGCCGCCGCGAGCAGCAGCGGCGGCGGCAGAAACAACAACAACAACAAATGCATCGCTTTTAAAACGGTCGATTCAAAAGCTGGGAAGATTTTGAAGCGCGGCGTGGGTGCGCCGACCACGCGAAGCAGCAGATTGGGAAGCAAAAATCCAATCGCG
>Ga0255756_1003871_pt1 | contig 14842 bp, 4 predicted proteins | sample 011ome_20_FD_179956 | JGI IMG/M metagenome (GOLD analysis project Ga0255756, IMG submission 179956) | Coastal salt marsh microbial communities from the Groves Creek Marsh, Skidaway Island, Georgia - 011509CT metaG (version 2) | ecosystem: Environmental > Aquatic > Marine > Intertidal zone > Salt...
GAGCGACTTTTACAGGCTCCTTGCCATTACATAAGGAGCTGTCCGAGATGATGCAGGAGCTGGAAGCGGCACGAAGCAAACTACTGCATCTTAGAGATCATGAGAACACTACGGTCCGTTTGTCGCGCATCAACCGCTATCTGGCGGTGCTAAGCAAGGCGCAAGCGTATCTTTCTTCCTCCCGGCAGGGATGTGCCTGCAAAGGCCTGAACCAAAGCTTGCGGGAGTTGTACCGCGCCGATGCTCAGATTACCCATGCCATCGGGGTATACCGCTTTGTAGGGCCCGAGGAGCCATTGACTGCGGGAGCGTATGTGGATTTAAACCAGGCGCTAAACAACGGTGCGTTATGAGTAAGTTATTGCACATACGCACGGCCGAGCAATGTCTTGAAGAGGCCAGCCGGCAACCGGCACCCAAAATGCTTTTCGACGAGCTTTGGTTTGAAAATGAGCTCTGTATATTTTTTGCCGACACCAACGTGGGCAAGTCACTTTTAGCGGTTCAAATAGCCGATGCCATTGCCCGAGGCATACCTATGGAAGGGTTTCGGTTGGAGGGGCCACCGCGGCCGGTGTTGTACCTGGACTTTGAGCTCAGTGATAAGCAGTTCGAAAAGCGCTACAGTGAGGAGTACCAAAACCATTATCCGTTCTCCCAAAACCTGATGCGCGCAGGGTTCTCCCCGGGGTTGTCCCAGCTTAAAATACGCTCATCGGCCCTGTTTTCAGAAGTAGAAGAACACCTGGTAAAAACGGGCTGCCGTATTGTTATTGTGGACAACCTGAGCTATTTGAGTGAGGACGCTCTGGAAAACGCACAAGAGGCCAATGCTTTAATGAAGGATCTCAAGGTGTTGAAAGAGCGCCTAGGGCTGTCCATACTCTTGCTGGCGCACACCCCCAAGCGGCTTCGACACAAGCCTTTGGGTAAAGGAGATTTGGCAGGGTCTTCAGGACTCTCACGTTTTGCCGATGCGCTCTTTGCACTAGGGGCGAGCACCACCGAAAAAAACCGCCGCTACCTCAAACAGCTAAAGGTGCGCAGTGCGGAGTTTCAGTACGGTGCTTCCAACGTCATTGAGCTAGAGATCAAAAAGGACACCAATTTTTTAGGGCTCCACTTCTTAGGCTACGGGGAGGAACGCCACCAGCTGAAGGTAGAAGATTATTCCGAGCTTGAGGGAGCCATTTTAGAACTTCGAAGGGATAAACCCGAATACACGCAAGCAGAAATTGCTCGAAAGCTAGGCTGCGATGCCATGCGGGTGAGTCGCACCCTTAAAAAGTACGGTAAGAACAAATAGAGCTTCTTCGAATTCCATTAGCCATAACATAACACTGTTACGCGTAACAGGTGTTAGGACGGTTTTGAAGAGACTCGTAGTTTTGTAACGCTCTTGTATACAAATGGTTACATGTTAAAAGTGGGGTGAGAAACTGTAAAACAGGGCCTAACGTAACATGTTATGTTAGGCCCTGTTGCGTGATAAAGTCACGAATAAACAGTAGAGGCATCGGACCAGAAACGTGGGGCTTTGGTAGGTACAACGCAGGTAAACATCCAACTCCTCGGCAAGGCAGCCTGTGCGGAATTTTACCCATTCCAAGGGGCATAACACTGTTATGCGTAACAGGTGTTATGAGGGTTGTTACAGGAAACAGAACCTTGTAACACGCAGTAATACAGTATTTTAACATTATTGCAGAGGATGATAATCTGAAAAAAAAGGGAATAACATAACATGTTATGTTACGCTCAATTTTGGGAAAAAACCAGTGGTTCATGTGGCGGTTGAAGCCACGCTATAGGCCTGCGAAATAGGAGAAAAGTCGACTTTTTGCATTGCTCATCATTAAGAGTGCCATGAATTGCCCAATGAATTGATACATTTTACTCAATGGATTTTCAAAACTTTTTACAGAACTTATTGCCGCAGCAAATTGCTAGCACCAATTAAAACCTAAACCATGACAAACCGTAGCTTCTTGGAGCAGTGTGTATTGCTCCTTTTCTCTCTCGGGCTATTTGCGCCTGTATATGCCCAATCCCCTGGAGGGATTGTTGGTCAAGGATTGTGGCAACACTCCGAAGATTCGACGTATTTAATTTCGAACTACAAGACATTGAATCTGCACACCTTTGAGTCGGCTGCCCGAGTGCAGCTGGAGGATATTCCTAATTCGAGTTCCTTGTTTTTCGTGTTTCAAGGAAACTTTGGTGTCTCTGTTGAAGATACGTTGTTGCAAATCGGTGATGTGACCCTTACGGATGGCGGGATGTATCACGGCAAAGGGTTTACGTCTATAGATTTTACGGATAGCTTATCAAAAATTATCTCCGTGCAGACGGTTCGTGGATTCCGAATGGCTCGTGATACGGCACCGGAAATCAAGATTGGTGATGTTTCAAAATTTTCCTTAGCGGAGGTGGTCTATTATCCATTTGCATTGAACCGGGCTCAGCGCAGGATAGTGAATAGCTATTTGTCGTTAAAGTACGCTATTCCTATTCTTCAAGGCATTGAACCCGATTGGAAGGATTACTGGGCAAAGGATTCGTCGTTTTACTGGGATGCTAATAAGGATAAAGGTTTTTATCTGCGAGTGATGGGACTTGGTGCGGATATAGGACAGTCGTTGTATCAAACCCAAAGTATCGCAGAGACGGGATCACATTTTAAAATAGCCCTAGATACAGCGGTAGCCGCGGGCAGCATGCCACGAACTTGGGTTGCTCAGGAGGGGTATATTGTTTTTTCGGAGCGGAAGTCTTCACCTTTTCATACGATGGGTTCGTGCTCTAATATTCGTGTTGGCGCCAATCCCTTAGCGTGCTGGAAGTTCAAGGCAACGGATGCGTGGAGAACTTGGTCGAACACCTTAGTTATCGATATTCAAAAGCCGAATGGAGCGATAGCGGACTCTATTTTTTATACCGATGGAGTCCATTTCTATTACGCCCCTTGGGTATATCAAGATGCTCAGATCATTCGCTATGAAGTGGATTTATCGAATGTAGTAACGGGGACCAATTATATGTTTACCAAGCGAAGCTCAGTCACTCAAAACTGTAATCAACTTGAGGTTACCTCAGTCGGATCAGGAATCTCTTTTGTGGGCGCACATGGCAAGATCTATGTGCATTCCTTTGACACAGGAGTGACTTTTGAGTCCGATGAGTACACCTCTAGTGAATTGGCTTTAAGTGAAGGACAGTACCATGTGGTCCTTTATGACAAGTCGGGCATGGAGGTTTATAATGAATTGGTAGCTGTAGATAAAAGATCGACCCCAACGACACACCAAACGAATCACCCCACCATGAGGATGTATCCAAATCCCGCGTTGACTGGAGGTGTAGTACAGGTGGAGCTCCTAGGATTTCAGGAAAAGGTACTCACCTGGCAACTGGTGGATGCACTTGGTAGGGTTACCGAGGAAGGGGAATCGTACCCAAAAAGTACGGCCATCTCGTTTAACGCTCCTAGTATGGAGGGTACTTACACTTTTAGGGTCATTACTCCTCAAGGCGTGTATAGTCTTAAACTTATCGCTGCACAGCGATAAACCATCAACATCTACTATTTAAAAAAAGCAAACCAAATCGCCTATGCTACGCACCGCCTACTTTCAAAGATTTTTAAGCATTTTCTTAACCCTAGTATTCATCTCACCAGATGCTCTAGCCCTCACCTACACAATTGTTGATCCAGGCACCTTTGTACGCGTTGAAGATGTAAAGCATATAGCACATTTAGAGGGACTACCGGTTGGGTGGAAGGATGAACATACGGCCTATCTGGGGTTGTCCAGTAATGATGCCTTGGGCAACCCTACCGACGATGTCTTCGAATTCTACATCAGCGAGGCGGAGTTGGCGTCTGCCAGTTTTGAACTTTCCTTTAGCGTATCAGGAGTAGCAGATGCCGATGCTACCCCGGTGGTTGTCAACGGGCAAAGCAGTTATGGCAATGTGGCTCAAGAAGAAAAGAAAGGCTGGCAACGCGGTTCGATGACCATTATCTCCGACCAACTTAAAGTCGGAAGAAACACTGTACTATTCACTCTACCAGAAGGTGTAGATCAAGTCTCTGTGAAAGAGGTGAGCTTGACCCCGAGCACTGGAATGGCCATGCCGACCAGTCCCATGGTTCTAACCGAAGCGCTTTCACAAGATTTCAATGCGGTAATGTCTTCAAGTTATTATGCGAATCTTGGAAGGGAAAAAGCCTCAGGGTTAGAGGAACTTCCTGCTTATGCGCTAAGTAAGAGTCAGGTGGCCAGCATCCCCGCGAGCTTCACTAACCTTACTAGAGGTGCCGTAGCCTACCGTGTTGTAGGCCAGCGAGATTCAATAAGTCACGTAACCATTGGGGTGGATCCAAGCATAGGGTACAGCCGTCTAAGAGAAGTAAAGGTCTTCTATTTTGACTACGAGCAAAAAGACTGGGTTCAGGCCCATGTGAGCAAGGTGAACCATGCGAGCTATACGTTGGAGGCTGACGGAGAAGGAGGAACGGATTATTTCGCGGCGATGATCAAGACGCCCGATATGCCTGAGGCGGCAGCATTCATGCCGACGAGTATTTCGGATTTAGAACCCGCCAACCCTGCAACTGGAATCAATCTGATCCAACCGCCTACAGCAAATCAACAGGGAGATGCAAACATTAGCTATCCGATTTCTATCCCTCCCGGTAGACAGGGTATGCAACCACAAGTGTCCTTAAACTACTCTTCTTCAGGAGGATCGGGTTGGGCAGGATTCGGATGGAGCGTTCCTGTTCAAAGCATTAGTGTAGATACAAGGTTTGGTGTACCGACTTTTGATGCGACGCTTCAAAGCGAGGTATATATGCTCGATGGAGAATCATTGCACGGTGAGGACGGGGACAAGGCGAACCGGCCAACTGCTTCAGGAGGAAACGCCGTATATCCTACTCGTCAAACAACCTCTCCCCAACAGTTTTTTACAAAACAACAAAGTGCCTACCGCACTATAGAACGGATGGGCACTTCGACCAGCACCTATTGTTGGGTGGTGACCGACGCAAATGGTACCAAAAGCTACTATGGAACCTCCAACGGTACTTCGGTAGATGTAAATGCAGTCCTCAAATCAGATCAGGGAAACATCACGAAATGGTTCTTGAAAAAGGTTCAGGACAGGTATGGCAACAATATTATCTATACCTACCAGCACAACACGTTTACAGGAACGGATATCAAATCTGGCGGTAAAAATTGTTACCTCTCGAAGATTCAGTACACAGGGTATAAGTCCACACCCGGTAAATACTCCGTTGAATTTTCATCGACAGGTTCAAGAGCCGATGCCCGCGTGAATTTGACAAGTGGCGTCAAGGAAGTGGATGATCGTCAACTGACAAAGATTGAGGTTAAGTATGACGGAACGGTGATTAAAGACTACCGATTAGACTATATCACAGGGGATTTTGGCAAAAAGCTCCTCGAGTCCATTGGTGAATATCACGGAGGCACGTTGTTCTACGAACATGAATTCACCTATAATCAAGTAAAAAGCATAAAACTATCGACCACTCCAGAGGTAATAAAATTCAAGGACTTATTAGCGAGCAGTCAAATTTACGATGACATTGATCCAGGCTTTGTACAAAAAGCGATGACACCTGTGATGCCTGCATCGATGTTAAAAACCACACAAACGTCGGGATGGACCACAGGTGGTGCTTTAGGCACAGGTGCTACTCCAGTTTTGGTAGACGGAACCCCAACAAAAGAATGGACATTTAGTGCCAAACTTGGGTATTCAGAGAATTACTCGCATGATAAAGTATCCATGCAAGATGTCAATGGAGACGGACTTCAGGATATCATTATTGCTAATAGAGGGAATACGAGCTATGCGTATCGCCCTATGCAGGTCGATGACCAAGGGAATATCACCTTTGGCGCGCCGAGAAAAATCATAGGAGAAAAACTATACAAAAGCACCTCCCAGTCTATAAACTCAGGTGTGGATTACGTAACGGGGTTCGGGCTATATAACTTTGGATTGAACTGGAATCACTCCACGAGCAAAGTTAAAAGGTATTTACTCGATTATAACGGCGATGGTATTCTCGATCGCACTGTACCTATATCTGGTGGAGGGCTAAAAGTTCAGTTCGGGATGTTGGCAGAAGACGGAACGCTTAGCTTTAGCAACTCATCGGTAAACACCCTCAACCCGGTCATGAAAGGTGCAGCATTACAATCCTACAGCGATCCAGATGTAAAATCATTCGAAGTAGTCAAGGTTTGGACGGCACCGGTAAGTGGAACCGTTAGGATCAGTTCTCATCCAACCATCACTGATCCTAGCTTAACAGGCACTGCTGTTGTTTCTATTCAGCAAAACGGGGTATTCCTTCAGAATCCTGTGCCCGCTAATGGAGCGTCCTTTAATCAATCGGTGGGCGTAACAAAAGGAGATCAGCTGATTTTCCGTTTGGCACCTGGGGTAGATGGACAGCAGGATTTATTCACCTGGAACCCTCAAGTTGCCTATGCCCAAAGCTTACCTTCAGACGGAAATGGTTCAAAATATACTTCTTCAACGTACGATTCGGACTTTGTATTGTCGGGTAAAGAAGGGGTCACATTCACTGGCGATAAAGAAATCAAAGTGACATTGAATCGTGATGGGTTTGATTTTTCGGATGATATCTATTATCGTATTACAATAACGGAGAATGACACGATCAATCAGACCACCACAGATCATGTGTACTACGATCGCCTGGACCAAAACGCTACCTCTTACGGGGCCATGTCCGCTCCTTTTATAGGGAGCTTCGCGGCTGTTCCTGGGGTCGTGGCGACCGATTATTGTCAGTTGAGTATTGAAGTGCTGTCACACTCCAACGTGGATTGGCAGGATATAGAAATTCGCCCAACAGTAGAGATTCGCTCCAATTGTGACGATGGCCCAATTGTATTCTATCCTAATGTTGGCTATCGTTTCTTTAATGGTGTGAAGGCTCTCAAGGGCCCGACCGCACTAAACCTTCCTAGCGGCTCTTACGAAATACTCCCAGAGGTAGGCGAAAATAAATCGGCCATTAATAATGTGTTTTCAGGAGTTAGCGGAGTAGATGTAGACCAAACGATTTATTTCGTGGCAAAGAGTGGTGGCAAGTACATTAGTAAGAAAGCGTTGATCCTGCATAAAGGCGTTGCTGGAACGGGATCAAATACCTATCGGTTGTATACGCTATCACAAAACGAAGGTACACCTGTCAGTACGACCTCGGCCTATATATATACCGGTACTGCTACCGGAACCTTTAGTCATAGTGAAGTGATCAATGGAGCGGTGACGCTTGAATTTTTTGCTGAGAACACTCCTTTTGCCGAGGCGGCGCTGGAGTATATCACTCAGAATTTAAGAGGGTTCAATGTGGTGAATAGCTCCAGCAGTATCGTGCAGGTATTATCGCCAAGAGTACCTCAAAACTTGTTTTACGCCTACTCTGATCAATTAGGAACGATGCAAAAGGGATGGGGGCATTTTGCTTGGAGTGGAGAAGCGAATGACCCTATTGATCCGGCTCAAATGCAAATAGCAGGAACGGCTGAAGCCCGCGCTCTAACAGCACCAGCACAAAGTGTTACTAGGGCAGATGTTGAACACATGAACCCGTGGGACAATTCTTTCTTTTCGTTGACCCCAGTGCGTAGTGAGAACGCCCGTGGGTTAAGAACTTATCAAGAGACGCTCTTATCTACTCTTGAAGACAAGGATCACTATGCCGTGTTTGGAAGTTATATGGGACATTACCGAAAAACGGGAGTGATGTCACCTGGGTATTTTGGTGAAGAGGAAGAGTCTACACCTACTCAAAGCGGCTTTGCCGGTGTATATGGTGCAACGGCGGCTCCCCGAATCAATAAATCGAACTCCCTAAGCCAAAATGTAGGGGCAAGTTTAGGATGGTTTGGGACCAGCGTGAGCTCTTCAACGAGTGATCCACTGGTGTTCTTTGGAAATTCTCCGAGTGCATTTCAAGATATGAATGGCGATGGAATGCCTGATTTAGTCCTACAAGATGGTAACGATGTAAAAATTCAGTATACACTTCCTGGCGGTGGGCATAAGAACGCTGTGGTCGCAGTTTCAGGAGAGCGAAATTCAAAAAGTCTATCCTCAGGGTATGGAGTTACCGCCAGCGGAAACTTTAAGAATGACGACTTGCGCTACATTGATGTGGGTAGTCTTGGATTAAGTGCTGGCGTGAATTTCGGGGAGACGGTTCAGGACATTGAATATGTGGATGTGAACGGTGATGGTTTGGTGGATCGAGTGTATGGAAACCGAGGTACGGATCAAGTGGCGCTAAATACGGGCACTTCGTTTGAGACCAAGAAGAATTACGCGCTTCCTGCCGGAATATCCTCGGTCAATGAATCTACTCAATCTCCAGCGGATTTATCTTCAGGACTCAAAGGCGCTCTTCAAGGGGCTTCGGTAAGCATCGGGTATCTAGCTAGAAGCTTTAATGCTGGAATTAATATTAACAACTCTGGTTCGCGTTCAAAAACTGTGGGCATGGACTTGAACGGTGATGGACTTTCTGACATCATTAAAACTGACGGTAGTCGGCACATGGTGTACCTAAACACAGGAACGGGATATGTCCTTCATAAAGATGGAACAGCCACAGTTGATCTTGATCTCTCTCAAGAACTCAGCCAGAGTCAAAGTTTTGGCATGTCCGGAAATGCAGGAGCGACTATTGGTATACCGATATTTTTAAATGGTAAGCTCTCTATCAGTGTGAACGGCGGTGCCAATTACTCAGTAAACAAGCTCCGTTCAAGCTTCATGGATATTAACGGAGATGGCGCTGTTGATTTTGTGGATGGCCAAGAGAATGGTGATCTACACGTCTATTATTCCAACGTCGTTAAATCAAACTACCTCACCAGTGTTAGCAATCCACTTGGTGGTTCCTTTGATATCGATTACAAGCTAGTAGGACACCGCCGTGGCGCCTACGATGCTGAAGTAATGACCCATAGAGCTGATGAAAAGGTGCTTTGGGATATGCCAAGCGGCAAGTGGGTGCTCGCTCAAGTGACCATTCACGATGGTGTGAACATCGCAACGGACGGTGGTGTTGACCTCGATGGCGAAGATTCCATGCAAATCTTCTTCGACTATGATGGGGGTATCCAGAACCGCCGAGAGAAAGCATTTGCGGGCTTTACCCGTGTAGAAACAAGACAGCAAAATCAAGCGGGAAGTGAATCTAGTTATCCTAAAAGATACCTAACTGAAGTAGTGGAATACCTCGCTCCAAGTGCGTTAAGCTTTTCTGATTTGGTAAAGCATGATTATCAAAAAGGATTGGTTCGTGGAACCTATGCATTGTATCACGAGGAGTCCAACGCAACAAGCCACACCGTGGCATTAATTTCCGCGCAAAATTCGACCTATAATTTTAGAGTGGTAGATATTGTTGACGGTTCTGCCACCCTTGGACAGGTGAAGAAATCAGGTACGAGTTTTGAAACCGTTGATTGGGGAACAATAGGTGAATCAGCAACGGTATTCCCCGCAGTCACAAATTCTGAAGCATTGAATATTCCACAGCTATCACAGAATACATTGTACCACAGCCAAGCGTTTGAGTTGGCTTACGATTCGTATTTTAACGTTACCAGGTATCAAGATAAAGCTGAAATGACGGCCAATGGAATTTCAGAAACCATAGAGGAAACGATTTTCTCAACTAGGGTGGAGTATCATAGGCAAACCAATACTTGCAGTACTCTTGTTGGCAATACTCCGGTATATCAAGATGATTTCGTGAAGAAGTATGTGATCCAACCAGAATCAGGATATTCCGGATACAGTGTGGATACTTTGTGGCTGATGAATTTCTCCGGAAACTGCCCACCCTCAAACATCTATGGCATGAATGTATGTGGGGCGGACCTGGGCGTTTTCGTCACGCACCACTACAAGGAAACGCCAGAAACGACCTATGTGAAGAAAACTAGTACGAATGCGGTCTACAATTCCGATCGCATTGCGGTGATGGACTATTTCACTCCATCCCAGGCAGGAGGTCGAACGGGAGTGTTGAAGAAACACAGTATTCACCTTGGCTCCACAGCTTCAAGCCCCGTGCGCGAAAGTGAAGTGACGGCGCTAACAACAGATAAGAAGGGCGTTGCTACCATGCGAACAACATTGAATAGTACCGAATATGCCGTCAATGACTTGCAATACGACGGGTACGGAAATGTTACCCAAATTCAAGGTCCGAAGAATCATGCCAATCAACGTTCGTTGTTAAAATACACCTACGATGCGACGCTTCACCAATATGTTACCGGTATATCCAATCAGTTTAATGAAAGCGTTTGTAATACCTACGATTACCACACCGGACAGTTGCTCCAAACTATTGGCATCAATGGGCATCCGATGGTCTATGAATACGATGCATTCAACCGATTAGAAAAGGTGTGGGCCCCTCGTGAGATTTACATTGGGAATAGCGCACCGACCATTCAATACGATTATCGCTTGTACACTGTGAATTCCGGCACGGTGGTTCCTGCTCGAGCCATTACGACGCACAATTTAGCCAACCTAACCAATACGAGTGTTTCCTTCACTCCAGAACTCTGTGGGAAGGCGTTTGATTTTTCTGCTCGTCCTGAACTTGGTTCCGGAGTACGCACAGCCACTTTTGTAGATGGAAACGCTAAAGCTGTTCAATTGCAAACCGAGCAATCCACAACTTCCAATGGCTTCAACGGCCCAAGCTTTATGATTTCGGGTCCGGAATCCGTAGACAAGTTTGGGCGCACTTCGCAGGTGTATGCAGATTTCAGCAGTATCGGCAATTCATCAGGGGTAGGCAGCTTTGGGACGTTCGCTGGAGTGGTGAACCTCTCCACGGTAGATTTGATGCAAAAGGATGTGTTGTACGATTACAACAACCGGGTAACATCGTCGGATACTTGGACGGCAGAATCTGGAACTACCGCAGGCCAATGGGTAACTACCCAAATGCAGTACGACTGGAACGATGATCTGATCTCAGGTAAGGATCAATACTATGAAAAGACCTCGGTTCTTAGCCAGGCGAGTGGCCTTACCAACTCGACGCCTAACATCATCAACGCCACCTACACCGATGCTCGAGGACGGAAAGTAGGGACCATTACCTATGGCGCCACAGCCGGCGACGATATCACCACGCAGTTTAACTACAACCCCATAGGAGAATTAATTGAAGTAGTGGACCCTATAGGGCTTTCCACTTTTTACGAATATGATCTTGCCGGTCGTGTGACTCGGGAAGAACATCCCGACCGTGGTGTGACGCGCACAGTGTATGATCCAGCCAGCAATGTCATTCAGTTGGAAACTCCCGGGACGCTGACCTTTGGCGGTTCCGTGACCATGGAGTACGATTACAATCGATTGGTGCATAAATACATGCCGCTGTCTTCTGGTGCGGATTTGTACGACATGGCCTATACCTATGGTACCAAAGGCGATGGACGCAACGGCGCGGGGCGCATCACCCAGGTAATTCAGGGGCAAGGCTTCAAAACCGATCTGCTGCGCTACGACGAACTAGGAAATGTAGTAGAAGAAAACACCACTATAGATGTACCGCTTTACGGGTACAAAGGTTTTACCACGATAAAGCGCTACGATTCCTTTGGGCGTATCCTTCAGGCTACTTATCCCGACGGGGACCAGGTTACCTATGGCTACACCGCCCTTGGGGAGCTCCATACGATAGATTCAAAAGTGGGCGGAACAACACAGTCCATCGTGAGTGGGATCCTCTACAACGGTTACGGACAAATCTCCAAGCTCTCCTACGGCAACGGGACCTATACGGACTATGACTACAACGTATCAGGTTCAGGAGCTTCTACCCTAAAGAAAAACACCCTGTTTAAGACCACGACCACAGCCAAGGAGCAAGGCGCCACTTCGCAGTCCACCGTATTGGAAAGAAACTACACCTACAACACCCAAGGGATGGTCACTCAGCTGGACCGAAATGTGGCCGGCACTTTAATGAATTCCTCCGCAGGTACAACGGCCTCTTTGTCCGATAAGTACAGCTACGATGCCTATGGCAGGTTTGATACGCATCAGCATGCAATAGGCGGGAGTACCGAATACACCCTAGATATGACCTACAACAAGGCCGGGGGAATAGTAAAGAAGGACGCACTAACAACGGGTATTAAGAACTTCAAGGACTTGAACTATACGCTGAACTACAACTACAATGCAAGCAATCCCCATCAGTTAGAAGAGGTCGTGGATTCTAAATCCGGGGTGCAAAGTCATTACCTGTACAATTCCTCAGGAAGTATTAAGGAAATTCAGGATCATGCCGCAGGCGGCCCACAATCCTTCTTCTGGAACGAAGAGCAGTGGCTCAGCGGGGTACGTAATGACCTGGGAGTACACCACTACGTATATGACTACAAAGGAGAACGGGTGATGAAGAGCTCCGTGATGCATTCTTCTGTGCAAATCAACGATAAGAATATCGACGACATTGAGTATCTTGAACCGTATACCCTATACATCAACCCCTATTACGTGGTTACAGAACTACAAGGTGGAGATAAGGTCAGCAAACACTACTACATGAACACGCAACGGGTCGCTACAGACATCAGCATCAACTACCAAGCCCAGGAGTCTATGGCAGGGCCGCAGCAGCCGAATGCTCGTGATCCTAAAAAGCCAAGCGAAGACACCGCTTCAGTGAACTACAATGCGGCTTTTGCAGACCTTCAAGCAACCTTAAACGCCCTTGGCCATCAGAAATCAGATGTAAATGGATTGGGCCAGCAGCCTACGCTGGAGGAGTACTACCCCGAGCTGGTGAGAGAAACAGCATTCAGCACTACTGCCGCTAAAAACGCTCCGGAATCCACTACCCGGGTACTGTTTTGGTACCATCCCGATTACCTCGGAAATGTGGACCTAGTAACCGAGCGCGACGGAAAAACCTATGAATTCTTCACCTACAACCCATGGGGCGAAGAAATGCACCAGTACAATGCCAATACCTTTAGCTTTAGCTCGCCCTATAGATTTAATTCAAAGGAAAAAGATCAGGAAACAGGGCTACACTACTACGGCGCGAGGTACTATCAATCCAAACTCAGCATGTGGTTGAGTGTGGATCCGTTGGCGCATGAGTATCGGAGCTTGAGTCCTTATAATTTTGTTGCGAATAACCCAATTTCCATGCTTGATCCTGATGGTAGGTATATTCAAGCTGTAAACACTGGTACAATGAGTGACTTCACGTCGGCTGTCAGTTCTCAGTTTGGTAGTGCCTTTGCTAGAGGTATAGTTAGAATTGAAAGAAACAGAAATGGCGTAACAGGTCGGATGAGTGCTCAAGTTAGATTTGAAAATCGAGATGATTTTAATGATTGGGCCTCCGATAACGGTGTAGGTAATGACCAGCTAGACGATGCCTGGGGTGTATATCAAGCACTGAGTGGTGAGGAGCAAATTGGTTTAGGAGGAATTGAGGTCTCTGAAAGTTTTACATATGGAGGAGGAGCCGAGGGGACGGCAATTGGTAAAACAGGTTTGAAAAATGTACACTCAGATAATGAAGGGTACAACAACATGCTGGGTGATATAGCAGAGAATGGTGAAGTTGATGGTGAAATGGAGCGAAGCATTTTTACTGATAATGACTATAATGGTGAGCGATTGGGAGATAATGAGCTCTTTTTTAAACAAAACATGAATGAGAGAAATCCAATTGATGGAGTTACTAGAAAGGGTGTGTTAATCTATAATTCTAATTCAAACCGTTCAGCATCTGATGTATATAAATCAATAATTGAAGGACTCAACCAAGTAATAGATGAGCAATGATTAAAGCCGTTTCCCTTTCACTTATCTTTTTGCTAGCTCCAGAATTTATTGGTGCTCAAGAACTTTCGATTTTAGAAAATCCATATAAGATTGATAGAATAGATTGTTTGCCTATTCGTGGTTCTGAACCTGATGTAGCCATTCTTTCGGACACATGTTATGGAAACATCTATGTAAAAGGAGAGTATACGAATGGCTTAAAGCACAAGGCTTTAGCCATTCGAGGTGGGTATTTCTATATGTTGAACTATCAGGAGGGACAACTTGATGGTCAGCAAATTGTGTTCAGCCAAGATTCGTTAGAGCTGTTATTACTCCATTATGATGCTGGTATTGAGCACGGGTGGTTTGTTGTTAGAAAAGTTGATATATCCACCAATTCTTTGAGCTATATTTTCGGCTTCTCAATTGATGATTCAATCGTTTTGAACATCGAGTATCTTGATAATGGGGTTCCATTAAGTCACATGTTTTCTTATGACAAATTTACCTATGAAGTGTATTTTTATAGGTCCGGTATGCCTGCATCTTATGTAGTGCAAAAAGGGGGGAGTTGTATTTATGCAGCTTCTTACTATGAAACAGGATTGATTAGGAGGGAAAATGAAGGGAAGGTTCATTACAAAGTTGGTCAAGGAGATTCGGCAATAGGAATTCATTCATTTGAACGGTCAAGCTTGGAATTCCTTTATGAGGGAAAGCACACTGAGTATGATAGATCTGGGGAAATAATAGTTGAAAAGATCATTCAATAGTGCTGCTCCGCAGGGCGGAACAACACAGTCCATTGTAAGTGGGATCCTCTACAACGGTTACGGACAAATCTCCAAGCTCTCCTACGGCAACGGGACCTATACGGACTATGACTACAACGTATCAGGTTCAGGAGCTTCTACCCTAAAGAAAAACACCCTGTTTA
>Ga0255756_1003882_pt1 | contig 14815 bp, 11 predicted proteins | sample 011ome_20_FD_179956 | JGI IMG/M metagenome (GOLD analysis project Ga0255756, IMG submission 179956) | Coastal salt marsh microbial communities from the Groves Creek Marsh, Skidaway Island, Georgia - 011509CT metaG (version 2) | ecosystem: Environmental > Aquatic > Marine > Intertidal zone > Salt...
GGCGCGTCCTTGGCGGCGGACGTGCTGAGCCAGCGCGTCCGGCGCGCGGCCTCGCGGCACGCGCGGCGCAGCATCGCGCGCGCGCGAGGGGAAGTGCCGCCGGAGAATGGGCAGGGGAGGGGGCGCGCGAGAATAATGCCGAAAGTGCCGATTTCCGCGTACTACGAAATTCGCGTACTCACTTCAGACTGATTCTCGTACGCTCGAGAGGGCTCGAGCCGCGTGAGCGTCCGATTCGGCGCCACGTCGACGGTAAAGCGCGCGACGTCGCCGTCGCATCCCACTCCGCGCGCTTCGACCGCACGGAACGCACCGCACGCCGCTCGCCGACGCCATCATGCCCGTCCCCGTCGCGGTCAGCGGGTGGAAGTCCGACGCCGGCGGCGGCGTGGACGCCGCGCCCACGGTCATGGAGACCGCGGGCCCGTTCGCCGCGCTCGCCGCGCAGCAGAAGAGGGCGAAGACGACCGAGGACGACGACGCGTCCGCCGCCGCGGAGTGCGACGTCTCCATCGCGCCCGCGGTCGCGAACGCCGTGGCGAAGCCGTCGTCGCCGCTCCCGAGCGCGTCCCCCGCGTCCACGGCCCCGGGCGCGGCGCCGCGGTGGGGCGTTGCGGTGAACGACCTCGACTGGTCCTACCCCGGCATCGACGGCCAGCCCGTCGCGGGGCAACCGCCGCTCATCAAAAACTTCAACCTGAAGCTCGCGCCCGGGTCGTGCTGCCTCCTCCTCGGCGCGAACGGCGCGGGGAAGACGACGCTGCTGAAGATTCTCGGCGGGAAGCACATGGTCCCGAAGGAGAAAGTCTTGATCCACGGCAGGGAGGCGTTCTACGACACCGGACTCACGACGAGCGGCCAACTGAGTTACATCGGCGGCGACTGGCAGCGAGACGTCGCCTTCGCCGGGTACGGCGTCACCCTCGCGGGCGATTTCCCCGCGTCGAAGATGCTCAACTCCATCCCGGGCGTGGACGAGGCGCGGCGGAAGAAAATCATCGAGGTGCTGGACATCGATCCGACGTGGCGGATGCATCAAGTGTCGGACGGCCAGCGGCGTCGCGTCCAGCTGGCGTACGGGCTCATGATTCCGTACTCGGTGCTGCTCCTCGACGAGATCACCGTGGATCTGGACGTCCTGGGGCGCGCGGATCTGATGGCGTTCCTGAGGCAGGAGTGTGTGGAGAGGAGCGTCACGATCGTGTACGCGACACACATATTCGACGGGTTGGAGCAGTTCGCGAGTCACGTCGCGTTCGTCGCCGGCGGGGAGTTGCGATTTTGTGAGCCGATCGAGAAGATCGACGGGCTCAGAGACCGCGAGCCCGGGGCGTTGCTCTCGACCGTGGAGGGGTGGCTGCGCAAAGAGGCGGAGATCAAACGAGAGGCGCTCGCGAAGAAGGGGATCGTCCCGAAGAAGGTGTTCGAGTACGTGCGAAACAGCGGCTGGGGGAGCGGACGAACCGCGTCCACGGTGTCGTTCGGACCGGAGCTGGGGATGAAGCACGAGGGGATTAAAGGGTCGTCGAACGCGGTCATGCGCGGGTGATCGAGCCGCGTGATCGAGGGAGGGACCCTGGGTCGCGGGTGGGGGGGTGTTGGGTGCGGGCGACGATTCGATTCGATTCGATTCGATACGATTCGTCGTCGCCCGTCGTTGTTTTTTGCTGTGCTTGCTACTAGAAATCACATTCTTTCCGTCCACCCGCGACCGACGCGGGGGGACGGCCACTGTGACATATATTACTTCTTCCTGAATATCCAGTCGTCGTCGTCGTCGTCAGAATCCGAATCGTCGTCGCGCGCGTGGTGCGGGCTCTCCCGTTTCGGTGGGACCCTGTGTGGGGCACTCGAAGCGGCGTTCGATGTCGTCGTCGCCGTCGCCGTCGTCGTCGCCGCGGCCGCGGCGGGGGCGATCGTCAACCGCTTCGGCGCCGGCTTCGACAGCCAATCGTCGCTGTCGTACCCGTCCTCGTCGCCACGCGTCGTCTCTCCATTGGCAAGCCCCGCGTGCTTCGAGAACTCCGCGTACGATAGCTCCCGGTCCGCGTCCACGTCCAAACTCTGAAACCACGCCTCCACGCGGTCCCTGGAGCCGTCCTCTTGGCTCACGGACGACGGCAGTCTCAACGCGGCGGCGAGATCCGGGCGCTTCCGAAGCGCGATGATGAGCTCGCGGATCGTGACGAACCCGTCCCCGGACTTATCGAGCGCGCGGAACAGCGCGCGCATCTCCTTGTCGTTCACCGAAGCCGCGAGGGGCGCATTATCGTGGTTTTTCTTCGTCGTCTTCTTCCTCTTCGTCGTCTTCATCTTCTTCTTCTCCGTTCTGTCCGCGAAGAGTTCGTTCGCGAATTCATCCCCAGAGTCCTCCTCCTCCTCTTCCTCTTCCTCCTCCTCCTCGACCCCCCGCCGCGGCGGCGGCTTGAACGTCACCTCGCGCGGGTACAACGTCAGATCGTCTCTCTGATGGTCCAGCGTCTCCTCGAGCTCGTCGTCGATCGCGAACTTTCCTTTTTTGAATCGCCGCGGCGACGGCGACGACGCGCGCTTCGGCTCGCGCCCGCCGGAGGCGTCGGCACCCACGTCGGCACCCACGTCGGCACCCACGTCGGCACCCACGTCGGCACCACCCGGGACGACCCCCCCCCAACACTCCGTCGGTTCCGGCGCGAGCGGGCGCGAGAGATCCAGATCCAGATCCAGATCCATCGCGGAGGAGGACGCGCGCGCGGCGGCGTCGTACTCCGCCGCCGTCGCGGCGACGGCGTCGAACCCGGCGAATCCTCTCCGCGCCTCCGCCCAGTGCGCCCGGTTCACGAGCTCCCTGCGCATGCTGCCGACGAGGACGCCGTCGTCGTCTTCGATCGTCATCGGCGAACCGACCGCGACGAGCGCGGTTGAAGATGATGACATGTCATTCTCTGATTGGTGGACCCAGACCGAGGACGTCGGCCGCGTCTCCGGCCCGCCGCCCCAGGCGCCGCCGGGCGCGACGTCCGGCCGCGTCGACAGCGGCATGTGCCCGAGCTCGCCGGCGTACACCTTCTCGTGCCGGCGCGGCTGCGGCTTCGGCTTCGTTTTTTTCTGTTTCTGTTTCTGTTTCTGTTTCTTCCCGACGCCGCCGCCTCCGTTCTTCTTCGCGCTCATCGCGTTCGGGCCCATCGTCTCGCGAAGCGGCGGCTTTCTGGGCGCGCGAATGCGCGTCTTCGTCGGCGTCGGCGTCGGCGCGGTTTCGCTTACGCTTCGCGTCGCGATCGGTTCTTCTTTTCCCGCGCTGCCACCGCCGCCGCCGTGAAGCGTCCCGAACCCTCCCAAAGACGCCTGCGACTCGGACGCGATCAACGCGCGGTGCTCTTCTCGCGGCGGCGGCGGCGGCGGCGCGGGGAGCGCGGCGCGTCCGCCGCTCTTCGCGTTCGCCTTCGTCTTCGTCTTCGTCTTCGCCGCCACCGCCGTCGCCGGGTCGTCGCACCAGGCCGGCTTCAAACCCGGCGGCAACAAATACGACGCGCGCTCCGGCCCCGCGACCGCGGCGAGGTGCTGATACAACGTCATGTCCGCGCCCGACATCCCCGGGTCCCCCCCAAGCTTTTTCCGGTGCGTGATGACCTCTTCCCACGCGACGCGCACCGCGCGTTGCAACCACTCGCGTTCCTCCGCGTGCGCGGCGGCGACGAGACGCGCCTCCTCGCTCGCCGCCGCCGCCGCCGCAGCTCTCGCCGCCTCCGCGGCCGCCTCCGCGCCGCTCGCGGCGGCGCGCGCGCGCTCGCGCTGCATCTCGGCAGCCTCCGCGGCGGTCCGTCGCTCGCCCTCCATGACGGCCGCGCGTCGAAGCGCCTCGCGCTCGTTCATCGTCGCGCGCTGAGGGGCGTGGAGTTCATCGGTCAGTTAAAAAGGGGACGGGATCAACGTTGAAACCAACCGGGATACTGTATGGGTGAATCACGCGCGCTTATTTGAACGCACCCGAACCTCGTCGCGCATCCGCGTCGTCTCCCTCGCGAGCATACGCTCGACGGTGCGCTCGTGCGACGCCTCGCGCTCGGCGACTTCAGTCGCGAGGCGCACGGTGCACCGCGCGGACTCGGCCACCTTCGCGCGGCGGACCGCGATGGAGCCCTCTCGCCACCGCGAGAAAACCGCGGCGAGGAAAAACGTTTCGTTGCGGATCCCCTCCCCGACGCTCTCCAAAGCCGCCCTCGCGCCCTTGTACGTCCGCACGCACTGATGCCACCCGCGAAACGCGGGTGTCAACGCGTCCGCGCGGCCCTTGAGCGCGTAGTACTTGCGCGTCACTCGAGACGCGACGATCGTCGCGTGCGACGCCGCCGCCGCCGCGGACTGATACGCGTCCTCGGAGACGAGCGTAAACCACGCGCGGTAGCGCGCCCCGACGACGCGTCGTCGCCAGTGCTTCTCCGCCCGCGCCTCGCCGTGCCGGATTTTTCTTCGCGTCGCGACGCTCGCGCGGAACTCGTGCAAGTGTTTTCGCGCGACGCGGTAGTACTCGTGCGTCACCGCGCGCGTCGTCAGTCGCCGCTCGCGGACGCGCTCCTCCGCGGCGTAGCGCCAACGCCGAAGGCTCCGCGTCAGCGCGTTTCGCGTTTTATTCGCCGCCGCCTTTTTCGCGATCCGCGTCTGTCGCGCCCGCTCCGCGGTCGCGACCGCGGTCGCGTGCTCCAGCTCCAGCGCCGCCATCGCGGCGCGAATCTCCTCCGTCTTCGCCTTCTCCGCGTCCACGAGCGCCCTCGCGCTCGCCTCTGTCGATTCCCTCTCGTGCGCGCAGCAGCACGACGCGTAGCCCGCGTCGGCGTGCGCCGCGAGCCGCCTCTTGTCCGCGTGCTTCGGTTCCAGGGAGTAGTACTTCTTCGAGGACGGGTTGTGCCACGGCGGCGGGTCCGGGCGCTGCTTGCGCAGCGGCGCGACGTGCTTGAGCTTCGACGCGCTCAGCTCGTCGGCTTTCTCGCGTCGCGCGCGGACGGGGTTCGGATTAGGATCATTCGGACGCGCGGAGGGGCGTTTCGCTTTCGTCGGATCTGCTTCCCTCCCCCTCCCGGTTCCGTCCCTCGGCGTCTCGCCCGGGATGCTCGTCCTCGACGTCGCGATCGTCTCGGACGATCGCACGACGAGCGTGCCGCGCATCGCGTTCGAGGACGCCTTGACGCACACCGCTCTCGGCGGTCGCGGGGACGAGCTCTCCTCGGCGGAATCGTCCTCGTCGTCGTCGCGGATTATCGTCGCCTCGGCGTGCGGCGAGGGGGACTTCCCCGCCGCCGTCGAGCCGCCGCCGCCGCCGCGCGCCTCCTCCGCGCGGTTCAGGTCCAGCGGCGGGACCGTCGCGGTCATGGCGACGCCGCGCGCGCGCGAATCACAGCGCGAGGCTGTCCGATGCGTCCAGCGCGCGCCAGCGCCGCGCGAGTGTTACGTCCCCCTCATCAGATTCGCGCGGGCGTTTTATCGATCCGAGGCGACTGTTTGATGAACGACGCGACGCACCGCGACGCCTTCGTCAGACTCCGCGTCGCGCCGAGCCGCGCGCGCGGCGCGATGACCTCCTCCTCGGGGGCCGCCGCCGCCCCCTCGTCACCCGCGGAGGTCGTCTCGTGCGCGTTCAACCAAGACGCGTCGTGCCTCGCCATCGCGACGACGCGCGGCTTCAAGATCTACCGCGTCGACGCCGGGACGTGCGTGCACGAGGACGAGTCCCTGGGAAGCGTCCGACTCTGCGCCATGCTCTTCAGCACGTCGCTCGTCGCCGTGTGCGGGACCGGGTCCACGCCGTCGCTGTCTCCGCGCGTGTGTAAGCTCCTGAACACGTCCACGCGGCGCTGCATCGCGGACCTCGCGCACGCGAGCACTATCCTCGCGGTGCGCATGGATCGCCACGCGCTCGTCGTGGTCGAGGCGACGCGCGCGACCGTCTACTCGATGCAATCGCTCAACGTGCAACGCGTCATCGACACGATCGCGAACCCGCGCGGGATCGTCGCGCTCAGCGCGTGCGAGCGTTCTTCCACGCTCGCGCTGCCGTCCCTCGGCAGCGGCGGCGGTGGGACGGGCGGCGAGGGCGCCGCGTCGCGAAGAGGCGGCGTCGTCGTGCACGACTGCGTGAATCATCTCAGGCGCGTTCTCCTCGCGTTGGTCCCTGTACGACCGCGTCGGCGTGGTGAACGCCGATCCTTGTGGACTTTACTTCCCGGCGTATCTCTCCGCTCAAGGTCCCTCGCTTTCAATCCCGACGCACACACCTCGGCGCCTTTCAACTCCACCCCTGACGCCTTTGAACTCCACCCCGATATCATCGCTCGCGCGGACGGACCCTCGACGCTCGTCAGCCTCTCCGAGGTGGACGCGCACCGCGGAGACGTCGCCGCGTTGGCGCTGAACGAGCGCGGGACGCTGCTCGCGAGCGCGTCCACGCGAGGGACGATCGTGCGAGTGTTCGCGTTGCCGTCGTGCGACGCCGTGTGTTCGTTTCGAAGGGGCGCGTTGGGGACGGTGATTCGGACGCTGCGATTCGCGTCCGCGACGGGCGGCGGCGTCGGCGGCGGCGAAAGAGAAGAAGAAGAGGAAGAAGAAACGCTCGACGACGGCGCGTTACTCGCGGCGTCCAGCGAGACCGGGACCGTGCACGTGTTCAGAGTGGACACGTCGACGAGCTCGGACGGGGATCGCGAGCGCGACGGAGGCGACGGCGGCGACGACGCCGCGGACGCGAGCGCGAGTTCGACGCCGACGAGCGCGAACGGCGGCGCCGCGGAGATCGCCGGCGTCTCGCGACGCGTCGACGCCGTCGCCGCGGGCGCGCGAAAAGTCGCCTCCGGCCTCGGCGGCCTCGCGATGAAGCTCGCGAAGGGCGCGGTCAAAGCCGGCGCGGCGGTCGCGTCGAGCGCGCCCGTCGTCGGTCGCGAGCTCGAGCGCAAGCGCGACGTCGCCTCCGCCAAGCCGCCTCCGTCTCGCGCCGCGGATGGCGGCAACCGTCTCCTCGCGGGCGAGTGCGCGCTGCTCGTTGATCGCGACCAGGGCAGGGCGAGGGTCGTGACGATCAACGGCGACGGGCTGATGTGCGAGTACGGGCTCGATTTGGGGGGTAGGGGTAGGGGTAGGGGTAGGGCGGGCGCGAAGAAGAGCGGGCGCGGCGGCGGCGGCGGCGGCGGCGGCGGCGCGGCGGGGAAGTGCGAGCTGGAGAGGGAGTGTTCTCTCGCCGCGTTGCGAGCGTCGGACGGCGGCGTCGGCGGCGACGCGCGCTGGCTCGACCGCGAGGAGCGGGACGTCGCCGCGGACGTGTCCGCGTCGATGGCTGCGTCGGTGTTCGATCGCGCGTGAGCGAGAGAGGAGGGTGGTATCGTCCGCTCGGGGGGCGGTTTGGGTGGCCGGCGACGGGACCGGACGAACGGTTTTTTGAGCGACACGACAAGCACACGAGCGAGCGCGGGCAGTGACATTGACGGGACGATTTTTTTCTCCTCCGAGAGGACATAAATCCGCGCGCGCGACCTTTCGCTCCCGCGTCACCCCCCGCTCGACTTTTCATCCCCGAAGAGCGTCATGGGACTCCTCGCCAAGCTCGTCGGCGTGTCCATCAAGCAAGGCGTGCTCATGGCCATCATCGCCGCGCTCCCGTGGTGGTGGTTTGGCTACGCGGTGCGTCCAGCGTCCCGTCGTCGTTAACAACCCGAATTCTTTGCAGAGCCACCACGACGATAATCGCATTCGCGCTCTGTTGCGACCCTGACGCTCCCTCCCCCGCTCGCCCGCCGTCGCCCCAAAAAAATTACACCAGGGCCTGACCGAGGCGGACCTCGAGAATCCCGCGAAGTTCGCGGAGGCGTCCGTGATGATGTCGTTAGGCCTCGTCCTCTTCGTCGGCGGCCTCGCGTACCGCGGCCTCCCCTTCGACCTCATCCCGGACTGGATCCCGCTCTTCGGGAAGCTCGACGACCTCGCCGCGGGCGGCGTCGCCGGCGCCGGGTGCGCGATGATGTACTTCGGGTGGCACTACGGCACCGGGCCGAAGCCCACGGAGGCGATCGCGGTCGCGAACGCGCTCGCGGTCGCGAACGCGCACCTCGCGCCCGCGAAGAAGGCGGCGATCGCCGCGATCAAGGCAAGTTGTTACACGCTTCACGTTTTTCACCCGTCCCTCGGTTTCAACACTCGATCGCTTCCCCTTTCAACTGACCGATGCACGCGTGAAAATTATCATCCTCACCGCAGGCGTTCTACGCCGTCGCCAAGCCGATCGTCCAGCAGCTGGCGCCGCACGTGGAGAAGGTGTACTCGGAGAAAGCGCTGCCGCTGATCAACGCCGCGCGGGCGAAGATCATGAGCGGGGCGTACGAGGAGTACCTCCTGCAGCTCGCGGCGAACAACCCGGGGTTTTTCGGTAAGTTGCTGGGCGCGAAGGCGGCGTGAGGGCAGCGCGACGCAAACTTTTTTCTGTTCGTCTGGCGCCACGAGTTGTAAATGTAATTTATGAATGAGAGAACGATGAGATCACCACGTCCCACACTTCCCGCGCGCGCGCGCCGTTCGCATGCTTCGTCGCGTCGCGTCGCGCGCGATGAGCTCGTCGTGCGTCTCCGCGCGCGCGCTCGTCGACGGCGGCGGCAGGACGACGCCGACCGCGCGCGCGATGACGACGACGACGACGCATCATCATCATCTTCTTCTTCATCATCATCATCATCATCATCATCATCACCGCCGCCGTCGCTCCGTCTTCTCCCGCGCCGCGTCCACGTCCGCGTCCGCGTCCGCGTCTCCGCCGTCGTGGGCGTCCGACCTCGCGTCCACGCTCCCGCCGCGCTTCGAGCGCGCGCCGTCGACGTACTGGGACCTCGACGCCCCCGGGCAGCTCCACGGCGAGGACTCCATCATGGCTGCGCTGCACGCCTCGGGCGACTTTTTCCGCGACCCGAGGTGCGTTCTACACACTGGTCCCCATACGACCGCGATCGCGTGGTGAACGCCGATCCTTAAGGACTTTTGCCGGCGTGTCTCTCCGCCCACCCCCCGGTTTCAATCCCCGTCCTCGACGCCTTTCAACGCCAACTGACGCCTTTCAACTCCACCCCGACGTTCGCTTGTATGGAACGACCCTCACAGGCTCCTGATGGACGCGCCGAACCGAGAGCTCCTCCTAATCCTGCGCACCGGCGCGAAAACCGCGGGGCACCCACGGTGGACGCACGGCGGGTTCACGTCGCTGCTGATGGACGAGATGGCGGGCCAAGCGTACGCGGAGTTCGTGCAGCCGACGCGCGGGATCGGCATGACGGCAAACTTGACCGTCAACTTCGCGTCGCCGCTGCCGACGGACTCGGACCTCCTCGTCGTCGCGGGCGTGGAGAGGACGGAGGGGAGGAAGGTGTGGCTCAGGGTGGAGGTGCGCGACGGGCCGAGGCGCGCGTGCGAGGTGGACGGGAGAGCGGCGAGGGGGGCGAACGTCGAGGACGACGACGCGGGGGGGGGCGGCGAGAGCGAGGGGACGTTGTTCGCGTCGGGGAGCGCGCTGTTCATCGTCCTCGCGAAGGATTGATTATTCGATCGATCGAGCGATTCGATCGAGGACGCGCGCCGACGCGATGAACATATGACGGTCTAGTAGAGAGCGTTTCGTTTCGTTTCGTCTCGTGCGCGCGTCCGTGGGTAGTACGTATCGTGTTCGCCGGCTGCAAAAATGTTTCGTGTCACATCGCGCGTCTGTCCTACGGTAGAAGAGCTCGAGCGCCTCAGGCGCGCGGCTGTGCTCTCGTCGGCGTCGGCGTCGCCGCGCTCGATCGATCGCGTCGCGTCGAAGCATCGAATCAGCGCACCTGCACGACGCCCGCGTTGATGAGCTTCTGCACCTTCGCCATCACCGCCGGGTTCTTCTGGTGCTCCGCCGCCGCCTTCGGATCCGTCCCGAAGTCGTTCAGAACCTGACGCATCACCGGGTCCTGAAGGATGTTCTGAATCTCCGGGTCCGCCATCGCGCGCGCCTGTCGCTCTTTCATCTCCTCCTCGCTCACCTGCCCGGTGCTGCCCTTTTGGATCTCGACCATCGCGCGTCGCAAGCCGTCCTTCAGCTCTTCGTTGTTCGGGTCGTGCGCGAGGCCGGCTTGGTACGTCTCCAGCGCCTTGTCGAACTGCTTCGTGAAGAACTCCACGTGGCCCTTGCGCGTGTACCCCTTCGCGAACGTCGGCTCGAGCTCGATGCACTTTTCCGCATCCTTCGTCGCTTCGTTGAACGCGGCGAGCTTCGTGTAGCACGCGGCTCGGTTGGAGTAGACGCGATGATCGTCCGGGTTGCGCTTGATCGCTTCGGTGTACTCTGCAACCGCCTCGGGGTACTTCTGCTCTTTGAACAGCGTGTTCCCGCGCTCGCGCGCTTCCTCCGCTTTCGCCGGGTCGATGTACGCGGCGACCGTTCGATCCTTGAGGAGTTTCTCCGTGTCGTTTTTGCGCTTGAGCGTGTCCGCGTTGCGATGCTCCATGAGCGACTTGGCGTACACCTCGATCGCTTCCTCGAGCATGTCCTTCTTCACGAGCGCGTTCCCCTTCCTCGTCATCGCGCGCGCGACCATCTTGTAGTCCACGCGCAGCTCCCGGCCCTTCTCGATCGCGTCGTCGCAGCACTCGATGCACGCGTCGTAGTCCCCCTTCTCGAAGTTCACCGCGGCTTTGTTGGTGAGGAACGAGACGTCCTCGTCGTCGAGCGCGATGGCGGCGTCGTAGTGCTTCAGCGCGAGGTCAAAGTCCTTCGCCTTGTACGCCGCGTTCCCAAGCTCCTTCTCTCTCTTCGCCTCAGCCTTCGGCCCGGTCGGTTCCGGCTCAGTTGACGTCTCCATCGGCGTCGGCGGCGTCGCGGACGCGGACGCGGGCGTCGCGGACGCCGTCGGCCGCGGCGGCGGCGGCTTCGCCGCCGCGCCGCCGCCCTCCACCGGCTTTCCCGTGATGTCCACTGGGGCCTCGCCCTTCGGTTTCTCGCCAAACGGCCCCCCGCCTTTCATCGCCTCCTCGCCGCTCATGACGTTCAGCCCGAGCGCGAGAGATAGCACCTTCATCATCCGTTCATCCGACATGTACTTTGAAAACGAGCTCGGGTTCTTCTGCACGTCCGTCAGCATCGCGACGAAATCCGGCTGAGCGAGGAACCCGCGAGTGGTCGGGTCCAGCGCGATCTTGCCGTACAGCTCCGGCGAGGAGAGCATCTGCCCGATGCCTCCCATCGCGTCCGCGGGCGGGCCCTGCGTCGCTCGGATCTCCGCCTGCTTGACGTCCGCGAGTCCCGATCGCAGCGTCTCGTTCGTCGGATCGATCTTCAGCCCCTCGTCGTACGCCGCGATCGCTTCCTCGTACTTTCGCAAGCCGTACAGCGCCGCGCCCTTGCGTCCGTAGCCCTTCGGCCAGTCCGCCTTGGCGGCGATGCACGCGTTCGCGTCCTCGAGCGCGGCGTCGAATTCCTCCACCGCGGCTCTCGCCGCGCTGCGGTTCGAGTAGAAGACGTGGTTGGACGGGTCCGCGCCGATCGCGGCGGTGAAGTGGTCGATCGCGTCGCGGTAGTTGCCCGCGCTGAACGCGGCGTTGCCCTTGGCCTGAGGTGGACGCGACGCGAGGAGTGGGGAAGAGGCGGGGGAGGATTCGCGGCGGGCGGGCGCGACGTCAGGTGTGGGGACGATCGATCGCGCGGAGGCGCGCGCGCGCGGGGGGGGTAGGGGACGCAGGGCGCGCGAGGGAGAGTCGTCCGCCGTCGCGAACGTCGCCGACGAATGGAAGCGTCGCGAAGGAAGATGGAAAGTCGTGGCGGATCTCGGTCGCGGATCTAAACGTCGTCGCGCGACGCGACGCCACGTCGATCGATCGCGACGGGGAGGAGACGCGCGCGCGGAGGCCGGGCGACGACGCGCGATCGCGTACCTTGTGTTCGTCCGCCATGGTGATGCGCGGGGTCTCGCGTGAACGTCGCGTCTCGCGGAGTGATTCCGACGTGAGACTGACTGATGTCGGCGGGAGCCGCGGAGGCGCGAACGCGAGAGGAAGGAAGAGAAGGAACGACCGGAACGCGCCACGCGCCAGCCGACGACGGATAATTTTAGACCGTCTTTCGGGATTTAAATTCGCGCCGTGTGATATTTATTTCGCGCGACTTATGGGCGGGTACGGGTGCCGTGCCGCGCGTTCGACGGACGGAAACGCGCCGCTCGCCGGTCGCGCGTCGCCACTCCGTCGCGCGCTCCACCGCTCTCGCGCGCGTCCCGCCCGGAGGCGCACGAACGCGCGCCCGCCGCGCTGGGGCCCGGCCCGCGATGAACGCGCACGCGGTCGCGACGCTGACCGCGTCGACGTCTTACGGCGGCGCGGGCGGCGGCGCGGCGCGGCTTCGAAAAAGCACGACGACGACGATGACGAGGCACGGTCGCGTCGGCGACGGACGACGACGCGGCGGGACGACGATCGAGGCGAAGATCTGGACGAACGACGGAAGGCGGAAGGCCGCGGAGATGATGGGGCTGACCATGGAGGTGCGCGCGTCGAGGGACGCGCGACGCGCGGACGGCTTCGCGGCGAGCGCGGCGTCCCGTCCCCCGCGTCGTCCGTTCGTTTGGATTTTTTTTTTTGTTCTTTTTTGACGCGCGGATCCGCCCCCCCGCCTCCTCCCCCCGTCGTCGTCGTTCGCAGGAAGCGATGGAACCGAAGACCCTGAAGCGCGCGTTCCGGAAGCTCGCGCTGAGGTACCACCCCGACATCGCGCGCGAGGGCGCGGACGCGGGGAAGTTCGCGACGCTCCAGGACGCCTACCGGATCCTGAGCGAGGGGGAGACGATGCGAGACCTCCCCGACGATCTCGAGTGGAGCCATCACGACTGGCGCTGGCAGCAGCGGTATAAGGACGACGCGCACGGCGGCGGCGCGCGCGGCGACGGCGATGGCGAGCACGCCGCGGACGCCAGCGCGAGGACGATCACGGAGGAAGAGAGGAAGGCGAAGCTCGAAGAGCAGCTGCAGAAGATGGCTGGCGCGCCCGTCAAAAGAAAACGACGGAAGATCAAACCTCTGAGCGAGACGGCGAAGCCGACGCCGCAGCCGTCCGCCGCGGCGTTCACCGAGGTCTTCGCGTCGGAGGACGAGGACGAGGAGAAGGAGGAGAAGAAGAAGGAGAAGAATGAGGAGGAGGATGGGGACGACGCGGCGGCGAGCGCCGCTTCGTCGAGAGCGGACGACGACGGCGGTCCTTCGACGAGCGGCGGCGCCGCCGCCGATACCACCTGCGACGTCAGCGACGGGTGCTCCACGGAGGAGGAGTACTCGCCGCTCGACGCGGACGGCCGCGCGGCGTTCAACGCGCGAAAGACGCGCGGGTACCAGAGCGACCGGCACTCCACTGAGAGCGCGCACGATCGCCTCAACGCGCAGCTCGCCGGTTTGCAGCGCAAACGCGTCATACGCGCGCGCGCGATGGGCATCGACCTCGACGTGGAGAAGAGGAACGAGGAGAAAGACGCGGAGGTCAAGGCGTACAACGCGCGGTCGAATAAGACGCGGTTTTACGGCGGCGTCGGGTTGCAGCTGGAAGAGAGCACGCCGGAGCGTTTCTTGCGGCTCGCGAAGCTCGCGAAGGAGGGGAGGGAACAGAGAGGGTTGTCGGACATGATTTACGAGAGCAACGGCGAGCGTTTGAGCGCGAGGGAGTTGTTGCAGGCGGCAGTCGAAGGCGCGTCCATGGGCGCGTGCGCGTGATGAAGGAAGGACAGAGAGCGAGATCGCGGTCGAGACGACGGACCAGACGACGTTAGAACAACATTAAATCGTATTCGTATTGAGAACAACAAAAATATGAAATGACTTGCGTGCGGAATATCATAACAGAGCCGCGTCGGCCGTGTGCGCATAATCTCTCGCGTCGCGGACGCGTGCATGAATGGTGGTGGTGGTAGTAGTCGTAGTAGTAGTAAGTAATCGGTGTGGGCAGTCCAAGGATGGCATCCCCCACGCGGACAAAGTCCAGCCGCCGCGCCGCGGCGTCCGCGAAAAAAAAAATCGTCCCTCACGTCGCCGCGCGCGCGGGTCTGTGCTTGCGTCGGTGCGTCGGATCCCTCGCCTTGGGCGTCACCGCGATGTTCCCGACCATCACCTTAAACGTCGCCGCGGGTAAGCTATCGTGCGTGGGCGACCCGCTGCGCGAGACGAGCAGCGGCGGCGTCTGCCCGCGGAGCGAGGGCGACCGCTTGGCCGCCGCCGACTTCACCTCCGCGAGCGGCGTCCGCGACGGCGGCTTCGACGGGCTCATCACGCTCGCGGGATCGCGCGCGGACGGCAGCGACGTCGTCGTCTCCGTCACCGACTGCTCCGGCGTCGTCTTCGCCGCGAGCGACTCCGCGCGCGCGCGTTTCCGTCCGCCGCCGCGCGCGTCGCCGGAGCTCGTCTCCTCGCTCGCCTTTTCCTTTCCCTTCGCCGTCGCCTTCGGCGGAGACCGAGACGCCTTCTTCGCCTTCGCCGTCGTCTTGGCGCCCGTCGCCCTCCGGGAAGTGCCGCCGCCGCCGTCGCCTCCTCCCGCGTTGCTGTGATCGCTCCCGCCGCTCGGGGTCGCCCCCCCCGCGCCCGTGCCCGTGCCCGTCGCCGTCGCCGTCGCCGCGCCGGCGTCGATCCGTACCGTCTTCGTCCGCGGCGTCGGCGCGTCCGGGGACGTCGGCGCCCACTCGTCCGTGCCGTCGCCCGCGCGCTTGAACCGCGGGGACGTGTACAGCGCGTGACGGATCTGGCTCTTCCAGTGCTCGTTGGCGGTCAGCAGCCGGCAGCCGCCGCCGTCTGCGCGATGGACGGGGGGGGGAGG
>Ga0255756_1003883_pt1 | contig 14811 bp, 18 predicted proteins | sample 011ome_20_FD_179956 | JGI IMG/M metagenome (GOLD analysis project Ga0255756, IMG submission 179956) | Coastal salt marsh microbial communities from the Groves Creek Marsh, Skidaway Island, Georgia - 011509CT metaG (version 2) | ecosystem: Environmental > Aquatic > Marine > Intertidal zone > Salt...
CAACCAGTGCCTCGATCGCGACGGTGGTGACATTCCTCATTTAGTTATACTCGTGAAATAATTTACTGGCACTGTGGGTGAAGGGGCGATCGTGCTGAGCCCCCGCTGCCAGTTGATAAAGGTGATGGATCTCCTTCTGGGTGAGGATCACAAGAGTGAGAAGGGCGGCAACCAATAGAGCAGTCATCTTATTTATAGTTTATAAATAATAATTAGGGTCTATAACATGTAAAGAGTATGTTCTAGCATTTCTACCGGAATAGCTATCAATATAAATTCCTAAAGCAAAATTACCATAAATATCAGAAGGAATTGTTAATTGTGTTGTAAAACTTTGGGACCCAAGACTATTTATAAAGTTGGTACTAAAAGTGTACCAACTATTACCATACCAATGCGAAAAACAAAGCCTCCTTACTCCAATATTAAAACTCGTTTGGACACTAGCTGTTAATGTAAGTGTATCACCAGGCAAAGCTTGAATAATCAATTCAGGATATGATGTTGCTCTAGGGGTACCAAAATTTGCAGCAAATCTATTATCAAATGTGTAATTACCAAGTTGTCTTGTTTCATTATATGCATATAATCCTCTCGCCAGCGAAATTATCGTTTGGGAGTCCAATGATATAGGAATAGATGGTATGTTGTCTGTCTGTTCTGGGGATGGAAATGGAACCGAAAGCGAGCTTCCTATATTAAATGTGTCCAGTGATTTTAGATAAATAGTTTCCAGATAATCCCAAGGTACCACAACGGTGAGTGAGGTATCAGTGGTGGTGATACCACTGGTAAGACTCGTACCGTCTAAGGACGTCGAGAGGGCGATCGTGGTTCCATAGTCCGAGGAGAAATAGAAGGTATAGGTATTTCCACGTCCCAGTTCCGTGATTCCAGTGGCCTTGAGATTATCTCCGTCAAAATAGATGACACCGTCATTCAAAGGTCCAGGTACGTCAAGTGAGCTTCCTATATTAAGTGTGTCCAGTGATTTCAGGAAAATAGTATTATAAAGATGATACAAAGGAAGTGTGACGGTGAGTGATGTTTCTGTGTTGCTAATACCACTGGTAAGACTCGTACCGTTTAAGGAAGTCGAGAGGGCGATCGTGGTTCCATATTCCGAGGAGAAATAGAAGGTGTAGGTTTGACCTCGGATGATCGAAGTGATTCCAGTGGCCTTGAGAATTCCGTTGTCGAAGTAGATGACACCATCATCCAAAGTTCCCGAAACGGTAAGTGAGCTTCCTATATTAGGTGTATCCAGTGATTTCATAAAAATAGTAGTGTAAGGATACATCGAAGGGAGTGTAGCGATGAGTGATGTTTCTGTGTTGCTAATACCACTGGTAAGACTCGTACCGTTTAAGGAAGTCGAGAGGGCGATCGTGGTTCCGAAGTCTGAGGAGAAATAGAACGTGTAGGTTTGACCTCGGATGATCGAAGTGATTCCGCCAATTTTCAAAATTCCCTGGTCAGAATAGACAACATTATTAACCCGAAAGTAACCTCCAATATTCGGTGTATTAGGTGAATAGTAATATAAAGGTAAATTAAAATCACTCGGAACTGTATAAACAAGTGTATTTTCTGATTCAATCACTCCGCTGGTAAGTTCGGTAGTTCCGTCGTTCGACAATCTGAATTCCTTGCCGCGGGTCCGTGAAAAATCAAATACATACTTCTGGTCTCGTGTAAGACTGGACATGCTTGGTTGAAGTTTGTCTCCCAAAGTCACCGAGACGGTTGTGTAACCAGGCGTCCATTCCTCCGGCGCCACGACTTTGACAAAACGATTTTCGACCCTTGTGTAACCTTCTGTATCGGTGGCGGAATAGGTCACGGTATAAGTTCCAACAGCACTGGTGTCGAGATTGGAAGTGTCCACGGTAACCTCTTCGTCTCCATCTGCAGTGACACCGAGGTCTGTGTAGTCTTCTCCGGCTAACATGGTGACGGTTCTGTCACCGTTCAGCGTGATGATTGGACCCACGTTGGTTTCCTTTATGTACTCCTCTGGCGTGTCAAAATCCGCACTGATGATGTTTGTCAATGAATCGTTCCCTCTCTTATTGATGGTCGAATATTCATTGCCAAAGATTGTTGAAAGGCTGGCAGTATCTTTTGCGTAGTTGGTAAACCTAGGAAGGGATTTCCTGGCTATGGCAGACAGCATTCCATTGTAAGAATGATTGGTTCGCCCCATTGATATCCAAGGTGATATTTAATTAGCATACATGACCCCACCGATCCCATTTTGGATTTTCAGGATGTTGTAGTTTACTGCATAAATGTCCCTATTGATGGGTTGTGAACACAAAATTCTAAAACTATCAATTCTACTAAAGTTCAAAGTACCAGAAGGTTGAAATCTAGAAGCATGTAGACAAAAAGGGTAGAAGAACATGTTCTCGGCGTTGGATGCCGAGAAGTCGGTGTGGTAATAGCTCGGCACTGCGGTGAAGAATGGGATGGAGAGGTTGTCATCGGTGATGTCCGAACCATTCACCTGGAGCTTGACCAGATTGCCCACGGACACGAGTGCATTGTAGGAACTTGCATTGCTGGAGCAAATGAACTTGACAGGGTTATTGAAGTAGAGTTCCATGGAATTTGTGTTGGACGCCTTTTGTTTTTGTACCTGGTGGATTAGCATTTCAATCGGTTCGGATGCGAAATGGGTTCTTTCGATTTCGTCCAAGGCAACGTAGTTTGCGTAAAAATTTATGTTATAGTTCGCATTCAAACTCGATGACCACTTAATTCTCAGGTTCACGTCACTGTACTGCAAGCCGATCAATGGCAGGCTCGATGCCCATTTCTCACAGAAGAAGAAACGGAACGGATAAAAATAGGATTCACTTCCAAGACCTCCGTGCAAACTTGCTAGATAGGACTTTGACATGGAATCGGCAAAGAGATCCACGGCGAGTTCTTCTGAAAAATTAGAATCCTGAGTGTCCACCAATTGTTCGCCTATGTAGAGTTCGGCACTCTCGATGACATCCGACCACGTGCTAATCAGCCGGGACACGTTGTTCATATCAACGGTCAAAAAACAATAATTTAGTAGATCACCGGCTCTCTTAAAATTCACGACGGATGTTCCACCTGCCACGGGTTTCCCCTCGATAATTTGTCTCTGCTGGAAATGTGCGAAGTGTGTGTAACGTTTATACAAAGTATTATTAAAAAAGCTTACCTGTGGGTCACCTGTCAAAAAAGTGTCTTGTTCGCCCACGGCAACAAGTCTGACAATTGCCCCACTTGGACCTGACATTAATATTAACTTTGATTATTTAATCATGGTGATGACGCCGATGATGAGGACGAGGACGAGGACGATGCGCGGGATGTCGAAACCAGAGAGGGCGGGTGTCGTACCAATAGGGCTGTTGGTAAACAGAGACAGGTTGGGGCTTATTTTTAATAAATATACTCCACAGGGTGAGCGCGAGGTCAATGATCGAGATGATTAGGGCTGTTACAGCAAGGTTCATCTTTAATATGGAGGACCAAAAATTATTCAGGTGACCCAATTAAGGATTAAGGACATGACATTACAAAGGCATGCTCAAGATCAACTCATCCGAGCTGGGTAACTTGGCTGGCTATGGTGCCAAGTTCTGCTCACCCCGCGAGGCTGCCGAAAAATTTTGGAAGCGCAACCGACCCGATGCGTTCAAGGAATATGTGAGAAATCACGGGACGCCTGATTGGAAAAAGAAAGACGACTTTGTCTACGGGAATGCCAACGCCAAGCAGATCATGGAGGAGGCGCGCAAGGTCAAGACCGAGAACACTGGCGACATCGGTGGAGTGCTCAAGTCGGTCTCGGACGACAAGCGTGCTGCCACATTCACTGCCGAGCAGAAGCAGTTCCTCGAGGAAGCCACGCGCACCAAGGTCTTCCAGAATCACGGGACGCGCAAGGAGGGTTCGACGCTCGATCAGTGGTGCCGCGAGACTGGCAAGAATGCCTTCAAGCCCACTGACAGGTACACTCTCCAGATCCACCCGAAGGTGGTTGTGGTCGGTCTCATTGACGGACGCACCGAGGACAACGAACTTATTGAGTTCAAGAACCGAGCGGGTGGCAGGCTGTTCAACGAGGTCCGAAGCTACGAGATGGCGCAGTGCCAGGCTTACCTTCGGATGCTCGACCTGGAGCGAGGCTTCTTGGTTGAGTGCCTTCGCCGAGAAGGACAGGATCCCAAGCTGAACACGATCCCCTTCACCCGGGACGACGAGTTCTGGGAGGACACGGTCGAGCGGGTGCTGTCCAACATCTTCGACCCGCGTTTCGAGTGCTTCCGCGTCACCGAAAGCGGTCCATCAGCATCCTAGACACGTAGGGTATTTTGTCTTTATCTTCTAATAAATTACTAATAATATTAAAAAGTTCTGCCTTCTTTCTGTCCCGCTCCACCTTGCTCTTGAGGTCCCACGGATTCCCGAGCCGTTTCATGGTTGTAGTGACCCACTCCCCGTCCTTGCGGTAACTCACTTCCTGCTTTTCGTCCCAATGCATTCTGTGCACTTTCCACGGAACTCCATCGAAACGAAAGGCAACCAGCGTCATGGTCTGCACGGGCGTCTTGAACATCTGGCGGATGCGCCTCTGGATGATGGACAGGGCCTCTCTCAACTTTTCGGGTTCAGGATTCTCGATGTACTTGCGAATGTCAGTCGGGACGGGCTTTGTCTCTCGCATCGAGAAGAGAAACTTCTTTCGCTTCGGGTGCTGAATGGTCTTGTAGTCCGTGCGGGGCATGATCTCGATGGTCAGCGGGTGGTACATGTGCTTGGGAACCTTGATGATGGTCCCGTCCTTCATCTTCTTGGTCTCCGTTCCCTCCTTGGGAATGTAAACAGCCGACGAAGGGCTCAAATAAAAGCCAAAAATAGCATCTTTGACCTCCATACTGGTATTAAACGATAGAATAATTGCGAAGGTAAATGGTGCTCTACGAGTGGCAGTCGAAGATGGGCGAACTGGTTGAGATTTATGAAGAAATGAGGGACCACACAAGAGCCAATACATTTTCGGAAGCGGTCCAGCAGATTGTGAATCACGCAGAGCAATTTGATATTTCGATTAAAACGACAAAGGACGTTGATAAGTTCAAAGGTCTGGAAGGCGTGGGACGCTCGACGCTTGAACTTTTCAAGGAGTTCGTGACGACTGGTGAAATGAAACGTCTCAAAGACCTAAAAGGTGAAGACTAGTATAAAAGAAGCACGTCAGACCCGTTGTCAAGAATATGAAGTTGGTTTGTTCTTCACACTTTCTGGCGGGTTCCGGTTCCTCTTCGGTTTCTCCGTCGACTCTAGGCAGTGCTTCGGCACGGCACATAGGGCAAACAATGTTTCCATGAATATTCCAGTCACGGACACATTGATAGCAAAGTTGATGACCACATGGATTCATAGTGACCGTGGTCTTTCCACAGATGTCATCGAAGCACACTGGGCACTCGGACATGCTTTCTAATAATTAAACATCACAAAAAGACTGGTGGACATGAATATCATGTAGATGACGGCGAGGCTGAAGCGCATGGTCCGCTCGACGCTGGTGATGCCCTTCTTGACGGTTCGCAACAGGTGCATCTGGAGAGCGAACGCCAGGAAGGCAAGACCTGCCAGCAGGTAGGTGAAGGTCTTCATCGGGAAGATTCGCTTCTTCGATACGAGCGGGCTGGTGGTCACCATGAAGAAGATTCCAAACAGACAGACCAAGGCAAACGCCCGTCCAGCCTGAAGGAGCGCCATCTGGTTGTCGTTGATCTCAAGTTCGGGAGCCTCCTCGCCAGCCCTGAGTGCCTCCATGACGTACAGACGTTGGCGCTGACCCTCGACGATGAAGGCACCGCAGGTCTGCTCCATGCTCACCATGAGAGCACCAAAGGCAGTCGCAACCCCGAGGTTGGCAAGACCCGCCATACACGAGTGGTTATTAGGGACAGCGTTCATTTCTTACTTATTGTAGGAGATAAAAATATGATATCGCGGTCTGGGTTCATCGTCCCCCGAGATCGTGATCTTGAAAAAGCATTGACGGTCACCCCTGAGGTCAACACGGACTATGCTCCTCGAGGAATTCCGTTCAAAGTCTTTAGGCGAAACAAGGAAAACCTGTGCATTCCACAGTACTATGGAAAGCAACATATCGAAGCAAACCCCAGGGACAAGCGACCTGATCCTGTCACATACGAAATCCCCTTCAGTGGAAAACTTCGCAAGGACATTAATCAGCCTGAGGCAGTTAAGAAGGTTCTGGAATCTATGAAAAAATGTGGCGGTGGAGTGCTTTCATTGCCGTGCGGATTCGGTAAAACGGTTTGCGCCATCAAGATCGCAAGCAAATTGGGTGTCCGAACTATGATCATGGTGCACAAAGAGTTCCTCGCCAATCAGTGGAAGCAGCGGATTGAGCAATTCTGTCCAGGAATGACCGTGGGGAGAATTCAGCAAGACAAGTTCGAGATTGAACATCCATTTGTCATCGGGATGCTTCAAACATTTACGTCGCGGGACTTTCCCATGGAGGCATTTGAGTCTGTGGGGCTGGTCATAGTGGATGAGGCCCACCACATATGCGCGCGGGTCTTTTCGCAGTCGATGCTTCGCATGTGTCCGAAGTACACCCTCGGGTTAAGTGCGACTCCCGAAAGGAAGGACGGACTCACCAATGTCCTCTACTGGTTTCTGGGACCACAAGCCTATATGGTGGAGCGAAAGCAGGACGACGAAGTCACGATGGATGCCATCAAGCCCAAGTTGGACATCTACTACCAGCCATTTCCCACGAGTCGCTTCGGAAAAGTTTCATTGGCAGAAGCCACCACGATGTTGGTGGAGGACGAGGAGCGCAACAAGATCATCCTGGAAAAGATGAAAGAACTGGGTCACAGAAAGGTTCTGATCCTAACCGACCGAAGGGATCACTGCTTCTGGTTAAAGGAAAATATCCCAGAGTCTGGTCTCTACATCGGTGGAATGAAAGAAGCAGATCTGGATGAGTCGGCGACCAAGATGGTCATCATCGGAACATTCAACATGGCTCATGAGGGCTTAGATATTGGAGACGTGGACACGGTGTTTATGGTGACGCCCAAGTCGGACGTGGTACAGGCGGTTGGGAGATGTATGCGAGAAGGAGGATCACGACGCAATCCACCCAAGATCATAGATCTTCATGACAACTGGGGTCCATTCGATGCGATGTATTACAAGCGCCGTAAGATTTACAAACAATTAGGAATAATCAAAGAAGCACCAAAGAAGCAGGTCACGGAGATCCTTGAATTCCTGGATTAAAGAAAAGAAAATAAAGGTAAGTACGAAAAACAATGAACAGCTACGTTCGTAATCTGATGACCAAGCTTGATGTGGCACCTTGCTTTGATGTGGTGATCCGCGACAAACCCTTTGACCTGGTGGCGACCTTGGAGAAGCACGAAGACATTTTTCACCGAACGGACAAGATGTTCGTCGTGGTTCATGAGGACGGGCTCAAGGTGCCCAAGTATTCCCAGGATCGTCTTCTCGACCGCGGATGTGTAGGAGTGGTAAGCAAGAAGGGCTTGAGGGACTTGCTTGTTGAACTCAAGAACAAGATGCACAACGATCCCAAGCTCAAGGACATGTTCATGGAGCCGGTTCGCGCCACGATGAAGAAGCGGATCCCTAAGTTGTCCAAGAAGGCGTTCAATGATGTGAAGTTCGCCATCACTGGAGTATTCAAGCGCTGGAGTCGCGAGGAGATCGTGGACATCATCAAGAAGCATGGCGGAACAGTCACGAGTCAGGTGTCTGGAAGGACGGACTACCTCGTGGCTGGTTACGATTGTGGTAATGTCAAGTGCCGAAACGCAAAGGTTCACGACACTGAAGTTCTAAATGAGAGCGACTTTATGGAGTTGCTTAGATGTCCTTAGGCACATCAGTGGCAACACCTGAGATGGAGTACTCGATGGTGATGGGCGTCCCACCACCGAAAAGACCGCCACCACGGCTGATCTCCCTGGGCTCGGCAAGCTTCTCACGCTTCATCTTGTAGGCGAACACCTTTCCGTCCTCACCGCGGGTGGTTTCCTGGACGGTCACGATGAGCTTGCAGTTTCCCTTAACCTTCTTTTCGCGACACGCGCGGGTGAAAGCCTTCCTCGCTGCCCCGAAAGGAGTCTTGGACACAAAGCGTCCACCCTCGCCAACAGAGCTACGGGTCTTCTTGGTGCCTGTGCGGCGGATATCAATAACGGTAAATGAGCGATCGGTACTCTCCATATCTCTTTACTCTACTTGGACATTATTTTTCAACATCATGCTGGTGAGTTCACCGATGGGTTCCTTGACATTGGCAAAGTTGGGAGGGTTGGTGACGGCGAAGGGCGCCTCTGGGACGCGAATCGGACTGCCATGGATAATGTAGAGCGACCGCGTCCTGTCGTAACAGATAACCAGAAGCAAAAGCAAGATGGCGATGATAAGAGTCATTCTTGTAGTTACTTGACAATTTTTGCCAGAGCCTCGCCCAAGGTCCTGTCAAAATTTTTCGCCTCCTTTTCGCCATTGACGGTCTTTTCGCCGATGGGTCTGGCTGGTCCAACTGGAGAGGCGATAGGCACTGCACCCGTCGCCACATTTCTGATTCCGGTGTTATTGTTAGTCTTTCCAACCCTGACGCCGTTATTCTTCACGTTGGCGAGATTGGGCTTGGCATTGATCTTGGTCTTGATGATATTGGGTTGCTTTTCCACCGGTACGGTTTCATTGGTCTTGATGACGGCCTGTTCGGCATTTCCCAAAACGGTCTTGAGTTTGTTTTGATTTACGGGAACTTCATTGCGCGTTTCCCGAACTTCGTTGATAGCTTCACGCACCTGGTTATTCCTTGGCCTCACATTGACGAGTTGGTTTTCCGCACGGTTCAACTGAGCGACTTGATTGATGTTGCGGTTGAGGACATTCATTTCCTTCCTCTCGGCTTCATTGAGGCGTGGCTTCTCGGCGAGTTCGTTCCTCTGATTCTGCATCTGACGCAGGTTGGGGGGTGCGGTCGCCGGTGCAGCGCCACCGAAGATACCCGATGCAAAGTTGGTTACCCTTGATGTCACGGCGGCCTGGAGCGTTTCGGGTTTTATGTTATTTTGCTTGGCAACCTTCTCGATGACGGACTTGGGTGGCACCAGGACACCGGCGATCAACTGGCGATTTGCCTTCTTGACCGGAACAAACTTGTAGCCCTCCTCGATGAGTTTCTTGAACGTGGGTCCGTCCTTATCCATCTTGCGGCTGGTGAGTGGATTGACCACCTTCAACGGCTTCTTGGGAGCCTTTCCCTTGGCAAGCTTGATATTTTCCAATTTGATACCTTCCTTGGCAAGAGTCTTTTTGACCTTCTTGATGGCCTCGCGTTTGGCTGTGGCAGGGACGTTAGCCATATCTACTAGTTGTGGAGAAAAGAAATTACTTTTGAAGACTTTGGAGATATTCGACTGCTGTTTTCTGTTGCGATCTTTTTGAATTTTCAATAGCAGGATTGGCATTCACGACACCTATGATACAATTTTTATTTCCACTCGCCTTAGTACTTTGAAGAAGTTTGGTAGTATACGATGGATTGGCTTTATCTAGGATTAAGAATTTACCAGATGCATTTTGTTTAATTCCTGAAAGACTTTTCACAAATTGTGAAGCTTCTATCGTTCCTCTAACTAGTGTTCCATTAGTGAGTCGTCGTGCGCCTTTCAAATCTTTGAGTTTAACGGAAAACCCGTTGTTTGAATTATTTTTACCTGGAAGGATAGTTCCAATTTCTTGACTTGCCATGTTCTTGAAACCATTTGCAATATTTTTATTATAGTAATTACTTTTGCTGAAGAGAAGTTTTAGTGAGAAAAGTGAACGAGTAATGTAGAATCCTTCGAACACGCGCTTGATGGACTCGAATATCCATTTTCCATAAGTCTTACCTCCTTCTGTTTTAACTGTCGGATCGTACTGCATAATCGTTTTGATATCATTGAACGTACCTGGTTTTTTACCCATGAACTTCGCCGTCAACGTAGTAGCTTTGCTGGCAGCTTTTTTAATTATTCCTGGTCTCCGTGCAAAATTCCAATAAATAAACAGAGCAGCCATTTCATCCAGTCCCTCTAATTTTTTGTACGGGGCGTTGCGTCCAAAAATGGCACTATAGAGTTCCACCGCGTCCTCTCTTTGGTCGTAAATTGTATCAAAGGATTGGTTGGCAAACCCCCAAAACTTCGTCTCAAATATATTGAATCCCAAAGAGTTCCACATGATGGCGAGTGGGTTTTCTGTGCCGGCGAGATCGAACGCGGTCACATCGCCCACTTGAACACTCATATGAGCGCGGGAACTGGTCTTATTAAATGGCGTCGGGCGAATGAATTTTTCCACAAATTTACTGTAAGGCATTTCCTCGATAGCATCATTGATTGTCAGTGTACCATCAAGATTGTACTTAAATGTTGGATAATATGCAGTAACCCTGGTATTATTAATATTCATATTTTTAGACGCGAGATACGATTGGAACATGGTGGTCTTTCCAGAACCAGAGGGTCCGGTGAAGAATAGGTTTACTTTATTGTCACCGTAGGTCTTAATAATTTCTTTAATTTTTTCGGTAGAGCTTTTCCGTGCGTTGTTTTCTGTTCCAGACAGAGCAACACCTTCAATTCCAGAGGGTGCTGATATAAATTGGTTTTTGTTGTTTTTGAATTGGTTAAGGAAAAGATAGATTCTTGGTTTTCCAATCACGTCCGCATAATTTCGCTCGAGCGTAATCAAGTTTGTCGTATTTATTCTGCTGATAATCTTTTCAAGCTCAACTTTGTTACCATTGCTTACACCGGAATTGATGGTTGCTTGAACCTTTCTGCGGAAATTATTTTTACCATTATTGCCAGTGTTTTGAACCGGTTGGTTTGGTTTCTTGAGTTTTTGTAACTTGGACTGAAGTTCTTTAATCTTCTCTCTGAGCCCCTTGGTTTCTGCTACTCGCCTGTTTCCTAAATTTTCGAGTCTTGTTTCAAGTATGCGAGTGCTTCTCTCAAGTGTGCTAATCTGTTGTTTATTTGCGACACCCTTTTTGGTGAGATTTTCAAGGGTCTTCGTGGCGATCGCGAAATCTTTCTTGTATTGATTGACTTCTGCCAGTGCCGCCTCCTTGTTGGCGGCGAGTTTCTTTTTTGATACAGCTGCTCGCGCTCGCGTCAGTGCAATCACTTTATTTTTTAAGTTCAGATCCTCTTTGGCATTTGCAAGTTGCTTTTTAAGATTAGCCTTTTCGGTATTATTTGGAGCATTTTCGATTTCTGTCTGAATACTCGCGACCTTCACCTCGGCCTTGATTTTTTGGTTTTCAAGTTTGGCCATAGCATTTTCAAGTTTCTTGGTGAGTTCAGCAACCTTGCCATTTGCGTTCGCCTTCCCTTGGTCAACATTTAGCCGGGCCTGTTCGAGTTGGGCTTGAAGATTTTTGAGAGTGTTTACTTGTACGGCGGCGTTGGTTCCGATATTCACAGGTTTCGCATTGGTTCCGATGTTCGTGGTGGCGACTGCTGGTATGTTTGAACGTTTGGGTTGTCCTGGTGCAGTCTCTTCAGGACCCTGTTGAAAATTTTCCATATTTGTATAACTGTTCTTTGTAACAGCCATCGGTTTCGGTTTGTTTCCAGTGGTGGCGTTCACAGGTGTCTTTTTATTGATCATCCATGCGAGATTTGTACTGGTCTCGGTATTCGTGGTGGCGGCTCGTTGATTGTTCGGCTTAGGGGCCAAGTTCGCAAGAGCCTTTGCGATGCCCCGGTTAAAATTTGTGTTCTTCGCCTTCGCATTCCTTTCCCTTCCAATCTTCACGGCCTCAATGATTTTGCTAATGATCACAGCGCGGGTGACCTGATTAGCTGAAAGACCGATGAAATCTTTGACCCTCAATGGGAGACCACGGTAGACATCCTCGTTGAATTTTTTATTCAGGAAGCTTGGATCACTGAGGGACATTATAGCATCACGCAGAGGGTCGAGCGCAGGCTCTTTCAGATTGGCCAAGTTTCTGACGAGCGTATTCCGAGTCAAAGGCTTCATTGTTGACTTCTTTTTTTCATTTTCGTTTTTCTTGCGAAGTCTTTCCACTTCTAATTTAGCGGCAGCATTGATTCTAGCCTGTTCGCGTCGCACTTCCCTCTCGGCTTCAGCTTTGGCTTCTGCTTCAGCCTTGGCCTTGGCGTTGTTATTGGCTGGAGCCATCCTTACAAGTGTTAAAGAAAAAAGACACCACCTGAGAAACATGGCGACCGTTGCTCACCAGATGTTCCATGCCTTCGAGGATACCTACAACACCTACAAGGATGGAAGGGATGTTGAGATGGAGATGCGTCTAGGCAAGAAGAATATGAACGGGATCTTTGACACCAACATTCCTCAGGCTCAGTGGACCAGTGTGAAGAATGGTTTGGACAAGTATACCGAGTGGGAGATGACAGATCATCAGAAGTTTACGGTCTTCCGTGGGAAGCGTGGGGTTCGACTGACCGAGGAGCAGGACACGGGTGAGCGAAAGTGTATTCGCAAGATTACGCGCGAGAACAAGGACTTTCCTGTGGACACCTGGAACGTTCGTTTCGGAGTATCAGTGGAGAAGCCGATCAAAGAGGAAGACCAGCCGGACGAGTTTGATGACACGATCGAGAAGGAGCGGTGGTCTTACGTACGCAAGAATCTGCGCATCGACCTCACGGTCATCACACCCGAGGACATGGATGCCGAGGAGCCCATACATCAGATTGAATTGGAGATGCTCCCGCCCTACACAGAGGATAGGGACACACTGTTCAATCAAATGTATAAGGTGTTTGATGTTCTCAAACTTATGCCGTCGCGACCATAAATCCACCGAGGGCTACCAATACCACGCCGATGAATTTCAGGATGGTGAACTTTCCGCCAAGAAATAGGAATGACAAGATGGTAATAGGGATGGTATTTAGGGCGAGCATGGCACCGACGTAGCCTGGATTTGGCGCATGATACACGGCTGTTCTATAGAAGAACAAAGTGGCACTGCCAATGAAAGTTGACAATGCCAAGAGACCAAGGTGATGTCTCTTGATGACCTTGAGTTCGTTCTTTTTACTAATATAAAGCATTAGAACAAACATAAGGTAAAACGGAAGAGCGAAAATGATTGTGTCGTGCGTCTGGAGACCTTCTCTGAGAAGTTTTCCGACGATGAAATTATTCATCACGGACAGCAAAACTGCCAGGAGAGCGAAGTTAACCCAAAGCTCCATAACTATAGTTAGTCGAGAAATTGATATTCGGCAAAGTCGGGTTCCTTGGCAGGTTGCTTGGCGAGGCTGAACGAAGCCTGGGTGGCATTCCAGACCAGACCAAAATTATTATTCATGAAATATACCATCTTCAATTTTAAAACACAAACACATGTATTCCCCTTCATGGCACCCTTGGTGAGAATATCCACATTGTCACCACCGGGACCCTTGGACATAGTATCTTTATCAACTTTGACACGGAACCTATCTTCCTTGAGGTTGCTACGAAACATGCCTTGGATCTGTTCGCGGTCCATTTCCCTTCCGAATATATCCATGGCATTCTCACAGACATAGTTAATCACATGTCTTTCTATGGTTCCCAACCATTCTAGAAATGTCTTAGAACGGTCGCTTTGGTGAATCTCGAGTTCCAGGTTGTACTTGGGTGCTCCGTAGTCTGTCTCAAAGCACGATACACCAAAGGGGCAGCGAAACTTTGGAATTTGTACTTCGGGTCCTTTGATGATCAGAAACTTAGAATCACCAGAACCATCGATAATAAAATCGGAAGTGCCAGTTTCGTTAAACAACATATCGTCTTAAAGCGAAGCATCTCTTTAATTATAAGAATGACCGTGGTAATCGATGGAAACATCGGGGCGGGTAAGACAACACAGCTGGATATGCTTGCGTCCGCCGGTTTCAAGGTTCGCAAGGAGCCTGTTCACGACTGGCCGGTAGACAAGTATTACCAGAAACCACAAGAATGGGCGTTCCTTTTGCAGGTTGCCATCCTCGAGTCCAACATGTTAGAAGAGGGCGTCGAGGTCTACGAGCGAGGACCGATTCCCGGTAGGATGGTGTTTTGGGAGGACTTGGTCATTCGTGGTGAGATCAAGCGGATCGAGGAGCACTACTGGTACGACAAGTTATGGGAACGCATGAAGTGGTATCCCAAGAAGTACATATTTCTGAACGTGCCTCCGGAGATGAGTCACGAGCGGGTCAAGGCACGTCACCAGAAAGGTGACACATTTATCACACTCAAGTCTTTGCAGGATCTTCATGCCCGTTACATGAAGATGCTCGAAACAATTGGTGAACACTGTGAAGTTCATATCATTGACGGAACTCAACCCCAAGCCCTAATCCACGCTGAAGTACTAAAAATTATTCAGGGGGTCTAATAATATAGGATGTCCACGATTAACAACATGGACTTCTTCGAACTCGCGCGCCAAGCGATGGAAATATCATCCCCATCGGTTGAGGCAGAGGTAAGTGATGCATGCAATCACTGTGGTGGAAAGATGATCGAGAATTTTGAAACGGACATTGTATGTAGTCAGTGTGGTATTGTGGATGAATCAAGAGGAAGAATCGACCAGGGCGCCGAGTGGAGTTCATGTGTGACGGACGAAGGCGCAAAGGATGGTTCACGCGTTGGCATGGCTGCAAATCCACTTTACCATACTTGGGGAACTGGTTCAAAAATCGG